>OGCU01000027.1_pt1 | contig 179818 bp, 167 predicted proteins | sample 1570251 | NCBI WGS metagenome assembly OGCU01 (sample SAMEA2582182, study PRJEB24529) | metagenome | biome: Human gut stool | place: China | collected 2011
ATAACAAACCCATTGGACAAATTAAATATGCACTAATTTAATTCCGCCAACGGGTATCTATAACAATGTGATACAGACAAAAGGTATGCTCTTGAGAACATACATTGAGATCCAAGATGCAATCCAATCTTCTTCTGATTCAACGATGCGTGAAAAATATCAGCATTTGCAAGAATTAAGGAGTGAACTTAATACTAATGCAGATACAAATAAAGCTTTAATTTTGCGTGACTCAATAGAGACCCTTGATCGAGAGCTAACCACAAAACTAAAGCTGAAGAAGCATCAAACAAGATGGGAGGATATTAGAAATGCTTTGAGTGATAACGAAGTTGCCATTGAATTTACTAATATTCTGCAATTATCGAAAGCTGATTCAATTCAAAACATCACTAGTGAACCTCGATATTGTGCTTTGATTCTGAAAAATTCATATGATAAGCCGCATTTGATTGAATTATGCACCGAGGAGAAATTTGAGGCAGTACCAGATACCTCTTACTACACCTCATCGAAGCTTTATCAACTATTTTGGGCTCCCCTTTCTCAAGAAATTGGTAGTGCTTCTGTAGTCTATTATTCTCCTGATAGATATATGAGCAGTGTCGCTTTTGAAAATATACTCTCAAGTGAAGGCAAAAGTATTTCGTATGACAAACAAATCGTAAGAGTATCCTCTACATCAGAGCTTGTTCTTGATAAAACTCGTAAAAATGGTTCGGATTATGTGTTGATTGGTGGCATAAACTATGCAATGGACAAGAATGATTATGTTGCACAAAATACACAAATAAGACGAACAAGGTCTTATGGTAGCACTAATTCAAGAGGTTCGTTAGACGACATTAGTATTGCCACTTTTGATGAGGTCAATAATATTTCTGCGATGCTAAAAGAGAAAGGCATTAAAGCTACACTCTTGACAAAGTCGCAAGCCAATGAAACTTCATTTAAGGCTTTATCGGGCAAAGGTATGGGTGTATTACATATCGCAACTCATGGTTTCTATTGGTCTGATGAAAACGAAGAGGAAAGTTCTATTCAAGACCATATACGCCAGGCATCAGTGCCCATAATGGAACAAACTGGCGTTTTGCGATCTGGCCTTTTACTCGCAGGCTCGAAGTTGACACTTGACAACGAGAAACTTCCAGAAGGCATAGATGATGGTATTCTGACTGGCGCTGAAATAGAAAATATGGATCTTTCATCAGTAGACTTAGTCGTCTTGTCTGCATGCCAAACAGGGCTTGGACAGGTTGAACCGATTGAAGGTGTTTATGGCCTCCAGCGTGCCTTCAAAAAAGCAGGTGTGAAGTCCATCTTGATGACGCTTTGGAAGGTCGACGACGATGCGACACAGTTGTTCATGACTGAGTTCTATCGTGACTATCTCAAGAATAACAGTAAGCAACATGCACTAAAAGCTGCTCAGAAATACCTGAAGAACCTTACATCTGATGAAGGTGAACATGTCTATTCCGATCCATACTATTGGGCTGGTTTTGTCCTCTTGGACGCATTAAATTAGTAACTTTGTAGCATTAATACTTAGACGCTATGATGAAACGATTGATAACTATAGTGGCAACTGTTTTGTTATGTGTAACACATAGTTACGCACAGAAGAAGTATGCCTTGTTAGTAGGTATATCAAACTATCATGCACTGAACAAGGCTAATGAATGGAACAACATTCATGGTACCAATGATGTGTCACTTATTACCCCGTTGCTAAAAAAGCAAGGATTCAACGTGAGTGCTATTACAGAAACGAAAGCAACACGTGCTAACATACTAAAGCAACTCAAGCAGTTGACGCATAGGGTATCTAAGGGCTCCATCGTTTATCTGCATTTCTCCTGTCATGGCCAGCCTTTTGAAGATAAAAATGGCGATGAAGAAGATGGCTGGGATGAGAGCCTTGTGCCCATTGATGCACTGATTGCTTACAAAAAAGGCTCATACGAGGGTAAGAACCACATTACTGACGATGTGCTTGCAGAGTATCTTGATGCTTTGCGCTTCAAACTTGGGTGCAAAGGAAAACTCTATGTCGTCGTTGATGCTTGCCATGCAGGAAAAGCATCGCGTGATTTTGATGACGAGTCGTTCACAAGAGGCACAAAGCGTGGTTTCTCCCCAAGCGGGAAAGTCTATCGAGCCAGAAGCAGCAATCGCACGCATTTTGTGGTACCTATCAAAGCTGGTCAGGCACCGGCTACCTTCTTAGAGGCGTGTAAGAGTACGCAGATAAATGCCGAAACAAAGAAAAACGGAAATTTTTATGGACCAATGTCTTATTACATACACCAAGTACTTTCAACAACCCAGCTAGGGCATAATGATGCCTGGGTTTATAATGTACAGGGGTTGATGCGAAAGGAAATTGATGCCAAAAGACAAGATATGGTAATTGAAATCAGTAAATAACGATGGCAAAGAAAGATATATTTGACATACCCGATGAGAAGGTGCTCAACCTTTTCTTCGAGCAGCAGAGAAACAAGACACTTGTTGTTCTGCAAAATCGTCTGGCTCTCTCTCTTGATGATGCCGAAGACATCTATCAAGAGGCCTGTATTGCACTCTATCAGAATATTCAAAGTGGAAAACTCGTGGAGCTTACTTCTTCCCTCTCGACCTATTTTACGTCGATATGTATGAACAAAGGAAAGAAAGTGCTCGACAGACGACCTGACAATATATCATTTGAAGGTGCTGTAGAAAACACTGAGGGTGACGAATATAGTACGACTCAGATTGAAACGATATTAGGTTTGGGCGATGGCATTACAGCTGAGCAAAGGGCTACGATGCGTGACATCGTTCAGGATCTCCCTAGCCCTTGTGAGGAGATATTATGGTCATACTATGGCGATGGACTCCAAATGAAGGAAATTGCCGAGTTGATTGGCTTTAATGGCTCCGACTCCGTGAAATCCAAAAAGAGCCAGTGTATGAGCAAGCTAAAAGACCGTTTCATGAGAATCATCAAAGAGTTTTATGAATAGTATGGAAGACTTTGACAAGAGAGTAGAGCGCTTCTTAAAGAAGCAACTTACTCATGAAGAAGAGTTGGCTTTCATCGAAGCGCTGAAGGCCGACAAGGCTTTGCTTGAGCGTGCTAAGACTTTGGCACTGGTCATTGATGAGATGGCAAAACTCCGCTCTGAGAGGGATGCTACTGTCATAAAGGGTATAGCCGCTCTTGATGAGAAAGCCTATCAAGCCGCTATTTGGTCCAACGACCAGATGAGTCATTTTGATGACCTGACGAGCCGTTTCCTCAAAAAGCAACTCACGTCGGAAGAGAAAGTACAATATCTTAATAAACTGAAAGAGATTCCAGCTTTAAGAAAACGTGCCCAAGTTATCGCATTAGCTGTGGAACAAATGGGTGAAGTTTCTAAAGAAGCGTCCCGAGATCTCATAGGCAGAATCGGTAAGCAATCAGAAGCTGCGTTTAGAAGGGTAGCCCAGCTTCCTGTTAAACAGGTAAGATTGTGGCCTCGTGTTGCGCGATATGCCGCAGCTGCAAGCGTTATCTTCTTTGTCGGATTTGGTGGATATAAGTATTACCAATATGACCAGACCATTTCGCTTGGTGTGGAATACTACCAACCGATGGATGCCATCTACCGTAGTCCAGAAGACAATACCTTGAAAAAACTCGCTATAGTCTTCAAGAATGTTGAAACCGGCGAAAACTTGACCGAGACAATAGGACAACTGACCAAATTCTATTCATTGGCCAAGAGCGACGAATACAGCGACTATTCGCTATATACCGTCGATATAGCATGGAACTTAGCCATTGCCCATCTTAAAGACAATGACCGCAAGGCCGCTATTAAGATACTTGAAGAGATTATTCAAGACAATCAGGGTAAGGCAATAGCTGATAAAGCTGCTGAGCTTATCAATAAGATTGAGAAGATTTAATAATTTCCTTCTTCAAAAGTTATGGAAACAGAAAGGTAAATGCAGAAATACTCTATACTGCATTTACCTTTCGTTTATAAATGGAATACACATATGTGAGAGCAATGAAGCTCAAACATAAACAACAAAAAAATGGAAACATCATTAGAACATAAATCTTCAGAAATTAAGAAAGCATGGGCTATCGCTGAAAAGAGACAATTCTGCAAACAGAGTTGTACTAAGATTTCACAAGGCTTAGATCGACTCGATCCTCGAAGTGGCGACCGTGCCATATGGGAATTACTTCAGAATGCACGCGACCTTGCCATAAAGGACGCTTTTGGTAACAGAGAGGCACATATCAAGATCACGCTCACCAATGAAGAGTTTATTTTTGCCCATAAAGGTATGCCGTTCACACATGATACATTCGGATCGCTTGTTAAACAAGTGTCTTCACAAACGAAGGAAAACGAAGACGCAGTAGGTCAATACGGTACGGGGTTCCTTACGACACACGCTTTTGGACGACAACTGTTTGTATCAGGTTCGCTTGATATGGAGGAACAAGTACCAGGAAAGTATGTAAGCATTGATAAGTTTAATATTGACAGAACATTTGATTCGATTACTGAGTTCGTTGATAAAATGGCTGGTCAACTGCTAAAGATTGATGACTTGGCAGATGCCCCTAAAATAAGCGAGTGTAAGGAGTGGACTGTATTTTCTTACCAACTTGCCACTGCCGATAATGCTAAAGAAAAGGCTAAACTTGCATTAGAAACGGCAATGACAATGATGCCGTATGTGATGACAATCAATGGCGCTATAGGCGATATCACGCTTTCTAATGAAATAGAGGGTAAGAGTGTACAATTTACCAAGGAGTCTCTAGCCGACGAGAATGGTCTTAAGGTTATGGGGATTCATATTCAAGAAAACGAACATGTTGCTCTAAAGAAAGTGTATTATCTTCAATCGGATAGCCGTGAAGATATAATAATACTCCCTCTACGTGATGCCCACACCGCAGAAAGTCTAGAAGGCATTGCAAAACTCTTTGTGTTTTTCCCTTTGTTGGGTACAGAGGACTTTGGAATGGACTTCATTTTCCACTCTCAACGTTTTTATCCCGTAGAGGAGCGCAATGGAATTTGGCTACCTGTAGAAAATGGCAACGTACGAAGCAAATTTCAAAGCAATGTCAATGTTTTAAACGAAATGACCGATATGCTATTCGGTTATTTAGAACAGCACGTGGGTGAAATATCTAATTGGGTAGCTATCTCCACGCTTAAATTTGAAACCGTTCGCAACAAGGAGGACGTTACAAATGACTTCTTTCTCGATTTCAAAAAGAAATGGGTGAATTTTCTGCAGCAATTGCCCATTATACCATCACAAATCGAGAGGACATCAGCATGCTCTGGAATCAAAGTATTCTCTTCCCATATAGTAGAAGCTTTAGAGTTGCAACATCGCGACTATTTTGATGCGGTTTATAATGTAGCCTCTCTTGTTTATCCCCTCCCTGATAAGAGTGAAATTTTGGCGTGGAGTCATATTTTGGATGGATGGTACGCTGATAAAGATGCCGCATTTCTTAATTGCGAGAAACTGGCAGAAGGCGTGGAAAATGAGAAAAATGGTATCACATTGCAAGTGCTACATCAATTCGATATGTTCATTAAAGACAATGCGCCTGATGTTCTCAATACTTATGCTCTTATTCCCAATCGAGAAGGTGAACTAAAGAAACGTTCTCAAATATATGATGCTAAGGATATTCCTTTTTGGCTATATGATATAGCGAAAACACTTATTCCTAACGACACGTCTAGCTTTCTTGATACGCACTTTGCGGACATTGGTGATTTTACGGCCTACAGTCGAAATGACTTAAGCAAAAGTATCAATGATACCTTAGTGCGTCTTAGAAAAGAGTATCTCGACAAGAATAGATGTTATGAAGAGGGTGTTCAATGCACTTTGGCAAAGCTCTCAATGGTATTTCGAAATGAAGCGCCGCAATCAGTTAGAGCTACAGCCATGTCGCTCATTTGTGAACATCTTGACGAATCCTACGAAGTTGCCGTATTATCACCTATCGACAGCGATGAACGAGACATTGCTCAACTTCCCTTTAAGCATCTAGCAGAGAATATGCTTTTAGAAATCTCTACAGCAAGCGCAACTTGGGTGAGTGAGCATAAAGACTACGTTCATGACTTACACCAGGCTTTACATACATGGAATGAATATTTTGACCGGAACAATCCTGATAAGGAAGGTCTTGCAACAAGATATGGTGCATATCCTAATTCATACCTTACTCCCTGTAGAGCTTCAGAGCTTAAGCAAGGAGAAGGAATCCCTGATGACTTGTTCGGCTTATACCAAGCTGTATTTAATAAAGACTTAAAAGAAAGCCTGATACACGAAGATTATTATTCATTCTGGAGTTTCCCAGTACTTCAAGCTAAAGACGTTGCAAAAGAAATTGAGGATAAATTGGCGGAAGAAAAATTTGAGAATGATATTATTCTTGATATTATAAGAAACATAGATGATGTTGAGTGGAGCAGCTATTTCCCGCGCATCGCAGAAAAGAAAGCTGAGCTTTTTATGAAGCAAGTGGATGCTGACTGCAAAGACGGTATCTTCCAGTTGATGAAAATTGACAACCCTCATAAGCTCAACATGCTTGCCGATTTGGCTGTCAATAATGATTTTGAAGAAATCATACGGAGAGGTAAGGAAGCTCTGATGAAAGAGAAAATGGCTGAAGTCGACTTCGAATACAAGAAGCGCTTAGGACAGTATGTAGAAGACTATATACAAAAAATATTGGCTTTGCAACTAGGTGATCAGCTCGAAGGAAACCATATTCGTGTCGAAAACGAACAGTATGGACATGACCTCGTAATTTGGCTCAACGATGAACCAATATACTTCATAGAGGTTAAGTCGCGATGGAGTACTAACCAATCTATCAAGATGACTCCGTTACAACTGCAAACCTCTGTAGAAAATAAAACGAGCTATGCACTTTGTTGTGTAGACATGACTGGCATAGACCATAGAATCATCGAAATTGATGACTATCTGCCCGTTGAGGAGACCATTAATAGAACAAAGGTTCTAACCAATATTGGAGAACTGAACGAGGGTATCTACAACGCACTTCGTAGGGGAAGCGCAGACGAAATTCATATTGACGATGATTATAGATGTATTATACCACAAAAAGTAATTGATACCAATAAAGTCGATTTTAATGAGTTAATACAATGTATTACAAACATTATTACAAAACAAAATAGGTAGCACAGATCCCCTTCTAAAAGCATATTACGTCATGAGTTAGTAGGCTATTTTACTCATTTGGTACCACTGAGTATTAGATGGTACCAAATGAGTTTTTTATTTTAAGCGCTTGTTGTTGGCCAATAATCATAATCTCATCGAAGATTCAAGCCTATTGCCATTTACCTTTCTTTGAGTTTTGGAATATATAAGCAAAGAAACAAATTAAATATCCCAATATGGCAAAGAATATTTTATCATTGACTTACAAAGATGCGCTCGATTATTTTATGAGTGCTTCAAATTATAGCACATTGGAACTGCCTGAATATCTCGACATGACTCCTGTGTTGAAGCATGTTCGTAAGACGATAGGCGCTAAAGCAATAGAAGATTGCGTGGAATGCAATCCTATCAGCAATGAGGCACTCAACTATACAATGTACCTCAATAAAGATGGAAAGTACGCAATACGCCCCATCGCCCTCGTGAATCCTTATATCTACTATTTCTTTGCAAGAGAAATCTGTAGCGAGAACAACTGGAGTTATCTTAAAGCATGGTTCAAAGCTATGCAGCAACCTGCTGTAACCGCTTGTTCTCTTCCGGTGATTGTAGAAAAAGAAGAAGCCTTCCATAACTCAACTACGATTTTGAATTGGTGGAGTAACTTTGAGCAAGCCTCTCTCGAACTGTCGTTGAAATACCCCTACATGTTTATCTCAGACATTAGGAACTGTTATGGCTCTATCAATGCAAACCTTATAGTGGAAGCTCTTAACAGTCCTATTGGCTTCAAAGAGGGTGAACAGATTAAGGATTACAATCAAAAGCGTTTTCTTACTAACGTCTCAAACCTTCTCCATTATTACCAGGGAAATATACTTGTGGGGCTCCCCCAGGGTTGTGCTTTGTCTGACTTTATAGCTGAAATTCTTCTTGCTTATGCTGACATGCTTTTCTGTAAAGAAGTACAAGCTCGTGGCATTCAGTGTAAATACGAGGTACTACGCTATCGTGATGACTATCGAATTTTCTGCGACGACAAAGAATCTTTGAACGAACTCTCATTTATACTTCAATCCGTGCTAAGAAGATTGGGCTTTGAAATGAACAGCCAAAAGACGCAGACAACAGACGACCTCATTAGCAACTCTATCAAAGGAGACAAACTCGCCTATATCTATAATACACCCATCTTCAATAAAAAGGGATGTGACTTCGATGGCATTCAGAAGCATCTTCTGTTTATTCATCAATTTGGAAGAGAGTTTCCTAATTCCAGTCAGTTGAAGACGCTGCTTTCTGATCTCAGCAGAAGAATCGATGATAAACTTCATCCTCAAAAGTCAACAAAAGACACAAAGCCGATAGATAACGACGATTCATTATCGCAAGTTGAACTTTGGGACGATCTTGATGATATAGCTGAAGAATTAGATGAATTGGAGCATTTGGGTTCTGCAAAAGAAGGAATATTTAAAACGCTTAAGACGTTTACCGTATCTCCCATCAAAGAGAATATCCCTCCGATAGTAGCCATTGCAACACAAATCGCAATCGATAATGTGTCATGTAGCCACTATGCACTTAGAGTTGTTAGTCAGCTGTTATGTACTTGCGATGCCGACCAAAAGAAAGAAATATCAGCATTGGTAGTTAACCGACTCCTTAAACAGCCGAACAATGACTATACGCAATTATGGCTACAGACCATCACCTATTCAACGGACAAGGAAACTAAGAAGTCACCTTATACCAATGACCTATGTAAGATTGTTATGGGCAAGAAGGCCAACCTCTGGAATCTGGATTGGCTAAAAAGTGAGTTTAAGCAGAAGTTCCCAATCGCTCGTATTTGCAATAAAAAGAAACTGCAAGAATCTGGTTCTAAAATCAAGTTTAAGCAGCGTGGGAACTATACTGAAACTGCAAAAGTAATATGTACACTATAATGACTATGGAAGTAAAGAAACCCTCATCAGGTGATATAAAGTCGTTAATCGACATCATATCACACATTCAGGAAAAGTTTAGTGAAATCGGAGTAAAAACCGGTGATACAATTGTAGCCTTTCAAAACAACAAGATGTTAGAAGCCTTCAAGAATGTATTGTTCTTTGCATGGGAGAAGTACAAATATGGATGGCATAGCGATTTCTGGGAGGAAGGTGACTCCATGATAGATTATATGATGTTTGAGGTGAACGCAGAAAATATCATATCGGATCTAATCATTGTCCTTAAAACAAAGTCTCCTTTTGAATTGCTTGAGAAAGACGGCGCCATCACAAATGGCTTGCTCTCTGTTTACCAATCGCTTCAAACAGATCTTCAACAAGGTAAAATCAAAGTCTAAAACTTATATTATCCATCATCATGAAGAAAATCATTTCGATGTTCGTTTGGCTGGTTACGACTGGCTTGTGCTGGGGACAGAATGTTTCTCGGCCTGAATCTTACAATTACTCACGTGGTGTTAAAGCCGTTCAAAAAGAAGACTTCAACGAAGGATTGGAGTACCTCAACAAGGAACTTGAGGAGAACCCCAAGAATGGCTATGCCTATGCTTGGTTATCCGTTATAAGAAACCATAATGAGGAGTATGGAAGGGCCATTTCTGCTTTGGATATGGCATTGAAGTACATTCCATCAAAGGATAAGCAGTACCAGGTATTCTGTTATTCCAGCAAAAGCCGCGTCTATAAGGAACTTAACCAATACGACAAAGCCTTAAGTTGTATTAACAGAGCTATCAAGATTCAGCCAGAGGACGAGGACCTCTATGAAAGCCGTGCCCAACTATATTTTGAGCAGGAGCAATACGACCTTGCCGATGAAGATTACAAGAAAATCATCTCTTTAGACGCAGGAAGCGTGATGGGCTATATGGGCCTGGGGCGTAATGCGAAAGAGCGGAAAGATTATACCAATGCTATTGAACGTTTCAACTATGTTGTTCAGCTGGCACCTGATTATTCTTCATCATACTCCTTTAGAGCAGAGGTCTACATAGCTCAGAAGAAGTATAACGAAGCAGCTTCTGATGTGGTGAAGGCGTTATCAATTAACAAGGATAATAAAGCCTTCTATCACATGCAACAATTAGCAGACTCCTCCTTAATCTCAATCACAACAAGGTTAAAGGTAGAAGCAAACAAAGCTCCTACAGAAAGCTATTGGCCTTACTGCTTAGGAGTTGTGTATAGTTGTGCAGAGAAATACCACAAGGCGGCAGAAGCATATAAGTCCGCCTACAAGTTAGACAAGAATGACGTAATCGCCTATCAGATAGCAAAGACTTATGATGAATTAGGGGCATACCATGAAGCTCTGAAATATTGTAATGAAGCTATTCAGGCTGATTCTTCGGATTATGACTATGTCCTTCTTAGTTCTGTTATTAAAGACGATATGGGTGAATCCGTATCGGCCATTGAAGATCTTAATAAATACGTTAAGATGACGGCTGATTCCTATTTCGGCTATTATAGAAGAGGATGGGTAAAAGACCATTCTGGTGACACCGAAGGGGCTATAGAGGACTATACCATCTCTATTACCCTTGAACCGAGATACACTTATGCTTATCTCAACCGAGGTGTGTTGTATAACCTTCTTGGTGAATCAGAACTTGCAAAGAAAGATTTTGAGGAGGTTGTAGCACGCGACACACTCAAGAGCGAAACACATACGCCTTATGCCCTCTACTATTTAGGCAAGAAGAAAGAAGCTGTTGATTTTATGCAGCAACTGCTTTCGAAGAACCCAGATAAAGGTTTGTTCTATGAGGCTACCTGTCTGTACTCTATAATGGGGGACACAGAGCAATCCTTAGCATATTTGACAAAGGTTTTTAAAGCAGGTTATCGTAGATTCGCCCATATCAAAAGAGACCGAGACCTAAAGAATCTTCGAAGTACTCCAGGGTTTAAGGCGCTGCTCGAGAAATATGAACGGATTCATTTTAATGAAGCGGCGAAAGAGGAGACTGGAACTGAAGCACCATTGGTGACAGAAGTCGTAGAGGTTCCTTTCTCAAAAGTTGGTAATGTATATAAGGTTCCTTGCAAGATAAACAACCTGCCTTTGCATTTTATCTTTGATACCGGTGCCAGCGATGTTTCCATCTCAAATGTAGAAGCTACATTTATGATGAAAAACGACTATCTCAAGTCGACAGATGTAATGGGCCGGCAGAACTATCTCACAGCTGACGGTGAAATCTGTGAAGGTACAGTTATCAATCTGAGAACCGTGAACTTTGCTGGATTGCACTTGGAAAACGTCAAGGCTTCGGTTGTAAGAAATCAATCTGCACCGCTTCTTTTGGGGCAGTCGGTATTAAATCGGCTTGGCAAAATAGAGATTGATAATGGCAAAGGTCTTCTGAAGGTGACCTACAATAGACCAAGGTCTGAATCAGATGTAGATACCATTAATCCTTAATTTCACCTCCTCCTTTCTGATAAAATAATCAGTTGGGAGGAGTTCCTGCAGATTCCCATTTACCTATTGCTGAAAGATGGAATAAAGTAGTGTAACAATAAAACGAAGAGATATGATACACAACTTAATCAAATCAAATGACGAAGAGGTAAGATGTACTTGCCCTCGTTGTGGAGGTACAGGCTATCTGCCTCAATACCGACACATTGAAAACGGAATCTGCTTCAAATGTCGTGGAGCAAGAACTGTCGTATACCATCAATACGGAATGACTAAACAAGTAATAAGAACCATCTAAAAACTAATAGTATGTCGTACCAAAGCAAAGAAGAGCTTGTTGCAATATTTGCGCAAGCATGGAGAACTCTAAATCCAGAATTGATAGTTGCAAACCTTGATCAATCATTCATCTATGATAGCCAATGGGGTTTCGAAAGCCTAGATTACTCTAGATACATTGATTATATTCGTGGAAAGTTTCACACGATCAAGAGAAGCAATGCCGGAGTTAAGGTAGAAATAGTACCCGATTCATACCAAGGCGGAAGCATGTTGGCAATCACCCAGGCTTCTTCTACCGTCTTTTACCGCATCCAAGTTAAAGATGGGAAGGTAGTCAAAGGCGATTTGTGTGCCTTTTAACTATAAAACAGTAAGACGAAAAATTTCTTCAAAAAAACTCCTTCTCTCGTTTACCTTTCTCGCATCTCTGGAATAAAGAGATATAAGAACCAAACAAGAGTATTAATTCAAAAACAAATAACAATGAAAAAGTTCATCCTTTCAGCAGTCATCGCAGTAATCAGCTGCTCTGCTTTCGCACAGTTCAATGTAGGTTCATCAACCTCAACTCGCACCGATATGTTCGGCAACACCGTTACAACTCACCGTGATTCTTATGGACGTACTACTGGCACTTCAACCACAGGTCGCACCGATATGTTTGGCAACACGACTACCACTCACCGCGATTCTTATGGACGTACCATTGGCACTTCAACCACAGGTCGCACCGATATGTTCGGCAACACTACTAATACCCATACCGATTCATATGGACGTACCACTGGTACTTCAACCACAGGCCGTACCGATATGTTTGGTAACACAACTACTAGCCATATGGATTCTTACGGACGTTCTACTGGAAGCTCTACTACAGGTCGCACCGACATGTTTGGCAATACATCAACAACTCACCGCAATTCTTATGGTCAGACCACTGGTACTTCTACCACTGGCCGCACCGATATGTTTGGTAATACAACGACTCAACAGAGTAGCAATAACAGCAACAGCTCCATCTGGACATGGTAACTATTTTGTTTAACTCATAAATATTATTGATATGTACGAAGAAAATTTTGATTATGACGATCAGTACCAAAATAATGAAGACTATGGTACTCACTACGGAGAGTTCGCAGGTTCCTATGCTCAAGATGTCGAAGGCTATAGCGACGATGTGATTAACGACGCCTTTGATGGTGACCCTGATGCCTATTGGAACATTGATTAATTCGGTATTAAGTAAAAAAACACATCTACAACAATGAAAAAGTATATGTTGATAATAGTGGTTATGTTCGTAACCATTGGCGCAAACGCTCAAATTGTAGTAAACTCACAGTTTAAGGCTAGAAGTTACGACGAAATGGTTGCACCTTTGCTTATGGTACAACGATTTCATCAGGAGTGTCTTGACAATCTCGATGCTTTAGCCGAACAAACAGAACAGGCTGAGCAATTTATCAGTAAAGAAAAGGATCCTGCAACATGGAAAGTGTATGCAGATTGCTACAATTCCATTATTGATGAGTACAATTCCATTTTGAAAAATGGCACCAATCAAGGAACGAGAAAGGCTATTTCTGATTTGAGAAGACAAAGTTCTTCTTTGCTTGCAAGCATCAAGGCTGCGTATGATAGACGTAACAGACTTTCAAATGACCAATATGCCCGCCTGAGAGCTGTAGATGGACTAATGTGTAACCGATTCTTCTCTGACATATCTATCGATGAGTTTATGAATGGTAAAACTCCTACTGTAACTTATCAAACCAGAGAAGAGTATAATGCTGCTCATCGATGAATCCTGCAAAGAAACACAATGCCATAACCAATGCATTGGCCGCAGTCTATGGTCAGATGTTTCCTGGTGGCAAACAGGAAGAACGTATTCTTACCACCGAGCTCTATCAACTGCTCGGTGGTAGAATACAAAAAAAGATAGTCAATCAAGCCCTATGTTGCGCATTGTCGTCAATTCTCTTGTTTAGCGCAAAATGCAAAGAGCAAGTTTTGGAAATAATGAATAAACGTTTCCAAACCGAACTTTCGCTTACAGAGCAAGACACAATCGTACAATTTGCTGTAGCACACAATAGAATGGCTGCTTTAATCATTAAAGAATAACTACTCTCAATGGAAATTTCAGGAAAGATAATCGCGATTCTCCAGCCAAGAGGCGGTGTGTCGAAAGCTGGCAATGAATGGAAAATGCAAGAATACGTCATTGAAACACATGAGCAATACCCAAAGAAAATGTGTTTTGAGGTATTTGGAACAGAAAAGATTGAGCAATTCAAAATACAGATTGGCGAAGAGCTCACAGTTTCGTTTGATGTGGATGCTCGTCAGTGGCAAGACCGATGGTTTAATAGCTTTAGAGCTTGGAATGTCAAGCGTTCCACAGCACCTCAACCTGCATCCCAACCTACATCATTGGCAAATAGAAAAAATGATGATTTGCCATTTGGTGATTTATTAACAGATGATTCTCCATTCTAGTAATATGAAGAAGCTAATATTGTTCAGCTTTTTGCTGATTCTAACTCAGCAGATATTCGCACATGCAGGAATGTACGACAGATTCATGGATTTCAAGGTATCTCTTGATTGGATTTGTTTTGTTGTGCTCATTACTCATATTGTTCTAACAATCTTAATAAGAAAGCCTCTTCTGAAGTGCTGTAGAACCTTTGATAGAACAATAGATTGGCTTTATAATTATCCCATGGTGAGGTACGCTATAATAGTTCTTCTTTGGGGATTCGTAATTTCACCTCTTTTAGGGTGGTTGGCTTCTTGGCTGTTCTTGTTTGGAGGTATTGTGTACCTATTGTTTATCATTATAAGTGTGGCATTTATAGCTAAAAGGGTTGATACCTTTTACTCAAAAGAATCACTCACGATAGTTATTATATTGACTATCCAACAAGTAGTTGGATATATCTTCTACTTGGGAGTATATGATACCTCTTGGTTCCGGTATTTTGCACACCATAATGATACAGAAGGTTATGTGATGTATCCTGGTATTATTCCAATGGAAGATATATGGGTAGCAGGATTACTCTGTATGGTTATTTCAACAATATTACTTTGTACTAAAAGCATTATAATAAAGATGATTTCAAAACTAATTTCGCTATATAGATAACCGAATAGGCAACATCTAATGCAAAAGATGAAAGGAATTTCTATGATGGATATTCAAACTCTACAAGGAAAATACGTGTTTGTTGTTCGTGATAAGGACCTGCACTACATAGACGAGCAGTTGCGACGTCTCGGTTTTACGGTTTGGCAACATAAAGATTGCATCTGGGGCACTGTAGATTGGGCATTCGTTAATATTGAAAGTAAACAATTCACAAATGGTAGGCCAGGAATCGCTTATGCGAAAGACTGTGTTAGACATACAGTTACATTGGCGGAACTCCTTATTGCTAACACATTGTATATTCAGGAGAGACCTGATTCACTCGATGCTTATATCTTAGAACTCAAAGATAAGTATAATGGTCTAAAGACTCTTGAATTTCCTGAGAGGATGACATCTAATGAGGAAATTTAATTCTTATGATTTAAGAATCGTAATATCCCCATCGGATCCACAAACTTTCCCTTTAACTTGCAGGTGATATGCAAATGCTCCCCTGTGCTACGCCCTGTATTCCCAGTAATTCCAACGACGGTACCTGCAGAAACCACATCACCTTTACGAACGGTAACCTTTGAGAGGTGACAATAGCTAATGGTGATGTCACCATGACGAAGTGTGACGAAGATGCCGGAACGCTTGTCGTAGCCGACTTTGTGAACGATGCCAGGCAGTATGGCGAAGACTTTGTCGCCACGTGCATGTAGGTCGAGACCATTGTGCATACGTTTTTTCCCTGTGAAGGGGTCACGTCGGTAGCCAAAAGGGCTAGTGACTTGAATCTGTTTAAGTGGATAGGCCACGCTTTGGCGAGGGTCTATCCGCTTTTTTTGTTGAACAGCTTGTAGAGAGTCTGGAACGGGGTTGGCAGATGATGCAGGTGTAACAGGTAAGCGTGGAGTTGGCTTGTCAGCTGACTTCACGCTTACTTTGTATCTGGGTGTTTGCTGCAGCACGGTGTTGAACTGGGCAAAAGTAGAGTTTGCCCTCAACATGAAAATGACAAATAGTAGAACTTTATAGGGCTTCATGGCTGCAAAAGTAACGCGGCAATTTCGTACTGACGAATATCCAACCGGCTACAGCCCTAAATATAACAATATATATGATTGAAGTATGAATACAAGCATGTAATCATACTTTAAGCATAATAATCTTGAAAACTAACCTTCTGCTGATAAGATAATTCTTTAGTCTGTATTTCTCACTTTAATTTTGGCCCTCAGAATACTCACTAAATTCAATATTAAAGTATGAAATGCAATCAATTTGAAGAGGGCGATATTCCTTACGAAACCCTTGAAAAGTTTGGCCTCACTCATGAAATGATCGAAGACCTGCCGATGCATGTCTTGGAAGACATTTGGAGTGGTCGCCAGTCTCCAGTACTCCCTATCCATATCACCAACGACGAGGGTGAACTCATCAAGAGCCGCACTCGCTTCTCCCTTGTCCGGATGGAAGATGGCAAAGTCGATGTCATGTTCTATCCGGTTTTGAAGTATGCCCCCTTGGAACATTTCGATGACAACCAGCAGCAGCTTCTCAAAGAAGGTAAGGCCGTTGTGGCCGATGTCATGTCACTCCATGGTACCATAATCAAGGCCTTTGTTCAAATCGACTCTGAAACCAATCAGGTGATGAACGTGCCTACGCCTGTCATTGGTCGTAACCTCCAAGTGCTCGCTGAAGAACTCAGTTTGGGCAGTGGAGAGATTAAGACCATGCAGAATGGCCAGCCTCTCACTTTCGTGATTGACGATGAACCTGTCACCGTCGGCATCGACCTTAACAGCAGCACCGGCATCCGCTTCGCACAGGGCGACGAACAACAATGGAAAGAGCGTGGCAAGCGCGATTGGGACAAGTTCACCTTCGGATGCTATGGCTGCTGGGTCACAGATGACGAAGGCAATCACGACTACGTGGTTGAAGACGAGTACACCGAAGAACTCTGGAATGAGCAGAAGAAGAGCGCCCAGCGCAATGCTTCGCTCCATAAATAACCTAACAAAAAAGAAAGAACATGCGAAAAGGACCCTATTATTCAGAAGACATCCTCGTGGAGAAAATGCAACGAGGTGAGTATAATTGGTTGGATTATGTCAACCATTTCAGCGAAGAGTGGCAGGACGAGTATGAAGAATACTGTCGTGAACGCTCTCTGAGCATCGGCAACGAAAGTGCCGAACAGTTTGTGAACTACAAGTCCGAGCAGCTTGAAAAGGCGATGGACGAAGGTAACGCTTAACCCCTACAGACAATGGCTATCAGAAAAAATACAAATCCAAGAGAGATGGACTTGCAACCCGAGATGCGTGACATTCTCATGCGTAACGGTATGCAGGCCCATATCCTCTCAAATAGTAACGGGCATCAACTGGCCGTCCAAGGTCACGATTCACCGTTGCTTACCTACAATCTGACAGAGAAGCAGATGCTCGCTCTGACGGATTGGGGCACCAACTACGCCAACAAGAAAGCCTATAACGTCTTCACAAGCATTGTTGGCAACGACTTCTATATGCCCCGAAACTTTGTTCATGCTCGCAACGCCAATGGCCGAGTAGCTATGGGTCTCCATGGCTACCGCATTGGTGCTGGTGAGTACGGCAGGTTGGGATGGCATCCCGACTTCTTGGGCTGGACTCCTCGACAGCAAGCAGGTTTCCATCTGCGCAGAGTAGGTGGAGCCATGTTTTACCCCGGAGCACCTATGGTGGATGAACGTCCAGACAGACGGATGAAGCCTGGTGAACTCCAAAGCGGTGGTTACGGCTTTTACTATAAAGGCAACCAGCAACAGGCACAGGTTCCTCAAAAGGATGTACTTCAAGAGTTGCAGAGTGTCATCACACCAGCCGTCAACCGTCCTCGCAGTCAAGAACCGGCCAAGCCCTATAAGGAACTTATCACCTCACAAGTCTATTTCTCCAATGAGAAATGGCAAGAATGCCTCGCTTCCCATGGCATCATCATCGATGAAAAGGCGAAAACGCTCACCATTCAGTCGAGCAGCACCCAGACCGATATGATTTATGATCTGAGAGCTGACGAACTGAAAGCCTTGACCAGCAATTCTATCAAAGAAGTACCTGTGGCCAAGCGCTTGGAAATCTTGAACAACGTCATCAAAGACTATTTTGCAGACAAGATTATGATGGACATGCTCAATAGCAAAGAGCAAATCGCCATCAATTTGAAGCCCGAAGTCAAGCAAGAGTTGGAAGCCCAACCCGCTCCTGCTGTGGTTGAAGAACAAAACCAAGCAATGACCGTAGAGCAAGACGTCGAAGACCCCAAGGTCGGTAGAGTGCATGGTCAAGACTTGGATGAGAACAAGGGATGGTTTCGTGAAGGAAGACATGGCCGTGAGGTGATGGTGGAAGACATCCGAGTAGAACCGTCCGAACAAGAAGGCAAATACAAGATGACCGCTATCATCAATGGTGAAAGCATCAGTCATGAGATTACTCAAAAGCAGTATGACAAGTTCATGGCTGTGGATGACTATCACCGCATGAAGCTTTTCTCCAAGGTGTTTAACGAAGAGGACATGAAGTCGCGAGGTGACGGTGTAGGGTTAGGAACCAAAATCGGTGCAGCCTTGTTGGCTGGACTTCGCATTGCAGGTGACGTGACCTATGGCGCTGCCGATATTGCTCATAACATTGAACATATCAAAGAATCCCATTCCGGTCCTGAAATCTATGTAGAGCAGCATTGCGCCCATCCACGCCCCTATTTCAAGCCTGGTGTAGATACTCCGATGGATGTTGCCGCCCGCAACTTCGAGGCTGCAATGAACATGGATGGTCCAGACCATCACATGAGTAACGGACGCTAAAACAGAAAGCCCATGAATGAAAACGAACTTGAATATAGCGACTTCTTGCAAAAGCTCAGCATACAAGAAGTCCTGCAGGATGCCGGTTACCAACTTAACAAGCGTGACGGCATCCGCTATCCGTCGTATGTCCGCATCGGAAGCGATGGCTGCCGTGTGCGTGGCGATAAATTCCTTGTTACCCCCAACGGAGCCTGTTGCTTTCAGCCACCTGAACAAAAGAATTTTAACGTCATCAGCTTCATCAAGGAACATCCCCAAATGTTTAGAGACTACAAGGTGGGCATGTCACCCGACCGTTTGGTCAACTTGGTGTGCAACCGCCTGCTGAATGTCCCCATGGAGGAGCGCAAGCAGCGCATCTTTGAACCAGCCAAGGAAGCAAAGCCCTTCCAACTAAGCGACTACGAACTTCACAAGTTCTACCCCAAGGACAGAGATAGCCAGAAGAAGTTTTACGGCTACTTCAAGCCCAGAGGCATAGACCTTACCACGCAGTACGCCTTCAACAAAGCCTTCTTTCTTGCCACGAAAGAGATGCCCGATGGCAAACGCTTCACCAACTTATCATTCCCTTTGCGCAAGCCAAGTGAACCAGATAATGTTGCTGGTATGGAAGAGCGGAGCCGCCCCAATGCCCAAGGAGTTACTTCCTACAAAGGCATGGCTCGCAATTCCAATGCAGCTGAAGGTTTGTGGATAGCCAGTCCACGAAACACTGCCCTTGACAAAGCTACCGATGTCTATTGGTTTGAAAGCGCTTTCGATGCAATGGCCTACTACCAGTTGACCAAAGAAAATCTCAAAGAAAGCATCCATGGCTACGAGCAGATGCAGAGTGAAGGAAGTTACAGTGGCGATGCAGAAATGCGTGAGCTGGAAGACGAGTTGAAGGAACTCAATAAAGCCATCTTTGTCAGTACAGGCGGCAATCCAAGTTTAGGTCAAATGCGTGGAATGATTGATGCCACCCATCAAGCCAATCACCATTTAGGCTTCGATCGTGACGAAGCTGGGCAAACCTTTGCCATTAGTTTCGCGATGACAAAGGCCGACCGCACCTTCAACAGCCACATTGGCACCAACGGCAACTTAGTCGTAGTCGATACTACCGATGGTTATAAGCGCACTGAAATAGACTTGAAGGACTTCTCTTTTCCGAAAGCGATGGATGCCCTGGGCATTGGCCACATCATGAAGTACAATGAGATGGCCATCTATCTCAAATCTTTGAGCGACCCTCAAAACATCTTCTCAGGTGATTGCGACCTCTTGCCTTTTCCTGCAAGTTCAGCCTATGGCAAATATGAATCGAGTTGGCAAGAGCTTCAGAGCTCCAAACAGAGTGGATTGGTTTGCAAGGAAGAGTTGGACGAACTCCGGCAGGAAGCTATTAAGAATGCCGATGCCTACCATGTTGCTTTGAAGAGTGCCTTTGAGGAATATAAGCGGCAAGGTAGACAAACCACGTACAACCCGTGCGAACAGGGATTCAAAGACTGGAACGACCAGCTGCTAGACAAACGCCAATACAGTCAGACCGACCAAGTAGAAACAGCTTTCGACGACGCAGGAAATGATGTAGTCGTGGAACGAGAAGAAGATTTTGAAGAAAACAGGGAACAGGAAGAAGCTGAAAAGAAACACTTCCGCTTCCATCGATAACCCATCAAAAAGTAAACGATGCAACAAGTGCTCAGATATAGAACAGTACGGATAAAATCCCATGCGATGCAGTTTGTTATCAACGAGCTGCCTCTCCTATTGCTTTGTCCCATCGGACTGATTTATGCAGGCATGGATGGGCTTCCGCTCACGAAGCTCGTCCTCGCCTTGACGCTTATTCTTTCCCTTATCTTGCTCTACCGTTTCATCTATTTGAAGCGTATGACCTATAGCGTTGGAAACGAACAATTCGTGTTTGAATATGGCGTATTTCAGCGTAAGGTGGACTATCTGGAGTTGTATCGCATCGTTGACTTCAACGAGCATCAGACCTTTATCCAGCAATTATGCGGATTAAAAACGGTCAGCATTTACTCTGGAGACAGAACCACACCCCGCCTTGACATCATCGGTGTGAAGAACGGGTGTGAGTATGTTTCCTTGATACGTGAACGTGTAGAATATAACAAAAGGAAGAAAGGCATTTATGAGATTACGAATCGGTAAAATAGTCGCAGTCATCATGCTTACAATGTGCCTTGGCATACAAGCCGCCAAGGCACAAGTCGTAGCCTCCAATCCATTGGAATGGATGGCATTGGCAGAAGGCAATGAATTGATCAATAAGCAAGTTGATAAGCAAATCAATGGGCAGACCAAAACAGCCATTTTGCAAAACACCATCGCTGCCGAGTTTAACCAAATACACAAATGGGAAAAGAAGTATAACAACTATTTGAAGACAGCTAATGGCTATGCCTCTTCTCTCAAAGCATGTACCCATCTCTACAGCGACGGGGTGCGCATTTTCATCACTTTGGGAAAGCTTCGCAAGGCCATCAACAACAATCCGCAAGGCATTGTCGCCTCGATGAGTATGAACAACCTCTATATCGAAACGGCCACCGAATTGGTGTCTGTCTATACCTTATTACGTGAAGGTATAGCACAAGGAGGAACCGAAAACATGCTTACTGGCGCAGAACGCTCGAAGACTTTGTGGGCTTTGAACGATAAACTCTCTGCCTTCCAAAAGAAACTGAATGCACTCTATCTAAGCATTCGCTACTACAACATGACCGACGTATGGAATAGCGCCACAGCCGGCATGATTGATAGAGATAACAGTGAAATTGCCAGTATGGCAATGGAACGATGGCGCAGGGCAGCCGAATTGACAAGATAAGGAGGAGTAACCATGGCAAGAATATTCATCGTCATCATGCTCATTTGTGTGAGCGTCGGCAAGGTTCAAGCACAAAACGACCCAGTCTTGGCTGGCATGATATACATGTACACAGAAAAGGCTGAAAAGGAGTTGAAGAACCAAGAGAAGGTCATGCTTATGCAAACCACTGGCCATATATGGACGAAGGAAGAAGTAGAAGCAACGACCGACCTTCAGCGAGAGTTCAACAACTACCTAAACTCCTTTCGTTCCATCATCAGTTATGTCGCCCAAATCTACGGATTCTATCACGAGATAGACCGGTTGATAGACAATATGGGCGGTTTCACCAAACAGTTAGAGGCACACCCCAGCAATGCATTGGCGGTGGCACTCTCCACCAAACGAAACAAAATCTATCGAGAGCTGATTATGAACAGCGTTGAGATAGTCAACGATATACGCCATGTATGCCTGACAGGGAATAAAATGACCGAAAAGGAACGCGTCGAAATCGTCTTTGGCATACGCCCGAAGCTCAAAATCATGAACAAGAAACTGCAACGGCTTACCATAGCCGTGAAGTACACATCCATGGGCGACATTTGGAATGAGATACAAGAAGGTTCACAACCTCAGAAAGCAGATAAAGCCAGTATCGTTTCTACCTGTTATCAGCGGTGGAAACAATATGGCAAGAAAGTAAAACCATCAAGATTTAAGAAATATGAGTATCTGGAGTAGTATAGCAAAAATGGCAGGAGATGCCGCTAAAGGCACTTGGGGCTTCGCCAAAGCTGGTGGACGCTCATTAGGAAACACCGTGATTCATCCAGCCCAAACCTTAAAGGGTGCAGGTAGTGCGATGAAAACAGCCGCAGTGGGCGGTGCCACGGGGTATGTAGCATGGGAAAAACTCACTACGGATAAAAGCGTCGTCGAAATCGTAGGCGATGCCGTGGTCGGAGAAAAGACCGTGGACACATTATCCGAAGCAGCCAACGATGTAAAGGAGTTAAAAACAAAGGCTGGTGAAGCCGTTGATGCGGTCAACGGAGCTATGAGCGATGTGAACAGCAAGTGGAGCGGCATGACCAACTTCTTCCGTGGCATCTTCGGCGGCAATGGTGTGGACATGTTTGGCAACTTCTTTGGCAATTTAGCCAAAGGCAACGTGTCGGGTCTGAGCATTGCCGGACTTGTGGCAGCTGCCTTTCTCACCTTTGGCCGATTCGGCTGGTTGGGAAAGATTGCTGGTGCCATGCTTGGCATGATGCTGATTGGCAACAACTCCAACATGCAGAATATGCTGGGAGGTAATGGCGGTCAGACGCAACAAAGGACGAACGAACAACCCGAGGAGCAACGCCCGTCGGGAGGTATAAAACGATAATCAATCAGGTCTAAACAAATTGTCGGCAAGGAAGAAAAAAATATCAGTAAGGAAAGAAAAATTATCGGTAAGAAAGTTTGCCGCGATTTACTACTGTGTTTAACAACTTAGAAATCAATAAGAAACAATGAAATATACAGAAGAAATGATCCTTCGTTCTCCCAGTGGCTATTGTATGCCTTTTGAGGAGCGAGGCAAAAACGTAGAAGTAACCTTGGGCTATGGCCAACAGAAGCATCCCGTGACAGGAGAGGCATTCTTTCATCACGGCGTGGACTTCAGTGCCAACCATTACCTGCTGGCTGCTTTAGCCTCTGGAACAGTGGCAGGTATCGGAAACGACCAAGTGCATGGTATCTATCAGGTGATTCGTTACGGCAAGTACGAAGTGACCTATTCCCACTTGGCCAATGTGTATGTAAACTTTGGTCAGCAGGTAAAAGCCGGCACCATAGTAGCTCTTAGTGGAGACCTGCTCCACTTTGAAGTGAAGTACGATGGCGAAGAGTTGAATCCTTTGGAGTTCCTCACCATGCTCTATGGCAATCTCAAAGCCGTAGAACAGAGTGGTCGCGTCGGTATGCCTGAATTTGAAACCTATGAAATGGGGATGGCGACCGACTACGACAAAGACCAAAAGGAAATCGAAGAACTGATGCTGCGCTTCCTTCCATCCTACATGCAGGACCTCTATCACGGCATCTATGTGGTGCCAGAGCGCACAGAGAGTTCGCTTCGCAACATCTTCACTCAGTCAGCATCCAAACATTATTTCTTTGAGGAGATGCCCTCCATTGCCAATCCATTAGGCATTGGTAATCGAGCGATGCCCATTGCCTGCAAGGTTCAGAACCTGCTGATTGCAGACTTCTTGAATTACCTTGCTCTTCGGCATAACGTCTATCTCTCCACCATGGATGAAATTCTAAAAAAAAAGTCCACGAACAAGCCTTGAGTAGTAGCGGTGTGATAGATCCGTTGGCCGAATTGGACATCGATGTGCAAAGCTTCGACATTCCCAGACTGGTCACAGTCTATCCCGACCGTTCCGGCATTCGCTGGTGGACAAAAGCATGGTTCAATAATCGAGAGGAAGGAGAATCGTCAGTGGAGATAACTCGCCAACTAGCCATTCTCTTCCTCCAGAACCAAATTGAAAAAGACCAATGGCTTGAAGAATATTTTCCCAAACAAATGGAAGTCTATCATCATGCCATTGAACAGACAAGAGAACAGTTGCTTAATCAGATAAACGTATAACAGCATGAGTCAAATCAAGAACCCGCAGCAATTTGCTGCCATAGAATACTGCTTACAGCACTACTTCACAGAGAAACTGGCTCCAGTCATGAAGCAGGTGAAGGATGAGTTGAATAGCAAGCAGGTGAAGGAACTTGCCGACTACCAACGCAGTCCGGCAGGCATTCTTGCATCAGCCCATACAGGGATGGTGGCATCACCCTTTGATGCCCTGACTCATGTACAACTCACAGGTGAATGGAACAGCAAAACCGTGGAGGACTATTTGCGGATGTGCAACACTCAAATCCAGCAGAATCCCTCCATTCAGAAAGACCTTGCCGTCATGGCAGAAGAATGGCGTGAAGCGGTGGTTAAGCAGATTGGTCGTCCCAAATACGATGCTCTTTCCAAGCAACTGGGCACAGACATGGCTTATGCCTATGTAGGCCTTCGCATGGAAGACCTGATGGTAGGTAAACTTGTGAAAGATGGAATGCCCAAATCGTCGGCTGAATACATTCTTCACAAAGCAGCTCAAAGTACCATTTGGGGACTACCGCAACAAATGCTCAAATCGCCACTTGCTAGTGAGATTGAGGCACGTGGAGAACGGGCCTATCGTCCAAGTGGCAAGGAACAGATGGCTGGTAAGGCCGTAGGTGCTGTTGTTGATGCGGTATCTTTGGGAGGTGTCGGCACTTGGAAAAGCTTCGCCACTTTTGTGGGAAGCGACTTGGCTTTTGCGTATTTGTCAGGCAAGCAGAAAACGGCTACTCCACAAGAACAAAAGGTAAAGACGATGCAGGCCGGCCTAAGCAAAGGCGTGTTTGGCAGTAATCAAGACGTGATTGCCGGATTTAGGAAGCAAGCCAATACGCTCAATGCTTTTGAAAGTTCTACGGTGAAGTCCATCAACAGTCGGCTGTCTCACAAGCTATTTATCCCTAACCCTAATTTCTCACTTATGGCATGGAACGATAAAACATTCACGCAACCCGCTTCTCCCTTTCTGAATAGCCTACCGACTATTCCTACAGGAAAGCGCGATGAAAAGTATAAAGATGTACCTCTCATTGTCGCCCCTAGACATGAAGAGGCTTATTTGAGAGGTGAAGCACAGCGTAAGGAGGCGCAAGCTTCAAAAGCAAAAGAAGTCCCCACACAAGAAGTTGCTTCTACCACCGAACAGCAAGAAGCCACACCGCAAGAACAAACAGTTCCTACAGTTCAAACAAATCCTGATCAGACGAATACGAATGGTTGGGACGGTTTGTTGGCCAATGTTGGGCTCAATGGTTTTGGTGACATCACTAGGAACATGGGGTATGTACTGGCCATGTTGCCAGATGTGTTGGTCGGTATCTTCACAGGTAAGACAAAATCATTAGGTCTTAGAGACAACATCATGCCTATTGCCTCCATCCTGCTGGGTATGTTCGTTAAGAACCCCATCTTGAAATGGACACTCATTGGAATGGGCGGTGCCAATCTCCTGAACAAAGCTGGGCATGAAGCATTGGACAACAAAAAGGTTGATGCGCTGGGTACAACAGCCAATGTACAACAAGTAGGTAACACCCAATATAAAGTCTATCCTGACGAAGCGCTAAATCCTCGTATTTCCAATCCCGTATTGCAAGGTCACAGTCTTATTGCAACCATCGACCGTGTACCTTGTACCATCCAGCTCACAGAGAACGTGGTGAATGCCTATCAGGCAGGAGCCTTACCACTGAACACCTTGGCCAATGCAGTATTGGCAAAGAATGATCAGATGAGACAAATGGTAGAACGTAACTATGGTGAAGCCGAAAACGAGGCTGTTCATCGCACACGAGGAATCCAATAGAACAACTAAATACACGTGATATGAAAGATAAAAATTTACAAGAAAAGAACGCAGCAGAGCGTCAGGTAGAATTGATTACCAGTGCGCTTAGCGATGCTGCCGACAGCAAAGGCTATTGGCTCAATGCCGCAGGGAAAAGTATGCCGAAGTTCTATCCTAAAGGCGTTTCGGTAAGTCCGTTTAATGCCCTCGTGATGGGATTGGATGCCGACCGGAATGGCTATAAAACCAACCTTTACACCCTCTACAACGATGCAAAGAACCGAGGAGAGAGTGTAAGGGAACACGAAAAAGGCGTACCCTTCAATTGGTATAACTGGAACAAATACGTCAACCGCCATAATCCTGAGGACATCATTTCTCGCAAGGACTACCTTACGCTGCCTAAAGAAGAACAGAAGCAGTACAAGGGCGTTCACAACCGAGAGATTCGTGTCCTCTTCAACATCGACCAAACCTTGTTGCCTATGGCTGACCCTAAAACGTATGAAGCTGTATTGGCCAAAGACGGTGGTGAGCAGATCAAGGCGATGACTCCCGAAGACGACAAGAAGCTTCGAGGCCATATCAATGAATTCATGCAGAAGATGCGTGAAAACTTGGTGGCCGTTCGTTCAGATGGTAGTGGCGTGGCGCATTACGAATCGCAAAAGGATGCCATTTATATGCCGCCTCAGAACAACTATGCCCATTACAACGACTATGTGCAAGAAATGCTCAGACAAGTGGTAAGCGCCACCGGTCATCAACAAAGACTGGCACGTGAGGGCATGGTGATGAAGAATGGCGTAGCTCCTTCTGAGGATGCCACCAAACAAGAACGCTTGGTAGTGGAAGTTGCTTCTGCTGTCAAGATGATAGAACTCGGACTGCCCGGTAAACTTGCCAAAGAGAGTCTGCCCATGGTGGACTTCTGGAACCGTGAGCTGAAAGAGAATCCCTGCTTGATTGATGCGCTGGAGAGCGATGTCAACAATGCGCTGGAGGTAATCAGACAAGCAGAAGTTGGGCAAAAGGTCGAATACTCCTCGATGCGCAATAAAGAGCAAACCACAAAGATGCAAGAGCAGATGCCTAAGCATTACTTTGTGGCTGACGAAATCAAACAGCACCCCAACAAGGAAAACCGTATGGTGGTGCTTGTGCGAGACGAGGAACATAAAACAGCCGATGTTATTCTGCCTGCAGGAGCTTCATTGGAAGTCAACAATGAAGTGCCAGGCATGTCGAAAGACCGCATTAAACGCGCCTTGGGGCAAGCTGGCTTTGAAAAAGTGAACTTCTACAATCCGGACGGTGCTTTGGGCTATCGTCCCGATGACAGCTATTTCGCAGGTAAAGGCATCACTGTGGCTCGACTTCGCAACTGGGAATTGGAAGACGTGACCAAACTTGACGTGACCGATGCTGTAGCGCAGTCCAAGCAAGTCGGTTTCGACCGCATTCAAATGTTACAAGACGACAACAAGCGTTGGGCCATGTACATCAAGCCCGAAGGTCAGCAGGCTTTCTCCATCTATCCCGATAAGGCAGACTTGAATCGCTTCTTCTCTACGTTGAAACAAGCGCAAGACACCTTGGATAGCCTTCGGGTGGAACTGGCTCAGAAGTACTATGCCATGGCGGCTATGAAGCCAGACTTGAAGGTGGACTTGTTCGGTCATCAAACGCAGAACTTGGACATCAACCGCATTCAGAAGGTCAATGTGTTCAAAACCAAAGAAGACGTCATTCTTTGTGCTGCTACCATCGATGGCGCTCCCGACTTGAAACCGCGTGCTGTATCGCCCAGTCAGTGGCAACGCATGTGGCTGGCTGAGGATAAGAACGACTACAAGACCCACTTGGCTGCTACGCTCTTTGCAGATGTACTGAAGAAAGGTCAGTCGTTAGAGGAAAATGCCAATGAGAAGCAAGACAAAGAATCTGAGCAGAAACAGGCCGAAACCGCTGTGGTGAAGCAAAGCGAAGAAACCAAGAAAGAGGTCAAGGCCGAAGAGGAAGAGAAACCTCGTGAGGAAGTCAAGACTGAACCTTCACCGATACTCAAGCAGTACCTCGACCTGAAGAAAAAGCATCCCGATGCTGTTTTGCTCTTCCGTTGTGGTGATTTCTATGAAACTTATATGCAGGATGCGGAGAAGGCTTCTAAGGTTCTGGGCATCACACTTACGAGAAGTAGTAAGACCAAGGACTCCGAAGGCAAACCGCTTGCAATGGCTGGTTTTCCATACCATGCGCTCGACAGTTACCTACCCAAACTAATCCGTGCCGGTGAACGAGTAGCCATCTGTGACCAACTGGCTCCAAAACAAGAGAAGCAGGTAAGCCCAAACGTGCAACGTGAACAGGAAACTCAACAGTCTCACATGAAACGATAAATAAGCATGAGCAAGAATCAAGAATATGCCGAGAAATATGCGGAAGCAGCCATGGAGCAAATGAAGCGCTATGGCATTCCAGCTTCCGTGATACTGGCACAAGGAATACTGGAGAGTAGCAACGGCCAAAGTCAGTTGGCTCAAAATGAGAACAACCACTTTGGCATCAAAGCTACTTCCTCCTGGTTGAACAATGGCGGCAAGTACGCCCTCTATACGGACGATCGCCCTAATGAGAAGTTCTGCAAGTATGACACGGTGAGCGATTCTTACGAACATCACTCGCAGTTCTTGAAGAACAACAAACGCTATAGCCAATGTTTCAATCTTTCCCCCGATGACTATAAAGGCTGGGCTAAGGGCATTGAACGAGCCGGTTATGCTACAGGTGGCGGTTATGCTTCCAGTCTGCATTCAATCATCGAAAGAAATGGACTGCAGAAGTATGACCAGATGGTCATGAACGAAATGCGTAGCCAAGGTAAGCAGTTTGGCGTAGAGCAGAATGCGCGGCAAACGTCAACGTCAGCAGCAGTAGTATCTCCCTCAACTCAGACAATGGTGCCAACAGGAGAATACTCATTCCCCTTGAAACGAGAATCGTTCCTTTTCGTCACCTCGCCATTTGGGATGAGAAATGACCCTATGGGTAGCGGTCAGCAGCAGATGCACAAGGGAATCGATATTCGCGCAAAGCAGGATGATATTCTGGCAACAGAGAGCAATGGTAAGGTAATTGCCGTCAACCATAACACCAATACAGGCGGTAGTAAAAGCGTTACGGTGGAATACAGCCGTCCCGATAACACCAAGGTACAAGTTAGCTATATGCATCTGAGCAGTATTGCCGTGAAGGTGGGCGATGTGGTTTCCTCCGGACAGAAGTTGGGTGTAACAGGAAACACTGGCACACGAACCACAGGTGAACACCTTCATTTCAGTGTGAAGAACATTGCAGCAGATGGCACCAGCCGTGACGTAGATCCTGCAAGCTACTTGGCCGAGATAGCTCAGAAAGGCAATCTCACCCAGCAGGCACTACATAACGGCAATGACCTCTTGGCAAAGTACAAATCAAGCTCCACTCCAGCCATAGACACAAGTCTCTCGCCCGATGAATGGATGAAGAAACTCCTTTCGTCGGAGGATAGTAGCGTCGGCCTCTCTGGCAACGACCCCGTGATGAGCATGGCCACAGCCATGTACAGTGGTTTGCTCATGCTGGCTGTTCAAATCGACAACCAGAACGAGGAAGAGCAAAAGGCGCAAATCTCAGAATCGGTTTCTAACCGTCAGATTGATTTGAAGTCGCTCGTACCCACCATGAAGGAGTGCCGCTTGACGATTGGAGAAAATGGCAAAGCAGTGCTTCATGCAGACAATGGTACTATCAATGTAGCTCATGAACTGAGTTCAGCTGAAATGGCCAGACTCTCACAAGTGCTTGGCAATAGCTCACTGTCCAATGAGGTGAAGGAAATGAGAGTGGCGGGCTTGGTCAACACCATCGTACTCTCTCAGCAGGCCTCTCAAAACTACGAGCAACGCATGTCCGAACAAGAAGGACAGGCGCAAAACTTGCAACGAAAATGAGAAAGTTGACTCAACTACTCAGCGTCACTTTTGCTGTGCTCTTTGCATTAGGCTTGTTGGCGGCTGTTTGCTACGGCATCTATCTATGGTTAGGTGTATATGCAGCTATTAGGTACGCCCTTTTCAATATAGTTGTTGGAACTTGGCTCGGTATAGAATTAGTACGTTCTCGTTGTAGTTACGACTAAAGAAAGTCTTCACTACTTTGAGTAACCACTAAATAAAGTAACTACTACATTACTACGATACTACATTCTTTGGTCAGATGGCATAGTATTAAAAATAAATCATAATCAGATGATTAAGTGTAATGTAACAGTATGCGGCACTATCGGTAGAATCCCGGTAGTACGTGCAGGAAGAGAGGGTAAGCAGTTCACGACCTTTGGCGTAAACGTGCAAATCCCGGTGAAGAATGCAGCCAGTAAAATGGTTGAAGTAAGTGTCATTCAAGATGGTGGCTTGAACGCAGAGACCAGTGGGTTGACCATTGGCACTCGTGTTGAAGTAGCTGGCGTTTTGACTTTCAAGAAACGAGGTGAAGCCCTTTATCTCAACTTGAATGTAGCGTCCATCACACAAGTTGGTGCAGAAAAGCCTGATTCCATTCAAGGCGATATGCACTTCCGTGGCAAGCTTGGTAAGACCATTGAAATGAAGCAAGACAAGAAGGGCAATGCCTATCTTGCGTTCTCTGCTTTCAGTGCCGAAAAGGTGGGCGAAGAGTTTGCCTTTACTTGGGTGCGGTTTATCCGTTTCTCTTCCGATCGAGAAGATTGGCTGCAGGAGAAAGCCAACATTGAGGCCAAAGGACAACTTGAATTGTCGGTGTACAATGACAGACTAAACATTAGCTGTCGCCTGTCGGAGTTGACCAAGTGGGATAAGCAACCTTATTGTCCGTTCTAAACTGAAAGCGTATGGCAGATTATAAGAAATATCAGTCCGACGGTGTGAGTGCCGAGGACAAGGCGTTGGACAAGTTTGCGGAGCTCATGATAGAGAAAATCGAGTCTCTGAAGAATAGCGATGGCTGGAAGCAGCCATGGTTTACTGAAGGTTCGCTTCGCTGGCCACGCAATCTATCAGGTCGAGAGTACAACGGCATGAATGCCCTGCTCTTGATGATGCTGTGCGAGAAGCAAAATTACAAGTTACCTGTGTTCTGTACTTTCAATCGTGCCGTGGGCTTGAACTATACAACCGATAAGCAAGGTGCAAAGAAGCCTATCACCGATGCTGATGGTCAACCTCTCCCCAGAGTAAGCATCAACAAAGGTGAGAGGAGTTTTCCGGTCATGTTAACCACCTTTACCGTGATGGACAAAGACACCAAGGAGAAGATTAACTACGAGGAATATAAAAGACTCAGCAATGACGAAAAGTCCCAGTACAACGTATATCCGAAGCTTAACGTGTACCAAGTCTTCAATGTCGATCAAACCAACTTGAAGGAGGCACGTCCCGACTTGTATGCCAAGCTGGAAGCCGAGAACAAGCTGCAAAGACCATTCTCTGGAGAAGGTGAAAGCTTCAAGTTCCCGGCTATGGATGCCATGATTGCCGAAAACAAATGGATTTGCCCCATTAACCTGGTGCATCAGGACAATGCGTACTTCTCGATTTCCAAGAATCAGATTACGTTGCCTGAAAAATCTCAGTTCAAAGATGGTGAATCGTTTTACGGCACAGCCTTTCATGAAATGACCCACTCAACAGGAACTGCTGAGATGTTCAATCGCTTCAATCCTAAGAGTGGCTTCGGTTCAGCAGAATATGCCAAAGAAGAGTTGGTGGCTGAGTTGGGAAGTGCCTTGGTTGCTCAACGCTATGGTATGACCAAGAACCTGAAGAGTGATAGCGCAGCTTACTTGAAGTCCTGGCTCGACAGTCTGAAGGAGTCGCCGAGCTTTATCAAGACAACTCTTATGGATGTGAAACGTGCAACGTCGGTCATTACTCAACGTATTGACGAGGTGGCACTGGAACTGGAGACCAAGCAGAGTCAATCAAACGATAAAAGCGTATCGAAGGATGCCGAAGCAAGTGTAGAAAAGCCAAAGCAGGAAGTTCCTGAACCGGAGCACGAAGAAGCGGTCGCTCGAAGTGCATGGCATCGCTAACGAACATGGTTCCAAGGTGAGAAACAAAGCTTGCTTTGGAACCTTATTTTTATACGCATTGATAGTTAGTTTTCTGCGAGTTTATTCGTTTTTCTCGCTGTTTTTTAGTACCTTTGTGTACGTATAAACAACTTATAGTCACGGAAATAATATTGGTTTTATTGGGAGGCTACTTGCTTTCCAAGCTGTTTAACGGCAGCTCAAGTAAGCCCAAAAGAAGAAGACGAAAGTCTGGCTTTTGGAGTTCGGGGTCAAGCTATTCAGAGTATGATGCTTGGCGGAAATCACACGGCGACGAAAACAAGTTATTCTGATTGCCGTACAAAAAAGAAGAGAGCCTCAAGACCTCTTGAACCTGCCTTGAAACTCTCTGTGATGGTGATTGCTCACCTCGTTTTGAAGATGTAAGTGGCCTTCAAAACATTTCATGTCAAATTGGGTAATCCTTGTTTACCGAATTGCATTTTTCACCCTTCTAACCTTGAAAGGAATTGCTTCACCCTGCTATCTGAGATAGTGCTAAGTGTAGTTGGTTTGAAGTCGACCTGTTGTTGTACTTGCAACATGCCCAATCCATATTTAGAGCCATCTACTTGTATGCTTGCAAGTTCATTGGCTGATATGTAGCCGTATTCAGTTTCTGCCAGACCTGCCACAATCGTGAAGAGCGTATAATCATTTCCCTCTTGTTGCCCTTCCAGCACATACCATTTGATGTTGGCCAGCTCGAAGATGCCAATGCAGATGGCTGCTTTGCCAAGTCCATCCTGTGAGTAAAGCGGATATTTAGCGAATTGTTCTGGCAACTGGTCTGTTATCAATCTATTGTCCATACCTTATTATATTGTGGAGGGATGGTTAGTCCCTCCGTTACCTTAAATTCAAAAGTGATAGTCAATCACGCCACCGATGTAGAGCATTGTGCCTGGTTCCATTTCACATATTCTACGCATGAACTCATAGGACTCTTCTGCACTTCTTGTGTAGCCTCCTTCATCCATGTAGAATTGAAAAGCGGTTTCAAGCGGGTTCTTCAGCGCCTTTTCCAACTGATAAACGGGGCCAATCCAATCTTGTACATTCTCGGTGGTCAGTTCTCCGGCTTTTGCTTGTATGTAGGCTACATACTCTTTCTTCCACTGCTCGGCTCCACCTTTGTAGAGAAGAGTGTCTTCGCCTGTTAGTTCGAACATGCCGCTGGGGAGTATCTTATTCACCAGAATGTCGATGCATTGCTTTCTGATGTCAGGCTCAATCTCCATGCAATAATCATAGAAACTACCATCGCCTTGGGTCAATGTATTCTCGATCAAACGTCCTTCGTTCGTTACCTTCACTGTAGTGATTTGAAAAATCTTGCTGTGCATAATCGTATCTTTTTGAGTTAAACTTAAACTTATTCTTTCCCTTATTTTGAAGCCTTTTTCGGCTCCGCTATCGGGGATTTATTTTACGTGCATATCAGACGGGGCGAAAAGAATGAGAGGACAAGGAACTCAACCTGAATTGCGATGGAATACCCAAATCTCTGATTTGCGAAAGGCTTCCGTCCCAATTCTGATTGAGTAGCGCAGCGGTACTTGGCCTTCATTCGGGCACCGTAACTTTGCACAGGAAAATGAGGACCGGTAGATGGTGGACGATAAACGAAATTAGCCTTATAACAGAACTTTTTCTTGCTAAAAATGAAAATCAAATGCATTTTTCCAAAACCTCTGCTTCATTCTGGCATAGCTCCACCTATACCTTTGCAGTGTCAATAGTGACAAACAACAATTAAATCGTAACATCATGCCTATTATGATTAATCGTGGGAAAGAGATGCTTCGTATCTCACCCAAAGACAGCTAAAAAATCGAGTACTCAACCAATCAAGGCCGTTCATGGATAGTACGCTATAGCGGTTCATCGAGCACGGGGACTTTCAGCGACCTGATGGATGCCGGCAAGGAAATCCTTGGAACGACAGACAAAGGGTTGTTCTACTCAACTAACGATGGTAGAAGTTGGATTTGCCGTAAACGTGGATAGAACGGTGGATAATCGGTTTATTCTAAATCCGACGAATGAAGTCGTGCTTAACGCTGATAAACTTTACAGCGTTGAGCATAGCGTCATTCACATCGGCATCGAGGATGTAATACCGCAGAGAATTTGATAATCCTTAGTGGAAACGCTTTGGGGAAGATGTCAACAGCAGATGCAATCGAGGATGCGATATTGCATTCTTGCTCAGTAGCTCAAGGCTACGATCTTTTTACTGCTGACAAAGTTCTCGTTCAAATAACGTATGGTAGAACGCAACCGATGCTTGCTGCTGAAACTGCAGATGTAGTACAATTTGCAGAGATGTTCCCATCCACCACATCCTTTATATGGGGAATCGTAGAGGATGACAGGGGCGAAGCCGAAAGAACGGTAAGAATCATGGCTTCAAACCTAAAAAAGAAAAATAACTAAAAATTACAAGTGATATGGCAACAAAGAAACTTACAAACGAATTTATGGAGAAGATTCTCAATGATTCAGCATGGAAAGAACTCTCAGGAGATTTCCAGTGGACAGAACAAATGCTTGATAAGCACAAATCCAAAGTAGATTGGAAAGAGATTTCCAAGAATAGTAACATTGTATGGACACCCGCTATGCTGGAAAAGTTCAAGAAGCTTATCGATTGGAAGGAACTTTCCAATACAGGATGCGAAACCATTCTTACGGAAGAGACTCTTGAACAATTTAAGGACTACTGGGATTGGACGAAGCTACATTGCAGAAACTACTCAATGAAGTCAACCTTGATTGGTATTTATATCAATTGATCGAATGTCAGCTAAACAAGCCATCGCAAGAGAATCATGTTTCAGCGCAATACAATAAATCTTGGCGAGAATATCTTAAGGATATACAAGAACGAAAAATTGGAAGAATATCGACAGCTAGAAATATGCTTCAAAAGCTCTTTCCTCTTGTAGAATGGAAAGCACAATGTATGATACTTTCATTCTTTCTGAAAGACTCAACTAAAACAGATAGATTATGGGCCCTGAGCTCACTTCATACTTATTGGCCCTTGTTTGCTGGACGTGGTAAACGTTTTTGCAATCAATGGCTAGCTTTTGTCTTGGATCTATGGGATAAATACCAAGAGAAAGAAGCAGCATTGTTTATTGTCAAATATGCTGATTACAATATAGTATTGCGGATTGAAACGTCATTAGCAAAGGTGATTGGTTATCAAAAAGTGGCTTTGCGATTAGGTATGAATCCCAATTATGAAGTAAATAAATCGTTGTTGTCAGACCTTGATTGGCTCTACGTGATGGCAAAGTTAAAGCGAGCGATTGACAAGACTACATGTGAAGTCATATTCAACGAGGTGCTGATGAAAACTTTATTAGACAAAGAAACCCCATTTTTCAGAGAAGATGAAGTGTTTTCATTTGCTCTTGACAACCATGTCGGTTTGGCTTTATGGTGTTTAGGTGAACTAGGCCATCCTGAGCTTATTGTGGATTTCTACTTCTGCGACAAGAAGCTACAAGAGCATCTTGCCGGTCAGCATAGATGCCTGTCAAAAGAAAAATATTGGAGTGAAATGTGTGAAAAGGCACCTCTGTTTTTTCCTCTTCTCAGAGAATATCAACATAACCTTTTGGAAAAATGGATGGAACAATACCCCTCATTACGAGAACTGATAGAAATATTACAACTTAAAATCAGCTAAAACTATGGATAATCATGTCATCAAATACATTGCTAACTACCAACACTACGATGATGTTCTAACTCGTATTGCATCGGTCAAGCATACATTGTGGATTGGAACTGCCGATATTAAAGATGCATACGTAAAAACAGGTTCTAATGCAGAACCATTATTAGCTGTGCTTAATCGACTTGTCAAACAAGGTGTAGCTATTCGCATTCTCCATGCCAAAGAGCCTGGCCCTGCCTTTCGAGATGACTTTGATAAATTCCCTGCATTATGGTCAGCCTTGGAACTGACCCTATGTCCACGCATTCATTTTAAGCTGATGATATTCGATATGGATACAGCCTATATCGGCTCAGCTAACTTGACAGGAGCAGGAATAGGTATGAAAAGCGGGCAAAGAAGAAATTTTGAAGCAGGTATTCTCACGAATGATCCCTCCTTGGTTAATGCTGCTATTGGACAGTTTGATGAAGTTTGGCGTGGATATTACTGTGGAAAATGTGGAAGGAAACAGTTTTGCAAATGGCAAATACGTTAAAAATCAACGTCTAAAACAAAGTTCTTATCCTATGCCACAATATTTCATAGGACAATATATACCTTTGTAAACAACAAGAAACAAAAATCGTATGGCAGCAAACATCTTTGGCCGTTACGTATGGCTAATTGAACAATTCAGACGATATGGCCGACTGACCTATGAAGAGGTGAATGACCTTTGGCATAGAAGCGGACTGAGCTATGGGGACGATGATGATCTCGCCCTCCGCACTTTCCATAACCATCGCAAAGCCATCTTTGACATCTTTGAGGTGGAGATTACTTGTGACATTAAGGGTGGTTATAAGTATTACATCGACCATCCTGAGGATTTGGAGAAAGACAATCTTCGCATTTGGCTCATAGATTCCTATACAGCCATGAATCAGATTCAGGCAGATCGGAAGTTGAAAGGGCGCATCATCTTCGAGAATGTTCCTTCCGGCCACAAATGGCTTAATGTTATTACCGATGCCATGCGCAACAATCAGGTGCTCAACGTCACACATCACGGCTTTGGGAAACCCGAACCTTGGTATTTCGACATAGAGCCTTACTACCTCAAAGTGGTCAAGCGTCGGTGGTATGTGTCAGCCCGCAGTCCGTATTATTCCAATCGAAACCAACAAAAGAATAAAGCAGATGGCAGCGACCGCCCAGAAGATGTATTCTTGGTCTATGCTCTCGACCGCATTCTCGACTGTCATCCGACAGGTTCCACCTTCCGCATGAAAGAAGATTTCGACATCGACGAATATTATCGCGGATGCTGTGGAATAATCCGTTCCAACGAGGAGCCGGTAAGAGTTGTGCTGAAAGCCTATTATGGTGGTCCTGATTATCTTCGTACACTGCCAATACATGAATCACAACGTGAATTGGTAGAGCTGAAAGACGATGAAGCATCCTATTTTGAGTTGACCGTGCGCCCAATCTTCGACTTTTATCAGTCTTTGTTGGCACAAGCCGACCAAATCGAAGTACTTGAACCAGCATCGGTACGCAATGAAATGCGCAACTTTGCAAAGAACCTAATGTCGTACTATAAAGAGGAAGAACAATGAAAGACGGATTAAATTTTATAGCCATCGATTTTGAAACAGCTACACCCAAACGTGCCTCCATCTGTGAGGTGGGTATCTGTGTGGTTCGCAATGGTGAAGTAGTAGAAACGCGCTCATGGTTGGTGCAGCCAGAAGATAATCTCTATAGCTACTGGAATATGCAATGCCACGGCATTCGTCCAGAAGACACGGAAAGCGCTCCTTCTTTCCCAGAAGTATGGGAAGAGATAGAGCGCTTGTACCTCGATGAGTTTGATACCTTCGTGGCGCACAACGCCCCCTTCGATCGTAGCTGTTTTGAACACTCAGCCAAGCTCTACCGCTTGCATCTACCAAACATCAACTGGGAGTGCTCGTTGAAGACTGCTCGACAAGTGTATGACTTTGGTTGCAACACACTCGGCTACCTCTGCGAACAACTCGGCATTCCTGAAGGTACGCACCACCGTGCCGGGGATGATGCGGAAATGTGCGCACGGCTGTATCTGCAGGAAATAATGGATATGGTAAAATAGCTGCAATAACATCCTCAAAAATCAACAATAATGTTTCATTAATTTCATGATATATAATGAACGAACTTCAACGATTTAAGTGCATCTTAGAATACTTTGTTGCTCATTTAGAGTATATCCAAACAAACAGCACAAGTATTAAAGGATATTCAGATTACATCGCCTCTAAATTGCCATTGCGTCCTGTAATAGGACATGGATACAAAGGAGATGGTATTCAGCAACATATTGAGCAATGGGCCGATTTTCACCTTGGCTATATTTGTATCAATATTCAGGGTAATTATGGTCACAATTACAAAACGAAAAAATGTTACTTGAATTGGTATGCAAAGCAATCCGATGAGAGTACAGGTTATAACATCTTGACACGATGGCAGAAAGATCGAGTTTTTGCGCTTCGGCTTTCTAACTACAAATATTGGCTTGATCCTCCTGTTTGGGAGGATTCCACAGAGATGACTATCTCTGAATTGGGACTATATGATAAGAAAGAGCCAAACGAAAAAATCAAATGTTTTTTCGCAGAGTTTTATTCATACATTCAAGATTATACAAAGTTTAAAACAATGGAACCGATAATACATTTTTTAGAAACGAGCCACAACATAATCCTTCATGGTGCTCCAGGTACAGGTAAAACACATTTAACAAAAGAGATAGCATCTACGATGCATTGTAGTGAAGACCAGTTTAGATTCGTTCAATTCCACCCGTCATACGACTACACAGATTTCGTAGAAGGCTTACGTCCCATAAAAAAGGGCGAGAACGTTGGTTTTGAACGTAAAGACGGGGTATTCAAAGCTTTTTGCAAAAAGGCCCTAAAAGCATACAATGAAGCTACAGACAAGACAAATGCTCCAAAGTATGTATTTGCCATCGACGAAATCAATCGAGGAGACATGTCTAAGATTTTTGGTGAGCTATTTTTCTCTATAGACCCTAGCTATAGAGGTAAAGATGGTAAAGTGGATACTCAATACCAAAATCTTATAGATATAGACCCAGAAACCCAGAATGAAGATGTCTTCAAGAATGGCTTCTATGTACCGGAAAATGTGTATGTCATAGGCACCATGAATGACATCGACAGAAGTGTTGAATCCATGGATTTTGCGATGCGCCGTCGCTTTGCATTCATGGTAATAACAGCTGAAGAAAGCCAATCAATGCTCACATTGGAAGCATTCCGCAAGGTAAACGATGTAAATGCAGATAAAGCCTATACTGAGGTTGATGAGTTAAAGAAACGAATGAATGCATTGAATGCAGAAATCATAAGTCCACAAATAGGTCTTTCTACAGATTATCAAATTGGTGCTGCTTACTTCCTGAAATTTGCATTCTATGCAGATCAAGACAAACAGCAGGCATACAAATCACTTTGGGACAATCATTTGAAGAGTATTATAACGGAGTATCTTAGAGGTGCTGGCGATGAAAGTTCTAAATTTGATAAACTGAAAGCTGCATACGACAATGGCAAAACTCAAAATAACGGATAATGCACGTCAAAACGGAAACGAAGGTTGGTTGCTTGAGCAATGTTGCGACTCGCCCTTAGACGCATCTACTCGTTCTGAAATCATCCAAGACCTTCATATTATAGGTGGGAAAAGATTGAAAGATGTGGTGGCTGAAAACCCTAACATCCTTCTTTTTCCACCTGTTCTTGGTGGGCTCAAAGATGGTGTGGAAGATTTGCATATTTGCTCTTATAGCGAAGCGTACGACCGTCTGTATACAGGCAATCTTATGGGATTTGTCGGTGTCAACAACACCCAAGTGAGCATAGCGTCCAGATTTGCAAGCGGTAAAGAAGATTACTTCTTGCATTATATGCTGATAAAAGTGTTCTGTCCCAATATTTTCGACTTAAAGCATGATACGAGCAAAGACGCAGCTTTCGATTTTCTCCTCTACCTGTTCCCTCATTACTTCAATGAAGCCATGAAGCAGGGCGTGTTTAAGATGTATCGAACATTTGAAAGAAATGACAGCAAGGTAAATGGAACGATTGACATTTCTCGGCATATCCGGTCCAACATCCCCTTTAAAGGAACGATAGCGTATCGTACCCGAGAATTATCATTCGACAATCCCATTACTCAGCTAATACGTCACACGATTGAATATTTAAAGACTTCACCAATTGGACGTTCCTTGCTTACTGGAAAGGATACCCAAAACAATGTGCGCATCATCAATGATAACACAAGTTCATACTGCGCAAACGATCGACGAAGGATAATAGCAAGCAACCGTAAAGAGTTGCACCATCCCTATTTCACAAAATACACCGTTTTACAAAGGTTATGCATTAGCATATTGCAGCACGAGGAACTCAAATATGGTTCTGATAAGGACAAAATTCATGGTATTCTTTTCGATGGCGCTTGGCTTTGGGAGGAATATCTAAATACGCTATTCAAACCTTTAGGAATGACTCATGCCGAAAATAAAACAGGTAAAAATCCAATCTATTTGCTTGAAGACAATCATTATGAACGTTTTCCTGATTTCTACCTTACGAAGAAAATGGTTATTGATGCTAAGTATAAGCATTTAAGATATGTCAATATTGCAAGAGATGATATTCATCAAATAATCTCCTATCTTCATGTTCTTGAAGCTAAAGGAACCTACCTTGCTTATCCTGTCAATAATAACGAAAAATCCGACATTAGAAACATTGGTTGCCTAAAAGGATTGGGAGGAGAAGTCGGCTTGATTGGATTGAAAATTCCTCAGAATGCTAGTTGTCTTTCTGATTTTCAAAATGCGATTAACAAAGAAGAAGAAATAGTTATCAATAAACTTTCTCTGTTAATCTGCAAACAATAAGCAGTGATTCACTATGCAGAAACCAATCTCTTAACAAGTGCATGACGATAAAAACGGTTGAATGCGTAAAAAATACGCAATTATATTTGGTTGCGTAACAAATACGCAGTAACTTTGCAGCAGAAATTAAAACCCAAGCTATATGAGCGAGAAAATGTTTTGTTACAAATATCCACATCCGGCCGTGGCTACCGATAGCGTAGTCTTCGGTTATGATGGCAAGCAACTCCATATTCTTTTGATAGAAAGAGCTCAGGGTGCTTATAAAGGGAGCTGGGCATTGCCTGGTGGTTTCATCAGGATGGATGAAACCGCAGAGGAAGGTGCACTTCGTGAACTGGCAGAAGAAACCAATGTTAGCAATGTGTACTTGGAGCAATTTCATACCTTTACGGCAGTTGAGCGTGACCCACGTGAACGTGTTATGTCTATTGCCTATTTTGCATTGGTCCGTAAGTCGGATTATAATGTAATTGGAGGTGATGACGCTGCTAAGGCTGAATGGTATCCCATAGATCGACTACCCAAATTAGCTTTTGACCATGCTGAAATCATCGAAATGGCCAAACAGAAACTGCAGGACACTTTGCGATATAAACCTATCGCTTTCAAACTGCTTGACGAGAAGTTTATCATGAGCCAACTTCAAAAGCTCTATGAACTGATAAACGATACCAAGTATGACCGTCGCAACTTTCAAAAGAAGATGCTTGCCACTGGCTTTATCAAAGATGAAGGAGTGTGCGAAACACCCATGCAATGCCGAGCTCCTGGCTTGTTTTCCTTTGACGAGGAAAAGTACATGGAAGCAATGGCTCAAAAGTCATCATGTAAATATCCGTTTGACTTTTAAGTATGTATGAAATAAACGTAGTATAACCTATTAAAAATTTACATTATGATAGCTACAGTAAGTTTTGTGACTATAGATATGAGTCAGTTACAAGCCATTTCATTGGATGAGCGTGGAGGTGATTGGGGATATTTTGTAATACTTACTCTCAAGCCAACCCTTCAATATGTACAAAATCCAGAAACAAACGAATGGGAGTTGCATCATGCAAATACTGTTATAGAACAGGCGTGTATTGAGTACGACAGTATGATCTCCAAGTACGAAAAATGGGTTCAAAAATGGGAAGAATATAAAGAAGCTCATACCACTGACTAAATATTAAAGCGTATGAAAAAGGTAAGTATCATCGGAGCCATTGCCGGTGACGTAATAGGTTCCATCTATGAGTTCAATCCGACCAAGAATTATAATTTCCGACTGCTCGATGAGCGCATGGAGATAACAGACGATAGCATTATGACTATCGCTGTGGCTGACTGGGTATTGCATGACAGTTTGCTGTCTTCTGATGGATTAGTAAATAAAATGCGTACAGAAGGTCAGAAACGCTTATGGCCGATGGGAGGCTATGGTGGCAATTTCTTACTCTGGCTTGCATGTAAAAATCCCCAACCCTATAATTCTTGGGGTAATGGTTCTGCCATGAGAGTTTCAGCCTGTGGATTTACCTTTGATACAATAGAAAAAACGCTCGAAGCAGCGAAAAAGAGTGCAGAGGTGACTCATAATCATCCCGAAGGGATAAAAGGTGCGCAAGCAACAGCTGCTGCTATTTTTATGGCACGCAATGGTGCAAGAAAAGAAGATATTCGTACATACATTACGCAGACCTATGGATATGATTTGGCACGAACTTGCAATGATATTCGCCCCAAGTATGAGCACATGAGTAGTTGTCAAGAAACGGTACCACAGGCCATCATTGCCTTCCTCGACAGCAAGGACTTTGAAGATGCCATCCGTCTAACTGTATCACTTGGTGGTGACGCAGATACCATGGGTACTATCACCGGTGCCATTGCTGCTGCCTACTATAGAGAAATTCCAGACGAGATATACGATTTTGTAATATCTAAGATTCCTGATGACCTCAAAGATATTGTAATGGAGTTTGAGAACAAAGTCAACAATAAAAACAAATAGAACTATGAAGCAAGGATATAAAAGACCGCAGTTTACTCCTGCAAAGATTGACTCTTTACAACCAGGAGAGATATTCGTTTTTGGAAGTAACCTCAATGGCTATCATGGAGGAGGTGCAGCACGTGCAGCCTTAGACAAGTTTGGCGCCGTGTGGGGGCTTGGCGTTGGACTTCAAGGCCAAGCCTATGCTATACCAACGATGCAGGGAGGCCCTGATACAATAAAGCCTTATGTAGATCAATTCATCGCTTTTGCAAAGAATAATGAAGATAAGACTTTCTTAGTGACCCCTATCGGATGTGGAATAGCAGGCTTGAAAATTGAAGAGATAGCACCTCTTTTTAGAAAAGCTCTACAGGTGATCAACATCGTCCTACCAAAATCTTTTGTAGATTATCTACAACCTACTCAAGTCATCGAACTACCGGACTATCTCAAAACGAAGATATATGGACAGACACGTACTTTGGTAGACATATTGATTGAACTCAACAAGAAAAACAACTACACCTCTGCAGATAAGGCACTTGAAGATCTTTGGGGGTATTTGGAAACTATAAGAGTACATGGAGATGAAGTTGCCTTCAATTGTAGTCTTCGGGCTATCTATGCTTTTGCTAATAGTTGTTTCACTAATGGAAGTCTAGATATTGAGAGACTGGGAATGAGTTTGCATGTGGATTTCTATGATGGGATAAACGCTGTGTATGAGAATTATGTGGTTGAGAAATCTGTTACTTTGATTTCTTATCTAAATGATTTTCGTCGTTATACCAATTCAGATGAACTTAAAAAAGATTTCCTAAGAGTTACTGGTGGTGTGAATCATTGTGGCCCTAATACTGACGACTATTATTTTGCTTTCTCTCATGCATATGTTAAGGCCTTCTTTGATCGTTTTACGACAAAATTTTGGTGGGAGTTTACCAAAAATGGTGTGATGGATAATCATTTGTTCTTCGATTTCATGGTAGGACGACACAATCGAGGAATAAAGAAGTATGGATTAGATGCCGTGATAAAGCGAAATTACGAACAGGATAGTTCTTGCCATCCAGAAGTGTATAGGCCTTATCGTGGCGGTGCTGGTCCAGTGTATGTACAGACAGATTTCCATGATTCAAACATGGAAGTAGTCAAGAGACGATTCATCAAATCTTGTGGAGAGGGGAAAGGTCCTTTTGGAGTACGCGACTATTTTGATTTTCATCGCATTATCCCACTGTTAGAGGAAGATGAAAAGTACACCACTTTTGAAGAATTATATCTTCCAAAGAATGACGTTACATTACCTGTATTTCATAGGTGGCGCGGAAGAGTATTGTTTACTTCACAAGCAGAGCAAGAAGGCTTCATCGAAAAACTATGGGAAATAATGAAAAGATAAAACAAATATGGAGTATATAGAACCGCTGAAAGGCGATAAAATTGTCTGTGTCAATATTGGCAAGACCTACAACATACGAGAATCGTTATATGATGCTACAAGGCACTATTGGCGATTAAACGGGAATCGTGCCCAGTTGGCGACTCATGTCATTGGAGTTGTCAATGGCATAGTGAAGAGCGTGTTCATCCCAGAAAAATGGTATATAACCAGTAACACCTCTCCCGAACTTATCGGTAGATGGGAATTTGAGGGCGTGGAAGACGAATATTCACCCTATCTTGGAAAGAGTGTCTATAATGTAGTAAATCACCGAAGCTCCAATCCAGTAGCTTATATCAATTGGGATTAGTATCAAAATATCAAATGAGCAGTAGTATTCAACTTTTTAGCAAGTCTATAGCTATCAAGACTTTGGGGTGCAACCATGAGGGTTGCGTAGGCTTGCCCATCCCTCCATCCGTTAATCTCTTTGTGAAAGTAACTGATGGATGCAATGCCCATTGTGCCTTCTGCTCAAATGCCAACGCACCTGCCACAAGCGGCTTTAACATGGGAAAGCTCTTTAGGGTGATTGACGAAATTTTGAAGCAGGAGCTCATTCTGAACCGCATCAATATCACAGGTGGCGAACCTTCTTGTGTGTCAAGTAGAGTGGAGCAGATTCTACATCGACTGGATGGCAACGAGTATCAGCATATTCATGTACATCTAAACACGAATGGCTTGCTCCGCCAATCGCAGGAGTTGATGAAACTGCCTCGATGGGATTCCATATCTGTATCCTTACATCATTATGACGCGCAGAAGTTGTCCGAGATATACCAAACAGAGATAACCTCGGAGTCTCTCCTGTTCGATGGCGTGGACATGATGAAGGTAAATGCTAGTTGTAACCTTATTAAAGGTTATATAGATAGCACAGAGCAGGCACATCGAATGATGGATTTCTGCTTGGAGAAAGGATTCACGCGCCTTGGTTTCGTGGGGCTGATGCCGTTGAATGAATACAGCCGTAATCGTTTTGTTTCCCTGGATGAACTACATTTAGAGGATATTCCTCATTGCTACTACACAGAATCCAAAGATCGTGGTAAGGACTGTAAATGTTCAAACTATCTCTACAACAAACACCTAAAGGTGCTTGATATTTACATGCGTCATTATGCAAACCCCAAATGCTGCGATTCTTCAATCATGTTTGACGGCCAACACTTGCGACAAGGTTTTTACAGCAATAATATCATCATTTGATTATGGACATAGAATCAATCTATACCCATCGCAAGCAGGATGAGCGATATAACACCTCGTATCCTCTTTGCCCTGAAGATTGGACCCAATATAGAGTGGATGGCGAACTGGACTATACGGGTTGCCAACTTTTATCCTTCTATATCCACATCCCATTCTGTCAGCACCTTTGTTCTTTCTGTGAATACACCAGAACACAGGTGCCGAGCCCTGATGTGCAACGACGGTATCTGGATGGTGTCAAGCATGATATGGAATGCTTTATAAGCACCTATCCTCAAGTCACATTATGTGGGTTTGACATTGGTGGTGGCACACCGACATCCTTGGATGATACGTGTTTTGAATACTTAATGAACATCTATAGGGGCTTAATAGGAAAAGTTCATTTGACCGACGATTTTGAGCCAAGTATAGAAGCTACATTCCAAACCCTAACCAGCCACAAAGTTCAACTTATTCGTGTGGCAGGGATTAAGCGGATTTCGCTGGGCATACAAACAAGCGTGAAAAGTGTACAAATAAACAATGGTAGAGCCAATCCGCAACTGAACATGATGGCAGATGTCATCCGCATGATTCACGCCAATGGTATTGAAAAAATTAATATAGACCTTATGTATGGGCTGAGAGGTCAAACCATTGATGATACTCGTCAAGACCTTGCGTGTATCAAACAACTATCGCCTGAGCAGGTAACGCTCTACGAACTACGAACCAACATGCTTGGTCGCAAAGAAGAAAGTTCAAAAGAGCAACTCTTCCAATGTTACTCCCATCTGTTTGAGGGCTTGATAGCACTTGGCTATCATGCCAGATTCGGACAAAACACCTTCACAAAGGATCCTACCGATAAAGGTCTTTCTTCCTATCTAAGACGTCGCATGCTTGAATATGTTCCTTACAAGGGATTCGGACTATCAGCACAAAGCATGTCACCCACAGGTATTAGTTATAATATCGGCAAAGGTTCTCATGCCTTGAATCAGTTTATTGAACATAGCTGCAGCTATCCGTCTGTCGATACCTATTTGCTACCAAGCCATGAAATGCTTTCAAAATATATAGCTATCTCTGCGTATTATGGCCAAATCTCACTTACGATTGCGAGTCAATTTCTTGGTATGGATTTCTTAGTGATGTTCAAGCCTCAAATAGATTTTTGCACCAGTCAGGGTCTTATTGAGATTGCAGGTGGTAACTTGATAATTACTCGAAAAGGCTTTGAACATTATGGAGCAGTATTTTCACTATTCTACAACAATACAAAAATGTAAATAAGGGCCGACTCATCACGAGCCAGCCTTTTCTCTTGATTGTTTTACTATGGAAGATGAAAATTAAGCCACATGTAGTATGTCCTATTCGTAGTCAAAACTACAAGTAGTATAAGCACACCTTAGTATGACGATTGGCCTCTGTAGGCCTGTAGTCATCAATACCACCTTCGCTTACTTTGCTGATGCGATTGCCATCTACTCCACGCTTAACCAGCTCTTTGTAGATGTAGTCTGCTCTTGAAGCGCTGAGCGAATTATTGATAGGTACGGTGCCGGTTGCACTATCGGCAGCACCTGTAACAGACACCCTCAGATGGTAGGCTTTAGCCACTCGCGCTAACTCATCGAGATTGAGCAGCTGCGAGGATTCTGTCAGGTCAGAAGTGTCAATCTTGAAGAAAAAGTAGATGGGCGAACCAATGCACTTATTCCCTGAAGCCATCAATGAAAGGTAGTCACCAGAAGCGATGGTGTCAGCGGGACTGTTCACATGCTCAGTGGCAGGCTTTGTGGTGGATTGACCATTCCAACCACGATTGGCCAAACGAGCACGAAGTGAGTTCAGACCGCTGTAGTCATTTCTTGGGTAGCCATCGTTTTCTTCATCGATGGAGGTATTCAGCTTGTCGCCATAAGTACCAAGTAATCCTTCAATCTCCAAGATTTTCTTCAATTGAGAAATCACGTTCGTATCGAGCGAGTGTTGCTTGCTGAGACTGTGATTCTTCTCACGAAGCGCATTTGCGTAGTCAATCAGCCATTGGTTTTGTACTATGTAAGGCTTGGCATCTACCACCCTTTGCCATCCTGCTTTGCCGATATTGAAAGTTATACCAGCTGTTAAGCCAAGAAGATGGTCACCTAACTCCCGGGAAGCGCCGCGGCCGTCGAAGTCTTTGAATGTAGTGGTGCCACCAAGTTCCATGGTTAAGTGTATCTTTTTAGCCAGCCGGTATTGTCCAATCACACCGTAAGAGAATGCGAAGGGATGATGTCCGTTCGATTCGTTATGCAGAATCCCAAGCCCTACATAGGGTATAAGATCAAACCTCGGACGGTCTCGTGCGTTATAGATGTGAAGCGTGATGTTCCACATCAAATCCCCATGCAAGGATTGATAGTCGCATGTCTGCAACTGGCTATCCTTAAACTGGAATCCTTGAAACGATACACGAGAACCAACCGTTGGAGAGAACCATTTACCAACCGAGACTGCCAGTGTCGGTTTCATCCTGCCAAACAGATCTTCACATCCCAGCGGACTTCCAACGAAAGCAGAAGTGCCACCTGAAACGTTGAAGAACCAGTTGGATTTCCAGTTGGAATGTGCCACTTCGTTAGAAAGAAGTGTCGGCTCCAACGGTTTCAATAATTCCTCCTGATGTAGGAGGTGCGTTTGCTTGATGCTGTCGGTAGGCAACACCGCACGCGCATTGATTTGCCCTTGAAAAGAGCAACCAAGTGTCAGTATGAATAATGTCTTTTTTATCATAAATCGAAATTGCTATTAATCCTATTCCAAGCATACTGAATGACACAATCAGCGTTTGCGGCTCTTTCCACCAGCCGGACGCATTATCTTGCTTGCCATCCTTAAACAACGCCGTGCCCACTGACGAGAATCTTCATCATCGTCACGTCCCCATTTAAGGTCGCTGCCACCACCGCCGCCACCATGACCTTCAGCGAAGGTGGTTGCTCCATCAAGGTAACCCAAGAAGAGAAGAGTGGCACAATGCAGGATTTCAGAACCATGCTCGGCAAATTCAATCAAGGGAGAACCAGAGAGGAATTTGAGTTCCTCATCTGACAACGATGCTCTGCGAGTATGAAAGTCGTTAATCAGATTCTCCAGCATCGCATCCTTCACGAAACTGCCCACATTCTGACGGATTTCCTCAGAGTACTTGGCAGACTCTTCTTTGAGGTCATCTGTACGTTGCTGAATGTAGGATTGATCCTCATTCAAGTCACGCAACTTCTGGTCAGCCACGGAGAGCTTCTCTTTTTTGTCTGCCAGTTTGAGGTCAAGGTCACTGAGCTCATGCTGCAGGTCTCGAAGTCTAGCGGTAAGTTCAGCGCTATCGCCTTCCTGGTTTCGCAGCTGCCGATGAAGTTCTGCCACTGCTTTCTCCTTTTCAGCCTTTTCAGCTTCCAGGTTATTGACCATTGAGGTCAAACCTTTCACACGACGTTCTGCCACAGATACCTCACCGCGCAATTCAGCAAGAGCCTTCTGATGTTGGCTTACCTCCTCCTCGATTGAAGCACACCAAGCGTCCAAATGTCGGCGATATTCCTCTGTTGGGCGATGGCGTGCGCCAGTCTCAGAAACAGCCGTACCACGGCCAAGACCATAAAGAGCATTCACCTTTGCCAGTTCATTATGGAGGCGTTTGGTATTCATGGAAAACTCATATTTGTCCTTACCTGCAAAGAGCTCTTTAAATGCAAACTTACCATTCTTGATTGGCATCATCGTACAATGTAAATGAGGGGTCGTTTCATCACAGTGTACATAAAAGCCAATGATGTTTTCCTCACCATATTTGTCACACATGAATGTGTACATGTCTTTCGCCCAGTGCTCAATTTCAGGCATACGTTTCAGCCCATAGTTCTCGGCATTATCTCCTGGTTCAAACACCACGGTTTGATTCCCGAAGGCCAGTTTGCGCATCTGTTCTTTGGAACCACTTAGGATAAAATCCACCACCGTCCGGTACTTAGGGATCTCCAATCCTTGATTCGGATCTTTGATACCTCGTTCCGCCAAACTTGCAGCCATCCGTTTTGGAATAGATACAGAGGTATCAATCGGGCGTATCTTCCCTCCTTTGGTTATTTCAAAATTCAGGCGCTCACGAGAACGGTCATAGTTACCGTGGAGCATGGCGTTCTCCCATGCCCTCTCGGTCCAATTACGCTGATGCTCGTTACTCTGAGCTGTGGTAAACCCCTTCATAACATTGAAGTGGACTACTTGTTTGCTATTCTCACTCATATCTTTGATATGCTTAAAACGTTTCAAAATCACCTGTCCCAGCTTGCTGCTTGTCCGGACACTCTCCCGAAGACTTTTAGTCGGAGGGGTATTAGGTTACCCACTCCCTTATTTCGTGGACAACGGGCAAGCCCGGTGCGCTAAAACTGCCAAACCAACTACGATGCTATGATTGTTAAGACATAAGCTATAGATTGGCCTTAATCAGCGATATAAGACAGGATTGATATTCATATTTAGAGAGCCTACTATAAGGGAACTTTCATGTGTTTCTGCAAGCCTTGATAGTAATCCATGTCTATCTTATAAAAGACACGGTAGTTTTCACAAACTTGCTGAAACAATGCGACCTCTTCATCTGATACCAATTTGAAGGATGATGCTTTCCCGTTTAAAACGACTTCAGGCAACTCCTCGATGAAAAGAAGAAGTTTTTCCCAATCCTCGCTAAGTGAGACGATGAAGACAGAACAGATTGACTGCTGTAATCTGTCCTCTTCTTGGGTTACCAAAGGAGACTTACGAATCCTTTGAAGCAAAGAGGCAATGAACGCATGTAGTATTTCGTTCTTAGCAGCACGTTCCATTTCTAAAGTGCGTTCTGGCACAGAAGCCTCATAATGCTGCATACTACAAGTAGCGATATGTTCACATAATGAAGCGATGACCTTTCGGTCAAATTTGCCAGTCAACCACATGTCAGTGGTGTAGTCCATCATAAAGATGAAATGCCGAGAGACTTCACTGGTCAGCAGACCTGAATTGTCTATACAAGTCATTTCAATGATGAAACACTTTGCGAGTGGCTGTTTTTCCAGATGCCCCAATTCTTCCAGCTTTTCAAGGAAGCTTCTGACTGTAGCACGATGCCAGTGCCATTCATCAGCCAACTCGGAAATAGTTGTGATGAACTGACATTCCTCCAAACGTGGAATGGTGTTCTGAGGAACATTGTTTGGGATATAGCGAACCACCGCTTTATCCAGAAGTGAGCACAGTGCCTGTAATTTACTATGCCGCTCACCTTGTTTGTCTTTTATCAGATCCAAAACTTCCAAACTCATGATAGCTTTGGTCTTAGAAGTTGATTTATTGTTCATTGTTCAATCTTACTTTGTTAGGAGCCTAAACATCTTTGCGTATGAAGACCGATGTAAATATCTGCCACTTCCAAATGGCAGAGACCAATTTGTATTTAGAAGTAATGTATGGCTAAGGCTTCCCGATGCTCGCATATCTGCTTGATCAAATCCGGATTGTTCGTCCAATTCAAAATCTTGGAAGATGGGTAAAACAGAGCTGCCATTAAGATACAAGCGATGGGTAGCGCGAGAGTATTCAGATTTGGAGTGAACATCAAGATGATATTCAATATTGCTACAACGTAGAACAACTTTGGTCTATCTTTCAAATGTAGGAGCAGTGTATCTGCACATTTGAACCTGAACAGCAATAAGCTGAAACCTGATGAAACTATCACAATCCAATTGAATGGTGATAGTTGATGCTGTGCAAAATTAATCACTAATAGTACCAGTAGTAGCACCAATACATAGAACTTACGGAACGACTCAAAAGTAATCATGCGGTCGTAAAAACGGAGCATCTTTCGTGATTTATTTTGATAAAGACACCCAGTTAGCACCACGATGAGTAGTGTGAGAAAAAGGAGAATAATATGATAAATCATAATCGTTATTGTTTACATAAAATTTGATTCGTAATCGAATAGTTCAAGCTTGATTATTCCAAATGAAGCCTTCTCTATAATCTTCTCCACATCTTTATAAGAAATGAGACACTCAGAGAAACGCTTCCTGAAATTGGGGTCTTGGGCTTTCATTTGAGAAATGGCTTTGTCCATATCATATTCTGTTACGGCCCATGTGTGTCCCTTCTCATATTGCCACTTGGAACGATAGTTTCGCAACAAGATTGCAGGGCATAATGATTTCCTGAATTGGCCATCCACCAACATTGAGAACTCAACATAATGGTTGGCATCAGCAACCTCCATCCATGTGCTGCATTCATCAATGATGGTAGTGATGCGTTGAAAGAGAACCTTCCTCATAAAATAAGATCTTGGTTCCAGCTAAACGAAGTATTTCAATACATCATACTTGGGACGTTTATACTTAAAAGATCCCGCCTTAGAATGTAACTCCAAATCATTACAAAGGTCACCTCCCATAAATTCCATAGACTCATAAACGGTTACCCTAATCTGATCTACCAATCCGTATCCATTTGTCATCACATTGATCTTATACATATGTCCGAAGGACGGATTAGAAAAGGCACAATAGCAATGACCAAAGGAGGTCGCACTTGATGGAATCATATGATATAGGGGGATGAGCACCATTTCATCTTCCAGCATATTCATTATACTCTCCAGATTAAATGATACCGATGGGTTGAACACAAACAAAGCATAATCTTCGTAATATATAGGTTCTTCCATCCATTCTGTACTAATGAGCAGTGGAAGTTGTTGAGCTGCACAGTCAAAGAAATCGTCGATAAAATGCTGTAACATAAACTATCTTTTTAGAAGGTGGATAAATGGAGTTTCAGTAGCAACTTAGGAAAGTCGGTTTGCATACCAGTGCCCTCTTTACGCTGCTTGTGAATTGCATTGACGGCAGTGGGCGTGTCAGTGGCTATTTGTTCAAAGAAATACCGCTGTTTTTCTGATAACACTGCCATTCCAAAGTCATCAATGGCAAGATATGGCTGCACAACCATGAATAAGTAAGCCGTTAGTTGTTGGTCCGACTTTACTCGTTGGGCCCGAATATCCTGAATGCATGTTTGAGCATTTAGAAGGAGCCGTCGATTCGTTCGCATAGCCATATAAACCACCGCATCCTTAGGCTGCAATCGAGCATCATCCTTAAACATGTTAGCTACAAGCTCTTCCGTCTTATGGGTAATGTCCGACATGGAGGTATGCTCCATGTTATGAAGATGACTGAGGAAAGACCGAAAAAGTATATCTTCCTCTCGGATAAAAGCCATCAACTGCTTTTTGTCATTAATGCCGGAAGTAATAGTATTGGTCAGAAACTTGTCATACTTGGCAAGAAGTTCTGTTTGACCAATTTTCAATGTGGGGTTATTGTCAAGTGAATCAAAGAAGGCTGATGCATCCATAGTTGCATTTTTGATAATGGAATCATTACTATAGGGTGTACAGGCAGCTTTGAGAACAACTACATCCTTGAAGGTGCGAGGCTGAGAAAAAACCAAACGATACATCTCCTCTCTGATTGAATCATGCAAATGATGATAATTGGCTTCAGGATAGTAATGCACTCTTTGAGTCGTATCTCTTTTGATACAAGACCATACAGAGTCACTCAAAATTTGCCAGTCACGGACAAATTTCGTCAAGTCTTGTATTGAGGCCGTCTTTTCTTGTTTAAGATCTGCTAGAAAAAAGGTGTACGATTCAATAGCCATCTTTGGTGATTGGAAAGTATGATTATAATCGTTAGAAGAACAAGACGTAATAGAACATACGGCAATCAAGCTGGCAAGTACAGTGTACACCATCCGCTTCAATCCAAAATCAGTAAAGTATGATTTTGTTTTTAGACTGAACGATTTTGTCTTGATTGTTGTCTTCAAAGGACTACCACCTTCAAAATATCGTTTGTTATTATGCTTCATAACGCTGTTTGTTTGATTTTACGGATGCAAAACTACTGATAAAAATCAGGATATTACAAACTTCGCCCCAATGTTTAATCATTCTTTCAAATCATACTTTTGAGTATAATAATTCCGACAAATATCTGCAAATAAGAGAAAATAGCCACTGATAAAAATGTATAATAAAGTATCAGAGTATGATTTGTTTTGAGAAATATGAAGTACCTTTGCAAGCAGTGAACATTTTAATGTATAACATCTATGGCAAAAGTAGGATACATCTTCAAGGCTGACCATTATGACAACCTTGAGCAAGACAAAACTTGGATGGAACAATTTGGATGTGTGCGAGTAGTAGAAGAACTCTCAACACACGAAAAATTGCGCCCGGCATGGAAGCAACTCATGAATTGTTTGGAACGAGGTGATGAATTAGTTGTTTCTAAGTTTAGTAACGCTGTTCGTGGTTCTCGCGAACTAGCAGTCTTGCTGGAAATGTGTCGGATAAAAGTGATACGAGTAATCTCCATTCATGATAAGGTAGATTCTAAGTGCGAACTCTTTCCTGAGACAAGCATAGCTGATGTACTGGTCATGTTTGGATCTTTGCCAGAAGAAGTGGCTGCCTTACGCAGAGCCAATGCACATGTGGAGCGCCTCAAAGCCAATGTTATAGTCAATAAGAAGATTGCCAACGAGCGATTAGAACGCGAAAAGAACATCGTGAATATGTATAATAGCGGGCATTCTATTGATGATATTTGGAAGGTTAGCGGTTTTAATAGTCGCAGCTCGGTGTTCCGAATCTTGAATAAATATGGTGTGGATTTGAATCGTGGCAAATTCAAAGGTCCGTTGGGGAAAAGAAAAACTAAGGAGGAATAAGTTATGAGCAAGTATATCGAACAGCAACCTTATAGTTGTGGACTGTCATTGGTCCGTAACGAAAAGTATGAATATGCCTACATAAACGAGAAAGGTGATGAGGTTGTCCCTTTTGGAACATACTCATGGTGTGACCCTCAGTTTGTGTGTGGTTATGCTAGAGTATTAATTCAAAGCGCATTTGACACAAAGAAGTGGGGTATTATTGACACTCAAGGTACTGTAGTCATCCCTTTGGAATATGACAAAATCTGGATATTGAAAGAAGGCTATCTTAGCTGTATAAAAGCCTTTCAAAAAGAAAAAGAGGTAACACTCAACCTATTCAAACTAAAGAAAAGGTTTATACTTGATGGTTTGACCTATGTATAGAGTTTCTCTGTAGAGGAGTTTAAGAATACGTTTCATGTAAATACAATCTTCGTAAAAAAGGATACATCTACCAATGTAGTATACATGGAATATGGTTCAAATATAGGAGCAGTTGCACTTAGTTGCATTCCCAAAGAGCCAATGATTTCAATCGTAGTAAATCGCTTGGGAGATATGTTTACGATGTTACATGAATCTACTGATTTTAGAAAGCAGGATTTTCCTCTTAAAACGACTGTAGAAAACTCGACTACGCAAAAACAAGTCCGAAAGGAAATAGGAGCATATCCCAAAACATCTTTTGCGGAATATGAAAACGAAAAGTTGAATGAAGACTGGTCCGATCCTTATGGTGATATAGCAGCATATAACGATGGTTGGGATTCAGATGACGTGGATTCTGGTTTATATGATGCTTACGAAGGTGATTTTGATGAATATAATAATCGATGACAATGAATAATCCTTTTCCAAATATATCAATAAAAAAGATTCTTTTCCTTCATGGATTTACATCAGGAGGAAATTGCGATATAGCTCACACTCTTATTGATGCATTGCAGGGTGAGGTAGAGGTGGTATCTCCAGACCTTCCACTACACCCTACCGATGCTTTGGAATTTGTTCGTCATCTATGTGTAACTGAAAAACCCGATTTGATTGTGGGTAGCAGTTGTGGCGCATTTTATGCCCAACAAGTGGTGCGCACTGAAGGGATTCCGGCATTGCTTATCAATCCATTCTTTATGATGAGTGAGTTCTTGGAGCCTCGTATCGGCACTCATGCCTACAAATGCAAGCGTGAGGACGGTGTCCAGACCTTTGAGGTAACTCCCGAACTTATCAAGGAGTTTATGCAGATAGAGCAACATCAGTTCGACCTATACGATGACTTTAACAAAGACCGTGCGTGGGGACTATTTGGCACCCAAGACCACTTGGCGCATTTCAAGACTAAGTTTAGTGAATACTATTCCACTATTCGCACCTTCGATGGTGGGCACACTATAGAGCCACAGAATGTACGTTCCGTATTGGCGCCAATGATTAAAGAGATGTTGGCAACGGTTCATCCATTACACGAACGCTACTTCCGTCACTTCAAGGGTAACCTCTACAGAATGTGGCATATCGCCCTTGATAGCGAAACCATGGAGCGCAAAGTTGTTTATCAAGCACTCTATGGTGAACACGGCTATTGGTGTCGTCCGGAAAAGATGTTCTTCGAGGTGATTGAACGAGACGGAAAGCGGATTCCGAGATTTCATGAAATAGATAAAAATGAAGTAGAACAATGAAAAAAAGTAAAGATAACGGTAATTCGAAAGATTCACCACGCTGACCTTTCGGCTCAATACGAGAATCCCATAGAGCACGCTTGCAACATGCAGGAGGGGCAGACATTTATATCAGTGGATGCTCAGAAACCAGAAGGTCTGTGCGAAAGCGCCTGGGGCTCAATGCAAGCCTTTGTGATGACGCTTGCCCATGGTGGCGAGGACTTCTACAACGGCTGGATGAAAAATCCGAAGTCAGCTATGATTTCGTGCAACGATGGCTTCCGGCCCGTGAGCTTTTACATAGAAACAATTGAAGAATAAAAAAAATGAAGAACGAAGTATTATACATGTTGCTCGATGACTATGCCGACCACGAATCTGTGTTCTTGGCCGGAGCCATCAGCAACGATGCAGTGGCCAAGCGTCAGCATCCTAAATATATCAACAAAGTAGTAGCCCCATCTTTGGAGCCTGTAACGTCATGTAGTGGTTTTCACATCATGCCCGACTATTCATTCGACACCATACCCGATGATTATGCAGCCTTGGTGTTGATTGCCGGTTATGGCTGGATGAATGAGGAGGCAGTTTCCAAGGTCGTCCCCATCGTAAAGAATGCCATTGATAAAGGCATCCTCGTGGGAGCCATCTGCAATGCAGCCTCTTTCATGGCTAAATGTGGTTTCTTGAACGAAGTGAAGCATACAGGCAATGGACTCGACCAACTCAAACTATGGGGTGGAGAACATTACACCAACGAGCAAGGTTATGTCGATGCACAAGCCGTGAGCGATAACCGCATCGTTACAGCCAATGGCAGCGCTTCATTGGAGTTTGCCAAAGAGATGCTTCTGCTTTTGGAGAATGACCCCGTCGAAGGCATCGAGATATGGTACCAGTTTTTCAAGCAAGGCTATGTGCAAATGATGAAGCAAATGAGAGGAGAATAAGCACATGTGGAATCAAATCGAAATTCGATTGGAAGCTCGTAGTCGTGGCTTTCATCTAGTAACGGATGAAATAACTCGCCAGTTGGGCACCTTGCCCAAGGTCGGCTTGCTTCATCTTTTCATCAAGCACACCTCGGCGGCGCTCACCATCAACGAGAATGCCGACCCCGATGTGCGTCGCGATATGGAGAGCATCTTCAACCATTTGGTGAAAGAGCGCGAGCCTTATTACTTGCACACCATGGAGGGCGATGATGACATGCCGGCTCATGCAAAATGCAGCATCATCGGGCCAGAGTTAACGATACCTATTACGAGTGGCCGATTAAACCTCGGCACGTGGCAAGGCATCTATCTGTGTGAGTTTCGTGATTATGGTGGCAGTCGCAAGGTGGTAGCGACCGTTATGGGAGAATAAATGATGGAACAGACCGCCCTACAACTATTCGTGCTCAGCATAGGTGCCAGCTTTGTACAACGCACCACAGGCTTCGGATTCGGCATCTTCATCATGACGATGTTACCAGCCATTATGCCTTCTTACGGTGAAGCGACCACCCTATCAGGAATCTTAGCCATGACCACCTCGGCCATTATCGTCGCTCAAAAGTACAAGTATGTCAACTGGGCACGACTTTGGCCCATCCTGCTGACCTTCATCATTGTGTCCTTCGGTGCCATTTTTGTGCTAAAGCGGATGGAATACGGAATCCTTAGCATCCTGCTCGGTATCACCCTCGTCGCGGTAAGCATCTACTTCGCCTTCTTTAGCAAACAAATCAAGGTGAAAACGACTATGCCAGTGCAGGTTACTGCGGGAGCATTGAGTGGTGTGATGGGAGGATTCTTCGGAATGCAAGGACCTCCCGCCGTACTTTACTTTGTGAGTTCAGAACCAGACAAAGAGCATTATCTGGCGCAAACACAAACTTACTTCTTAGTGGGTAATGTGATGATGACCCTGGCGAGAGCTTATAACGGATTCTTCACCTCTGCCGTGGGTATGGGGTATGTGTATGGCATAACGGGCGTGCTCATAGGCAATCTGATGGGAGCCTGGGTATTCCGTCATATCACTGGCAATTTATTGAAATACATCATTTACGCGTATATCGGAATCAGCGGCTTGACATTCTTGTTTGGCTAATGATTTACAATGAATAATAAAATGACAAGTAAAGAATCAGCATTATTTGCACAGATGCAAGATTTAGGCTATAGCCATGGTATGGTTGTAACCGCTCTTCAGCTATTAGGTCAATCTCCCGAAGCTGTAGAGGATGCTTTGTTGTACCTATATGATAATAAGCCTTCAGAAAAGGCTTTTGTAGAATACCTCGCTGATATGTGTGAGGGCTAAATAGAAAAATATGAAGGAATACAAGATATGGATAGGAGGCTCGTGCGACTATGGTCATAAGGAACGAGCAGGAGCTGCGGCTTGCATCATTGAATGTGACGGAAAGACGATTCGTAAGGATGTGGTGTCCGATCTGTACACCACGGAGTTTCGGATGATGCTGACGCTGATGGCCAAAACGATGGCTGAATTGCCGGAAGATTCCGAGTTGGTATTCCTCACCAATGCTGCCTATATCCAAAACTTCGCGACGCCTCCAACGAGTAAATCGGCTAATCCTGACTTAATTCTTCAATGTATCGAAGAAAAGAAAAAGCATCATTCGGTAAACGTGAAGATTGTGCCCTATCATAAAAGTCCGCTCCTTATCGAAACGCACGAACGTTCTACAGAAACAATGAAGATGCTTAGAACCAAGTTTCATGCCGGGCAAAAAAGTAGTGTAAAATGAAAAAACGTAAAGTAATTGACGACGGGCCATCCTTGTTTCCTGAATGGAACGAGGAAACTGAAGCTGAGCCAGGACCTGCCGCCGAGGAGGTTCAGACAAAGAGCTATGACCATACGGCACTCTTCGAACGCCTTGCGCAATCCGCCTTCCGCAGTAAGTTCAAGCTGTCGGCCAAGGATAAGGCTTATATTCAAGGAAAAGGTATGGCTACCATCCGTAGTCATGCCGCTGATTTTGTGGCTAAGCGTCTGGCACCCGCCGTCATCCCCAATGATGGCAAGCAAACACCCATGCGGGGTCATCCTGTATTTCTTGCTCAACATGCCACGGGATGCTGCTGCAGAGGGTGCTTTGCCAAGTGGCACCATATACCCGCAGGCCGAGTGCCCACAGCAGAAGAACAGCAATATGCGGTAAGTGTGCTCATGGAATGGATTACTCGTCAGGTGTAATCGCCACCTTGATTACGCCATCGAGCTTCTGCTCAAAGATGCGATAAGCCTCTTCTATTTGTGAGAGCGGGAAACGATGGGTGATGAGTGGTGTGGTATCTATCTTGCCTTCGGCAATCAGCTGTAGAATCTCTGCACAATCACAGCCATCCACGCCGCCAGTCTTGAAGGTAAGGTTTTGCCATACATGTCGGGGAGCGGTAAAACTTGCGGCTCATCGTAGAGAGCCACAACCGTAACGATGGCATTGGGACGGGCACATTGCCAAGCCAGCTGGAATGTATCTTTCGCTCCAGCCACTTCGAGCACCACATCAGCACCACCATGGTCGCTATGTCCTTTCACAAAATCCTTGCACTTATCGGGTGTAATGGTTAGCACCTCGGGATAATGCTCATTCACAAATGCGATACGTTCGGGAGAAGCCTCGCACACGATAATACGTTTAGGTTGATGAAGCATCACACAAAGCAAAGTACAGATGCCAGTTGGTCCAGCTCCAATAATGAGCACAGTGTCGTCGGACGTAATCTCCGAGATGCGTGCTGCCCAAAAGCCTGTGGCCAGCACATCGCCTACAAAGAGCGCCTGCTAGTCGGTCACACCATCAGGAATACGATTCAGGCCTTGGTCAGCATGAGGCACCCGCACAAAGTCTGTTTGACCGCCATCGATGCGGCAGCCCAAAGCCCAACCGCCATCAGGGTCGGTACAATTGTTCACAAAGCCTTTCTTACAGAAAAAACACTCTCCGCAGAAGGTTTCCACATTGATGGTCACTCGGTCGCCGGGCCGAACAGAACTCACCTCTGCTCCTACTTGATCTACAATGCCCACCATCTCATGCCCTACCGTGATACCCTTCACAGCCCGAGGCACACTACCATGCTTGATGTGAAGGTCGCTCGTGCAGATGCTGCTCATCGTGATGCGCACAATGGCATCCTTGGGCGATTGCAACGTAGGTTTCTGTTTCTCTATCAGGCGAAATTTGCCATGGTCGATATAAGTCAATGCTTTCATAATGATGCTATTTATTGGGGTTAGTGTACATCCATCCACAATCGTTGTGATACACCATCAGTTTACTCATGCCGCCATCGATGGTGATACACTGGCCATTGATGAATGAATTGCGCTCGTCGCAAAGAAACTCCACTGCACGTACGATGTCCATTGGTTCACCTACGCGACCTGATGGATGCTGCTTCTCATCGCCCTCTGTGTATGCAGGCTGATAATTCTCATCGTGATATTTGCCTGTATCAATCCATCCCGGTGCAATGGCATTAACACGAGCTACACCCGATAGGCTCACAGCCAAGGCGTGCGTCAATGATGTGATGCCACCTTTGGCTGCTGAATAGCTCTCTGTGTTGGGCTGCGACTGGAAGGCTCTGGTAGAAGAGATATTCACGATTGTGCCCACGCCACAGAAGTGGTCTTTGAAGAGTTTACTCAGCATGAATGGAGCCACGACTCCTACTTGTTGGATATAAAGGAAGTCCTCATAGTCGCAACAATTCAAAATGCCACCATGCATCAAGCAGGCATTGTTTATCAAGCAATGGATGCCATTAGGATTCTCCTGAAGCACCTTGGTGGCAAAGTCTATAAGTGTTTGCTTGTCGGCAATATCGCCCACAAAGTCATGTACATCCCATCCTTTACTACGAAGTTGGTTACCGACTACAATCGTAGTTTTCGCATCGTTGTCGATAAAGTACACCTTTTCGCCTTTGGATGCAAAATACTCCACCATGCAGCGGCCAATACCTTTGGCACCACCGGTGATTACAAAAGTCTTGTTCATTTCTTTTCGTTATGTTTCAAATTTGGCCTCATGTCACTTTGGCAAGCTTGAATTTGAATTTTTACACATTTCCAATTCACATGACAATTGGATTATCAATCATATTTGCAAAAGTAATTCCATTTCAAATGCCGTCTTAGAGTTTGATTTGGGTTGTATTAGAACTTACCAGAGAGAATCTAGCTTATAAAGCTTCGAGCTTGTGAACAAACTCGTTAACTATAGATACCATACGCTCTATGTATTCTTTACGGCTTTGAGGAGAAATTAGTTTGTATGTTGGCGTACCTTCAAAATTGCTGAAGCAAAATTCAAGATCACCTCCAGATTCTGGCTCAAAATAATTCCAATACAGCCAAGATTCATTACTTCCATCTGGCTCCTCCATAGCTTCTAAAGCTTTTACTTTCCTCTTAATATCCTTAGTGTATTTTCCGCTTGTATCTGAAACGCCGTAACAAATGTAATCGGCATAATCACAATTTATACCTAATGGAATTCCCGATTTGGAAGTAAACATTAAATTGAAATCAATTTGTCTTTTTCGTGGGCCGCCATGAACAGCATTATCTATCATTTCTTTGTCAATGGATTCGGTTAGCTTGTATCCAGCTAAACCCAATGCGTCTGATAACTCTTTCCAAAAGTCGAAAATTGTATGCCATTGAATATGTTTGAAATTCTTTATCAGGAACATTGCGCTTTCTAAATTGTCAGTGTTCTTCCCTACAATATTCATGAGTTCTATTCTTTCTGAAACGGAGGATTCGTTATTAGTCATTTTTTGCAGTAGATTTATGTATTGATTTATAGATTCCCGAAGTATAGGCTTCGCATAGCTCTCTTTAGCACACTCATTTAACCATTCTATTATTTCAGATCCATAAGAGATACACTGAACTTTTTCTGCAAGTTCAGGATATTTACCACTTGTAGAAACACTTTCTTCAGATGGTTCATGCTGGTCTAGCGTAAGATAATAAATATCGATATTATCCTTCGAGTAGCCTTCTTCTATAGCTTCACGGTAATACTTTTCGAGTTGTCCTTCTCCTTCGTGATTGCTATCCGAAGCGTCTATCTTATTTTCGATAATCACAGCTGAATCATTACCTTTGCGAATAAAGATGTCTATATCTTTAAACTCCGATGGATTGTGGAAATTTGGTGATATGAGCACTTCATTGTCATCCACTTGCATATTACTTTCGAGTTTGCGAAGAAATAAGGAAAGGAACGTGCTTCCCATTTTATGCGGTGCTTTTGGATCTAGTAAGACAGAGATAAATCTAGAGTGTAGATTTACCTCATTTCGTTCATTCAGCAAAATGGAAAACAGATTAAAGGCTTCCTCATTATCTTGTCGTTCTAGAAGTTTCAGACGCAAGATATTTACCTGTTTGAGAAGAAAATCAACGTTGTTCATCATTATATTCTTAATGCGCTCATATTATTTCTTTTCGTTACGTTCCAAGTATTCTCTCATGGCCACATTCACGATTTCTCTGAGCGACATATTCTTGTCGATGGCCAAGTACTTCATGCGGGTATGAATGCTCTTGTCTATAACGAAGTTGCAGTGAACCGCCTTTTCCTTTGCAGGTTTTTCAGCCGCAGCGCCAGCTGCCTTCTCTTCCTTCTTCACAGTAGAAGTGGGTGAAAGGAGGCCATTCAAGCCTCCCTTTAATCCTTCTTTCAATAAATCACTTTTGCCCATAATGCTTTATTTTAATTTGAGAACCTCTTGTGCCAGCGACATGTAATCCTGGGCACCATTACTGTTCTTGTTATACTGATAGATGTTTTTGCCGTTTACTGGAGCTTCGGCCAAAGCCACATTGTCACGAATAATGGTCTTGAATACCTTGTCACAGAAAGCATCCTTGATGAGTTCTGTAACGCCTTTGTTCAAAGTCTTGCGACCATCATACTGAGTTATAACGATGCCACCAATCTTCAAGTTGGGGTTGAGACGTTCTTGTACCACTTCGATGACGTTCATAATCTTCGCCATTCCACGCATCGCCAAGAATTGAGCCTGCACCGGAATGATGAGGAAGTCTGCTGCGGTCAGCGCATTCAAAGTCAACAAACCAAGTGAAGGAGGACAGTCAATCAAGATGTAGTCAAATTTATCTGCCTCGGGAAGTTTGGCTATCAGACCTCTCAATATCATTTCACGTCCGGGCTCGTTGATGAGTTCCGACTCAGCTGCTGACAAGTCCAAGCATGACGGCACCAATGTGATACCGCTTTCGGTCTTTATAAGCGGAAGACCATACTCGCCCTTGAGAGCACCATATACAGTTTTCTCTTCTTCGATGGAATAACCGAAGGACTCTGTGAGGTTCGCTTGACCATCAAGGTCAATTACCATCACACGTTTTTTCTTCTGCTGGAGCGCAGCAGCAAGGTTGATAGAAGTCGTGGTCTTACCTACGCCTCCCTTATGATTTAGTATAGCTATTATCTTTGCCATAGTTCATAAATTCTATTTTCATGTACAAAGATACACATTTTATTTAGTAATTACTATATGTAGTACGTATTATTTCTACTACGCTACTACAATTAGTATAAACTAATAAAAGTAAAGCGGATGAAGTGCCTATTTAATTGATAAACAGAGATAATCACCCGCTTTTTACTTTTAGTAGATATTAGTCACTTGCTTGTTTGAAGCCTGTGCTTTCTTGGTTGTGTAATACGTACCACCTTCCGCTTTCCCATTGAAGAAGGCTATGATGTGGTCTGCATTCTCAAGCATAAAATCATTCCTTCTGAGCATACAACCATTGAAGTAATACTCACTCAGGATGATTATGCGGTCGGCCTGACTTAGAAGTTCGTGATACTTGTTTTGAAGGACGATGTTCCAACGTTCACACTGACCTCTATAGGGAACTACGGCGATAAGCCTTATATGGGGAAGCTCCTTTTTGAGGTTTATAACGGCTTCGGCTGCAAACATATCAAAGCCTATGGCCATGCCACACAAGAAGTCTCTAATACCTCTTTGATAATGCTCGCGGATGGCTTTGTTCAGCTTTAATTCCACTTCACGCTGCTTCCCAAAGGGCACCTTTCGATGCCCCGTAAAAGCCACTGCCCATTCTGAATTGATAAAGATTTTCTTCATTGCTATTGTTTGTATTTATAACTTGTTCTACCTAAGAAGAAGCCTCCCATAACATTGGCTCCAAATGTCTCAAGCTGATTGGCGAAGAGTGCGTAACTTGTGCCTGTCGTGACAACGTCGTCCATCACAAGAACATTCTTTCCGTTGAAATACTCGGTGTCGAAGTCAATAACCTGCGCTCTACTTACGCTCTTATCGTGGCGGTGTTCGTGGATGGCAAGGCGGTCACTCAGCACTCTCACATGAGAAAAACCGTTAGCGATGCCGGTTAACTCGCTTACTCGCTCACAGAAACGTGCATATCTGCTTTGGTTCTGCTCCTGGGTGCTTGCTGGCACGCAAACGAACACCATATTAGAAACCTGTTCACCAAACTCCTTTTGCAGGTGGTCAGCGGTCATTTGGGCCACCTTCTCATAAGCGTCATCACGTGAATCTTTGAACGCCCAGATGAGATTTCTGGCTGCCACTGCATCCTCGCCAACGTTCTTGATACGGACGGGGAAATACTTCAAGAAGTGAACCATCTTCTTGCTTAATTGTCTTTTCAGACTTTCGTCTATCACTTTTGCCATAGCTTCAAACTTTTTATTTCCCTTATTTCGGATAGCCTTTTCAGCTTGTCCAAGGGATATTTTCTGCCGACAAAAGGTGGTGGCGCAATAAAGCAAATCGGTATCTCAAAATACGCTCCGCCATAGGTGGAGGAAGATTTTTAGCTAAATAGGTCGCAGGCCCATGGCCAATTTGCTGTTTGGTTAAGCCACCAAATACCTTTGCAGAACATATCCGCAGCGGCAAGGTGACAGGGTCGAAGAATAGTTATAAGAGGATGCCTTACAAAAGAGAGAAAGGGCGGGCGTGAAGCAGTCGGAACAGCCGGTCAAACTTCTTGACGAACGGACTCACGGTTGAAATGCCAAGTATTAGTGCAGTCTTCAGACCGCACATCCTTGGCGATGAAGACCGTGAGTTGGTTCGTGTTTGGCCTTTGCCGTAGATCCACGTATGCTTTTTGAGGGACTTGCTCCCCCTAAATGCAGGAGTGGTTCTTTGGCAAACTGTTCATGACGCTTCGCGAGGTGTGGGATGTTTAGTCTAAATAAGGTTGATAGAACGATATAATAGGGCCGATATAACCCACAGAAGCCGGATGAACATTAAGGAATGGACTTGCGTTTACACAAGTTGATTCCGTTCATCCATGCCTCAAGATGCCATTACAGACGGAAAAGAAGGTTTCCTTCCTTGTAGTCCGTTATGCCTTCTTGAGGTACGAGGTGAGTCTCTATAAAAGAACGCTGGTAAATTAGAAAAGGTTGATGGGTAGGCTAAGAAGAAGGAGTGCATTTATACACTCTGTCTTTGCCTACCCACTGCCATCTTGCTTTGCAGGCATAAGCGTAGCCTATGCCTGCAATGCTAAATGGCTATTACAAGAGGAAATGTGTGTTTACAAAAGGAGATGCTGCGACACAATAAAAGCGACCCGAAGGCCGCTCTTATAGAGGTGAGATGAACTACTTCTGCGAAGGAGTGTCTTCTTTCTCAACCGCTGGGTAGAACTTAGTGGCTACCATCACGATGCGGTTGTGTTTCACACCGTCCTTATCGGTCCATTCTTCTGGCTTGCAATAGCCTTCAACGGTGAGCAAAGTGCCTTTGGTCAGCTGGCTGAAAGCTTCAGCGTTTTCATTCTTGCGCCATGCCTCAAAGTTCATGAAGGCCGATACACGAGTGGTTTCTTCTCCATTCTTCTCTTGGCGGCTGATGGCCAGTGAGAAACGTGCAACTGATGATGTTGCGAACTGACGGATTTCAGCGTTATTACCTACGAATCCTGATACTGCGAAGTTGTTCTCGATCTTTTTCATTTTGAATTGAATTTTGAAGTGAAACTTAATTTTTACATGCAATCAAAAGCAGGGCTGTATTCATGTGGACAAGCCATGAAAATCGAACTGAATACTCTTTTCTGCTTGTCGGAAAAGGAAGATTCTGGACTATTTTATTGGCAAGAGTGCCAACGACCACACAAGATGCCAAAGCATCGCAGCAGCACGCTACCTTTGCATTGGAAAAACAAGTGCTTCAGAAATAGCCAATTCAGAGAAAGAGCAAGGCAAACGACTTCGTTCAGGAGGCATGTCAATAGCTGCATTCTAGTCATAAACATCAAAGTGTACCTTATCACCATCAGCCGATTATAAATAGAGAACATTTAGAAGAAGCCATATCTCATACTCAGGCCTCATTTGAGACTATGTGCTTTTGAAAAGGCTTTCAACCAGAGCACATGGCACTTGCCATTGAAATACAGAGGCCAAAGATAAAAACGACCGAGAACGGCCGAAAACGACCATGACGTGATTGTTAAAACGACCAAGAAGCAAGCGAAAGTAGGCTCTTGATAAAGTAAAATCATCAACAATAAAGAAGGCTCAAGGAGGCATTTGCAGGAAAAACAGACTGCAAAGCCATAGAATTAATAGAAAAGTAGATAACTTTTTCGTGCAAAAGTGTTCATTATCAGTGAAAAACATTACCTTTGCAGGTGATTGAACATTTTTGTTTATCATATTGAACATTTTTACTCAAACAAATAAACATTCTATAGATGGTGGGATATAAAAGAGCACAATATTCAGAAGTGATGGCGCGCATCAATGAGCCTCGCAGCAAGATGCAGGTTATTGTGGGTCCGCGTCAGGTAGGCAAATCAACCTTGATAAGTCAAGTGCTTGAAGCTTGCGAACTGCCTTATGATAGTTATTCGGCTGATGATGTCGTAGGCGCATCAGCCAACTGGTTGGCAGGTATTTGGCAAACTGCTCGTATGCGCATGGATATGCGAGGAGAAGGTAAACGTCTATTGGTAGTAGATGAAATACAAAAGATAACCAACTGGAGTGAAACAGTAAAGGCGGAATGGGACCGAGATACGCGAGAAAAGCGAGAGCTCGTAGTTGTTCTGTTAGGGTCGTCACGTATGTTGATAGAAAAGGGCCTAACGGAATCATTGGCTGGTCGATATGAACTGATACGACTAACGCACTGGACTTTCCCTGAAATGAAAGAGTGCTTCGGTTGGAACCTCTATCAATATGTCTATTTCGGTGGCTATCCTGGTGCCGCTGCTTATATTGCTGATGAACGTCGTTGGCGAAACTACGTCAAAGACGCATTGATAGAGCCATCCATCTCTAAGGATGTGCTAATGGATACAAAAATCATGAAGCCCCAACTTCTTCGCCAGTTGTTTGAACTGGGTAGTAGCTATAGTGGCGAACTGCTATCGCTTACCAAGGTGGCAGCCCAACTGCAAGATGCGGGCAATGTCACCACCTTGGCCGGCTACCTCCATCTTTTGGACGAGTGTGGCTTGCTGTGTGGTTTGCAAAAGTATGCCGAGGATGATGCACGCAAATACAACTCTATCCCCAAATTCCAAGTTCACAATAACGCCTTGCGTAATGTGTATGCTGATAAGGATTACATGGAGATGGCAGAAGACCCAAAAGCTTGGGGACGATATGTTGAATCGTCTGTAGGTGCCTATATCGTAAGTCAGGCACAGATTTGTGACTACAAAGCCTATTACTGGCGTGACAGTCATGATGAAGTAGATTTTGTACTTCATAGAAGAGGAAAAACCATCGCCATTGAGGTTAAAAGTGGAAGACGCACCACCAACAATGGTCTACCCAAATTTGAAAAGGCTTATCACCCGCATCGTGCTTTTGTGGTTGGTTCTGGAGGATTGTCATTTGAAGAGTTCCTATCTATGGATTTGAATCTGCTCTTCAAGTAGTCGTATAAAAGGGCTTTGCCTTTGCAAAAAAGAAAAGAGACTTACCTGTCACGGGGTAGGTCTCTTTTCATTGTGTATTTTACTATCTGGAATAGCTTTGTGTGCGGAATGTGCTTGCAAAAGGCGATGGCTTGCGCTTTGATTCAACATACTGTCTAGCCTCGTCTTCTATCTGTTCAATGCTCTTAAAATGCGCTTCTGGCTTTTTAAGCCATGTATCAATCTCAGACTTCAAAAAGCGTAAACGCTTACCCTCTTTATGGTATGGGATGCGCTTTGCACTTGTCCACGTATATAGCGTTTAGACTGCTGGGTGCTCTGGAAGATAGTCGCTGACCTCTTGAACAGAGAACCATCTGTCTTCTTCCACCGCAAATTCCTTTTTGCCTTGAATCTCATCGATTTTTGCATCGAGTTCTACCAATTTTCCCTTTATCCATCCTAATAATTCAGGAATGTCGTCAAAGCGAAGGGGCTGTTTGTTTTCTGTATCCATATACTTTGTTTTTTGATGATTACTTTCTATTTTTCTTTAGGCGCATCAATCGTAAATCAGCACATCATCACGGCTCTCCACGACTTCTTTACCGTTGTTCAATCTCACGACAAGGTCTTTACCATAATCGCCCACGATGTAGCCTTCTGTGTGACCACGATAAGGAATGAGCAAAGTACAACAGCAACCGACCACATCGGTTATTTCTTCAAATTCGTATAACATAATGACTTCATTTAGGGTTATTGTTCCTTTGCGTAAATCACGATGCAAGGCTCAACCTCGGCTGCCTGACCGAAGAGTGGATAATAGGAAAACTCAGGTTGAGCTTCGCCATCCACCTCAATGGGTGAAACCACTTGCACTTGCCACTTGTTGACGAAGTCATCTACCATTTTGATTTCTTCATCAGTCAGTCCACTTGGGTCATCATTGATGAGATAAGGCAAGCTCCACGTAGGGATGTTCTCTGTACTTTCAAACTTTTGCATATCTATCGGCTTTTGAGGGTTAATATCGAATGTCCCACTCACCTTGTGAGAAGATGCGGAAACTTACATATTCATTGCAGAGTTCGTGAGTACACGAATGTAGATGCCCTGCTTGTCTTCAAGGCTTTCAATCATTTCGTTGATTAGAGCCTCTGGAAAGTCCCATTTAGAATAGAACTCGCCATCTATATAGTCTTCGGTGCGTTCAAGATAGCAGTCGAAAAACTTCTCATCCAAAAACTTCTCTACCTTTTCAAGGTCGCTCTCATTCTCTGTGCTGCAGAAGAAGAGATTTGTAGCGTAATTTGCCATAGTACAACTGATTATATTAGTTCAACGATTTCATCTACCTTGCCAAACAATATGGCTCTCAGTGAGGTCTTATCAACGGCATAATACTCATGGATTTGCCCGAACTGCTTCACCCAATAAAGGTGAACCGCATCAGTGAAGTCAAACTTCCATCCCATCACCGGTATGCCACGACGAAAGTAGCTATTGTGGTTGATAGCCTCTGTAAGCCAATTTTTATCGGCTCTATTCAACTTCTCACCATTGTTCAGCTGCTCACGAAGTTGGTAAGCTTTGCAGCCCTTTAGGGTAGCCAATGCTGGCACGTCCCACTTTGCGAATTTTGTTGCGATACCCATAAACTCAAACTTTTTATTTCCCTTATTTCGCTTCAGCTACTTTCGGGATTGATTAAAATTTTGTTGCCTCAAAAGGTCTTGTGGATCATCGTGCAAGGTTTTCTGGTCAAATACTACTAAAGGGTGGAGATTTTATCAGAGACCGTAGGCTTGACCTTGCGACGATGCAGACACAAGAAGTACCTTTGCAACCAAATTGCTATCAAATCCCAGAAAGACGATGAAGGAGCTAATATAAAGGGGCACGGATTCTTTTATATGTGTATTAGGTTTGGAGTAAATAAGTCCGGTTTTGGCAGACCAAGAATCGAAGGTATGCTGTGAAAAGAGAAAGTATGATGTAGATGGGGTTCAACCTGGTATAGAAATGGTATATAAGAGAAGGTAAATCTGTAGGTTGGTTTATACCTTGGAGTAGATATACAATGACTAAACTAACCTTGCTTATCTCCCATCGAACTCAATAGTGTAAGGAGCAAAATCAATGAAGGTAACTCAAATAAGAGGTGAATCAAATCTTAACGAATGTGAATCGTAGATTTCAAAAACAACTCATTTGCTCTTATTTGCTCATAAACATTTTCTTCATTTACTTTTGGTTGAAATATGATTGGTAGTTATTGATAGTCAGGTACTTGCGATATTTGTAGATTCTTGTCTGAAAAAATTAAGCAAAAGCAAAGTAAAAGGGCTGTTTTTGCTGATTTTTGGATTTTTCTTGTCCCCAGTTTGTCCCTCACCATTTTTCTTTTCATCGGAAACTATTGATAATCAACATCTTTTGATTTTCATTTGACCCTCTGCGTGGGTAAATAGTTTTTCTGCATCGGGAAATAGGATACACAAATCACTGATAATCAATTTATTACAAATAGAGCCACAAAGAAGATGTATACAATAAAATGCTTTTAATCAGCACATTAACAACATTAAACAATAATATATAACTCCATTTTTGTTGCTATTTTGTTGCTCGGAAATATTTGAGCAACAAGAACAACAAATTTTATATAAAACTAAAAGCATAATTTTATCAAAACACGCTATATGGGAACAAAGAAAAGGACGCTAATGGAAATATTCAATAACCCTGAAAGTATGACTGAAGAAGAAAAAGAGGGTATGGCAAAGTTGTTCGAATCGTTCAAAGAATTGGTAAAATCATGTGAGCCATATAGTAATATCGAGCCTGTCCTAAAAAATACTGCAAGCACATTATCAGAGCGTTTTTATCAAGAACATTTTATCATGTCTGCTATATTGGAGGCTTTTTTCTTTAAGAATGAGATTTCATTTAAAGAACTTAATGAAACCATTGTTAACTATGTTCCCAAAGGATTCATCTGGGATATATCCGTAGCCCGAATAAATCTTGTTATTTCAAAAATGATTAGATTAGGATTAGTTGAAGCCATCGAAACAGATAATAAATATGCTCCTAATTTTAAGATTACAGATGATGGCATAAAAGCATATCAAGAACACACATTCCAAACATTAGCAACCTCATCATTTTTCAACTATCAAACCTACCAACTAAACAAAAAGGCAGATAGAATGTCGAAATTAATGCTCGCAGCAACTATTGCATCTGTATTAGTCGCTATTCTGTCTGTAATAGTAACAATTTGGGTAGCTAGAAAATAACTTTGTAGAGATTACTTAAAATAGGCACATTTTTTTGTTGCTGGTTTGTTGCTCAAGAAAGCACATTTACGCAATAACAGTTTATTACACAGTAATATAGCTATAAAATTTTCAAATCTTGCATCGGGAAATGATGGCTTGGAAATAGCCGTAACCAACTATAATCATTTAGAACAAAGTATCTGTATTACAGCGACTTTTATATTTTAACACTTTCCGATCCGTATTTGGAAGTAACGGTTTTTATCCATATTTTTCTATCATATTTCTATCGCGACGGAAATTCACGGTTAGCCCGAATGTCACAGTAACGCATTAGTTGACGTGTGTTGACAAAAATCGGGAGAAATAAGGCGAAATTACCGCCAATGTAAACGAGGAAAATATGGAAGTAAGAAAGATTTGCCAATGGCGTGGAAAGCCATTTATAGCTCAAAAGACAACGACTTGCTATTGTAGTCATCAGTGCTCCAATCTTGGCTACAAAGAATGCATCCGGGAACGCAAGCGGCAGTTGAAACGCTCGCAAGAGTTGCTACAACCTCAGCAAGCCGCCGAGGGACAGGATTTCTTCTCTTTTGCCCAAGCAGCAAAGTTGATGGGCGTAACCAGACAATATATATATAAATTATATATATAAATTGGTAAAGGAATCCAAACTTCGGGCTTCACGCATCAGTGGTAAGAAGTCGCTCATTCGTCGTGCCGACATCGAACTAATGATGAAAACCAAACCATATGAGCGCATCATGCCTGAAGAGGACTTCGACATCACCGAGTATTACACTGCTGAAGAAATTGCAGAGAAATATAAGGTCAACGCCAAATGGGTGTGGACTTATACACTGCAGCACAAAGTTCCGAAGGTACGAATCCGCCAGTTCAACTATTATAGCAAAAAACATATCGATGCTGCCTTTGCCAAATACGAGGTGGATTCCGACCTGACCGAATGGTACACACCGGAAGATATTCAGGGGAAGTACGGCATGACATGCGTCGCCATCCGTTCGCAGGTGTATCGGAACAATATCCCATCCAAGAAAGAACACGGACAAATCTATTATTCCAAGCTCCATTTCGACCTATCTAAAACATCGGAACAGGAAAGCAAAGCGGAATACTGTACCGTCAAGGAGGCTATGGAAAAATTCAAACTCTCCCGTGACTCTGTTTACGGCATTCTGCAATTCCATCAGATCAACCGCGAGAAGAACGGACGGTTCGTCCGATTCCTAAAAGTAGAGTTTGACAGGGTTATGGGTGTTCACAAATAATCTAATTTGTCGCTATCCATTAATTATTCAAAAATTAATCTCTGCTGTAGGTAATCTGCATGATTACATTACAGAGTTTCGCCAACGAATTAATAATAACCATAAAAATATAACATTATGCATGAATGTAAGACCGTGACATTAAGGACACGTCCGCTAAAAGGCAGGATGATGTCTTTCTATCTAGATTATTATCCTGGGTATCGAGACAAAGAGACAATGAAAGTTATTCGTCATGAATCGCTTGGTATCTATGTCTATGCCAATCCGAGAAACAAACGGGAACAGAGTAAGTTCTTTATTTATCATTTTTTTTGCCATCTAATAACTCTATCAAATAGTGATTACCCCTCTATTTCATTAACTCGACAACATTTTCAGGAAGCATTGCATTCCCAGCATCATCTTTCGGAGCGTTCTTAAGGAACAGCATTGGAACGATGGTGTAATTCTTGGCAAATGGTAACAGATTAGCTTTGCGGAGAAGTTCAGCTGTCAGTTGTTTGCCATTCTCTTGTGTTGTCCATTTACATTCGCCAACCAGCAGATACTTTTTATCAAGCGATTCAGCCATTACATCGAATTCGACCTGTTCAGGTTTCTTATCCTCATTGAGAACAGAACCCCACCAGCGTTTTGCCTTGCCATAAACCACTCTATTGACAAGATTTCCTGTCACAGCATCCCTACATAATTTTTCCCATTGCATACTCACATACTCCGAGAAATGAGCAGTCAAAGCCTGTTCTATTGGCAAACGACGACCAAGCTCTATGAATGAACGATTAGGAACGACAAACTGATAATAAAATGCCATAAACGGATCGGCTATCTTGTAAAGACTCTTTTTCGCATTCTTTTCATCAATCCCGAACGGAACATCTTTCTCCAAAAATCCGAGATCAATGAGTTTCTTCAATGGACGCGATAGGTTGGTTGCAGGCTCATTGCATCTTGCGGCAATCTCAGAAAGCCGGTTTGCGCCAGTACCGATATAAGACATTATCGTCGAAGTCTTAACAATATCCTTTACATCGTCCTGAAAAAGTTTTATAGGTTCTTCGTAAAGAGTTCCATTTACAGAAAGGATATTGTGCCACAAGGCATCATTAAGTGAATTTTGGTTTTCCCTTAGTTCCCAATAACGCGGCACACCTCCCCAAACAGCATATTCTTCAATGGTATTCATCGCATCAAAGCTCAAAGCCTCTTGAATATATGGCAAACGTATCGGTGCAAGTTTCATGATCTCATCAGCACGGCCATAGAGAGGTGCAGTAGAATCAAGAAACAACCCATACATCATATTCTGCGATGAACCACAAAGCACAAGATTATACTTCAACTGCTTTTCATCAACCAGCTTTTGCAGCACAGATGGCAGTTCAGAAGATTGCTCTACAAGATACGGAAACTCATCCAAGCATAAAGTAAAATGCTTGTCTGTTCGATAATTGACTGCACGAAACATAGATTCCCAATCTGGATATGTCAGTTTGTCGAAATCTGGAAACACTTGTGCTATTACTTTTGCAAGCAATGCTCTCTGATGTTGCCCTTCAGAACGATCAGCGAGAAAATAAACATCATTGTCCGACAACACCCTTTTAATAAGCGTTGATTTACCCAGTCGTCTACGACCGTACATCACGACTAACGAGGACTTCTCCCTCACAAGAGCATCCTTCAGTCGTGCTGCTTCATCTATTCTATCAACGAATTTCATATACCTTATTTATTATGCATTACAAACATAATGTTTCTATAGCATAATACAAAATTTTAAGCTGTATTTTTTATCCTGATAGAGTCATTATCGACTTATATGCAGGAAAAAGCGAGTTTTATCCCTTTTTCGAGGCTCTTTTCCTTGTCTTCAAAATCAAATCCTGTAATGTTTTCCCTAGTTTGTCTTCTTTGGCCAACCACAGAATATCATCGTCAAGCTGTAAAGCATACAACACACGCAAATATATTCCGATTGCCACTGTCGGCGCACCTTTCTCTATTCGTGATACAGTCAACGGAGAACAGGTAGCACGTTCTGCCACCTGAGCCACGCTTAGGTTCCTACGCAAGCGAGCCAATTTTATCTGCTCTCCCACTACTGACATCTTTTGCTCTAATTTTCGAGGTAATTTAGTCCCCATTGTATTCTTTGCCATATCAACACATCATATAATATGTAAAAATATTACTTTTTATTTATTTAATGATATATTGTATATGAAAAATCGCATCAAAGCCAAATAATCGGTCATAGACATAGCCATTTGGAACAGAATCTTAAAATTAAATGCCATCATATTATTCGTAAGCAACGTATACATCTATTGACAAATAAAATACTATTTATCAATAGATGTAAACTAACTCTCCTTACAGTGTCTGTTTAATCTAAAAAAGGGAAGAAAAGAATATCCAGACATCAATCCGGTTGTTGCTTATCAAGTCTCCATCGTCACTCGCAAAGGCACTGTTCAGCACCGAATCTTTGTGGCAAGGTGCAACTACCTAAAAAGTGGGCATAGGTGCAGATCACTCATGTATTGTATTCTCATTTCTTTGATAGTTCAACCTGTTTCTCTATGATTGCCTTTACCTGTGCGAATGAAACCGGAGTGAAGTCGTTATTGTCAACTCCCACATCATATTGTGTAGAGAAAAGCATTTGAAGGCGAGGCTTATCTTTTCCGGTGTTATTCCTGCTTGTATGCACATGGCCGAAAAGCTGCCAGGTATCATCGTATGAGCCGCTATAGCAAAGGAACGGGCAATGATTCAGATAAATCTTCTGTTTATCCACCTCGATGTACATCTGCATCGTGATCAGTTCGAAATATTTTGTATAATTCTGCCTCAAGTTCTTCATGTCATGATTACCGGCTATGAGATAGATTTTCCCATTCAACCTTTTGAGTATCTTTGTCCATTCAGCAGAGCCACCAAGACAGAAGTCGTCAAGATGAAATACGATATTATCCGGACCGACCACACGGTTCCAGTTGGCAATAAGTGTTTCATTCATGTGTTCTACATCCTTGAATGGCCTGCTACAGAACCTGATGATATTGGTATGATTGAAGTGGGTATCGGATGTAAAGAACACCCCGCTTCCGTTGAATTTGTAATCCATAATCTTCTTTTTTTATGCACATCACTGCGCTGGTTAATAAAACTGAAGTTTTCAATGCCCATGGACGGAAATGACGGAGTAGAGCGCATAATGCGAACGTCACCAATGGGCAAAAACAAAGCCGTTGAAAAATTTAGTAAGGACTTTTCAACGGCTTCAATTTATCTTTTTAATAGGAATACCTGCACCTAATGTACTCCTACCTGTCTATAAAACGTTCGCTGGAAAGTGTTTTTGCATTTACCGAATGACTCAATGCCTAAAGTATGAACATACGACATACTCTCAAAGCATACTGTGCTTCGACATAATGTGTTTACTAATATGTTCACTCTATTCTGCAGCATTGTAATTTTTTTAATGTTTTTATTCAATTGTGAGTGCAAAAATACTGAATTTTCTTGAGAACCAATTAACTATTCGCTAACTTTTTGATAGCTTTATAATACTATTATTGTCAAACAGACGTGGAGAAATAGAGTACCTATAACCAAGCAACTTTTTCAAATGGTTGAAATAGAATAATTCAGTCAATCCTTCACCAACAATATGAATGACCTGTCTAGTTGCTGTATTCTTTCTAACTTTTCTCATAAGGTTACTGATTATAGGTTAGGAACTGCACCAAATTTACCGAACTTGTATGCTTTTTGGAGAGAACTGATTCTTTGATAATACGCAAAGTCTCTTGCTTATATCCTTTGCGGTCGTACTCCTCCCCTCTACACATCCAACAACTACATGGAGTTCCCGTAGTTTTATAAACCTGCGCCCATTTATCCTTTGCCAATTCAAACCAATGAGGATGCTCATAACAACTACCATCTTCACGAATAATGCAAAATTACGATAAATCTCTGGAAAAGACGAATAAAAAGGGACAAATGTCTTCGTAATGCCTGTCAATAAGGCGTTTGCGAAGACAAATGAGGACAGGCGAAAAATCGAGGTAACGTAAAGGAAAGCGGATTTATGAAGAAGAACGGTCTCCAAATCATTACCCGCCGAATGGTGATTTTTAACACACCGTGTTGTATTTGGCAGCTTGTGGCACAGGTTGGCATATCAAGGTCTAACTCGTTGAGTAATAACTTTGCAAACAAAAAACGAGTATGGCAAGAAGCACATTCAAGGTTCTGTTCTACGTGAACGGCAGCAAGGAGAAAAACGGTATTGTCCCCATCATGGGACGAGTGACAATCAACGGGACTGTGGCGCAGTTCAGTTGTAAGCAGAACATCCCGAAAACGCTTTGGGACGTGAAAGGAAACAAGGCGAAAGGCAAGAGCCGCGAGGCACGAGACATCAACCTTGCCCTTGACAACATCAAGGCGCAAATCATCAAACATTACCAGCGCATTTCAGACCGCGAGGCATTTGTTACGGCTGAGATGGTGCGCAACGCCTATCAGGGAATCGGCAGCGAGTATGAGACGCTGCTAAAAGCATTCGACCGTGAGAACGAAGTGTTCAAGAAACGGGTAGGCAAAGACAGGGTAATGGCTACCTATCGGGCACGTGTACGGGCAAGAAACCATGTAGCCGCCTTTATCAAGTCGTTTTACAGACGCAGCGATATGTCCATGTTGGAACTTACTCCCGATTTCATCAAGGAGTTCGCCGCATACCTCTCGACTGAAGCCGGATTGCGGAACGGTTCGATATGGGCAAACTGTATGTGGCTGAAAGGCGTGGTCATGAAAGCGCATTATAACGGGTTGATACCGCGCAATCCTTTCATCCAGTTTCATATCAGCCCCAATGTGAAAGAACGGGAATATCTGACGGAGGATGAACTGAAAGCGGTCATGACACATGAGTTTGCAGACAGCAAGCTCGCATACATCCGTGACATTTTCATCTTTGCCAGTTTCACCGCCTTGTCATTCGTGGACATTCAGGAACTGACGAATGACAACATCGTGGAGGTGAACGGCGAGAAGTGGATATTGTCCAAACGCCACAAGACAAAAGTCGCCTTCCAAGTGAAGCTGCTGGATATACCCTTGCAGATAGTCGAACGCTACCGACCGATGCAGAAAGACAATCGTATATTCCCCGGCTTGAACTATTGGTCTATCTGCAAACCGTTGAAACGGATGATAAGGGAATGTGGCATAACCAAGTCAATATCATTTCATTGCAGTCGTCATGGCTTCGCAACATTAGCTTTGAGCAAGGGGATGCCCATTGAAAGCGTAAGCCGTGTGTTGGGACATACGAATATAGTCACGACCCAACTCTACGCAAAGATAACCACGCAGAAGCTCGACAACGACCTGACCATGTTCGGCGACAAACTGAGTAAGACGTTTAACGGAATAACGATGTCATGAGTATGAGAAGAAACAGCATAACAGTGAATGAATCCGGCAATATCATCATGCCGGAGAATGTCTCAAACATTTGGATGAGCGAGCCGGAATTGGTGGAACTGTTCGGAGTAATTGCTCCGACACTTCGTTCTGCCATCAGAAACATCTATAACAGTGGAGCATTAAAAGAATACGAGGTACAGAAGTATGTTCGGCAGGAGAACGGGTATCATGCCGATGTGTTCAGCTTTCCGATGATAGTCGCACTTGCTTTCCGCATTGACAGCTTCGGTGCGGAACAGGTGCGCAATGCCATATTTAAAAGGCTGTACTTGCGAAAAGAGAAAACAAATATCTTCTTTTCGCTGGGTATAAATGGTTGGGATATGTCTAATTATCAGGCATAAGTTCTAATGATATGACGACATGAAGTAGTGAGACCTATGCGTATTCCCATTGCCAACAATGTATTTATACGAGTATGTGAATAGGTGTATTGCCATTCATACGTACGATTACGACAAACCCGAAGAAAAATCCATTAGAATGGCATTTCTTCGGGCTTTTGTTGTATGTCATAAAGCCAAATCCAAGAAAATCTTACGTGAGGTATGCGTGAGTTGTTAATCCGTTCTGCGCTAATTGCCGAGTTTTGCACTGATTAAACAAAAAAATGAAGTGCTAATGAAACAAGGCAACTTTGAAAATGAGGAGTTTATCCGTGTGGGTACTACCCTCTACAAGTTAGTGAACCAGCCCCGTCTGAACGGAGGCTATGTGAAGAAGCGCATCGTGTGGAACAACGAAACACTGCGGCAGGACTACGGCAAGGACTATCTCGCCACCGTGCCGAAGTACGACGGCTTCTGCACCGTCCCCGACCATGTGGACTACCGTCCCGTGGTGGACAAGTTCCTGAACCTCTACGAGCCGATAGGACACCGTCCGCAACAAGGCGAGTTTCCCTGTATCCGGTCATTGGTGCGCCATATCTTCGGTGAACAGTATGAATTGGGCATGGACTATCTTCAATTGCTCTACCTGCAACCCGTGCAGAAACTGCCTATCCTGCTGTTGGTATCAGAAGAACGCAACACGGGCAAGAGTACATTCCTGAACTTCCTGAAAGCTGTGTTTCAAAACAATGTCACTTTCAATACCAACGAGGACTTCCGCAGCCAGTTCAATTCCGACTGGGCAGGAAAACTGCTCATCGTGGTGGACGAGGTATTGCTCAACCGCAGGGAGGACAGCGAGCGGTTGAAGAACCTCAGCACCACACTTTCCTACAAGGTGGAAGCCAAAGGCAAAGACCGTGACGAGATAGCGTTCTTTGCCAAGTTCGTGCTATGCTCCAACAACGAGTATCTGCCTGTTATCATTGATGCAGGTGAAACACGCTATTGGGTGCGCAAGATAGACCGTCTGCAATCCGATGACACAGACTTCCTGCAAAAGCTGAAAGCTGAGATACCTGCCTTTCTGTATTACCTGCAATACAGACAACTTTCCACCGAAAAGGAAAGCCGTATGTGGTTTGCGCCCTCTTTGCTGCATACCGAAGCCTTGCAGAAGATTATCCGCAGCAACCGCAACCGATTGGAGATAGAGATGTGCGAACTTATCCTTGACATTATGGAAAGTGTCGGCACGGACACATTCTCGTTCTGCCACAACGACATTCTTCTTTTGCTGGTACATTCGCAGGTAAAGGTGGAGAAGCACCAAGTCAGAAAGGTATTGCAGGAATGTTGGAAACTTACTCCTGCCTCTAACGGGCTTACATATACCACTTACCAATTCAATTACAATCGGGAGTGCCGATATGAGCCGATAAAAAGAGTCGGTCGTTTCTACACCGTCACAAGGGAACAACTTGAATCCCTGTAATACTATTCTTTTTTTGTTGAATTGATGAATAATGATATAACCATACTGATAATAAACAGCATACACTCTCAACAAATTCTCAACAATCGAAAAGAAAAGTTGAGAGGGAAACAGCATCAGTTTGTTGGATTCTCTATTTGTGAGTGGTTTGTTGAGAAGATGTTGAGAATATAAAGCATTAACGTATAGGACAATACATATCTCATTCATCAAATCAACGTTTTTACAGTCATCATCAAATCCATAGAAATTATATCATGAACATCCAAGAAGCAAAACAAATCAAAATTGCGGACTATCTGCAAAGTTTGGGTTATTCGCCCGTAAAGCAACAGGGAAACTGCCTGTGGTATAAATCCCCGTTCCGTCAGGAAACGGAAGCCTCGTTCAAGGTGAACACCGACCGCAACCTGTGGTTCGATTATGGACTGGGAAGAGGTGGTAACATCATCGCACTTGCAGGGGTACTGTACGCATCCGACCATGTGCCTTATCTGCTTGGCAAGATAGCGGAACAGGCACCACACATCCGTCCCATATCTTTCTCTTTTCGCCAGCAGGCATCCGAACCGAGTTTCCAACATTTGGAGGTGGGCGAACTCACCCATCCGGCATTGCTCCGATACTTGCAGGAACGGGGCATAAACATCGCTTTGGCAAAGGCGCAATGTAAAGAGCTCCACTTCACCCATAACGGCAAGCCCTATTTCGCCATCGGTTTTCCGAATGTGGCGGGAGGATTTGAAGTGCGTAACCGTTTTTTCAAAGGCTGTGTCGCACCCAAAGACATCAGCCATATTCGGCAACAGGGAGAAGCGAGAGAGAAATGCCTTGTATTCGAGGGCATGATGGACTATCTTTCATTCCTCACGTTGCGGAAGAGGAACTGCTCGAACTTGCCCGACCTTGACAGGCAGGATTACGTCATCCTCAATTCGACCGCCAATGTTTCCAAAGCTATAGATGTGCTGCACGGGTATGGACGTATCCACTGCATGCTCGACAATGACGAGGCGGGAAGAAAGGCGTATCGGGAATTGGAAAGGAAGTTCGCCGGACGCATCCGCGACTTCTCCGACAACTACAAAGGGCATAAAGACCTGAACGATTACCTGCGTGGAATCCGGCAGAAATTAGCCGTTAGTCCACCGCCAAGAACTATCGTAAAACCCAAGAAGAAAGGGTTGGGATTATGACATCCCGAATGAGAAAAACGGGAGATGCCCGAAACTCATTCCTTAAGGATTGGGAGGTAGCAAGTTTGTGTTTCGGGTGTACCGAAACCGCTTGCCACCCACCATCCAAATTGCAGGAGGTGGCATCCCGTCGGTCTATACAGTTGAATCAGTAACCGAATTAAAAGGAATAAAATATGGAACAGACAAAGGAACACAAGGAACGCAACAAGGGAGGTCGCCCCAAGAAGGAAGCAACCGAGAAACTGAAATACCGTATCGCAGTGAAAATGACGGCAGCCGACTACTTCCGCCTGCTGACACGATCGCATGAGGCGGGCGTATCACCAAGCGAGTACATGAGGGAATGTTTCCGTAACGGTCATGTGAAAGAACGGCTGTCGGAGGAACATGCCGGATACATCCGCCAACTCTGCGGCATGGCTAACAATCTCAACCAGCTTGCGCGTAAGGCAAACGCCGGAGGCTTCCACGATGAACGGTGGGACTGCAAGGTGGCAGTGGCAAGGATTCATGAACTTATAACCAAGATAGGGATATGATGGCGAAAATCGTAAAAGGAAGCGACTTCAAGGGTGCGGTGGATTACATCATCGACAAGAAGAAGGATACGCAGATAGTAGCAAGCGAAGGCTTGTTTATGGAAAATCTGGAAACTATCGCCATGAGTTTCAATGCCCAGTCACGGATGAACGATAAGGTGACAAAACCTGTCGGACATATCGCGTTGAGTTTTTCCAAAGAGGATGAGTTACGGCTGACGAACCGTATCATGGCAGGCATCGCGCTTGAATATATGGAACGGATGGGAATCAAGAATACGCAGTTCTTCATCGCCCAGCATTTCGACAAGGAGCATCCGCACGTGCATATTGCTTTCAACCGCATAGACAACAACGGCAATACCATATCGGACAGGCACGAGCGTCTGCGCAGTACCCGCATCTGCAAGGAATTGACCTTGAAATACGGCTTGCATATGGCTGGCGGAAAGGACAATGTCAAACGCAACCGCCTGAAAGAGCCAGACAGGACGAAATATGCGCTTTACGACATCATCAAAATGGAAGTCGGCAGATGCGGCAACTGGAACGTGCTTATCGCCAACCTGAAACGGCAGGGAGTGGAAGTACATTTCAAGCATAAGGGGCAGACCAGCGAGGTGCAGGGTGTTGTATTCTCCATGAATGGCTACCATTTCAACGGCTCCAAAGTGGACAGGCGTTTCAGTTATTCCAAGATTGACACGGCTTTGCAGCACAACAGATGCAGGGAACGTATGGGAATAACAGCCGGAATATATGAAACGGCTACACCAAGCGCACCGTCCGGCACGGCACAAAGCGAGTTGTTCAACGGCTCTTGGGGATTGCTAAAAAGCAGTGGCTCATCTTATAACGCTGCTGATGCGGAAGCCAATCAGGAAATGGTGGATATACTTCGCAGAAGGAAGAAAGTTAAGCGCAAGAGAGGTGTTGGGTTCTAATATTCTGTACTAATCCAATTCTCACGACACTTGCGCTCTATATTCATTCGGAGTGTAACCTACCTCTTTCTTGAACAGTCGGGTAAAATGTTGCGGGTACTGAAAACCGAGATTATAGGCGATTTCATTAACGGTGTCGTCTGTAGATGCAAGTTCCGTCTTGGCTATTTCAATAGACTTGTCATGAATGAAATGCAGGGCGGTTGAACCTGTTTCTTTTTTCAATAAATCACTGAAATAGTTGGGCGAGAGGCAGAGCTTGTCTGCACAATACTGTACAGTGGGCAAGCCTATCCGTTTAGCAGCCCCATCATGGAAGTATTCGTCAAGCAACCGCTCAAATCTTGCGAGGATGTCTCGGTTTTGGTTGTCGCGTGTGATGAACTGGCGGTCATAGAAACGTGTGCAGTAATCAAGGAACGTCTTGATGCTGTCTGTGATGAGGTTCTTGCTGTGACGGTGTATCGGATGGTTCAATTCATATTGAATCTTGTGGAAGCAATCCATGATGATTTGCCGTTCTTCCACACTAAGGTGCAATGCCTCGTTTGTCTCGTAGGAAAAGAACGAATATTCACGCATTATCCGCCCGAGAGGTGTATTCCGCAGCAGGTCGGGATGGAACATAAGCAGGTAGCCATCTGGTTGGAACTGCATGCCGTCATCTTCCGCACCGAACACCTGTCCGGGCGCGATAAATATCAGTGTGCATAATTATTCCTAAGTCTGTGAAACCGGAACGCATGAAGCAGAATCTCGACATATTAGACTTCACCCTGTCGGCCGACGACATGGCACGGATAAAGACGCTGGATACCGACAAGCCTTTCTTACTCGGCTCGCACGAAGATCCAGAAATCGTAAAATGGTTCATGCAGTACAAAAACGCCTGAACATCAACAACCATATTTCGATAGCCGCTATCGACTATATTAAGAAGTTATTCGTATATGCCTTTATTGTAATCCGTCATGTACTGAGTAAATGTTTTGCCTGTTTGCTGTTTGAAGAAGCGCATGAGATGGCTCGGATCAGAGAAATTGAAATCATCCGCCATTTCACTGACAGTGCGGTTGGAGAATAGCAATTCGTTCTTCAGTTCCTCAAGCAGACGTTGTTTTATCAAATGGGTAGCTGATACTCCGAATTGGGCTTTTACTGAGTTATTGAGTGTGATGCGACTGACATGAAGCATGTCTGCATATTCCTGCACCCGCTGGTGGGTGCGGATATTCTGTTCCAACAAGTCCTTGAACCGAAAAGCGAAATTGTTTTTAGCAATTTCAGCGGGCAAGCAATAGGCGGCAGCGTATGTACGATTGATAATCAGCAAAAGATAATATAGTAAGGAAACAATGATATTGTACGTATCGGACACTGGATTCATCAGCTCATACTTAATCTTTCCGAGCAGCCGCATATATTCCTTCATTTCGTCATGTGTGGCATTGATGTAAGGCGGCGTATCTGTCTGGTAACAATACAAAAGGCGAAAAACGAAGAACTTGTCGGCGATAAAAGTACGCATGAAATCTTCGCGGAATATAAGGAACGTGTAATCCAACGCCGTCTCATCTACATGCCACTCTTGTTGCTGATGGGGTGAAAGCAGGAGAACCATGCCGTCGCGCAGTTCAATCTTGCGGAAGTTCAGTAGCAAATATCCGTTTGCCTTACGGAAAAAGTAGAAGCTGAAGAAGTCTGTCTTAAACCGCTTGTTTTCTGTCAGCACAAGTCCGATGTCCTTGTTTATGGCAGTATTGATGTAAAAATCCACGCCGCAGCGTGTCTTGTTGAACGGTACGCTGACCAGTCGATCAGGGTTGATTATCTCGTCCATATCCTTGTCGTTTTTGCAAAGATAATAATTTCATTTATCAAAATGGCATAATTACCGTTTTTTCAGGCATAGATGTTTCGCCGGATTCTTCCGAACTTTGCACCCGTAATCAATAACAAGACATATAGTCATGAAAAAGACATCCACAGTACAATTGGTGCGCAATGCCACCTTGAAAATCAGGTATGCGGGACACACCATGCTAATTGACCCCGTTTTAGCCGACAAAGGCACTTTGATATCGGCCCTCGGTGTGAATAAAACACCGAGGGTACACCTCACCATTCCTATTCAGGATATTATCGGAGGCGTGGACATGGTGCTCCTGACCCACAATCACATCGACCATTACGAGCCGAGTGTCCCCACACATTTGCCCAAAGAAATTCCTTTCTACGTTCAGCCCCAGGACGCGGACGCCATCAGAAACGACGGATTTACAAATGTGATACCCATCGAAGAAATAAAAACAATAGACGGCATATCCATTTACCGCACGACCGGACATCATGGTTTCGGGCAGATCGGGCAGATGATGGGACCTGTATCAGGTTATGTGCTAAAAGCCGAGGGCTTCCCGACCGTTTATATAATGGGTGACTGCCGATGGGAAGCATGTATCCGAGACACCGTGGAACGGTTCAATCCTGACTATATCGTGGTAAACTCCGGAGGTGCAATCTTTCCCGAATTTTCCAAAACGGACGGTCCTATCATCCCCGACGAGAACGAAGTGATGCAGATACTTGACGAATTGCCTTCGCATATCAAGCTGATAGCCGTACACATGGATGCCATCGACCATTGCCAGACCACCCGTGCAATTCTGCGCAATGAGGCAACGCATCACGAAGCCGACATGAGCCGGCTGATTATCCCGGAGGACGGAGAAACAGTTGTGTTATGAGTGTCTGCATTAAATCCCTGATAAAAAACATGAACATAGTGGTAGGGTGCACTATAGGATGCCCTTACTGCTATGCCCGTAACAACTGCCGCCGTTTCCACATTACCGACGACTTTTCCGTGCCTGAATACATGGAACGAAAACTGCGCATCATCGATACGTCCCGTCCTCATGTGTGGCTCATGACAGGAATGAGCGATTTCTCCGATTGGAAGCCTGAATGGAACGCAGAAATTTTCGAGCGGATCAGCAGCAATCCCCAGCACGCCTATATCTTTCTGACGAAGCGCCCTGACAAAATCAGTTTCTCCTCTGACGACGAGAACGTATGGATGGGCGTGACCGTCACGCGCAGTTCCGAGAAAAGGAGGATTGATGATTTGAAAAAGAATATCAAAGCACGACACTACCATGTCACGTTTGAACCTCTCTTCGATGATATCGGCGAGATTGATTTCGAGGGAATTGACTGGATTGTCATAGGCACAGAGACCGGAAACCGAAAAGGAAAGTCATATTCGCGCCCCGAATGGGTGCTTAGCATTGCAGAACAGGCAAAGGCTCATGGCATACCGGTGTTCATGAAAGAGGATTTGCTGCCGATTATGGGCGACGAAAGAATGATTCAGGAATTGCCGGAACAATTTACCAGACGAATACAATGAATATGGATACAATAAAGGAAATAGATGTAAAGAGTGTAATGACCAAATCCTCTCTGCCGGTGGGAGGATATTCGGTCAACCCTTATGTAGGGTGTCCCCACGCCTGCAGGTATTGCTACGCATCGTTCATGAAACGGTTCACCGGGCACACCGAGCCGTGGGGTACGTTTTTAGATGTAAAAAACTGGAAGCCGATAACGAATCCTCATAAATACGACGGTGAACGTGTTGTAATAGGGTCTGTGACGGACGGTTACAATCCGTATGAAGAAGAATTCCACCGTACCCGAAGGCTGCTCGAAGAGCTGCGAGGAAGCGATGCCGAGATTATGATATGCACAAAGTCCGATCTTGTCCTTCGCGATCTCGACCTGTTGAAGAGTTTTCCCAAAGTGACTGTGTCATGGTCTGTCAATACGCTCGACGAGCAGTTCTGCGCAGATATGGACAACGCCGTAAGCATTGAACGCCGTCTGAAAGCGATGCGTCAGACATACGAGGCAGGTATCCGCACCGTATGCTTCGTCTCGCCCATATTCCCCAGAATAACAGACGTAAAGGCAATAATAGAGGAGGTAAAAGATTATGCTGATTTAATCTGGCTTGAAAACCTGAATTTACGCGGGCAGTTCAAAGGCGGGATAATGACGTATATCCGTGAGAAGTATCCTGACCTCATACCGCTTTACGAGGAAATTTACAATAAAAAAAGGCTTGAATACTGGCAGGCATTGGAGCAGGACATTTCAAATTACGCCAAGGAGCAGGGCTTCCCGTATCGTATAAACGATCTGCCATACGGACGCTCGGAAAAAGGCAAACCTGTCATCGTAAACTACTTCTACCACGAAAAAATACGATTGACAAAATGAGGCTATGCCGGACTGATGCAGAAAAGTTGTAGCGCGGATAAAAGCACCATGTATGTGGATAATATCCGGCAATCTTCCGAGCGTATGCGGGAGATGCTCAACACGCTGCTGGATTTCTTCCGTCTGGACAACGGCAAGGAGCAACCCAACCTTTCCCCTTGCAGGATTTCCGCAATCACGCATATTCTTGAAACGGAGTTCATGCCCATTGCCATGAACAAGGGGCTGACTTTGATAGTGGAGAGCCACACCGATGCGGTGGTTTTGACCGACAAGGAACGTATCCTGCAAATCGGCAACAACTTGTTGTCAAACGCCATCAAGTTCACGGATAACGGTAGTGTATCATTGGCAGCGGATTATGATAACGGTTTGCTGAAACTTATCGTTGAAGATACCGGTACGGGCATGACCGAAGATGAGCAACAACGAGTATTCGGTGCATTTGAACGTCTTTCAAATGCCGCCGCAAAAGACGGCTTCGGATTAGGATTGTCCATCGTGCAGCGTATTGTGGCGATGCTCGGTGGAACTATACGCTTGGAAAGCGAGAAAGGCAAAGGGAGCCGCTTCACGGTGGAAATTCCCATGCAGACAGCCGAGGAACTGCCGGAACAGACAATTCAAGCGCAAATGCGCCATAATCATATCTGCCATGATGTGATTGCCATCGACAATGACGAGGTACTTCTCCTTATGTTGAAAGAAATGTATGCCCATGAAGGGATGCACTGCGATACCTGTACCAATGTTTCGGTACTGATGGAGCTGATACGAAAAAAGGAATACAGCCTGCTTCTGACGGATCTGAATATGCCTGAGATAAGCGGTTTTGAACTGCTGGAACTGTTGCGCTCATCCAATGTAGGCAACTCGAAGAGTATTCCCATAGTCGTGACAACCGCTTCGGGCAGTTGCAGCAAGGAGGAACTTATAGGGCGTGGATTTGCCGGATGCCTGTTCAAGCCGTTCTCCATATCCGAACTGATGGAGATTACGGATAAATGCGCATTAAGCAGCATATTGGATGAAAAGCCGGATTTTTCCACTCTGCTATCTTATGGCAATGAATCCGTCATGCTGGACAAACTGATAGCGGAAACCGAAAAGGAAATGCAGGCGGTCAAGGATGCAGAACAGCGTAAAGACCTCCAAGAACTGGACACACTTACACACCATCTGCGAAGTTCATGGCAGATTCTCCGTGCCGACCAGCCATTGAGGGAACTTTACGCCCAACTTCATGGAAGTGCCACTCCAGATGACGAAGCGATATGCAAAGCGGTGACCGGCTGTGCTGGATAAAGGTGCTGAAATTATCCGGCAGGCAAAAGAAGAAAGGAAAAATACGAAAATGGATAAAACAAGAATCATCGTGGTGGAGGACAATATCGTGTATTGCGAGTTTGTCTGCAACCTGCTGGCACGGGAAGGATTCCGTACCGTGCAGGCTTACCACCTCTCGACCGCGAAGAAACTTCTGCAACAAGCCTCAGACGGGGACATCGTGGTTTCTGACCTACGACTACCCGACGGTGACGGCATCGACCTATTACGATGGATGCGCAAGGAAGGCATGACACAACCGTTAATCATCATGACCAACTATGCCGAAGTGCATACGGCAGTCGAAAGTATGAAACTCGGCTCGCTGGACTATATCCCCAAGCAGCTTGTGGAGGATAAACTTATGCCTCTGCTTCATACCATCCTGAAAGAACGGAGTATCGGACGAAATCGTATGCCCGTTTTTGCCCGTGACAGTTCCGCCTTTCAGAAAATCATGCAACAGATAAGATTAGTTACCCCTACTGATATGAGCGTGCTGATATTCGGAGAGAACGGCACGGGCAAGGAGCATATCGCCCACCATCTGCATGATAAGAGCAAAAGGGCAGGGAAACCGTTTGTGCCTGTGGACTGCGGTTCACTCTCCAAAGACCTTGCGCCCTCGGCATTCTTCGGACATGTCAAAGGCGCGTTTACGGGTGCGGACAGCACAAAGAAAGGATACTTCAATGAGGCAGAGGGTGGCACATTGTTCTTGGATGAGGTAGGCAATCTCGCATTGGAAACCCAGCAGATGTTACTCCGTGCCATACAGGAACGGAGATACCGCCCTATAGGTGACAAGACGGACAAGAGCTTCAATGTCCGCATCATCGCCGCCACCAACGAGGATCTGGAGAAAGCGGTCATTGAAAAACGTTTCCGACAGGATTTGCTGTACCGTTTGCACGACTTCGAGATAACTGTTCCGCCCTTGCGTGACTGTCAGGAGGACATCATGCCGTTGGCGGAGTTCTTCCGTGAGATTGCCAACAATGAATTGGAATGTAGCGTGACTGGGTTCGATGCGGAAGCCCGTAAGACATTGCTGACCCATCCGTGGCCGGGTAATGTCCGTGAGCTTCGGCAGAAGATAATGGGCGCGGTGTTGCAGGCACAGACGGGAGTTGTCATGAAAGAGCATCTGGAACTTGCCGTAACGAAACCGACCTCACCTGTCAGCTTCGCCTTGCGAAACGATGCGGAGGACAAGGAACGCATCTTACGCGCGTTGAAGCAGGCAAACGGAAACCGCAAGGTTGCCGCCGAATTGCTCGGAATCGGACGTACAACGCTGTATAGCAAGTTGGAAGAGTATGGATTAAAGTATAAATTTCAGCAATCATAGCCCGCAACTTGCCGAAAATAGAAGTAACGGTTAAACCGGATTATTCAGCGAAGATAAAAAACGTCCTGTGATAAAAATCATGGGACATTTTGATGTGTATCCGATTTTTATTGCTACTTTTGTACCAAGACGAGAGACATTGACAGCAACTCACAGCAGAACGTAGAAATAGACAGGGTTGCCAAATCATTACCTCATTTTTACCTTATCCTCAGAACTGCTTGCTAATAAAGTGGTTATAAAAATCTTCCAGAATTACGATAAATATTGGCAATTATATCAGATGGGGTATATTATCATAATAAACAAAGATTGAAATAAAGCAATTCCAATAAAAGCATTACCTTTGTAAACAACAAGCATTCTGTAACATCCATGCAAAAAAGTAACTGCAACAACTGCCCCCTAAGGAAAAAATACGATAAAAGCCCTCAGTCATTAATGGGACGCTTTTGGCGTTGGCACATAAACTTCTGCCCAGGCTGGAAAGGATATTTCAAATCTCTTTCGCCTGACGAGCAAAACGAGATTAGAAAGAAGTATAACTTCGATAAATACAATAAATAATGAAAAAAGAAATTCTATTCGTCTTGTTAAAAGACTTTGCCGATTGGGAAGGGGCTTATATCGCTCCCAACCTCAATTTAGGTGTTGAGCCCGGAAGTGAAAGCAAATATATAGTTAAAACCGTATCTGTCAGGAAAGAGCCGGTTGTATCGATCGGAGGGTTCAAGGTGCTGCCCGACTATGGGATCCATGACATTCCGACCGATTATGCAGGGATCGTATTAATAGGTGGCATGAGCTGGTTCACCCCGGAAGCCGAAACCATTGTCCCTCTGGTTAAAGAGGCCATAGAGAAGAAGAGGCTGGTGGCCGGAATTTGTAACGCCTCCGTCTTTCTTGGCAGGCACGGTTTCTTGAACCATGTAAATCATACCAGCAACGGATTGGATTACCTCAAACAATTTGCGGGGGTTAATTATACAGGTGAAAATCTTTATATGGATGAACCGGCTGTCAGAGCCGGAAACATTATTACCGCCAACGGATTTGCAACTCTGGAGTTCTGTCGTGAAATACTCTATGCGCTGGAGGCAGACTCTTCCCAAAAGATAGAGAGAAGCTATCGAATGAACAAAACAGGTGTTTGGGAAGATCCAGAAGTGGGATAAATCACTTATCTAATGGTGGTAGATAATAAAACATCTACCACCAACAACTTACATCTACCACCATTTACTACTTTTCGACCACTAAATACAACCGTCCCCTACTCGCTAACTGCGTCTTAAGCCCTATCTTTTTCAAGAAACGACCAAAGACGGAGACATTGCTCATCGGAAGTTTTACGCCGCTCTTTTTTTGCAGCGATAGGTAGATCTCTCCGGCAGAGATCTTCAAACCTTCCTCCTTGTGCGAAGCGGGACGATAATATTGAAAAAACAGATCCTCGAACAAAGGACGTTGTTGAAACGCCTCGTTCGCTTGCATCTGCGAGACCTCTTCCTCATGCGTCAGCCAATAACGCTCGTTATTCTTCAAGGCGGCAACCGCTTGCGCATAGAGCTGAAGATAATCGATAGGCTGGTCATTGTCTATCAATCCTTTCACCTCGATACAAATGAAACGGCGGCTGCCGGAAGGATCGCCCAGCAAATCCGTATGGTTGCTCGTAGCGATAAAGGAAGCGTAACGTTTCACCGATTCCACCTGCGTAGCATGAGGTTTGCGCACATTTACGACCGGCTTCTGCAACAGATGCTTCAAGAAGCCTTGATGCCTCGCGCTCACTTGGTCGAACTCATCAATATTGATCAATCCGAAACGAGTAAGATACAGCTCGGCATCCCGCTTCTTGCTGAAATCGATGCTGTCCGTGTAATACTTATTCAAGTCCGATGGCAACAGGTTGAAGCAGAACGTGGACTTCCCGCACCCCTGCCCGCCCACCAAGAGCGGGGAAAGGCTGTTGCCATGCTGTTTATCACGCCCCTGCCAATGCGCTACCATCGACAGGAACCAAGTGTAAAACAACTGTTCCCATCGCACATTATCGCAAGGGATGCGTGCGGCCAGCGGACGGATGCGATCCTTGCCGTCCCACACGGGCAAGCGGGTCAAATAGTCCTCGATAGGCGCATAGTCCGGGATGCGATCTGAAAAGACAAAACGCCGTACATCCCTGTCCCATAGCTGCAATCCTTCTTTCTGGGCATTCAAGGCGATACTGTTCAGCACACGATCCGTCACGGGACGATAGTCAAAACAGAAGGTGTTTTTCTCCCGATACTCCGGTCCGCCGGCCATCAGATTATACCGGAAATCGTAACGGCGGTTCATAAACTCCTCCATTTTCAAGCTCTGTAGTTGCTCCGGCTTGTAAAGGGACGTACAACCAAAGTCCGAATCGGAGGCTAACCGATACGACTGCCTCAAGGTCTCCCGGATCTCCACTTCCGAGATCAGATTCCCCAAATAGAGCATCGTCCACTTCACACAATCCTCCTCTTCTACCCCAGCCGCGAAACAAAGTCTTCCTAGAGTGACCAACAAAGGTTTGAAATCCACCTTTATGCTCAAACTTCCATGTTCCTCCAAAGCCCGCTGCAAAGCGAATTCATATTGGATGGCAACGTAACGGTATTGGTCATAAAGCGTCTGCCCGGCACTCTCTACCGGTACCGGCACCCGTTTTTCGAACCGTTCCTGGTAGGCGCTTTCGTCGGGCATAGCCACAGGCTGCTCCAGATGAATGGAAAGAACGTCCGGATTGTAATACACATCGGCATCATAACTGAGGCGGCAGCCCATTTCCAGCACCGGACGTTTCAGCTCGATGGGATAAGAAAGGCGAGGCTCATACGTCTTGAGCGCATGTCGGTAAGCGTGCGCATGAAAAACCTCGGCATCCGTACGCGAACGGGGAAGCGACCCGTCGGGATAGGTATAAGCCACCACGAACTTCACGCTCCGTCCGCTAGAGCCGATCATAGCGAACAGTGTCTGCGGATATTCCACTATTTTTTGTTTCAAGGACAAAGCCTCTTCTATGCTCTTCAATCGATTGATCTCCAGCAAAATCCAGCCATTATACTCCTTCAATTCCCCTTTTCGAAAAGTTCCGGCAAAGAGCAACTGAGGTAATTTCCGGGTAAACGGATACCGTTTGTCGGGATAAGCCCGCCTTAATTTCTCTCGAAAGAGCGCAAGCTTATCCCTCGTCCGCTCATCCTTTACCCATGCCACGATCTCCTCCATACGCATCGCCCGTTGTGCGACGGTATGTCGATAGGCTGTTTGCTTGGTTATTTTCATGTCTAATATATTATTTAAGAAGTTGAATAACTTATGCTTACAGTTTTTCCTATAGAAAAACTAAAGTTTTATTAGGGGAAAACTTTTGTTTCTTCCTAAAGAAACTTTTGTTTCCTCTAGGAGAAACTTTTGTTTTCCCTAAGAGAAACTCTTTGTTCTCCTAAGGGAAACTCTTATCAGCTCTTATCCCTTCGTCCATCGGTAGCCACTCTGCCAAGCATCAAAGACTGGTTCATCCTCTACTCCGTACGCCCGAAAGACCTGACGGATATACTGTTGGTCTTCGGGCGAGAAGGTTCTTTCCTTGCGCTTAAACTGATAAAACTTATTCTTACCGTATGTCATCAACAGACGTTGCTTGATGCGTTTCGCCTCCAGATAAGGTATCTGGTCTAATAGGTGATCCATGCCAACAGCGTATTGCACGGGAGTATCCGCCATGAAAGCCGCACACTTTCCGGTAGGACTGGTACGTGCGGGATTCACGATGCTCACCGCCCAAAGCGTATCGGGGATAAAACGGACGATTTGATGCCGCAAGCAGCGGTTGGCGTTCTTACAATTTTCATTAAAACAATGTACAAAGCCTGTCGGCACCATAGCGTAATCGAGTTTTTCTATCATATCTTTTAGATTTTCAGTATTCTTCAAATATAACACTTTTTTCCTTCACACGAAAAGAAAATTGTATGAAAATCAATAATAAATGGTAGATATTGAATAATAATTGTAGATGTTTGGAGATCTACAACCTATAGGTAATATTCTTATTTACAGAGAGTACACAACAGAGTGGTAGATATTGTAGATGTTTTTATAAATTCAATGTTCTAGAAAATCTAGGATATTGAAAAGATCAAGTCAATACAACTTCTTCATCTTTTCGCTATCACATAGCAAGATATTTTATATCTTTATTGCCAAATACAGAGAATAACATCAATATCCAATTGATATGAACCGGATAAAAAAGTTCTTGAAAAAATATGATATCTAAGGAAAAACAAATAGAAGATCATTTTATTAATAAATTAATAGATCTCAAGTACACCTATCGTGACGATATTCGTGATAGGAATGCTTTAGAGCGGAACTTCAGAACAAAGTTCGAAGCATTGAACAGGGTACATTTAACGGACTCTGAATTTGATCGTTTGCTCGAGGAGATCATTGATGCTGATGTTTTTGCTTCTTCTAAAAGACTACGAGGAATCAATACGTTTATGCGTGAAGACGGGACACCATTACAATACATGCTGGTCAATATCAAAGATTGGTGTAAGAATGATTATGAGGTGATTAATCAGTTGCGTATAAATACCAATAACAGCTATCATCGGTATGACGTGATTTTATTGATCAATGGCATTCCTGTAATCCAGGTCGAGTTGAAGGCTTCGGATGTTAGTCCTCGCCGGGCGATGCAACAAATTGTTGATTATAAAAATGATACGGGTAATGGATATACGAATACATTACTTTGTTTTATGCAACTTTTTATCGTAAGCAATCAGGCAAATACTTACTATTTCACCAATAATAACGATCAACATTTCAGTTTCAATACAGATGAGCAGTTCTTGCCAGTCTATCAATATGCGACAGAGTCAAACAGAAAAATAACCCACCTTGATGCGTTTTCTACGGCATTTTTGTCGAAATGCACATTGGGAGAGATGATTAACCGCTATATGGTTTTGGTTGTCAGTGAACAAAAGTTGCTCATAATGCGCCCCTATCAGATATATGCAGTAAAAGCAATAATAGATTGTATTCATCAAAACAGAGGTAACGGTTATATTTGGCACACGACAGGAAGTGGCAAGACGCTAACATCATTCAAAGCATCTACTCTGTTAAAAGATAATCCCGACATTGATAAATGCTTGTTTGTGGTAGACCGTAAAGATTTGGATAGACAAACACGCGAGGAGTTTAATAAGTTTCAAGAAAATTGCGTAGAAGAGAATACCAATACGGGGACTCTTGTTAAACGCATGTTGTCGGACGACTATGCCGACAAAGTAATTGTAACTACCATTCAAAAATTGGGTATCGCACTCGATTCGTCCAATAAAAATAACTATAAAGACCGTTTAATCCATCTAAAGGATAAACGAATTGTATTCATTTTCGATGAGTGCCACCGCTCTCAGTTCGGAGACAATCACAAGGCAATCAAAGAATTTTTCCCGAACTCTCAACTCTTCGGTTTCACGGGAACACCCATATTTGAACAAAATGCAACTTATACACAAATAAGCGGAGAAGAAGCCTCATATAAGATTACGGAAGATATCTTCCCAAGCAGACTACACGCTTATACCATAACACATGCGATCGAGGACAAAAACGTCTTACGTTTCCATGTCGATTATTTTAAACCCAAAGAGACAGGCGATCGTAGGGCAGATGGCACACTAAAGAAACAGGCGGTAGTAGATGCGATATTATCGAAACATGACGCAGCAACCCACTCCCGTAGGTTTAATGCCATACTTGCCACAGCCTCTATCAATGAAGCTATCGAATATTACGGACTGTTCCGCAGAGCGCAAGAAAGTTTAATGCAGCAAAATGAGAATTACGAACCGCTTAACATCGCTTGCGTATTCTCGCCTCCTGCCGAAGGGAATAAAGATATTCAGCAAATACAGGAAGACCTGCCACAAGAGCAGAATGACAACTGTAAAGAGCCTGAAGAAAAGAAAAAGGCGCTGAAAACTATTATTGACGACTATAACCGGCAATATAAAACCAACCATACAATCGCTGAGTTTGATGCCTACTACCAAGATGTGCAAAAACGCATCAAAGATCAACAATATAGCAATAAAGACTATCCACACAAAAATAAGATCGATATAACGATTGTCGTGGATATGTTGCTGACAGGTTTTGACTCTAAATATCTCAATACATTATATGTTGATAAGAATTTGAAATATCACGGTCTGATACAGGCGTTCTCACGTACCAATCGCATTTTGAACGACACTAAGCCATATGGTAACATCCTTGATTTCAGAGGTCAGCAAGATGCTGTCGATGAAGCGATAGCGTTATTCTCTGGAGAGAAGACCGATAATCCTAAAGAGATATGGCTTGTAGATTCTGCCCCGAAAGTGATAGAGAAGTTCCAAGATGCTGTTCAGAAGTTGAGTGAATATATGCAATCGCAAGGATTGGAGTGCCAAGCTGAAAATGTTTATAGTTTGCAGGGAGATGAGGCTCGTGCCGGTTTTATCAACTGTTTCAAAGAAGTACAACGATACAGAACCCAGTTGGAGCAATATACCGATATTAACGAGCAGGAGAAAGCAAAAATCGAAGAACTGTTGCCAGAAGAGACTTTGCGTTCGTTCCGTGGAGCCTATATTGAAACGGCACAACAATTACGCAAACAGCGGGAGACAGGCAAAGACTATGAGGTTAGTCCACAGGTTGAAGACCTTGATTTTGAATTTGTTCTTTTTGCTTCGGCAGTCATTGACTACGATTATATAATGGGATTAATCGCCCGCTATACGAATAGCAAAAACAGCAAGCAACGAGTAACCAAAGAGCAGTTGATCAGCCTTGTGGCATCGAGCGCCAACCTGATTGATGAACGGGACGATATTCGAGAATACATCGATAGTCTCGACGAAGTGAACGGTAAGACGGAGCAGGAGATAAAAGAGGGGTACGAAGCATTTAAGGTGGAGAAATATGCTAAACAATTGGCATCTATAGCCGACAAACATGGTATCACAGCGGATTCGTTACGCAAATTTGTAGAACAGATAATGGAACGAATGATCTTCGATGGTGAAAAACTAAGTGATTTGTTAGCTCCGTTGGAATTGGGATGGAAAGCTCGTACTAAGGCTGAATTGGCCCTAATGGATGATCTCGTTCCATTATTGAAACGTTTGGCCGCTGGCCGTGAAATTTCGGGATTGTCGGCTTATGAAGATTGATGTTATGACAAAAGACAAAGATATAAAAACGACTGTGCCTACTTTGCGGTTTCGTGAGTTTCAGAATGATGCACGATGGATTCCTAATAAAATAGATCATGTATGTAAAATCGGAAATGGTAGAGATTACAAACACCTAAGTGCAGGGAATATACCAGTATATGGGTCAGGAGGTTACATGACATCTGTAGACAAATTCCTTTATGATGGTGAGAGTGTTTGTATTGGAAGAAAAGGCACGATAGATAAACCGATATTTCTTACAGGTAAATTTTGGACAGTTGATACCCTATTTTATACATATGCGTTTCATAAATGCTTACCTAAATTCTTATATTTGATATTTCAACAAATTAATTGGTATAAATATAATGAAGCAGGCGGTGTCCCAAGTTTATTAAAAACAACCATTGGAAATATCAATATTTTTATTCCAAATAATGAAAATGAGCAGAAGAAGATTGTTGACTGTTTTAGTAGTTTGGATGATTTAATAAATGCAGTAGCAGATAAAATAGAAACATTGAAGGAATATAAAAAAGGATTGATGCAGCAACTATTTCCTGCCAAAGGCAAAACAATTCCGGCTATTCGTTTCCCCGAATTTCAGAATGCTCCTGATTGGCAAGAAACGGCCTTGGAAAATATTGGTGAAATTGTTACAGGAAATACACCCAGTACAAAAGAACCAAACAACTATGGTGGTGATAGATTATTTGTTTCGCCAGCCGATATTTCAGATAAACGTTATGTTTCACAAACTAAGACAACACTTAGTGAGAAGGGTTTCCGTTTATCAAGACATATTAAAGAAAATAGTATATTATTTGTTTGTATTGGTTCTACAATAGGAAAAGTAGCTCAAAACACAAGAGAATGTGCAACAAATCAACAGATAAATTCAATAATGCCATATAAAGGTCATGTCGCGGATTTTGTTTATTCTATTTTAGAGCATTATGCACCTCAAATTGCATCTATTGCAGGAAATCAAGCAGTCCCTATTATAAATAAGACTCTTTTTTCTTCTGTCTCTCTATTGATGCCAAAAGAAAACGAACAACAAAAAATCGCCGACTGCCTATCATCAGTAGATGAACTCATATCCACCGAGACCGCCAAACTCGACCAACTAAAAGCCCACAAAAAAGGATTAATGCAACAACTATTTCCTAAATTACAATGAGTAACGAAGCAAAAATATTCAAATACAACACATTGTCGGATGTTGCCGTCAGATTTCGTTCTGATTTAAACGATTTCGACTATGTTTTATTATATGCCTATAATGGGACGGGGAAAACTCGTCTTTCCATGGAATTTAAAAACAGAGGTAGAGATACGGAAGCTAATACCAGAGATACACTATACTTCAATGCTTTTACTGAAGATCTTTTCTATTGGGACAACGACCTTGAAAATGATACGGAGAGGGTTCTCAAAATCAAAGCAAACTCGAACTTCTTTAGCGGGTTTAAAGAATTAGCATTGGAAGAGAAGATATTCGGTTATTTGCAACGATATGCAGAGTTTGATTTCAAGATCGATTACGAAGAGTGGCATATCTCTTTTTCTAAGGGGGAAGAAGATAAGATAAAGATTTCTCGTGGTGAAGAAAACATATTTATATGGTGTGTGTTCCTTGCCATTTGCGAATTGGTCATTGATGGAGCCGAGGCATATTCATGGGTTAAATATATTTATATAGATGATCCTGTGTCTTCGCTTGATGACAATAACATTATTGCGATCGCCAATGATTTGGGCAATCTGCTGAAAAAGGATTCCGGAAAAAGAAAAATCGTTATTTCTTCTCATCACCATTTATTCTTTAATGTGATGTATAACGACTTAAAAAGAAATAGACGTAAAAGTTATTTCTTTCACAAAAACGGGGCAAACGGCTATACGTTGAGGGCGACCGACGAGACACCGTTCTTTCATCATGTCGCGACTTTAAGCGAACTAAAACGGCTCTTGCCTAAAGAAGGACAGACAATAGACGATGTGCAGATAAATACATATCATTTTAATATGTTGCGCAGTGTTATTGAAAAGACAGCGGTGTTTTTCGGCTATAGCCATTTTGCGAAATGTATTCATGGTATAGATGATGAAGTGCTATTTGGACGAGCTTTAGATTTACTTAGTCATGGTAAATACTCGATATACGAACCTGTATTCATGGGAAAAGACACAAAACAACTGTTTGTCCGAATCCTTGATGCTTTTTTGAGAAAATATGAGTTTTACCTACCTGAGATATTAATAGAAACAGAACAAGAAAACAGATAAAGATATGACAATAAAAGAACAGCATGAATTAGGTAAAACCCTGTGGAGAATAGCAGATGATCTTCGTGGTTCAATGATGGCAGATGATTTTCGCGATTATATGCTGTCTTTTCTATTCCTGCGCTATCTTTCAGACAACTATATAGAGGCCACAAAAAAGGAACTCGGAGGAGATTATCCGGATAAAGCTCCGGAGGAATTGAAGGAGCGTGGTGTTTCGACGCCGTTGCAATTATGGTACAGAGAGAATCCAGAAGATGTTTTGGATTTTGAAAAACAAATGCGCCGTAAAGTGCATTATGTGATTGAACCGGACTATCTCTGGACTAATATTTACGAACTTGCACGGACACAAAATGATGATCTTCTGAAAACACTTGAGAAAGGATTTAAATACATCGAGAACGAATCTTTCGACAGGGCATTCCAAGGACTTTTTTCCGAAATAAACCTGAACTCGGATAAGCTGGGTAAAAATTATGAAGAACGTAACGCGCTACTTTGTAAAGTGATAACAAAGATTGCCGAAGGAATCGCTCAATTTTCAACCGATACGGATATATTAGGGGATGCTTATGAATATCTGATCGGTGAGTTTGCCGCAGGTTCGGGACAAAAGGCTGGCGAGTTCTATACGCCACAACAATTGTCGAGCATTCTATCGGGTATCGTTACATTAGATACCCAAGACCCAAAGTCCGGGATGAAGAAAAAACTCGAAAGAGTATTGGACTTTGCTTGTGGTTCAGGTTCTTTGTTGCTCAATGTGCGCCACAGGATGAAAGCTAATGGAGGAAATATTGGTAAGATATACGGGCAAGAGAAGAATATCACCACCTACAACTTAGCTCGTATGAATATGCTCCTGCATGGAGTTAAAGACTCGGAGTTCGAAATCCATCACGGTGACTCACTCTTGAATGATTGGGATATGCTGAATGAAATGAACCCAGCCAAAAAAGTGGAGTTCGATGCCATTGTCGCAAATCCTCCATTCAGCTACCGATGGGAGCCTACGGAAGAAATGGGCAAAGATTTCCGCTTTAACAACTATGGCCTTGCTCCCAAATCAGCCGCAGATTTTGCATTCTTACTTCACGGCTTCCATTTTTTGAAACAAGATGGCACGATGGTGATTATTTTACCTCATGGCGTACTTTTCAGGGGGGGAGCAGAAGAACGCATTCGTACAAAATTGCTTAAAGATGGCAATATAGACGCAGTAATCGGGTTGCCTGCAAACCTTTTCTTTTCAACAGGTATTCCTGTGTGTATCTTGGTACTCAAGAAATGTAAAAAGTCCGATGATGTACTCTTTATCAACGCTAGCGACAAGGAAAATTTCGAGAAAGGCAAAAGGCAAAACAAACTACGGACTAAAGACATCGACAAAATTATAGACACATATAAGCAACGAAAAGAAGAAGAGCGTTACTCACGTCCCGTCTCGATGGACGAAATCGAAAGAAACGGTTATAATCTGAATATTTCACGCTATGTCAGCATTGCTAAAGAGGATGTGAAAATTGATTTGTTGCAAGTAAATAAAAAGTTGATCGAGCTGGAGAGTAAAATAGCTGATGCATCCGAGAGACATAATAAATTTCTCGCAGAGCTTGGCTTGCCATTAATTACAAAAGCAAAGAGAGATTGACAAAGTTATAGCACCGAGTAACTAAATAATATGGGAAAAACAGTAACGACATACCTAATTGACGGAGATCCACAAGGGTCTCAATATGTGTTCATCAGCAACAAAATCTGTCAGATGTTTATTATTCCTCGTTCCAATCTGTCTATTCTTAATGAACGGACAGATTTACAAACACCGGCATTTTATATTCTTTTGGGTGAGGATGATATGACCAAGCCTAAAGCATATATTGGAGAAACAGAAAATTTCAAAGAACGGGTGAAAGACCACGATAGTAAGAAAGCATTCTGGCAAAAAGCTCTGATATTTATATCTAAAGACGCAGCAATGACAAAAGCAGATGTGCAATATCTGGAATATCGGGCGATTGCTGATGCTAAAAAAGCTAAGAATTTTGTTCTGAATGAAAACAAACAAACTCCCAATGAGCCTAATTTACCCGAATATCAAAAAGATAATATGAATGAGTTCTTTGAGGATATCAAATTTCTCACTTCATTTATAGGTTGCAATATTTTTGAATTTGTGAAACTAAAAGAGGAACACTTATTTTATACCAAAGGAAGAGGTTGTAATGCAAAAGGCTTTTACAATTCATCTGGATTTACAGTACTAAAAGGGAGCATTATTGTTAATAGTTCTGTTCCTTCGTTCAATTGGAAAGAAAAAAGAGAAAAACTGATTAACGAATATACGGTTACAAAAAATGGCTTATTAGTTATGGAGTCTGACAAGACTTTTTCTAGTCCAAGTACGGCTGCTGATTTCTGTATAGGCAGTAGCAATAACGGCTGGTTAGTATGGAAAGATAAAAATGGCCAAACTTTAGATTCTGTTTACAGGAAACAACTAGAATAAATCTTAAAATATAAGTATATAAAAATAAACGATATAGCTATATTATAGAATTCTGCATAGTTGCCTCAAATTATTACATGGATTTAAACAAATAATATGGACATAGATTTCGAATCATACATCCGTGGTAGTGAGCCTAACAAAAGAGAAAAGGCTTCAGCTTGGAAAACAGCCATTGGCTTACAAGCTGTGGATGGCTTGCGAACATCCGATTATCTAAAAGATACAGCTATAAAGCATATTGAGGGGGATATCAGTATTGATGAAGTAAAGAAACTCATTAATGGATATTACCAATCAAAGACTGTACGTACTTTGAAAGATGAAGAAACAGAAGAAGCCGATAAGGTGTCTGCTAACATCGCAAGAATCTTAAATGAACAATCGTTTGCTTTTTCAGTGACAGGATTTACCTCCATTCACCGTAGATTATTTGAAGGAATCTTTAAGTTTGCCGGAAAGATTCGCAACTATGATATTACGAAGAAGGAGTGGGTACTTCGTGGTGATACAGTGCTCTATGTCAATTCCGAAGATTTACACAAGGCTTTGGAATATGACTTGGAACAGGAAAAGAACTTCTCGTTCAAAGGCTTGTCTATGGACGATATTGTAGTACATATCGCTAAGTTTATATCAGGCATCTGGCAGATTCATCCATTCGGTGAGGGTAACACCCGTACTACGGCTGTCTTTGCCATAAAGTATTTGCGTAGCATCGGTTTTGACGTGAACAATGATTTGTTTGCCGACAACTCTTGGTACTTCCGCAATGCGCTGGTTCGTGCGAATTATAGAAATGTGCGAAAAGACGTTGAACCGGATATGAGTTTCTTGGTTGCATTCTTCAGAAACTTAATGATGGGAGAAAATAATGAGTTGAAAAATAGAACTATGATTATCAATACCCTACAGCAGCCAACCGAACAAGCCGACCGAACAAGTACCGAACAAGCACCGAACAAGCTAGCCGAACAGCTCGGCACACCGCTTTTTGCTATCGTAAAGGCTATCGGAACAGAACAATGTTCATTGAAAGTAATAATGGAAAAGATAGAGTTAAAACATCGTCCCACTTTTATTGCCAACTATTTGACTCCAGCTATTCAAAGTGGCCTTGTTACCCCTCTCTACCCGGATAGCCCCAAACATCCTCGACAAAAGTATCTGTTGACGATAAAGGGACTGGCTATTTTTAATTCAACAAAATGATAAGCAATAGATAAACGAAGAATGAAAACATCCATCAACTACCTTCCCGAACAGAAACGGGATGAGCTCAGAAGAATTGTAAAGTGCGTACTGGAAGTGCTTCCCGGTTGCGAGATGATTATCCTATACGGAAGTTATGCTAGGAATACCTATGTTGACTACGACCAACGTATTGAATATGGTATTCGCACCTGTTTTATGAGCGATTATGATATCTTGGTAGTTACCAATACCCGTTTCCAAAGACACGTTATAAGCCATATCCTAAGCAAGGCCACTGATAATTACTACAAAGGAATGAACAGAAACGAATCCACTACCGTACAATTTATAGACGAAAGCATCGACGACTTGAATAAAGCCATCGATAAAAACCGATATTTCTATACCGATATCAAGCGAGAGGGTATCATGCTTTACAATAGCGGCCGTTATAAGTTGGCCCGCCGCCGTAAACAGAACTATCGGGAGATAAAAGAGTTGGCGGAGGAGTATTACAACGAAAGGTTTGAAAGAGGTAATGAGTTTCTCTTAGGGGCCATATTTTATAATGAACAAGGCCTACATAAAATGGCTTCTTTCAATCTGCATCAAGCCTGTGAAAATTACTATAACAGTATCATCTTGACTTTTACACTATACAGCCCCAAAGAGCACAGCTTGATAAAATTATCAGCTAGAGCCAAAACGCATTCACTAGAGTCATCCAAAGCCTTTCCACGGAATACAGAAGAGGAAAAACGACTTTTCGATTTGTTGCAGGACGCATATGTTCAGGCTCGTTATAGTTTGCACTTCCGCATCACTCAAGAAGATATCGAGGCGCTTATCCCCAAAGTAGAGCTACTCCGGGATATCGCACGACAATGCTGCGAGGAGAGAATCAAGGTGTATGCGGCAAAAGCAAGACATTGATGAGGTTTTCTTACTTCTCTTCCACATGGAATACAATTGTAATCATGAATTCCCCTCAATCGCTACCTTTATAACCCCATCCAACCTGTTTTCGAAGATACGGTAAGCCTCCTCAATCTCGTTCAATGGAAACTTATGGGTAATAAGAGGCGTCGTGTCTATCTTACCTTCTTCTATTAGGTTAAGAATCTCGGCGCAATCGCAGCCATCCACCCCACCAGTCTTGAAAGTCAAGTTCTTGCCATACATGTCTGGCAAAGGAAGAAGCTGAGGTTTATCATAGAGGGCTACGATGGTGACAATGGCGTTCGGACGGGCACAATCCCATGCCAAGCGGAAGGTATCCTCACTCCCCGCGACCTCCAATACGACATCCGCACCGCCATGATCGCTGTTACGAAGAACAAATTCCTTACAGTTTTCGGGATCTGTCACCAAGACTTCCGGATAACGCTGGCGAACGAACCGGGCCCTTTCCGGAGACTTCTCGCAAACAATAATACGTCGTGGCTTCTTCAACAACACGCACAACAAAGTACAGATCCCCGTAGGACCGGCGCCAATGATAAGAACCGTATCATCCTCTGTAATCTCCGAGATACGAGAGGCCCAAAAACCTGTCGCTAACACATCACCGACCAGCAAAGCCTGCTCATCACTGACCGTATCTGGGATATGATTCAAGCCTCGATCCGCATAAGGAACCCGGACATACTCCGCCTGCCCCCCATCGATACGACAGCCCAACGCCCAACCGCCATTGGGATCGGTACAATTATTGACATATCCACGCCGGCAGAAGAAACACTCTCCGCAAAAGGTCTCGACATTCACGGTCACCCTGTCACCCGGCTTGACTGCAGTAACATCGGCACCCACCTTTTCCACCACACCAACCATCTCATGCCCAACGGTTATTCCGGATACCGCACGTGGTACGCTACCGTGTTTAATATGAAGATCGCTAGAACAAATGCTACCCAAAGTCACTCGTACGATAGCGTCCCGTGAATCCTTTATTTCCGGTATCGGTTTCTCCCGCAATTCAAATTTCCCTTGTTCAATATAAGTGTACGCAAGCATGATACTTCCTTCTTTTTGTTAATCGCCTTACAAAGATAAGGATCGTATCGCTAAAAATATCAGATATATCTGTAATTTGGGTACAAACTGTTTCATTTTTCTCTCCTATCTTTATCGCCATAAATACATAGCATTCTCGTAATGAATATAAAAACAACAAAAATTCAAGAAGTATGAAACGAATCGTATTATTCATGGTCATGGTCTCAATGGTATGTATCGCCTCTTATGCGCAAAAGGCTGCCGAAGGGACAAAAGTTTTAGTGGCTTACTTCTCGGCAACGGGAAATACTGAAAAAGCGGCCCAACAAGTCGCATCTATTGTCAGCGGTGATCTTCACAAGATCCAACCTGAGAAAAGCTATACCTCCGCCGATCTGAACTGGCGGGATAAATCCTCACGCAGCAGCGTAGAGATGGACGATCCTACATCACGACCGGCCATTATCGATGATTTGAAGAACCTAGCGGAGTATGACACCGTTTACCTAGGATTTCCCATCTGGTGGAATCAAGCCCCAAGACTCATCAACACCTTTTTGGAAAAATACGATCTCTCGGGTAAAACCGTTATCCCATTCGCCACATCAGGCAGCAGCAGTATCTCGAACGCAGAGAGTGAATTGCGGAAAGCCTATCCGGATGTGAACTGGCAAAAAGGAAAGTTGATGAACGGAGCGACAGAAGAAGATATCAAGAATTGGACTAAAAAATAAATGATTATGAGAAAGAATTTTGGAGCGAAGCCTTTGAGCTATCCGCAACCCGTATTTATTATCGCCACGTATGGAGAAGATGGAACTCCCGACGCGATGAACGCCGCTTGGGGCGGTATCAGTGAGATGAATGAGATCAGCATGTGTCTTAGCGCCGGTCACAAGACTGTTAAGAATATCCTGAAGCGTAGAGCTTTCACGGTAAGCATGGCAGATGCCGATCATGTCGTAGCTTGTGATTATGTAGGTATCGTGTCGGGCAATAAAGTTACCGACAAGTTTGCCAAAGCAGGATTTCACGCTACAAAATCAGACTTCGTAGATGCTCCGTTGATCGACGAATTGGCCGTGGCTATCGAATGTAAATTAAAAGATTACGATCCGGATACTTGCATACTCCGTGGCGAGATCGTAAATGTCAGTGTTGACGAGCGTGTACTTGATGAGAACGGCAAGGTGAATGTAGCTAAAGCCGCTCCCATCATCTTTGATCCATTCAACAACGACTATTTGAGAGTGGGCGAAAAGGTAGGAAATGCCTTTGCTGATGGAAAACAATTGAAATAAATGACAGGGTAATAGCAATTAGTATTGATAGTAGCCTAGATTACTATCAATACTAATTTTGGAAACTATGTAATCAAATTCTGTTATAAACCAATTTAGAGATATCATATCCTCGTTTCATTATCTTGCCAAGCAAATCTTCCATAACCGCTTCCGGCAAGGATTTATCACGACTCAAAATCCAGAGATACTTGTCAGAACTGCTGCCTACCACAACATACTGATAATGTTCGTCGAGTTCGAAGATATAATAATCTGAATAGAACCATAAAAAGAAAGCGACTTTCAATTTACCCGGACTATTTTCTGGTTCCGGCTGTTTCGCCCGGCCTACTGCTTTTTTATGGATTCCATCTTTAAACCCCTCGTTTTCCACACGGATTCTTCCATCCGATCGCAATGTATAAGTAGCCGTAACATCCGTCATACCTTTCTCGAAATGATTCTCGTAACGGGCGATCTCATACCACCTTCCCATATACCGGCGGACATCCAGTGCCTGCACGGTACGATGATCTGTTATATTCATAAGCTTTTCTATTGTCGGATAATCATACGTAAAACCAGACTCCAATAATTTCGTAGGATGAACCGTTTGCCCCTTCGTTACAAACGAAGCCCCTTCACCGAACATCAGTCGGAAAATGAATGTAGGCAAAGGCATAACCCAACGGATTCCATCTGCTCTCGCCAGCGCATATGCCAGTTGCTTTTGGGTAATACATTGCGGAGAGACAAGATTGACCACTCCTCTCAACGTACTATTTTGTATCATAAAATCAAAAGAGCGGCACAAATCATGCACGCTGATCCACGGAAAACTCTGTTGGCCATCGCCTATCACCACACCTATCCGGGAGAGACGTTGCAAATGAAGCATCTGTCTCAATGCCCCGCCATCCTCCGAGAGTACGACCCCGAACCGGGCAATCACAAGCCGCACATCCGGCAAACACGCCCGCGCTTCCTTTTCCCATGCGCCACATAACCGGGCCAAGAAATCCTCACCTTGCCGATTGTTATATTCGTCATATTCTCCGGATGTGGGATAATAGCCTACGGCAGAAGTTGATATAAACAACTTTGGGAGAATATCCCGGGTATTTATGGCATTTACCAACTGATGGGTTGTCCGGATTCTACTATCATATAATTCTTGCTTATACGCTTTTGTCCAGCGCTTATTAATGGAAGCACCCGCCAGATTAATGACCACATCACACGATTCCACACGATGGCATAGCTCATCGAAATTCTCCTCCTTGAACAGGTTCCTTCCTAAAGGAACCACCTCATCACCCTTTTCCGTGAAAAAAAGAGTAAGATGCTGTCCTATGTATCCACTCGCACCGCTAATCGCTATTTTCATGATTCTAAATGATCTTTACCTTATAAACAAGCGCACAACCTATTTAGTTAAACACTATATTTGTTCTTTCAACTAATAATGGATCATGGCAGACAACTATTTGGAAAAAAAATACGAGCAATATCAAGCCCGGAAAATCTCCGGGACAAGAACCAGTCACAATACGAAGACACTCCATAAAACAAGAAGAGTCTTCATTACCGGTGGGGCCGAGGGGATCGGAAAAGCCATCGTGAGAACGTTCAGGGGAGCTGGCCATCGAGTAGCGTTCTGTGATAAAAACGAAGCATCAGGAAAAGAGACTGCGTTACAAACCGGAACTCAATTCTTTCCCGTGGACGTTAGCGATAAGACCGCATTGGAGAATTGCCTGCAAAAGATCATCGAGGAATGGGGCGATATCGATATCATCATCAATAACGCGGGTATCAGCCAGTTCTCATCCATCACGGAAACGAGTGTAGAGGATTTTGATAAGATATTATCCATAAACCTACGTCCTGCGTTCATCACTTCCCGACGATTAGCGCTCCATCGGCAATCTCTCGATACCCCCAATCCATACGGCAGGATTATCAACATCTGCTCTACCCGTTACTTGATGAGTGAACCCGGTAGCGAGGGATATGCCGCCTCTAAAGGAGGTATCTATTCTTTGACGCATGCGTTGGCCTTATCGCTCTCGGAATGGCATATCACGGTAAACTCTATCGCTCCCGGTTGGATACAGAATAACAATTACGACCAGCTTCGTCCGGAGGATCATGCTCAACATCCGTCCGGAAGGGTGGGAAAGCCGGAGGATATCGCCCGTATGTGCTTATTTCTCTGTCAAGAGGAAAACGATTTCATTAATGGCGAGAATATTACGATTGACGGTGGGATGACCAAGAAAATGATCTATCTCGACTAAATAAACATCCGTATATGACACAAACATCGAACATAGAAACCAACCGTCTTGTGCTCCGTCCTTTCAGCGAAAGCGATGCTCCTGATGTTTTTGAGAGCTGTAAGAATCCAAACCTAGGCAATAACGCCGGATGGAAACCTCTCGAAACGATCGAAGAGACTATTGATGTACTAAATACCATATTTATCGGAAAAGAAGGGATTTGGGCTATCGTATCAAAAGAGACTCAACAAGTCATTGGCTCCATTGGCATCATTCCTGATCCCAAAAGAGAAAACCCACATGCTCGCATGCTGGGTTATTGGCTAAAAGAAGAGTGTTGGGGACAAGGCTTCATGACAGAAGCAGTGCAATCCGTATTGAATTATGGGTTCACTCAAATGAATTTACATTTGATCACGGCAAATTGTTATCCTCACAATCAACGCTCACAACGTGTATTAGAGAAGAATGGATTCGTATACGAAGGACGGCTTCATCAAGCAGAGCTAATGCATACTGGACAAATAGAGGATCATTTGTGCTATTATCTTGACCATCATTCCTTTTCAAACAAAAACAATAGTTTATGATAGTAGTAACAAAAGATTTATATACGCTCAGGAGTTGGGAAGGTCAAGATACGGAATCCTTAACCTTGCACCTTAATAACAAGAAGATCTGGGATAACTGTCGGGATGGATTGCCTCATCCTTATACAAAAGAAAATGCCCGCTGCTTCATCAGCCAAGCACGAGAAAAAACTGAAATATCGGATTTCTGCATTGTGGTTCATGGTGAGGCAGTCGGCAATATAGGTTTTGTGAGAGGAACAGATGTGGAACGTTTCAATGCGGAAGTTGGTTATTGGATCAGTGAGAGATATTGGAACCAAGGGATTACCTCTGAAGCGTTAGCCGATGCGATCCAGTATTATTTTGAGCATACGGAGGTTATTCGTATATTCGCCACGGTGTATGAATATAATCTGGCATCCATGCGGGTATTAGAGAAAGTGGGATTCAAGAAGACTGGCATCTTCCGAAAAGCTTGTTACAAAAACGGGCGATTCATCGATGCGCATCATTTTGAGATCGTAGCGGATGAGAAATTAGTTGGGAACAAAGACTTATAATCCATTTATGCAAATAAGACAATTACAGGTAAACGAATACGATAGGGCATTAACCTTGTCTTTGGACGTGTTCATCCAATGTGGCAAGAGTGACTTCGACGAAGAGGGATTGGAAACCTTCAAGAGTTTCATTTACAATAAGGATCTGGTAAATGAGCTAACCATTTACGGAGCATTCGAGGGTGAGTCATTAATAGGTCTAATCGCTACAAAAAATGAAGGAAAGCATATTTCCTTATTCTTCATCACGCCTATGTATCATGGAAAAGGTATCGGCAAACGATTATTCGAGGCCGCTATCCAAGATAAGCCAGTCTCGGAAATGACAGTCAACTCCTCTTCCTATGCAATCCCAATCTACCGGAAATTCGGGTTCGAACCAATCTGCGAAGAACAAACTACACATGGGATGAAGTACACCCCGATGAAGCGAACGATAGCCCGTCCCTCCTTCGAGGACTTCAATGAGCTTCTTCTGCTTTGGGAAGCGTCCGTACGTAGTACCCATCATTTCCTAAAAGAAGAGGATATCTTATTTTATAAAGAACTTGTTCCCGGATATTTCCCATTGGTAGAACTTTATATCATCCGAAATGAGCGAGGAAAGATCGCCGCCTTCATGGGCTTAAGCGATGAGCTTATCGAGATGCTTTTCGTACATCCGGAAGAGCAAGGCAAAGGATTAGGTAAACGACTTATCCAATTCGCCTTGCAAGAGACACCCATCCGAAAAGTCGACGTAAATGAGCAAAACACAACCGCACTTCATTTCTATCAGCATCTGGGATTCCAAGTGATAGGAAGAGACGAGACAGATTCCTCCAACAAGCCATTCCCGATACTTCATCTTCAAGCTACACTTCCTTAAAAATTTAAGGTAATCGTGTAGCCTATCATGACTATATGCGTAGCCTAACGAAGGCATTCTTATCAAAAAACAGGACTAGTTACACATAAAAAAAGCCCACCGATAAAGGACGATGGGCTAGAACCTAAATGTTTTCACAACGGAATAATCCTTATTGTGATTTGCTTCAAATTAGTATAGCAAAGAAATAAAGAATATATTTATAAAGCAAGTATTTCTTGATAATTTATTTTATCTTTGAAAAAATCGTTAACACAATACTAGTCATGAAAAAAATAGTAGGATTAGATTTAGGTACAAATAGTATAGGATGGGCATTAATCAATGCTTATATAGATGAATATAATAAAGAACACTTATATGGTATAGAAGCTTGTGGCAGTCGTATTATACCTATGGACGCAGCCATCTTAGGAAATTTCGATAAGGGAAATTCTATCTCACAAACTGCGGATCGAACAAGCTATCGTGGTATACGTAGATTGCGTGAACGCCATCTATTAAGACGTGAGCGCCTGCATAGAATTCTCGATTTACTCGGCTTTTTACCAAAGCATTATTCCGATTCTCTCAATCGCTATGGCAAATTCTTAAATGACATAGAATGTAAATTACCTTGGGTAAAAGACGAAACAGGTTCTTACAAATTTATCTTTCAGGAGTCTTTTAAAGAGATGTTGGCCAATTTTACCGAACATCATCCCATACTTATCGCAAACAACAAAAAAGTACCCTACGATTGGACGATCTATTACCTTAGAAAGAAAGCTTTAACACAAAAAATATCAAAAGAGGAACTCGCTTGGATTCTTTTGAACTTTAATCAGAAACGAGGATACTATCAACTTCGAGGTGAAGAGGAGGAAACTCCAAATAAACTAGTAGAATATTATTCATTGAAAGTAGAAAAAGTCGAAGACTCGGGAGAGAAAAAAGGCAAGGACACCTGGTATAACGTACATTTGGAGAATGGGATGATTTACCGGCGCACAAGTAATATACCATTGGATTGGGAAGGTAAAACTAAAGAATTTATAGTCACCACTGATCTAGAGGCTGATGGTAGTCCTAAGAAAGATAAGGAAGGAAATATAAAGCGTTCTTTCCGTGCGCCAAAAGATGATGATTGGACATTAATTAAAAAGAAGACGGAAGCAGATATCGACAAGATCAAGATGACTGTCGGCGCTTATATTTATGATACACTTCTGCAAAAACCAGACCAGAAAATACGTGGGAAGCTAGTACGTACTATCGAACGTAAATACTATAAAAACGAACTCTATCAAATACTAAAGACCCAAAGTGAATTTCATGAGGAATTACGAGATAAACAGTTATATATCGCTTGCCTTAATGAGCTTTATCCCAATAACGAACCACGTAGGAATAGTATTTCCACACGAGATTTCTGTCATTTATTTATAGAAGATATCATTTTCTATCAACGTCCACTGAAGAGCAAGAAATCATTGATCGACAATTGTCCCTATGAGGAAAATAGGTATATTGATAAAGAGAGTGGAGAAATCAAACATGCATCCATTAAATGTATAGCCAAGTCTCATCCTCTCTATCAAGAATTTCGCCTTTGGCAATTTATTGTAAACCTACGTATCTACAGGAAGGAAACGGATGTTGACGTAACACAAGAATTACTCCCTACCGAGGCTGATTATGTCACTTTATTTGAGTGGCTGAATGAAAAGAAAGAAATCGATCAAAAAGCCTTTTTTAAATACCCGCCATTCGGCTTTAAGAAAACAACTTCAAACTATCGTTGGAATTATGTGGAAGATAAACCTTATCCCTGTAATGAAACCCATGCACAAATAATAACTCGTTTAGGAAAAGCGCATATCCCAAAAGCTTTTCTTTCTAAGGAAAAGGAAGAGACATTATGGCATATATTATATTCCATAGAAGATAAACAAGAAATAGAAAAAGCCTTACACTCTTTTGCCAATAAGAATAACCTAAGCGAAGAGTTTATTGAACAATTCAAGAATTTCCCTCCTTTCAAGAAGGAATATGGCTCTTACTCGGCTAAGGCGATAAAGAAATTGCTTCCATTAATGCGAATGGGTAAATATTGGAGTATCAAAAACATAGATAATGGGACAAGAATACGAATTAATAAAATTATAGATGGAGAGTATGACGAGAACATTCGTGAGAGAGTTAGACAAAAAGCTATTAACCTAACTGATATTACCCATTTTCGAGCTTTGCCTTTATGGTTAGCTTGTTATCTAGTTTACGATCGTCACTCCGAAGTCAAGGATATAGTTAAATGGAAGACTCCCAAGGATATAGATCTCTATTTAAAATCGTTTAAACAACATTCGTTACGCAACCCAATCGTGGAGCAAGTGATAACGGAAACCTTGCGTACCGTACGAGATATTTGGCAACAAGTAGGCCATATCGATGAGATACATATTGAATTAGGACGGGAAATGAAAAGTCCGGCGGACAAGCGTGCCCGGATGTCACAACAAATGATAAAGAACGAGAATACCAATTTACGCATAAAAGCACTATTGACTGAATTTTTGAATCCGGAATTTGGAATAGAGAATGTACGTCCATATTCCCCCAGCCAGCAGGATTTATTGCGTATTTATGAAGAAGGCGTACTAAATAGTATATTAGAATTACCGGAAGATATAGGAATTATATTAGGAAAATTCAACCAAACAGATACTCTAAAACGTCCAACACGCTCGGAAATACTACGTTACAAACTATGGTTGGAGCAAAAATATCGTTCACCTTATACAGGCGAAATGATACCATTAAGTAAATTATTCACTCCTGCTTATGAAATAGAACATATTATTCCTCAATCACGTTATTTCGATGATTCACTTAGCAACAAGGTGATCTGTGAATCTGAGATAAATAAATTGAAGGATAGGAGCCTCGGCTATGAGTTTATTAAAAACCATCATGGAGAAAAGGTGGAATTAGCTTTTGACAAGCCTGTTGAGGTACTTTCCGTGGAAGCCTATGAAAAACTTGTGCATGAATCTTATTCACATAACAGAAGTAAAATGAAAAAGTTACTCATGGAAGATATTCCAGATCAATTTATAGAACGGCAACTCAACGACAGCCGCTATATTAGTAAAGTAGTAAAATCTCTGCTTTCTAATATAGTGCGTGAAGAAAACGAGCAAGAGGCTATCTCCAAGAATGTCATTCCTTGTACAGGAGGTATTACCGATCGATTAAAAAAGGATTGGGGCATCAACGATGTTTGGAATAAGATTGTACTTCCTCGTTTCATTCGGTTGAATGAACTGACTGAAAGTACCCGTTTCACTTCTATCAATACCAATAATACAATGATCCCCTCCATGCCCTTAGAGTTACAAAAGGGATTCAATAAAAAACGTATTGATCACCGCCATCATGCGATGGATGCCATTATCATTGCATGCGCAAATCGTAACATCGTGAACTATCTCAATAATGTGTCGGCTAGTAAAAACACAAAGATAACACGGCGAGATTTGCAAACCCTATTATGTCACAAGGACAAGACTGATAATAACGGTAATTACAAATGGGTTATTGACAAGCCTTGGGAAACATTCACTCAAGATACATTGACAGCTTTGCAGAAAATAACGGTTAGCTTTAAGCAAAATTTGCGTGTGATCAACAAGACAACAAACCACTATCAGCATTATGAAAATGGAAAGAAGATAGTCTCCAACCAATCAAAAGGGGATAGTTGGGCTATCCGTAAATCAATGCATAAGGAAACGGTCCACGGAGAAGTAAATTTGCGTATGATAAAAACCGTATCACTTAATGAGGCCTTAAAGAAACCACAGGCAATAGTAGAAATGGACTTGAAGAAGAAAATACTCGCTATGCTCGAGTTAGGCTATGACACTAAAAGAATAAAGAACTATTTCGAGGAAAATAAAGATACTTGGCAAGATATTAATCCATCAAAAATCAAAGTCTATTACTTTACAAAAGAGACGAAAGACCGCTATTTTGCGGTGCGGAAGCCTATAGATACTAGTTTCGACAAAAAGAAGATAAAGGAAAGCATTACAGATACAGGTATCCAACAAATTATGCTTCGACATTTGGAAACTAAAGACAATGATCCCACATTGGCATTCTCTCCAGATGGTATTGATGAAATGAACCGTAATATTCTTATATTGAATAAAGGAAAAAAGCATCAGCCCATTTATAAAGTGCGTGTCTACGAAAAAGCTGAAAAGTTTACTGTAGGACAAAAAGGGAATAAGCGAACTAAATTTGTAGAGGCAGCAAAAGGAACCAACCTGTTCTTTGCTATCTATGAAACAGAAGAGATTGATAAGGATACGAAAAAAGTAATCCGTAAAAGAAGTTATAGCACGATTCCCTTAAATGTAGTGATCGAACGCCAAAAGCAGGGACTTTCCTCGGCTCCTGAAGATGAGAATGGTAATCTACCTAAATATATACTCTCTCCTAATGATCTGGTATATGTACCGACACAGGAGGAGATTAATAAGGGGGAAGTCGTAATGCCGATAGATAGGGATCGAATATACAAAATGGTTGACTCAAGTGGCATTACCGCTAATTTCATCCCAGCTTCAACAGCCAATTTGATTTTTGCTTTACCTAAAGCTACTGCAGAAATCTATTGTAATGGTGAAAATTGCATTCAGAATGAATATGGTATTGGTAGTCCTCAATCTAAAAATCAAAAAGCTATAACAGGTGAAATGGTTAAAGAAATATGTTTTCCCATTAAAGTTGATAGATTAGGAAATATAATTCAAGTAGGTTCATGTATACTAACTAATTAGATTTTATCCTATGATTAAGAAAACATTTTATTTTGGTAATCCTGCTTACCTGTCACTTCGTAACCAGCAATTAGTTATTAAGTTACCGGAGATAGTAAAGAATGATACTGTGCCCGAAAGCTTCAAACGACAATCAGAAATTACTAAACCAATTGAAGATATTGCAGTGATAGTTCTTGACAACAAACAAATTACTATTACCCAGGGTGTATTGGAAGCATTACTAGAGAATAATTGCGCAGTTATTACATGTGATGGACGAAGTATGCCAGTAGGCCTCATGCTTCCGCTTTATGGAAACACGACACAAAATGAGCGCTTTCGAGATCAATTAGACGCTTCCTTACCTTTAAAGAAACAACTTTGGCAACAGACTATTCAAGCGAAAATCAACAATCAAGCATCAGTATTATGCTCTTGTAAAAACGAAGAAATAAAATGTATGCGAATATGGGCCAATGATGTACGTAGTGGAGATCCTGACAATTTGGAAGGACGTGCAGCTGCTTATTATTGGAAGTATCTGTTCGGACACATAGAAGGTTTTACAAGAGATCGGGAAGGTATACCTCCTAATAATTTATTAAATTATGGTTATGCTATCCTTCGTGCTATTGTTGCACGTGGACTAGTCACAAGTGGTATGTTACCCACATTGGGTATTCATCACCATAACCGATATAATGCTTATTGTTTAGCTGATGACATCATGGAACCTTATAGACCTTATGTTGATGAGCTTGTATTTGGTTTAATAAGAACAAAGGGTATATCACCCGAAATATTAACAAAAGAATGGAAAGCATCACTTCTTTCTATTCCTACATTAGAAGTTAAGATTGGAGGTAAACGAAGTCCGTTAATGATCGCTGTCGCTCAAACAACAGCCTCTCTTTACAAATGTTTCAGTGGAGAGCAACGAAGAATCGTGTATCCAGAACGGTAATAATCATGGATCAATTTAGCGAATATCGTATTATGTGGGTGTTGGTATTATTTGACTTGCCTACGGAAACAAAAAAAGAAAAGAAAGCTTATAGTGATTTCCGTAAGAATCTGCAGCGTGATGGCTTTACCATGTTTCAGTTCTCTATTTATGTGCGACATTGCGCCAGCCAAGAAAATGCAGAAGTACACATAAAACGAGTAAAATCATTTTTACCAGAACACGGGCAAATAGGAATAATGTGCATCACAGACAAACAATTTGGAAATATTGAGTTGTTCTATGGGAAAAAAGTACAACCTCCTAATACACCCGGTCAACAATTAGAGCTCTTCTAGAAATTATAAATCCCGTCATAAGACGGGATTTATTACATTGGAAACTTTTCTTTTTTATTTTCTAACCATTCTATCATCTAGTTGATATACAGCATATAATACAGATTGAGATGTTTCCAATGGATCAAAGATACTAATTTGAAAGCAAATCACAACAGCGCTTCATCTCATTATAAACCAATGGTTGATGTTTCCAATGGATCAAAGATACTAATTTGAAAGCAAATCACAACAAAACGCTAAGTTGGTGTAATATGCGACGCGATGTTTCCAATGGATCAAAGATACTAATTTGAAAGCAAATCACAACTTATCTTTATTATTATTCTTGCCCCTACCTGATGTTTCCAATGGATCAAAGATACTAATTTGAAAGCAAATCACAACTGCGTTTGTGCTGGGGAGCAAATCCGGTTGGATGTTTCCAATGGATCAAAGATACTAATTTGAAAGCAAATCACAACACCTCGGACGTATATATCTTGTTTGGCATGATGTTTCCAATGGATCAAAGATACTAATTTGAAAGCAAATCACAACTGTTATGCTCCATTATCCTAACGGGAAAAGATGTTTCCAATGGATCAAAGATACTAATTTGAAAGCAAATCACAACCTCCGGTCTGGCCTCACTCTGTTGAATTTGATGTTTCCAATGGATCAAAGATACTAATTTGAAAGCAAATCACAACTGGCTGCAAGCGTGCCGCCATTCTCAAGCAGATGTTTCCAATGGATCAAAGATACTAATTTGAAAGCAAATCACAACTAGTAGTTCGACAGGATCTTAAAGATAGCGATGTTTCCAATGGATCAAAGATACTAATTTGAAAGCAAATCACAACAGATATACAACAACTATAAAATAAACAATAGATGTTTCCAATGGATCAAAGATACTAATTTGAAAGCAAATCACAACGACAATTTGCCTGAACTCATAGACAAGGAAGATGTTTCCAATGGATCAAAGATACTAATTTGAAAGCAAATCACAACGAGCCAAGCGCAGGGCGTGGCGCTCTGGTAGATGTTTCCAATGGATCAAAGATACTAATTTGAAAGCAAATCACAACACGACGGAACGGCAAGGATATTATGTTAGGGATGTTTCCAATGGATCAAAGATACTAATTTGAAAGCAAATCACAACATCTTTATGCCGGAGCTATAGATATTAAAGGATGTTTCCAATGGATCAAAGATACTAATTTGAAAGCAAATCACAACCCTTTTGCAAGGATTACTATCTAACAGGATGATGTTTCCAATGGATCAAAGATACTAATTTGAAAGCAAATCACAACTCTATCTGAGTGGAGTCTTCCGGCTCAGAGATGTTTCCAATGGATCAAAGATACTAATTTGAAAGCAAATCACAACTGGGTGATCCAATACATGTTATCCACAAAGGATGTTTCCAATGGATCAAAGATACTAATTTGAAAGCAAATCACAACACGATATAACCATCCCTATCGAATATACGAGATGTTTCCAATGGATCAAAGATACTAATTTGAAAGCAAATCACAACGTAGGGACATCCAATCCGTCACCAGCAGACGATGTTTCCAATGGATCAAAGATACTAATTTGAAAGCAAATCACAACGAAAGACGGACTTACTTATCTACGGGAAATGATGTTTCCAATGGATCAAAGATACTAATTTGAAAGCAAATCACAACATACGGTATCGGATTTAGACACGACTTTATGATGTTTCCAATGGATCAAAGATACTAATTTGAAAGCAAATCACAACGAATTTGAGAAAGGAAATTATAATCTTCTCGATGTTTCCAATGGATCAAAGATACTAATTTGAAAGCAAATCACAACGTATATTTGCAGTGGGTCTGAAAACAAAACGATGTTTCCAATGGATCAAAGATACTAATTTGAAAGCAAATCACAACCGGGACGAAGGTATTTCAGGAAAGCGCAAGATGTTTCCAATGGATCAAAGATACTAATTTGAAAGCAAATCACAACGCCAAGAGCGTAGAGATAGTTTTATCATAGATGTTTCCAATGGATCAAAGATACTAATTTGAAAGCAAATCACAACGGAAATACACAAGCATGTATAACCAGCTACGATGTTTCCAATGGATCAAAGATACTAATTTGAAAGCAAATCACAACTGGTCATATCCGGGTTATCCCGGACACCACGATGTTTCCAATGGATCAAAGATACTAATTTGAAAGCAAATCACAACAAAATCGCAGAAATACTACCAAAGTAGTAGGATGTTTCCAATGGATCAAAGATACTAATTTGAAAGCAAATCACAACGATATTAGACATAGGTAATTGAAAATTGATGATGTTTCCAATGGATCAAAGATACTAATTCGAAAGCAAATCACAACACCTTATTGATAGACCATTTACCAAATATAGATGTTTCCAATAGATCAAAGATACTAATTTAAAAACAAATCACAACACAAGCCAACCGTCACCATTCGCCCTAAGACTGTTTCTTGTGGAGCAAAGATACTATTTTAATAAATACTTAACCTTCTTCAACTGATCCTTTACTCGGTAACACCCTCCGTTATTTTTACAATCAATTGTTAAATCATTTAATAAATTCATATATCGCATATCTATCCATTCTTTTATCAATGGGACACAAAAGTGAGCGAACTAGGGAAACTTTGCTAAAAAGACTATAACTTTACGGCAGAAAAGATAAAGAGACAACAACAAAGATTGAGAATGAACCTAAAAGAGAGACTATCAAGCCGCTGTCATATAGAGGATATCCATGAGATATTATTTTATGTACAAGGGGACCAAGAACGGAAAGCAGAGCTATACGATCTGATATTCGATCCAGATGATGCCGTTAGTTATCAAGCGTTATGGGTCTGTAGCCATTTCTCCACAAAGGAAAACGAATGGCTATATGATAAACAGGATGAGCTGATAAATGAAGTGCTTAGCTGTGAGCACTCCGGTAAACGACGCATTCTCTTGAACTTGCTTGTACGACAGCCCCAGGCGAATCCCCCACGGGTGGATTTCCTAAACTTCTGCCTGGACCGGATGCTTTCAGCGAAGGAATTACCCGGTGTGCAAACGCTTTGCATGAAACTGGGATATGAGTTATGCCGTCCCATACCCGAGTTGCTACAGGAATATAAGACACTACTCGATCTGGCGGAACCCGATTTACTACAAATCTCTTTGCGAACCGTACGTAAGAACATCTTAAAAAAAATACGATAAAACATGAGAAAGATTTTCACACTATTCTTCTGTGCCGCCTCCTTGGCCACAGGACTAGCGCAACAAGAATCCTATTTTACCAATCCCGTGATCCACGGTGACGTAGCCGATCCTTCCATTATCCGGATCGACCAGACTTACTATATCACTGGCACCTCCTCGGAATGGGCCCCTTATTATCCGGTTTTCACCTCTACCGATTTGGTGAACTGGCAGCAAACCGGACATGTATTCGACGAGAAACCGGAATGGACTAAATCCTCATTCTGGGCTCCGGAATGGTATCAGCATAAAGGGAAGGTATATGTCTATTATACGGCCCGGAAGCAATCGGATAACATCTCGTGCATCGGTGTCGCCGTGGCGGATTCACCTACGGGCAAGTTCAAGGATTACGGCCCGGTGGTAGAGTTTGGGAAGGAAGCGATAGACGCATTTATCTTGGAGGACAAAGGCAAACTTTACATCAGTTGGAAGGCTTATGGATTGGATAACCAACCCATAGAGTTATTGGCCTGTAAATTGACGGACGATGGGCTTCGCCTAGACGGAAAACCTTTCAGCCTGCTGCGTGACGATGAGCGTCAAGGTATGGAAGGTCAGCATTGGTTCAAGAAAGACGGATATTACTATATCATCTACTCCGTGAGAGGCTGTTGCGGCCCGCAGAGCGATTACGCCGTATCCGTGGCTCGCTCGAAAAAGCTGGAAGGTCCTTACGAGAAATACCAAGGAAACCCGATCTTGCACGGAAGCAAGGAGGTTCTCTCCATCGGTCACGGAACGATTACGACAACACCGGACGGACGCATGTATTACCTATGCCACGCTTACCAGCCGGGAAGCGGCTTCTACCAAGGTCGCCAACCTTACCTGCAAGAGGTGAGAATGGGTGAGGATCATTGGCCTCACTTCGTAACCGGCGAATACGCGAGCCGCACGCAACCCATGCCATTTGCCGAGTCCGCGCAAGTGCCGGTATTCGATTTCTCGGATGATTTCACCGGTGCTACCTTGCGTCCTGAATGGAGTTGGAACTATCCTTACGCTGATGTCAAGACTGAAATCAAGAACGGTAAACTCTCTCTATCCGGAACCCCGAAGCCCGGCGTGAAGACCGGAGCGGCGCTTTGTTTACGCCCTACCTCCCCGGATTACACGTTGGAAACAGCGATCGTAAACCGGAATGACAGTTGGAAAGGAATCACGATGTACGGAGACGCAAATAACCTAATCACCTGCGGATGTGCAGGAGACCGTTTGATATTGAAATATATCCTAGAGGGGAAAGAACATCAATTGGCCGATCTTCCTCTTCCCGCCTCGCCTTTGTATTTACGGATGAAAGTGACCGACGGTACGCATAGCACGTTCTACTGGAGTAAGGACGGGCAAGCATGGAACGAGATCGTCGGTGAGGCTCTCTCCGTAAAAGAGACCCGGTCGTTGATCCAATGGGATCGTATCTCCCGTCCGGGATTGTATCAAGAAGGAAATATTACGGCACCGGCTGTTTACGCTTACAGCCTATTAAAAAATGAATAATGGAATCTAAGTTTCACACGTTTACCCATTCGATACAATCGATCTCCTTACCGGAACGATTCACGTATCCTTTCCACTATACGCCGCATCCTCTATGCGTAATGGCGGCCGAGGAGACGCAGGCATACCTTAAAGGACGAACCGAATGGTCGGAAGAATTACAAACCGGGAAAATGTTCGGTGTGTTGGTGGTTCGTACTCCCGCCGGAGCGGTCGGTTATCTGGCCGCGTTCTCCGGTAATCTAGCGGGGAAGAATGTACATCATTTCTTCGTCCCTCCTATCTATGACCTATTACAACCGGATGGTTTCTTCCGGCAAGAGGAGGAGCAGATCAATGAGATCAATGCCCGTATCCGGACCCTACAAACCTCACCCGCCCTCGAGAAGGCACGGCATGTGTTAAAAAACATGCTCAAATTAAATGATCACATGCTGCGATCCTCCAAAGCCACACTCAAGGAAATGAAAGAGGCGCGCGATCTACGCCGGCAATCTCCCTTGACCGAAGAGGAAGCCGCGCTTCTCATCAAAGAGAGCCAGCGAGCGAAAGCCATCCACAGCCAACTAGCGAAGCTCCTGCGATCTTTTAACGAGGATGCACAGGCCAAAGTGAATCAGCTTGAGCAAGAGATCGAGCAACTGAAGCAAGAACGCAAGCGACGGTCGGCAACCTTGCAACACAAGCTGTTCGAACAATTCCTGATCATGAACGCCCGGGGCGAGGTTAAGGACTTATGCGAACTGTTCGCTCCTACCTCACAAGGTACGCCGCCTGCCGGAGCGGGTGAATGCGCCGCCCCTAAACTCTTACAATACGCCTACCAGCATCAGTTGGAGCCGATCGCCATGGCAGAGTTCTGGTGGGGCGATTCTCCCAAGACGGAGATTCGGCACCATGGATATTATTATCCGGCTTGCAAAGGAAAATGCGAGCCGATCCTCCATCATATGCTACAGGGATTGCGGGTAGATGAAAATCCGTTATTGGCGGACTCTCACCGGGAGACGAAGCTGGATATCCTTTATGAGGACGACTATTTGTTGATCGTCAATAAACCGGCGGGTATGCTCTCCGTCCCCGGCAAGGGAGACGCAGACTCCGTCTATCACAGGCTGCGTATCCTTTATCCGGAAGCCACCGGCCCGATTATCGTACATCGTCTGGATATGGCGACATCCGGCTTGCTACTCGCCGCCAAGACCAAAGAAGCGCATCAGAACCTACAAGCCCAATTCAAAAACCGAACCATCCAGAAAAGGTATATCGCCTTATTAGAGGGCGAAGTTCCCCAAGATGAGGGTGAGATCCGTCTCCCGCTATGTCCCGATCCTTTGGACAGACCCCGGCAAATCGTAAGCGAAGAATTCGGGAAACCTGCCCTCACGCACTACTGGGTATTGGAACGGACTTCCGGAAAAACCCTTATCGCCTTTTATCCCCAAACCGGACGTACCCACCAGTTACGGGTACACGCCGCCCATCCACAAGGTCTTCATTGCCCCATCCTTGGCGACGAGCTTTACGGACGAAAGGCGGAACGGCTCTATCTGCACGCTGAATATCTAGCATTCACGCATCCTATCACTTCCGAGAGGATAGAGATACAAAAATCACCGGCATTTCCTAGGCGCTCCATGCCATGAGCATCCTAGGCAAAATACCTCTGTCAAGTCAAATCCGGACAGATCCGTAGTGGGATCTTTGGGAACGACCTCCCCATTCTCGTGAACATACACTAAAAGACGTTCCCCTGCCGCATTCTTTACATACATAGAAGGGATATCACACTGCGGACACCGATACTTTCTCATCATCTAATCTTTTCTTTATCTTTTTATAAACATACAAAAACGCAGGTATCAAGAATAAGTCAGCGGCAACCCAAGCCAACGGATCACCGAAACAAACGCCTAAGAACCCAAAAGCGGGAACCGCATACAAGCTCACCAAGATACGTGCGATCATCTCTGAAACACCCGAGAGCATCGCAAGGTTGCTAAAACCTACCCCTTGTATCGCGTAACGCAAGATACACAGTAGCCCGACAGCCGGGAAGAACCAGCAAGAAATATGCAAAAACTGCTCCGTATAGTCCAGTATCTCGACCTCGGATGGAGCCACAAACAACAAGGCCAACGAACGAGATCCCAGCATCAAGATCATCCATGTAGCGGCGGCATACGTAAGCATCATCAACGAACTCACCTTAATTCCCTGCAAAATACGCTCCGGCTTTCCCGCCCCATAATTCTGTCCGCAATACGTAGCCATGGCGATACCTAAACTCTCAAAAGCACAAATGAAGAACATCTTGATACGGGCGGCGGAAGTAAAGGCGGCGACACAGGCCGTACCTAACGCATTATTGGCGCTCTGCAACATGATACTGCCGATGGCGGTAATAGAGAATTGTAATCCCATCGGAACCCCCATCGCCAACAAGGTACGGGCCAGCCCGGTATGGAACCTTCGGTCCTCGGAGGAAGTAGCCCGTAAGATCGGGAATTTCCGAAGCATATATAAATAACATAGAATGGCGGAAAGCCCTTGCGAGAAAACCGTAGCGATAGCCGCTCCCATCACGCCCCATCCTAGTACCAAGATGCAAAATAAATCCAAGAAAACATTCAAGACCGTAGAGAACAACAAGAACCAGAACGGAGTCTTGCTATCTCCCAAAGCCCGCATGATACTTGCCAACAAATTATAGAAGAATGTACAAGGAATACCGATAAAAGTAACAAACAAATAATCATAGGCCCCATCGAAGATATTCCCGGGTGTCTGCATCCCCCGCAAGATATCCCGGCAATAGAAACCGGAGACAGCGGCGATCACCACGGACATCACCGTAGCCAATTGCAACCCCACCGCCACGTAACGGCGCATCGTGGCGTAATCCCTCGCCCCGAACTTCTGGGCTACCGGGATGCCAAAACCGGCGCAACATCCGTTACAGAATCCCAGAATCAAGAAAATCACCGAGGTACTGGCTCCTACGGCAGCCAGCGAATTAATACCTAGAAATTTACCAACGATAGCGGCATCGATCAGAGAATAAGTCTGCTGAAGTAAGTTCCCTAGCAATAACGGCATCGTGAAACTGAATAGAAGAGGGAATACAGCTCCCCCCGTCATCTCTTTTGAGTTTGCCATACATCTAACAAATAAAAGGATTTAAGAAAGACGGATAAGTCGCTACAAAGGTAATCAATCACTAATAAAAAACAATTCCCGCCCGCTATTATTTTAAGCGGTAGTCTACAAGAAACAACAATGCCCATCGTAAGGTCTTTACAATGGGCATCGTAAGGTGCTTAGAATGCCTATTGTAACAGGCTTACAATGGGCATCATGGTTTTCTTATTCCAACGAGAAAGAATAGGGGCGATCACTATCCTGCGTACCTCGCTGTTTATTAGGGGTATCGCTCATTTGGTATTGAATTTTCGCGCCACCTAGCAACTGCTCGTGTGTCAAGAAATTGCGGGTGTATGTCTTGCCGTTTACTTTCATACCCTTGATGTAACGGTTCTCCCGATCAGCCTTGTCCGCTTGGATCAACACCTGCTTTCCGTTATCCAGATGGAGTTTTACGGATTTGAACAAAGGGGTACCTAATACATATTGGTCGGTACCCGGACATACGGTATAGAAGCCTAAGGCAGAGAATACATACCATGCGGAAGTCTGTCCGTTATCCTCATCGCCGCAATAACCATCCGCCTCAGCGGTATAGAGCTTATGCATGATCTCGCGCACCCAGTATTGGGCTTTCCAAGGCTCGCCGGAATAGTTGTATAGATACACCATATGCTGGATGGGTTGGTTACCATGGGCATATTGTCCCATATTCATTACTTGCATCTCACGCATCTCATGGATCATACCGCGGCTATCCATACCCAAACGACTAGGCATCTTGAAGACGGAGTCCATCATGTGGTTGAATTCCTTCTTTCCTCCCATTAAGTCGATAAGACCTTGCGGGTCGTGGAAAACACAGAAACTCCAATGCCAGCTGTTTCCCTCGCAGAAATCACGGCTCCAGTCCGTACCTTTAAAAGTCGGATTGAACTCGCCCTTATCAGAGCGTCCGACCATCAACTTATATTTTGGGTCGTACACATTCTTATAGTTGTTAGCCCGTTGCTTGAAGATATCGATCTCGCTTGCCGGCTTGCCAAGTTTTTTGCCCAAGGTATAAATCGTCCAGTCATTATAAGCATATTCCAAGGTACGAGCCACGTTTTGTCCGATACCGATATTATTCGGTACATAACCCAGTTTATTATACTCCTCGTAAGCGACACGACCGGAAGCCGTTCTCGGCAGTTGGCTATTCGCGTCATGCTTCAAGGCTTCCCAAAGCGTCTCGATATCGTATCCTCTCAAGCCTTTGATATAAGCGTCGGCTACCACGGAAGCGGAGTTATTGCCGACCATGCAATCCCGGTGGCCCGGACTTGCCCATTCCGGCAAGAAACCGCTCTCTTTATAAGCGTTCACCAAACCTTCCTGCATCTTTTGGTTCATCTCCGGATACATCAGGTTCAAGAAGGGGAAAAGACAGCGGAACGTATCCCAGAAACCGGTATCGGTAAACATATAGCCCGGCAAGACCTCACCGTTATAAGGGCTATAATGCATGACTTGCCCTTTGGCGTCGATCTCATAGAAGCTACGAGGGAAAAGCAAGGAACGATACAAGCAAGAATAGAAAGTACGCAAGTTATCGATGTTCGTATCCTCTACCTCGATCTTACCTAATTCCCGGTTCCAGATTTCCTTACCTTTGGTCACTAGCTGATCGAAACCTGTATCTCCCACCTCACGCAAGTTTAACTCGGCCTGCTCGGTGCTGATGAAAGAAGAAGCCACGTTGGCATGCACCACCTCGCCGGCCTTTGTCTCAAAACCGATGATAGCGCCAGCATGGTTTGTCTTCACCTCCGACTCATCCAACTGGATCGCCCCGTTCTTAACCGTAGAGGAGAACGTGAATGGCTTATCGAATTGGATCACGAAATAATTCTTGAAGTTACGGGGAACACCGCCCGTGTTCTTCGTGGAATAACCGATGATCTTACTTTCCGCAGGCAATACCTTTATATAAGAGCCTTTATCGAAAGCGTCGATGACGATATACGCTTTCTTGGTTTCCGGGAATGTAAAGCGGAACTTAGCCGCACGTTCCGTCGGAACCAACTCGGTAGTCACGTCATGATCGGCTAGATAGACCCTATAATAATAAGGTGTAGCCACTTCCCCTTTGTGAGAGAACCAGCTAGCCCGTTTCTCCTCGTCGAAAACTAAGCCTTCGGTAGTAGGCATAATGGAGAACTGCCCGTAATCGTTCATCCACGGGCTCGGTTGATGGGTTTGCTTGAATCCCCGGATCTTATCCGCATCGTAACGATAGGTCCAGCCGTTGCCCATCTCGCCGGTCTGGGGAGTCCAGAAGTTCATACCCCAAGGCATGGCCGTGGCCGGATAGGTATTTCCGGTAGATAATTCGTACTTGGATTGGGTACCAACTAACGTATTCACGTAGTCTACAGGATTCTCTACGGCGGAAAGCTGCATGTAACAGGCTATCCCTATCGCTAAAAACCCTTGCTTGAAAAAAGATGTTTTCATGTTTGTATAGAATATTAATATTGTCTGTATTGTAGAGACGGGGCGTGCCCCGTCTCATCCCTGCAAAATAGTAATTTAAGATACTATCAGTCTGTGGGAGACGGGGCACGCCCCGTCTCTACAACTTGGTGATTGTGTAGGCGGTAACGTTGGCCGCTTTCCGGACAGGTGGCGAATCCTTCGGAGTCAAATACAAGGCGATGGCCGTACTCGCTTACCCAACCGATCTGCCGCGATGGATTTCCTACGACCAGCGCATAAGCCGGAACATCCTTCGTTACCACCGCCCCGGCACCGATCATGGCATACCGCCCGACCGTATGTCCACAAATAATCGTAGCGTTAGCTCCGATCGAGGCCCCCTTGCCAATCACCGTCTCCTTATACTGGTCTTTCCGAGAGATAGCGCTACGCGGATTGGTTACATTTGTAAACACGCAACTAGGCCCCAAGAACACATCATCCTCGCAAATCACCCCCGTATAAATAGACACATTGTTCTGTACCTTCACGTTATTCCCTAAGACCACGCCCGGCGATACGACTACATTCTGGCCGATATTACACGCCCTGCCAATCACGCATCCCGTCATGATATGGGAAAAATGCCAGATATGGGTTCCTTCCCCGATCTCACAACCGGCATCGATTACCGCTGTCTCGTGCGCTTGATAACTCATATCAATCCTTTTATTTATAGATTAGGAAAATAGTGGGCTTCTTGCTCAGATCGGGAACTTTACCCGCCCATTCCTTGACCGGGCGAGTATGGATATACTCATCCTCACAGGTTATATTCGAGGCGATACACAGTTTCGTAGACGGACGGCACGTACGGATCAACTCCTCGGCCAGTTTATTATTCCGGTAAGGAGTCTCGATAAACAATTGCGTCTGATGCTCGGAATAGATCCTTCCCTCCAATTTCTTGATCGTGTTCGTTCGCTCGGAAGCATCGATCGGCAGATAACCGTGAAAAGCGAAACTCTGTCCGTTAAAGCCCGATCCCATCACCGACATCAAGATAGACGAAGGCCCTACCAACGGTACCACAGGATAATCCTTCCGTTGGGCGATAGCCACTACGTCAGCACCCGGATCAGCGATCGCCGGACAACCCGCCTCCGAGATCACGCCTACGCTCTCGCCTTTCGCCAAAGGAGCCAGATAACCAGCTACTTGTTCCGGTGAGGTATGTTTATTCAGCTCATAAAATGTCAAGTCATCGATCACGATCCCCGGCTCCACCTTTTTCAAGAAACGGCGTGCCGTACGCACGTTTTCCACGATAAAATGCCGGATAGATAAGATCACGTCACGGTTGTACTCTGGTAAAACACGGCGATGTTCCGTATCGCCCAAGGTAACTGGTATAAGGAAAAGAGATGCTCGCATACTGTTTGTTTTCCGCGAAAGTAGTATTTTTGCCGCAAACTAACAGAATAATCATGGCACTTCCTATTGATTTTATTACCCGTACACGGGCTTTACTTGGCGAGGAGTTCGATCGTTTAGAGGCAGCGTTAAGCGCTGATGTTCCCGTAAGTATCCGTATCAACCCAATGAAAGGGACTCCCGCTCCCAAAGCAGGTGCTCCGGTCGCTTGGTGCGAGAGCGGTTTTTATTTGCCGGAACGGTTGTCTTTCACCTTCGATCCTCTATTCCATGCGGGGGCCTATTACGTGCAGGAAGCGTCTTCCATGTTTCTGGAACAAGCGATCAAGGCATACGTGAAAGAGCCGGTACGTTGCCTGGATTTATGCGCCGCCCCGGGTGGCAAGTCCACGCATCTGGCGAGCTTATTGCCGGATGGAAGCCTGTTAGTGAGCAATGAGGTGATCCGCAGCCGGAGTTATGTATTGGCCGAGAATATCGCTAAATGGGGCCACCCGGACACGATCGTTATCAATAATGACCCGGAGGAGATCGGCGAGGCATTGCCTCATCTGTTCGACGTGATCGTCACCGACGTACCTTGTTCCGGTGAGGGCATGTTCCGGAAAGATACGGATAGCACAGGCGAATGGAGCGTAGATAACGTACGGCTTTGCGCCTCCCGTGGGCGGCGCATCATCCATGATATCTGGAACGCCTTGAAACCCGGAGGTATCTTGATCTACAGTACATGTACCTATAATACGGAAGAGGATGAGGAGAACATACATTATATAATAGAGGAGCTGGGAGCCGAGGCATTGCCTATCCCTACCCAAGAGGAATGGCAGATCACCGGCGCCCTCCGGTTTGAACATCCGGTTTACCGCTTCTTCCCGCATAAGACACGGGGAGAAGGCTTTTTCCTCGCCGCCCTCCGGAAAGCGGAAGGCGAGATCGAGGAGATTCGTGTCAAGTCCAAAGGGAAAAAAGAGCGAGGAAAAGCCGCTCCGTCTATCCCACAGGAGGCCCGTCTGTTCCTTTCGGATGAAACTTCGTTTTCTCTCGAATGGAACGGCAGTTTCCTTCGAGCGTATCCCAAAGCCCATTCGGATCTATTTTCACTCATCAATGCCAAGCCTTTACGGGTACTTTCCGCCGGTATTTGCCTAGGAGAAGCGAAAGGGAAAGACTTTATCCCATCTCAAGAGCTGGCTTTAAGTACTGCCTTAACCCCCAACGCATTTCCATCCGTGGAACTGGAATGGGAAGACGCTATTAAATTCTTAAAGAAAGAGGCGCTCGTCTTACCCTCCGGTACAGATAAGGGATATGTGTTGGTACGCTACCAAGGACTTCCGCTAGGTTTTGTAAAGAACCTTGGCAACCGGGCCAATAACCTGTATCCGCAAGAGTGGCGTATACGGACGGGATATATTCCGGAGGAAATCAAACTATTTTTAGGACGATAAGACCACTATATAGGCATAAAGCCACACGTATATACGTATAAGACCACACTTACGTACGTGTAGGCCGATGCGTATATACGCATGAGGTTACGCCTATATACGTGAGAGAATCAATCCTAATCCACGAATCGCAACGTAAACAAGGCGGCCTCCATCCGGCGGATCAAGTTCGCCTTTTTTGATTCCGGGGCATAGACAAAGCTTTCCGCTACAATAACCCGCCCTTTTTTCTTGTCGAGCAGGGCATGGCTGACAAACGGGCCGCCCATCTTATCTCCTTCCATACGCCAAAGACCACGCAATACGCCGCGGTATTCGCCACGGTAGGTGATCGGCTCGTAAGAAAGCTCGAAGCGCTTCTCTGTCTTCATATAAGAATTCGGGAAAGAGCCCGGTACGTTCCGCCTCACTACAGAATCACGCATAGCGACCAGATAATCTTCGGTAAATGCCTCTTGAGCCGTATAGGGAAAACTATATACCAAGATATCAGTCCGTCCCCGATTTGCGTTATTCGAGCCCCAAAAGAAATCGGTCTCTTCCTTATAGGCCGACATATCTTCCGGCACGAACAGCGAGATACCGAAACGGGACTTCAACTTCTCATTGATCCAACTGCTATGGCTCTTAGAAAGTCCAACTATCCAACGTTCCCTTTCCACTCGATTGAAATGGTTGACCAACCGTCCTTCATTTAATAAAAGGAACTCGGTTAAAGCAGCGGTAGTCGGAGCATACAGAGTCACAACATTCTGACCGCTGGCCCATTCATCGGGACTCTCTCTTGTTCCAGCTTTCGTATACCGATTAGGATCTACGGATACGATCAAGATATTTCGTACGTATCGTAATAAACCGGAAAAGCCCGATGGCTCCGAATAGGTGACACGCATAGATGCTTCCGCTTGAGGCAAAGCAGGTATCGGCGCTCGCAATTGTTCTTGCAGCAACTCCCCCACCTCACCATTCCATGCGTCTCGATCCATTACAACCACCACCTCGAAAGGCCATCCGGTAGCCCGCCGTAGCGAGGCCACCGGAGAGGACGAAGTCCAATCACAAGCGGAAAGCCCCACCATTAGGCTAAGGCAGATCCATAGTAGTACAGTTTGTGTTCTCATAGCATTCCTGATTATTCGTTCTTAAAAATTAAATCACACACCGCAAAAGTACAGGAAGGATCGTAAAGAGGAAAGAAATGGTACCGGACAAAACAAGCGAACATCAAACAACTAATAATCACACATATAAACCACGCAATGGGAGATAAACGGATAATATTGCCGGACAATCACGACAAACAAAATAACTTTAAGCTTTATAATAAACGGACATAGGCATCCAAATCCGTCTTTTCATCCAAGCCTAGACGTTTTTTTAAACGGCCTTTCGATTTGGTTAACGCATCCGGAGTATTATTAAACACGGCTAGTTGCTCCTTTCGGGAGAAATTCCATTTGATCAAGCAACATATTTCCTGCTCATGGCGGGTAATACTGTATTTATTTCTCAGATCGGTTAAGAAGTTATTAAACAGAAGATCGGTCATACCAATAATCTCAGCCCATTCCTCTTTACTTGGATTCACATGGAGAGGATCATCTTTAAGGGCACATAAAAGCTTAGGTACATCCACATCTACTTTTCCGGTAGCATTGTCCAATAAGTTATTATCGCCGGAAAGAACAAGGATCTCTCTCTCCAACTGCTCCATCTTCTGGCGATAGGCCGTCAGCTCCGTCTCGATCCGGTCATAAGCCTCCGAGCGGATGACCAGAGAATCCCGTTCCCGCTCCAAGCGTACGACTTGCTCTTGATAGGAGGCTAATTGTTGTTTATAGCGATACATATTCGCTTTATTCTGCCGAATGCGAGAACGGACAGATTCATTTCTCTCCCGGATACGTCCCGTACGTACTCCCAACAAAAAGCTAAATACCACCGCCACGATCAAGGCTAAGCAACCAGCCCCCCAATCAACAAATCCCCAAAACTCCCCCATCCCGGTTACCGTATGGATTTATTTCTCAGATAATCATAGATAGCCAATTGCGAACGCACTTTTACCGGATTATCATCACACTTAAAATTATTACGTAACTCGCCATCCAAATAACAAGCTTTCACGTTGTCACTTAGCTGGATATTCAAGATATCGATTATCTCCCTCTTCAGATCCGGATCAAGGATCGGGAAAGCCGTCTCGATCCGTCGGTTCAAATTCCGACGCATCCAATCCGCCGAGGTAAGGAAAAGATCCTCCTGACCATCATTCAGAAAATACCAAACCCGGGAATGCTCCAAAAACATATCCACGATACGAGTAACCCGGATGTTAGCGCTATAAGGTTGGTTCGGTACCAGGCAACAAATCCCCCGAACAATCAGATCGATCTCTACCCCCGCCTCACTCGCATGATAGAGTTCCTCGATCATATGTTGGTCATGCAGTCCGTTCATCTTTAATATGATCCGTCCTTTTCGGCCTTCCCGCACATGCTCGATCTCCCGCCGAATCCTACCAATCAATTCCGAGACCATATTGAAACGGGCCACCAACAAATGGCGGAAAGTAGGTTCTTTCATACGCCCTTCCAAAACAGCGAATACTTTATTGATATCCGTAATAATCTCCGTATTCGAAGTCAATAACGCCATATCCGAATAGATCTTGGCCGTCTTCTCATTGAAATTACCGGTACTCAAATAGGCGAAATCACGTCGTTTAAGTCCCTCGGACGTATCCTTCCGAAGAATGACCGCGACCTTCGCATGTACTTTCAAGCCCGGAATACTATAAATGATACGAATACCGGCCTGCTCCATACGCTCTGCCGTACTCATATTATTCTCCTCGTCGAAACGGGCTTTCAATTCCACAAATACCGTCACTTTCTTACCATTCTGGGCAGCGCTGACCAGCGTATTAATCACGGCCGAATTCTCTGCCACTCGATACTGGGTAATCTTGATCTCATCCACCTTCGGATCAAAGGCCGCCTCCATCAAAAAGCGGATCAAATAATCAAACGACTCATAAGGGAAATGCAATAAGATATCCCGCTTCTTCACGGCCTTGAATACCGACCCCATCTCATCGAGGAAAGGCACACGCATAGGCACCGGTGGCTGCTGCTCCAAATGCTTTCCCGCCGGATTCGGCAATTTCATCAAGTCCTGCAAATTATTATATCGTCCACCTAACACCAAGTCCTCCGACGTAATACCAAAGGCATCGCAAACAAAAGCCAGAAAATCATCCGGCATCGCTTGATCATACATAAAACGGCTCAAGGCTCCGATCTTGCGTTTCTTTACCTTCTTACGGATATTCTCCACGATATTCGCCCGGCTCTCATCATCCAAATAAATATCCGCATCCCGGGAAATCTTGATGCTGTAACAGCCATCAATAATATAACCGGGAAAAACATTCTGTAAATTCGCACGGATAATGTCGTCGATAAACATGATATAATATTTCCCGTCATGCTGAGGCAACTCTATAAAACGGGGAACTTTCGCATAAGGAATCTTCATCAACGCATAATGATACTCGGGTACGAAGCCCGGCTCATTCATCCGCTTGCTCCGCTTAATCATACGGATCACAAGGTAAAGCCGACGATCCCGGATGAACGTACGTATATCACCGGCTTGAATCATGACCGGCGACAGGAATGGGAAAACCTCCTCATTAAAGAAATTATGGACAAACTCTTCATGGAAAGGTTCCGGCTTCTCATTCTGGTATAAGTAAACATTCTGGCGATTCAATTCCGGCAATATCTTCTCCGAGAAAATACGGTAATAGTCCCGTTGCTGGCGGTTAACCTCCCGGGTGATAGCCGCCAAGGTCTCTTCCGCCTCAGCTGCGCTCTCCTCCGAATAATTCTTTTTCATGATTACCCCCCGGTGTTCCGCAACCCGGATCTCATAAAATTCTTCCAGATTCGAGGAATAGATAGAAAGGAACTTAATACGCTCATAAATAGGCAGCGTATCATCTTCCGCTTCCAGCAAGACACGGTAGTTAAACGACAACCAGCTTAAGTCCCGTTTAAAATATTGATATGAATTCTCCATAATATTCTTATCTTAGGCGTGTAAATATAGATACTTTCGAGCAATAAAAGAAATTGTTATGATTAAAGTTGGATTGCTTTCAGACACCCATGCGTACTGGGATGATAAGTACGCCGAATATTTTAAAGATTGCGATGAAATCTGGCATGCGGGCGATATAGGCTCCGACCTTTTGGCCGCGAAATTCGAGGCATTGAAACCTTTCAGGGCCGTATACGGAAATATAGACGGACAAGCCATTCGCCTGCAATATCCTAAAGTAGCTCATTTCAAGGTAGAAGACGTGAACGTTATGATGACTCATATCGGAGGTTATCCGGGCCGCTACAATCCCGAGATCCGCAAAGAGTTATACGATACACGGCCAAATCTATTCATCTCCGGACATTCGCATATCCTGAAAGTAGTATTCGATCGAAGCTTGAAGTGTCTGCATATGAATCCGGGAGCGGCTGGAAAAAGTGGCTTTCATCAAGTACGTACCTTATTACGTTTCGTTATTGCGGGAAAGGATATCAAAGATTTGGAAATTATAGAGCTAGGGAATCGGGCATTATAAGATGATTAGTTACCGCAACAGAAACTCTCGGCGAAAAGAATCGTATTTTGCAAATAAGCGAACTCTTTCTCAAAATATTCGCTAAACACCCCGGAGCTCAAGTTCTCCTCGATTTGTTTCGCTGTCCAAAGCTTTCCGCTACGGCGCTTACATTGATTTAATTGCTCTTCCGTACGTAAACAAATAACATAGAGAGATACCAAATGTTTCACCTTCTCGTTCTCAAATGTATAACGGATCAGGAAACGTGGAGCAATTGATTTATCTTGCGCCAAACTTCCGAGAGTCTCTTTGACCGTGCTATCTATACTATGTCGGAAGAGCACGTAATTATGGAACGGATAATCCATCGTATCCGGAGAGACAAACTCATCCTTACTTCGTCTCACCAGATATAACATACCATTATAAACAACGGCGATACGCACGATCGGATGATAGTATTTCTTCGGTAAAGAGCGGCTGACCGAACGTGCGATACAACCGATCACCTTCCCATTGTCATTCAATACGGGAAGCCACATTTCCTTTTTCAAGCTACCTTGCATCAAGGACAAACGTATTTGCTCATAAACAATGACCAAAACACCGATTACCAATCCCAACTCCCGGTATAAAAAACGTTCGGTACGCATATTCTGCATCGTTTCCGGCAAGATACTATATAACAAGATGATGAAAAGATGCAACGTGTACAGGTTCTGTACCAACTGAGCGAGGAAATAAAATTCGTTCAAGGTAGTACGAAGCAAAGTACGTTTAAAAGAAGGACGTTTCGAATCGCGTATACGTTGTATGACCGTTCTCCTCGTGAACCCCACGATCGCTAACGCCACGACCAGTAATACTTCCGTGATAAGAGGAGAGTATATAAACAACACTGGTTCAAGCTTGAGACAAAGAAATACGGAATATAAGACCAATGTGCCCGCCGATGGCAGAAGCATAAATTGGTATACCTTATCCTTGCTCAACACCTGAAACAAAAAAATACAAACAAAACAGAAAGTAACCCCAATTATAAAAGATAATAAATAAGAAAAATAGTTATCCAAAAACATGAATAACAACAATGGCAATAAACCTATCGCCTGATTATCTAGACCTTTCTTTACTCTGTTCATTCCTTCCCCCCTTTAGTCCACTTTGATATTAATAACAACAAAGATTGTCAAAAGTTCATGAATCATATATGCTTTTCCGCATGGTACGACGAGCGTACCAGCGGAGCGCTCTCTACTTTCTTAAAACCTTTGCCAACGGCTTGTTGTCTATAATATTCAAAGCATTCAGGAGTCACATATTCAGAGACGGGAATATTCTTGCGAGAGGGCTGTAAATACTGCCCGATTGTTAAAACAGAAACACCCGCCAGCAAAACATCATCCATTAATTCAAGCACCTCATCCTCGGTCTCGCCCAGTCCGACCATGATACCAGTCTTGGCTACCACACCCCGCTCAGCGATTCGTCGTAAAACGGATAAGCTCACGTCATACTTTGCGGCGCTACGCACTTGCGGACTGATACGGCGTACAGTCTCCATATTATGGGAGATAATCTCAGGCGCCGCATCCACGACCTGATCAACCAGATCCAATCGTCCTTGAAAATCCGGGATTAAGACTTCCACAGTCGTTTGAGGATTCACCTCTTTGATCGTACGGATCGTATTTACCCAATGAGAAGCGCCTAAGTCTGGTAAGTCATCACGATCAACGGACGTGATCACCGCATGCTTGAGATTCATTAAACGGATGCTCTCCGCTACATTCGCAGGCTCTTTCGGGTCCAACGGAAGAGGTTTACCCGTTAGCGTATTACAAAAACGACAAGAGCGAGTACAGATCTCACCACCGATCATGAATGTAGCTGTTCCCCGGCTCCAACATTCACCCATATTCGGGCATTTACCACTTGTGCATATTGTGTGAAGGCAATGAGATTCAACAATACTTTTTGTCTTCGTGAATTGCTCATTTCCGCCAAGCCGGATCTTCAACCAATCCGGCTTTCTTAAATGCTGCGCCATGTCTTACAAATTATTGAATAAATAATTAGCCATCTTCGTATACAAATGGTAACGGGTATTACCACCGTATATGCTATGATTCCGATCTTTATAAACATGCATATCGAACTGCTTACCCGCTTGAACCAAAGCCTCGGCATATTCCATTGTTTGCATAAAATGAACATTATCATCGGCGGTTCCATGAACCAGCAATAACTTGCCTTGCAAGTCTTTCACCCGGCGTAACGGAGAGGTAGCCGCATAGCCCTCGAAATTCTCTTGCGGGGTACGCATGAAACGCTCCGTATAAACGGAGTCATAATATTTCCAGTCCGTCGGAGGAGCCACGGCGATACCCACCTTAAACGTTCCGTTTCCGGTACTCAAGGCCATCAACGTGTTATAACCTCCGAAACTCCAACCCCAGATCGCGATACGATCCTTATCGATATAAGGTAACTTGCCCAACGCTTGCGCAGCCTCCACTTGGTCTCTGGATTCCAGCTCGCCCATTCTCAAATAAGTACATTTACGGAATGCCTCACCACGGGCACCGGTTCCACGACCATCCACACATACCACGATAATACCATTTGAGGCCAGATATTGCTCCCAATCGAAACCGTATTGATCCAATACTTGCTGGGAGTTAGGACCACTATATTGCGTCATCATCACCGGATATTTCTTCGACGGGTCAAAATCAGCGGGTTTTACGATCCAAGCGTTGAACTCATAATCCGAAGCCGTATGTACCTTCATAAATTCCTTCTTAGCAAAAACATATTCCTTCAGCTTACTCTTCAACGCGGCGTTATCTTGCAGAACACGTAGTTCCTTTTTGGTCTTCGTCTCATTCACCGTAATCTTCGCCGGGGTATTCGCATTGGAATAGGTATTCACGAAATAAGCGAAATTGTCACTAAAGACCGCCTTATTCATACCCTCTTCCGTAGAGAGTTTTGTCTTCACGCCTTTAGCGTCGATCTTATAGATAGAACGGCGGATCGGGCTTTCTTCGGCAGACTCGTAATAGAAAGTCTTCGTATTCTCATCCACGCCCAAGAACTTCGTGACATCCCAGTTCCCTTGAGTTACCTGACGTTGCATAACACCTGTCGGGGAATACAAATAAATATGGGAATAGCCATCTTGTTCACTCACATAGGTAAACCCATTGTTCAAGAACTGGATGGAAGTCAACCAATCAGAATCCACGTAGCATTTATTTTCCTCACGCAAGATCAAACGGAACACACCGCTCTTCGGATTTGCATAATACATATTGAATACATTCTGCTGGCGGTTCAATGTCATGATAGCCAACTGATCCGGATTCTGCGTGAAAGTAATGCGGGGAATATAGAAGTCACCTTCTACCGGGACCTTCATCTCCTTCGTGTCTTTGGTGACTACGCTATAAGAATGTACGGAAACCTTTGAATTCTTCTGCCCGGCCTTCGGATATTTATATTCGTAATACCCCGGATAAAGTCCCTCACCATACATCTGCATAGAATATTCGGGCACCTCGGACTCGTCAAAACGGACAAAGGCCAGATACTCGCTATCGGGAGACCACGCCATTAGATTTGTCACCGCAAATTCTTCCTCATACACCCAATCCGTGATGCCATTCAATATCTTATTCAACTCACCGTCCTTGGTGACTTGTACCTCCGTGTCGAAATCAAACTTACGTATCCAAATATTATTATCCCGTACATAAGCGCACATACGACCATCCGGCGAGAAAGTCGGGATCATTTGCTTACCCTTGGCATCGGAAATAGGCTTCACATAATTACGACGCACGTCATAATCATAAACCACCGCCTTAGTAGAGCGACGATAAATAGACTCCGTATCCCTCCAAACCAAGATATGATGCCCGGTACTGCTGATTGTATATCCATCAAAATCCGTAAAGGTACATTCACGAGCTTTACGGGCATTAAACAATGTATCCACAGGATTTCCCGTACGATAGGAATATTTAATGATCATACTCTTATCGGCGTTCATGGCTGTGTAGTGTTCTCCATCCGGTAGGGATCGCACCTCTCCGATAGCCGTCACTTGACGAAATTTCCCATCGGTTATTTCTTTTAAGTCAACATGCTTGCTTCCGGTTTGTGCGGCCACACTTCCGAATACGGCCAACGAAAGCAATAAACTAAAACCTAATCGTTTCATTTATACTCTTATTATTTCTGTTTGAGACGCGAAGTTAGCATAAAAAACAATACCACTAACAGAGATTCTCTATTTCCTCAGTACAACATGTAGGACAGCCATTTTTATAGCCCGAAAAATACGGCAGTACTTACTTGCCCATAGAATATATACTGCAAGTGGCAAAGGATATATACTTACTTGGCCAAGTAAGTACTGCGTTTTCCGGTTATATAAGTTATGGCACTCATTAATTTCCGCAAGACAAAGAATGACTCCACCTTGAAAAAATAGCGACAACAGCCCTTACCAGTCTATTATCGCCATTCTAACGATGAAATAATAGTTATTATGAACCATTAGTTTTTAAACAATCATAAATCACAAAGTTCTATCTTAATGTTTTACAACGACATTCAATGTCTGCGCATTTTCATCCGCAGTCTTTACATGCAAAATATAAATACCGTTCAACAAAGAAGAAACATCGATATTCAAGTTAACAACACTTTCACCTTGGCCTTTCACCGTGTTTTGATAAACACAAGTTCCCGTACTACTATACAATCCTATACTATATGTCGAAGACATGCTCAATATGGGTCGCTGCTCCGTAGCCCCCATAGCAAACGCTCCATCCTGCAAAGTCTGCATTTCCGCATTTGGCGCAATCTGTACTTGCAATGTAGAGCTTACCGGATTCCGTAAAACAGAAAGGCTATAAGTTCCTGACACATAAAGCCATCCTATTACTTGCCATTCACCCCAACCATAACTATTGTGAGCACGAGCAGAAAGATAGCAAGAACGAGGAGTGCTCGAACGATATACTTTTACACTGGATTTACTTGAGTTTTGAGCAACAACAGACCAATCACTCGGATAATCACTCTTCCATTCATATTGATCGACGTTGTAACGAGAATCACAAGAGACAGCAGCAGTAAATGATTGATCATTATCTTTTCTGAAAGTTTCAACAGATGGTTTAGGTGGTACTGTATTATACGTAGGATCCGGATAACTATAATATCTTAATCCCGAGGAATTATAGGGACAGTCGTTTATTGAATGCTCAAAAAGCGGTGATTTTCCCCATTTAGATATCAAATATCCGCTTCGAGAAGATGTTACAGCTGAATGATCATCATTTGGGAAAGATACTTTACAGTATTTACCTGACGTATTGGTGGTTTGCACGAAGCTACCATCATTCCAAAACGCATCATCCCCTGGAGTATTGATCCAAACATAACTATGCCCTTCAGAACAATACCAAGCATAGGCATGGCAATTGTAAGCGCAAGTTGCTTCTCCTTTGAATACGATTCGGTTATTATAATAACTCAACCATTCATTTTTATATTCATTTTTTTTAGAACTACTTAGCTCACCACTTGTTAATTGTAGCGCAGAAACCGCAGTGCCTTTTGGGGTATAAATAGTAGTATTGCTATATACCGCATTATCAGCAAAAGGTTGTATCGATCCACCCGCAATCAACAGGTCAATAGGATCACTATTTAATGCTTGGTTTGATTTTACAGTGGGATGCCCCAAGATCTTATTCATAAGAATCAAAGAAGATTGATAATCCGACGTAGAATATTCTACAGGATCTTCCATTTTTTGGTACAATTTCTTACGGGCTTCTCCCAACAAGTCCATACGATCAGTTTCACTCATTTTGTTGATAATCGCATCTTGAGCTAATAACAATTCAAAATAAGACCTTTTGAGAGACCAAGAAGTTTGATTGATAGCGTTGCTTTTAGGAGCCATCCTAGCTGCATCCATTTGCTTGTAAACAGATAACAACTCTACTGGTGCATCTGCTCGCTTCATCAATTCTTGTAATCCGTTAAAATTATGGATATTGATATCTATCCCGTCCTGTGGGTTATTGAATGCAGTAAAATAAAGCCAAGCAGGATAGTTCATACAAGTGATGACCAAGTCTTGAGTACTCATACTCACCAACTGGTCTTCCGGGATCTGCATAGCAGAAAAACGATCTTCTTCTGTGACTAAATTGCTCCATGTTTCCGTACCCGGTCTTACAGGGAAATTATAAACTTGCGCTTGTGATAAAACTGAAAGAACGCAAGCGATAGCGACAAATAAAAAACACTTTTTCATGGTATCATTATTTTATTGTGGTTTGTAAACCGCATGTTTATCCGTATCTTCTAAAGACAATATAAGTTTATTAAGATCTTTCTCAAACGGATACGTTTTCAGATCATTCGTATTACTACTGTGAATAGGAAACAAACTAATAGAGTCCGCATTTACATGATACGAATATGGAACAATATAAGAAGGATCAAAATTCTCATAAATAAGAGTACCACTATCCTTCCATGATTTAGAATCGGAGAAATAGAGTTTCCCCTTAGGACCGACACCAACATCATCGCTGCAACCGACAACACTAATGATTGTCATTAAAGCAACTAACTTAAACAAAAATTTCATTTTCATAGGCTTTCACTTTAAAAATGGTACAACATATATAAATTATCCCGATAATGACTCTAAAGCGTTTTTAGTAGCTTTGTAAAATAATAAAATCAACAACATTAAAATAGATCAACAAGGAACAAAGTCAAATACAGTATATCTATCTCATTAAATTTATCAACAAGACAAATATACTAAAATAGTAAAACACCAACAAAAAAAACATCAAAAAAAACAGGATTATGCTCTCGTCAAAACACGTACGTGTTTTCAGAAAAACATGTACGACTTTTTTGGAAAACACGTACGTGTTTTTCAAAAGACTTCTCTTACCTTTGCCCTATGGAAAAGACGAAACGATATTACGAATACGGCAAGTTCCTTCAGGAACGTTTTGACCATAAAGTACAGAAGATCTCCATCAACGCCGGCTTCACCTGCCCGAACCGAGACGGGGCGAAAGGATGGGGCGGCTGTACTTATTGTAATAACCAAACATTCAGTCCGGAATACTGCCATACGGAGAAAAGCGTTACCGAGCAATTAGAGGAAGGCGTACGCTTTTTCTCCCGCAAATATCCGGACATGCGGTATCTGGCCTACTTCCAAGCCTACACGAATACATACGACCGATCAGACTCTCTTATTCGTAAATATGAGGAAGCGCTTGCCTATCCCGGAGTGGAAGGATTGATTGTCGGCACTCGTCCGGACTGTATGCCGGAAGGTTTATTGGATTATTTCGCGGAGCTTTCCCAACGAAAATTCGTCATGATTGAATATGGATTGGAAAGTACGCTTGATAAGACCTTAGTCCGCATAAACAGGGGGCATACCCATGAAGAATCGGAATCCGCTATCCGTCGTACGGCGGCAAAAGGTATTTACACCGGGGCACACCTGATACTCGGACTACCGGGAGAAAGTAGGGATGAAATATTACACCATGCGGATGTCTTATCACGCCTCCCGATCACGACACTTAAACTGCACCAATTGCAGCTAATCAAGAATACCCGCATGGCGAAAGAGTTCAAGGAAGATCCTTCTGATTTCCATTTATATACGGCTGATGAATATATCGAATTAGTGATTGACTTCATAGAACGACTGAACCCCTCTATCGTAGTAGAGAGGTTCGTATCACAATCCCCCAAAGAGCTACTGATCGCACCGGATTGGGGTTTAAAGAATTTCGAATTTACCGCTAAGGTAAATAAGCGGATCGAGGAAAGAGATACATGGCAAGGACGACTATTTCAAGTCTAAGGCAACATCACCATAAAAGGTAATAGCCTGTTTATTCACGGGTGTCACATTGATTGTCACCGAGCCATTCGGATAGACTTCCACCCGAAACATGTATACATCCTCTTTGGTCTTTACACGGAACTTGATTTCGGAACTACCTTTCTTTTCAGAGGTTTGCTCCTTCTCTGTCGCCACTTCTTTAAACGTCAAGCCCTCTCCACCACCATAAGGAGCAGAGTAAGCACGTCCAAAGTAAGGAAGATAAGACAGGATCGAGTCACCATGTATTTCCAATGAGTAGGGGGAAGTAAGATTGACGGATCTCCCGGCCATCGGTACGGCACGATCCACATCGATCTTAATACGACCGCTATCCACGATCTCCCTCACCACTCTCTCTTTTTGCTCCTTCCGCTCTTGCTTACTTTGAGCAAAAAGGGATTGCCCCGCACAAAAAAGGACAATCCCTAAAAATCCAACTAACCTTGTTAATCTCATAACCTTAATAAACTAAACACACTATTAATCACTCTATATAGTAAAGACAATCCTTCGGGTGAATAGTTTAATCTAAAAAGGTCAAATTAAGGCTGTTTATATTTCATTATCATATTAACGCAAATTATCCAAGATATAATCCTGTACGGTAAAATCTTTCCGTACGATCGTATCACCGGGCACACGTTCGTCTGTCGTGATCGCTAAATTCTCATCGCCTAAGACTTGACGGCTCAAGAAGCTCATGATATCGTATTGGTTCCGGGACATAGGGAGCCCAGAGATCTCATGCCCCGCATTCTCTACCTTATAAAAATAATAGGAAGCTTGAAGATTTTCCAGACTTTTCGCTACAGCGGATGATCCCCATAAACCGCCGAGGTTCTCCATAGCGGCTTGTTCAAAAGGAACGGTTTTATCCGCATCGCCATGGAATAGCATAATCGGACAAGGCATCTTTTCCCAATGTGGAGGAAGCACACCAGAGACCGCACCGGCATATGAGATCACACCGGCATAGTTGAAACCAGCCGGTAGCCTTTTCGCCAACTCATGTCCGTTACATAAATCATACTCTGCCTGCAATACCGTAATCGCCCCGGCACTCGAACCGCTCGCTACGATCTGCTCCACATCGATGTTCCAATCCGAGCTTTGGTTGATCACGAAACCGGTAGCATCATAAAAATCCTCTACCGCCGTATCGATCGCATGCTGCAAGGCTGCGATAAAGTCCATTGGAGAAGAGACTTTAGAAGGATCCAGATTCTTCAAGGTGGTACGATAATCCGTAGAAACGACCACAAATCCGTTTCGGGCGAGGAACTCGAAATAGGGAATATATCCTTTATCCGCCTTATCTCCCCCTTTAAACCCACCGCCAAAAGCAAAAATCATCACAGGCTTTTTTGAGGCGGGCGACATAGAAGTCAACTCATACTTGTCCAAGGACAATGTATCTGTCCCTTTTATAGAGAATACGAAATTCTCTTTTTGAACTTCCACATTCGCCACAGGTTTAGGCTGCATACAGGCGAACGAACAGACGATCCATAAAGCAAATAGCGAATACACCCAATTTCTGTTCATCTTATTTTCGTATTAGAGGTTATTTTGTTCCTTCCTTCAAACCATCCAAGAACTTATCCACTTTTTTGGCAGCGTCTTTCACGCCCGCTTTCATTTTCAATCCGGCGTATGTCGCTTGCAATTTAATGATCTCCGCTTTCTCATCAGCGTTTAACTCTTCCTCGAACTTGGCGTAAAGATCCGTGGATAGATCCGAGAATTTCAGATCCGCCTTCTTCCAGTCCTTATCGGTATAATCAGCGGCCTCCATTTCCACCTTATCTACAAAATCACTAAACTCCTTCACATATGAATCCTTTGATTGGCAGGCGCTCAAAGCGAACATAACCAATAACATGAATAGTACTTTCTTCATCTTTTAATTAAAAATTAATTTGTTATACAACACAAATATATGCAAAAAGGTTAAACCCTTGTATATGTCGTATAACTTTACGTAATTTGCTATCCTATTTTCTTAATCAGATTAATAAATTTATGGAGAAAAAACATCAGTACCGAGGATTAACCAAACAAGAAGTAGAAGAGAGCAGGCGCCTTCACGGCGAGAATGTACTTACCCCGCCCAAGAAAGCTTCGTTATGGAGCCAATTCTTGGAGAAATTCGAAGATCCTATTATTCGTATATTATTAGTGGCATGGCTCTTGTCCATGATAATCGCTGGCGTACATTGCTGGGGACCTGAGGCGAAAGGTTTTACGGCCTTCTTGGAGCCGATCGGCATTTTCTTCGCAATCATGCTTGCCAGTTGCGTGGGCTTTTTCTTCGAGGTGAAAGCGAACAAGGCATTCGATATCTTGAATACAGTCAATGATGATATTTTAGTGAAGGTAATCCGTGACGGGAATATCTGCCAAATACCGAAAAAAGAGGTCGTCGTAGGCGATATCGTTGTTTTGGAGACAGGTGAGGAAATTCCCGCAGATGGACATTTGCTTGAAGCCATCTCCCTACAGATCAACGAATCCACACTAACCGGTGAACCGATTATCAGCAAGACTACAAACGAGGCGGATTTCGATACGGAAGCGACTTATCCGTCCAATGTAGTCATGCGAGGAACGACGGTCGTGGACGGACATGGCGTAATGCAAGTAGAAAAGGTGGGTGACGCTACCGGATACGGTAAGGTCTACGAAGGCTCGCAAATCGAGAGCGATGTAGAGACTCCTTTACAAATACAGTTGAAAGGCTTGGCTAGCGTGATCAGTAAAGCCGGATACACGATCGCCGGAGTGACGTTCATCGCCTTGACCGTAAAATTCCTTTTATCAGATAGTTTCCCCGGGATGCCGGCGATGGACATCATCGCCCATATCCTCAACTACTTTATGGTAGCGGTTACGTTGATCGTGGTATCCGTTCCGGAAGGATTACCGATGAGTGTCACGTTAAGTTTGGCCCTCAGCATGAACCGTATGTTGAAGACGAATAATCTTGTCCGCAAAATGCACGCCTGTGAGACCATGGGAGCGACTACCGTAATTTGTACGGACAAGACCGGAACGTTGACGCAGAACCAAATGCAAGTCTACCAAACGAATTTCTACAACCTGAAAGACCAAAAGCTTGGGGAGGATGAGTTAAGTAACCTGATCAAAGAAGGTATCTCCACGAACTCCACGGCATTCCTCGATTTCTCGGAAGAAAAGGTAAAAACCCTTGGAAACCCGACGGAGGCCGCCCTTTTACTCTGGTTGAACGGACAACACCAAAATTATCTGGAATTAAGAGAGAACGCTACGATCCTAGATCAATTGACCTTCTCTACGGAACGGAAATATATGGCTACAATCGTACAATCACCGTTACTCGGCAAGAAGGTACTTTACGTGAAAGGTGCTCCCGAAATCGTACTGGCCAACAGTAACCGGGTGGCGATAGACGGAACTTACAAACCGGTGGCGGAATGTAAAGCCGGCATCGAAAAACAATTATTGGATTACCAGAACCAAGCGATGCGTACGCTTGGCTTCGCTTACCAGATAATCGAGGATGGAATGGATGAGACCTTCTTCGTTGAGGGTCGTTTACATGATACGGATTTAACGTACCTAGGTATCGTCGCTATCTCCGATCCGGTACGTGCGGATGTGCCCCCCGCTGTTCAAAGTTGCTTGGACGCAGGTATCGACGTGAAGATCGTCACCGGAGATACACCGGGTACGGCTAAAGAAATCGGACGACAGATCGGTACGTGGAAAGCGAATGATACCGACCGGAACATTATCACGGGTCCCGCATTCGAGACGCTTAGCGACCAAGAGGCCTTGGATCGTGTCTTAGACTTGAAGATCATGTGCCGTGCCCGTCCTACGGACAAACAGCGTTTGGTACAATTATTACAGCAGAAAGGCGCCGTGGTAGCGGTTACCGGCGACGGGACAAACGATGCCCCCGCCTTGAAAGCGGCACAAGTAGGCCTCTCCATGGGTGACGGTACTTCAGTTGCCAAGGAAGCCAGCGACATTACGATTATCGACAACTCGTTCAGTAGCATTACCCGTGCGGTGATGTGGGGACGTTCCTTGTACCGGAATATCCAGAAATTCTTGTTATTCCAATTGACCATCAATGTAGCCGCTTGTTTGATCGTGCTATTGGGTTCTTTATTAGGTACGGAATCTCCTTTGACTATCACGCAGATGTTATGGGTAAACTTGATCATGGATACATTCGCTGCCGGGGCGTTGGCCTCTCTCCCACCGAATGAGCGAGTGATGAAAGATAAACCTCGCCGGAGCGGTAAGGATGGAGATTTCATTATCACCCGCCCGATGGCCTATAATATTTTCGGCGTCGGATTCGCTTTTGTCGTAATCTTGATGGGCTTGTTGTTCTATTTCCATGCGCAAGACGGTTTAACGCCGCATGATTTATCGTGGTTCTTCAGCTTCTTCGTGATGCTACAGTTCTGGAATATGTTTAACGCAAAGGCATTTATGGAAGGACGTTCCGCTTTTGCCAATTTAAAGGATAGTAAAAGTTTCTTGCTGGTCGCTTTACTGATTTTGATTGGTCAATACTTGATCGTCACTTTTGGAGGCGAGATGTTCAGCGTAATACCTTTGTCCTTGAAAGATTGGGCGATCATTATCGGATCTTCCTCTCTGGTTTTATGGATCGGTGAGTTATTCAGGTTATTCAAAAGATAAATATATATTGTACAACTTGTAGAGACGGGACACGCTCCGTCTCTACAACTGAAAATAGTACACCTATATGATATATCAACCTAGCTATAAATAGCTATTTCCTTATTCCATTTCGTTTTTTAACTTCGCATCTCAAATTATTTAAATCATGGAACATCTATTAGAATTAGCGAAAAGAAACCAAGAAAGAGCTTGGGAAGTGATCCGGCAAACCGACATTATAAATATCTGGAAATCTGTCGGGGCGGAAATAAACTTAGTAGGCTCCTTAAATATGGGACTACTCATGAAACATAAGGATATCGACTTCCATATTTACACCTCTCCCTTCCGTATATCCGACAGCTTCCAAGCGATGGCCCGACTAGCGGAGAACCCGCTCATTAAACGAATCGAATACGGAAACTCGCTCGATACGGAAGAACAATGCGTAGAGTGGCACGCATGGTTCCAAGATCCGGATAACGAACTCTGGCAAATTGATATGATCCATATCGTAAAAGGTTCCCGTTATGACGGTTATTTCGAGAAAATGGCCGAACGTATAACCGCCGTACTGACTGACGAGACCCGGCAGGCCATCTTAAAACTGAAATATGAGACACCGGATACAGTGAAAATCATGGGCGTGGAATATTACCAAGCAGTCATTCAAGACGGCGTGCGTACATATGCGGAATTAGAGGACTGGAAAAAACAACATCCAGTCACAGGCGTTATCGAATGGATTCCATAAGAACATTATTGGCCAAACCGTGAAGAATCGATCTCTTTCTTATTCTTCCGGTTCATCTTGCCCAATGTATACTTTAAGGTGAGCGATACAGAACGAGTATCCGAATAGATCGTCATATCACTCTTCTGGCTGGGATAATCAATATGCGTTTTCGCACGTAAGCCCTTTAATAAGTCCTCACCTCGTAGCATTACGCTTAATTTTTTCGGTATCGGGTTCCAGACAAGCCCTGCCGATACATTATAAATACCATCCACATCATAGATACCTTGTATCGAAGGCGCACTATAGCGAGCATTCACTTCCAGCGATAAGTTCTTCTTCTTTGATAAAGTAAACGTATTGAACAACATCAACTGCCCGAACAACTTTTTCCGATCAAACGGAATGTCGATAAATATTCCCTCATCTTGAATCAACAAGCCTGATGCCACGAACCGTGAGCTAACCGCCCCACCGATCCGAAACGGGATAACTGCCATCGCCCCGAAAGTATTATGCTTATCGAAATTAACCGATTGGTAATAGGCTCTCAACGCTTTCGTATCTTGATAATACAATTGGCGAATATAATTCACATGATGATTGGCGAATAGTCCAAAAACATATTTCTTTTTCAAGATATAATTAGCCCTAGCCATATAAATACGTTCCGGTTCCAAATAAGGATTTCCCCGTACCTGACTATACACATTCAAATAAGAAACATTCGAGCTCATGGCCCAATACGCCGGATACTTCTTATCGCTGGAGAAATTGACTTGAAGCATATTCGATGGATCGATCGTATAACTCAAGTTCAATTGTGGATAGAGATTTACCCCAGACCATAAAGTCCATTTCCGGCCCACCGAATCAATCACCGCCTTATTATACTCCGCCGAAAGAGAAGCGCTCAACACCAGTTTCTTGCCAAAACGCTTAGAGAAACCGGCATACAATCCCGCCGTATACTCTTTTTCTTTTTGGGCAAACGTAGCTGACAGATCCTCCTGTTTATCTTGGTAGGTAAAGGAGCTATTATCCGTAAAGGATAACTGCACATTCGTGCCCGCGTTAATTTTCCATCCTTTTCCAAATACCCGTTCGAAGTTAACGAATACATTCGCCAAATGGATATTTTGCCGGGAGGTAGCCTCCACCTCTTGTTTCGTATCGGGATAATCCGAGATCATATATTGATCCCTGCGATCCTTATAATAGGTATAATCCACCCCTGCGTTCAAGTTCTTGGAATGTGCATAATTCAACCGTACATTTTGAAGATTCTTCGGGCCCGATAACTTATTATTACTTTCCGCATTCTCAATACCCACAAATAGAGTGTTCGAATATCGTTTGGAATTAGAATCCGTTATCTTGGCATAATAAGAAATATCCACCTCACGCCCCTTATCCATAAACCAACTGGCACTTGCCCCAATCGTATGGTTCATGGAACGACCTACCGCCATATTTTCTTGCAGGATCTCATAAGGACGATCCTTCACGATGGGATAGGCGTTCATATCCTCGGTTGAACGGGAATGGTTATAATTAGCGGAATAAGATAGATCCAGACTATATTTCTTTTTGGAGTAGGATAAATTCACTAATCCGGTTGGCGAGAAGTAGAAAGCTTGCTTTCCGGTCAAAGAGATATCGGCACTTAAATCCTCATTCACTTTCTTCTCCATAATGATATTTATACTACCTCCTTTTACGCCATATTTTGGAGGAGAGCTATACAAAAGCTCTATACTCTTTACTTTGCTGGCCGAGGTAGATTTCAGAAGCTCTACAATCTGGGACAATGACATTGAGCTTCTACGTCCGTTAATAATAATGTTCGTAGTAGGGACGCCGATGATACTAACGTTGTCCCCTTCTTTCACCAATCCGGGAATCTCTCCTAAAATATCAAATGCAGTATTCACCGGTTTGGCCCTGATCAAGTTAGGCACGTCGAAAGATAAGGCATCGTCCGTAACCGTAACCAAAGGACGCTCGGAAGTAACGTAGACATCCGGCAATTTTACCGTAATACTATCTTTCACCAAGATAACAGAATCCTTAGTCTGTGCATTTACAGCGACAAGAATATTCAGAAGCAACAAGAAAGGAACAATGGCAGTCTTCATAATATCAAGATTATGTTTATAATCCGCCAAATTAAAAAGAAAAAAGGAGATAAGCAACGAAGCTATCGAATATTTACGAATAAATCGTATATACACTAAAAATAAAGCAATTGCACCACACCTGCTTATACTATTAACCCGTTGGCGGAATTAAGTAACCGTGCTAAATCTTATAAAGATAAAAATCAGATCAAACCGAATGTGCCTTTAGTCTGATAATATTCATTCTACCTTATCCAAGGTAAAAGTAAAGATTAAAGTAGAACCTCCGGGGATACCGCTATAATCTCCATATCCATAACCTAGCGAAGCCGGGATAATCGCCTCCACGGTCTCATCCAGATGGATATTCAATAAGACACCGCTTAAGCCCGGGATAATGCCGTTCATAGAAAAACTTGATCTATCCAGTTTCTTTTGAAAGACTTGCCCGTCAATATACTTCCCTTCCAGATCAAGTAAATAAACCACTGAGATTGCGGAAGGTGTCGTTGTCCATTCATTCTCTTTCCGAATGATCCGGTATAAGGCGGTATCACCCCCTAGAACAACTTGCTTATATCTTAATTCACCCTTCTCATCTTTCTCTGTTTTCTTTTCCCAGATGTATTCCTTGTTTTTGTTGATATAAGCCAATTGCTCTTCCGAGAATTGAAGCTCATCATCCCCACAAGAAGTAAATCCCATCATCATGATCACTAAAAGTGACCATACATACATTGAAAGTGCTTTCATTCCGATTTCTATATAAAATTAAATTATGATTATTCTTGATTTCCGAGGCGCGAATATACAAATCCATTTTGTTATATCAACTAACTTTCCGTTCTTTGCATAAATATAGTAGTAACCAACTAATACAACATGAAACTAAATAAATTAATAGCGATCGCCACGATCAGCCTTCTGTCGGGAGGTATAAGCATGGCACAAAAAGCGTTGAATCTTGAGGATATAGTTGCCGGTAACATCATACAAACAAAAGGCATCGGAAGCATGACTTGGCTAAAAGACGGTGAACGTTATAGCCGCTTGGAAAATAATAAGCAAACCGGAGGCACGGATATCGTCGCCTATCGAGCGAAAGATAACTCCCGTGAAGTCATTATCCCCTCATCCCTATTGACGGACAAATCTACCGGAAGGCCTATCCCCGTACGTAGCGTCTCTTGGAGTGCGGATAATGAGAAAGTCTTGATTTATAACAATACCCGACGGGTATGGCGTTATGATACACGGGGTGACTATTGGGTATTAAACCTAAAGGACGGCGCTTTACGTCAATTGGGAAAAGGAATGCCGGAATCCTCCATGATGTTCGCTAAATTCTCTCCGGATGGCACACGTGTGGCCTATGTTTCCAACAATAATATATATGTAGAAGATATAGACTCCGGGAAAATCACGCAGCTAACAAAAGACGGAAGCGATACGATTGTCAACGGAACCTTCGATTGGGTATATGAGGAGGAGTTCAGTTGCCGGGATGGTTTCCGCTGGAGCCCGGACGGAAAGCATATCGCCTATTGGCAAAGCGATACGAAAGGAACGGGAGTGTTCGACATTATTAATAATGTAGACTCCATCTACGCAAAGGTAATTCATTTCCCATACCCCAAGGCAGGAACCACCAATTCAGCCGTAAAAGTAGGCTACGTTTCCTCTACCGGCAGGAACACCACTTGGATCGCCATACCCGGAGATCCCCGGAACAACTACCTGCCCCGTATGGAATTCATCCCCGAAAGCGACGAGTTGTTCATACAGCAACTAAACCGCCCGCAGAATACAAATAAGGTATGGATCGCCAAGATATCCGATAACTCACTGAATAATATCTTCACCGATACGGATGCCGCATGGCTGGACACGAATGATAACATACAATGGTTAAAGGACAACCACTATTTCACATGGGAAAGCGAGCGTAGTGGCTGGCGGCATTTATACCGGATAAGCCGTGACGGAAAAGAGATACAACCCATCACCAAAGGTGATTTTGATTATATCTCGCCGGTCGGGACCGATCTACAAAAGGGCTGGGTCTATTTCATAGCCTCCCCGGACAATTTCACCCAACGCTACTTGTACCGGGCTAAAGCATTCGGCAATGGAGAAGTGGAGCGTGTAAGCCCCATGGAACAATCCGGACAGCACCGCTACAACATGTCACCCACCGGCAAATGGGCTATACATACGTATAGTAACGCCTCTACCCCATCCGTTATCGACATGGTTTCTTTCCCGAAACATCAATCCGTACGCATGCTTGAGGATAATGCCCAAGCCAAGGATCAATACGCCGCCTTAGGATTAAACCCGAAAGAATTTATCAAGGTCAAGTCCGGCAATCTAACCTTGGACGCATGGATGATAAAACCTGTCGATTTCGACGCATCCAAGAAATACCCGGTTATCATAGAGGTATACGGCGAGCCGGCGAGCGCCACCGTACAAGATGTATGGGGTAACGGAGATTTATGGCAACAATATATGGCGAACCAAGGCTATATCGTGGTGAGTATAGAGAACCGGGGCGCGAATACTCCTCGTGGGCGTGAATGGCGTAAATGTATTTACGGGGAAGTGGGCACTTTCTCCTCCGAGGATCAAAGCAGAGGTATTTTAGATATGGCCCGTCAATATCCGTTTATCGATGCCAGCCGGATCGGCATTACCGGATGGAGCGGCGGCGGCAGTCAAACCTTGAACTGCATGTTCCGTTATCCGAAAGTATTCCATACCGGTATAGCGATCGCTTTTGTCGCTGACCAGCGCCTATACGACACGATCTACCAAGAACGTTACATGAATACTCCGCAGAACAATCCGGAAGGCTACCGCAAAGGTTCCCCGATTACCTATGCCGAGGGACTGGAAGGTAATCTGCTGCTTATTCATGGTACGGGAGATGATAACGTGCATTACCAAAATTGCGAGATGCTGGTGAACAAGTTGATCAAGAACGGAAAGATGTTTACGCAAATCAGTTACCCGATGCGTAGCCATAGCATCAACGAAAGGGAAGGAACGACTCTTCACCTACGTAAGACAATGGCTAAATACTGGCTGGAGCATCTTCCGGCCGGTGGTAAATAGTTAATCCACGATTCAATGAAACAATTTTTATTGCGATTAGTGATCTTGGCAGGAATCAGTTTCCTGCCAACGGTGTCCAACGCCCAATTAAGGGAAAAGGCCGAAGAACTATTGTCTACGACATTAGGCAATGATCCGGAGGAACCAGTTACCCCAACCGATACGCTTTCGCTCGATGAGCAACATCGGCAGGATTCCATCAAGATGCAGGAGCTAGCCCTCCAGTTGCAAGAGATGAAACTAAACGAGATCTTACTGAAAGACGAGCTGGAAAACACGAAAAACAGCAACGCTACCGCCGACTCCCTAAAAAGGGCCGAGCAACGAAACCGTATCGATTCCCTTCGGGCACTGACTCCCGGCGTACCTGTAGTCGTAGAGGGGGATACCTTATTTCACCTTTACGCCAAGCGCGGAGGTCGCACTCCGGTTGACCGGGCTGAGGACATCCTCAATATCATGGTAAAGATCGGGACCTCGCATTCCTTGAAGAAGGATTCCATCTATATCTATGACAGCGAATACGTAACGGATATCATGTACGGAGATAAGGTTATCCTAAGTATCACCGATCAAGATGCCCTATGGCAAAATCTCAGTCGTATAGCCCTCGCAGAACAATATCAACCGATTATCCAAAACAAGATACAAGAGCTAAGGGAGCAACATAGTATCTTGCAGATAGCGAAACGGGTATTATTGTTCATCCTCGTAATTATCATCCAATATTTCCTGTTTAAGCTGACCAACTATCTGTTTAAGAAACTACGCAGGAAAATTATCTGGTTAAAGCAGAACCGACTCAGATCTATTACCATCCGGGATTATGAATTTCTCAACACACATCGCCAAGGACGCGTATTGATGTTTTTCACCAACGTAATACGATGGATCGTGTTACTAATCCAATTAACCATCAGTGTACCGATCCTTTTCGCTATCTTCCCGCAAACAGAAGATCTAGCCTTGAAGATATTCTCCTACTTGTTGGAGCCGGTAAAGATGATCTTTAAATCGGTAGCTTCCTATATTCCGAACTTGTTTATCATCTTGGTGATCTATTACTGTATCAAATACATCGTAAAAGGAATCCAATACATAGCCAACGAGATAGAGAGCGAGAACCTGAAAATATCAGGTTTTTACCCGGATTGGGCGCAACCGACGTTTAATATCATCCGTTTCCTGCTATACGCCTTTATGATCGCCATGATCTATCCTTATCTGCCGGGATCGGACTCGGGGGTATTTCAAGGCATATCCGTATTTGTCGGTTTGATCATATCGTTGGGTTCCAGTACGGTGATCGGAAATATCATCGCAGGGCTGGTCATTACTTATATGAGGCCCTTTAAATTGGGTGACCGTATCCAACTAAACGAGACGACTGGCAACGTGATCGAGAAGACTCCGTTTGTCACCCGTTTACGTACCCCTAAGAATGAGGTAGTGACCATCCCGAACTCCTTTATCATGTCCTCCCATACAACAAATTATAGCGTATCCGCACGGCAATACGGATTAATCATCCACAGCACGGTTACGATCGGCTACGACGTACCTTGGCGGCAAGTTCATCAATTATTGATCAATGCCGCCCGCCAGACCACCGGGGTATTGCCAGAGCCGAAGCCTTTCGTATTGGAGACCGAACTAAGCGATTACTATCCCTGTTATCAAATCAACGCTTATATAAAGGACGCCGATAAACTCGGGGATATCTATTCCGACCTGCATCAAAACATACAGGACGTATTCAATGAGGCTGGCGTAGAGATCATGTCACCGCACTATTTCGCCGGACGAGACGGAAGCGCTTCCACGATCCCGGCCTCTCCCTATCTGGATGACAGGGTAGAGCCTTCAAAGAAATAAATATTTCACGGTAAATAGTTAAAAATGATCCCTCACGAAACAAATCGTGGGGGATTTTATGTTATATGTCCAAACGTCACTAATAAAATAAATAATGGTAATGAAAAAGTATTTTATCGCAGTAGCGGCTATGGCATTTTTGGCCGCATGTAGCGGGAAACAAGCCCAAAAGGATGTACCCGTAGAAGTAGAGGAAGAAGAATTCGCCATAATGTCGGCGGCTCCGGACGCTCCGTCTCTGCCACTGATCCATTCTGTTAAGGCGACTCAACCGGCAAAACCCGTGAATATGAGAGATTCCTTGAAGGCTGATCCTAAAAAGGGACCGGTTATCCAAAAAAAGTATAAGGGAACCCTGACTTCTCCGGATAGCGTGAATGTAGATTATGACTTAACCTTGTATTATCAACAAGATAACGCAGACGAGGAAGGCGTATTCGAGTTGGATGCTCTTTATACCGTACCGGAAGCAGTAGCCTCAAGCACCGGAGCGGCGAAGAAAGCTCCTCAGAAAGCCATTACAACCGGTAAACAAAAAGTAAAGCACGGAGCTCCCGATGACGTTAGCGCAGTAATCTACGAGTTGATTCCTAGTGATGGCGAACCCGTCATTTATTTCCTAGTAGAAGGGGATAACTTGACCTTGATGAACGACGCGTTGCAAAAAGCGGCGGCAGATCTTAACTACACACTAAAACTTGTTCAATAATATAGGCAGCACATCTTTGTATATATAGATCACCCCGATAGTCTTACCGGATCGCCGGAAGCTATCGGGGTTTAGTTTTTATTTAAACCATCCTTAGCGGACCGATTATTTGATACCTAACTTGGCTTTGATCGCTTTAGGCAGGGCATCTTTATGAACCACGATATTCATGGTCTTATAACGGACAAATGCTTTGGAAGCATACCAAATACCGTTATACTTGTTGTTGGTTCCCCACGAGTTCTTCACCATATAATACTCGTTACCTTCTTGATCTTTGGCGATACCGTAAATCTGCATACCATGGTCGTCGGTCGTCTCATAATTATCATAAGCCAACTGGCGCTCTGCTTGCGTACACCATTTCTGAGGTTGCGGTTTTGTGTTCAGCTTCTTTTCCTCCGGTTTCAATTTCAACCAATGAGCCATATCGGAACCGCTCAACTCCTGTACCTTCTCATCATCAGGCATAACGGCCACTCCGTCACGAGTAAAACCAGATTCGCTCACGTCGGAACCCCAAGCGATCGTATACCCCGTATTAATCGCGTTATCAAAGACCTCCATAAACTCATCCAGCGGCAAGTTATACGACATACCGTGACGCCAGTTATCCTGAATCTCTAGCGGGAACTGGGTATAGAACGGATGATGCGTATAAGAAGTCAATGAGACATAATCCGAAGCCTTCAAACCTGTAGACTCGAAGAAAGATTTCGGTGTATATTCCTTCCCTTTATACGTGAATTTCTCAGGAGGAACCCCCAAGTAGATCTGATGTACGGCAGCGACCGCCTGCTTCCATAACATGGCGTTATTCTCATCAGACTGCAATTTGCGTAACTTTCCTTTGGCGATAGCGGCCACCATAGCGTCGGTCAAGGCGGAAAGCTCGGTATGGTTACTCAACGTATCGGAATACATCACGCCCGGGCGCATCTCCTCTTCCGGAACCAAGCCGAATGTTTCCATTCCATAAAGCGCATCATAGAAAGATCCACCTTGCGAGAACGAAACATCCCCATGCGTACGCACAGCAGCGTCGGCACGATCCAGATAGGTGTTATATACCGTAAACATCTCGGATAAGTCATACTCGCCCTTTCCCATACGAAGCAACTCCGACTCCAAGAAAGAGTACGAGGAGTAGCACCAGCACGTACCCGCACGATTTTGGTTCTTAACAGATGTAATGGGGTTCTCTTTCACGGTCGTGAACACGAATCCCTCCTCACTCTCCTTCTTCTCCGTGTCTTGCGCTTGGATCGTAGCGGACATAGCCAGAGCGAATAGCATGCTTGAAACTAGAATTGTCTTTTTCATGTAATTTTATATATTTATATTAGTATTAAGTCCGTATCGACCGCAAATGTAAGTTTTTTATCCGTAGCTAACTCTACAAAGTCGTACGTATTTGAGATATTTTATCTAAGTTTGCCTCTTCAGAAAACATAATATATAACTAATTATCTGCAAAATGAGAATATCTATTATCGGTTCGGGTAATATCGGTGGAGCGATCGCCCGAGGTTTAGCGAAAGGAACCATGTTCAAAGCCTCTGATATCACTTGTACCGCCCAATCGGACGAGACCTTGGAGAAGATGAGAAAGATCGATCCGGACTTTATCTTGACCCATGATAACGTGGAAGCGGCACGAAACGCTGATATCATCATCATCGCCGTTAAACCTTGGCGTGTGGAAATGATTATAGATGAGATTAAGTCGGTGCTCGACTTCGAGAGACAAATGATCGTATCCGTAGCGGCTGGCGTGACTTTCGACCTGTTGAATACTTATTTGACCAAGAATACGGACTTCGATTGTCTGGCTACTCCCACCATCTTCCGGATCATGCCCAATACGGCTATCGAGGTGATGAGCAGCATGACTTTCGTCTCCGCCCGCAATGCCTCCAAGGAGCAGACGGACCTAATCATCCGGATTTTCAACGAGCTGGGTAACGCCATGCTGGTAGAAGAGCGGTTGATGGCCGCAGGAACGGCATTGGCCTCCAGTGGCATCGCTTTCGCCTTGCGTTATATCCGTGCGGCGATAGAAGGCGGCGTGGAATTGGGTTTCTATCCGAAACAGGCGCAAGAGATCGTGGCGCATACCGTGAAAGGTGCCGTTGATTTATTGATCGAGAATAAAAGTAACCCGGAGATGGAAATCGATAAGGTAACGACTCCGGGCGGAATCACGATCAAGGGTCTAAATGAGATGGAACTTTCCGGTTTTACCTCTTCCGTGATCCGGGGACTGAAGGCCAGTAAATAAAAATAGGCAGACAAAGTAGTTTGCCAGCACCAATACGCCCCGAAATATGCTGACAAACTACTTTACCTGCCCTCGGCGGGTTTATGTTCTTTCCGCCTAGCCATTTCCATCTCCAACATCCGGAGTTCCCGGCTGGTCTGCCCCGCAACAGAAGTATTCTCTTCCGCACGCCGGATCAAATACGGCAGTACATCCCTTACCGAGGCGTACGGTACGTATTTGGTTACGTTATATCCCGCATGGGCTAAATTGAAGGAAATATTATCGCTCATTCCCAATAGCTGCGCAAAGAAAACACGGGAGTCATCGCGGGCGATCCCCTTCTCGTCCATCAATTTCGCCAACTTATAATTACTCTCCTCATTATGAGTTCCCATAAACATCTCAAAACGATCTAAATGATCCATGGTGAAACGGACCGCCGCATCATAATTCTCGTCCGTGGCCTGCTTATCTTTACAAATCGGATCGGGATAATCCAACGCCGCCGCACGGGCACGCTCCGCTTCCATATAAGCCCCGCGCACGAATTTCACGCCCGCAATATAACCTTTCGCCACGGCGTCATCGTAGATACGACGCAGATAAGGCATCCGGTCATGACGATACATTTGCAAGGTAGCGAATACGATCGCACGTTTCTTGTTGAACTTACGCATCGCCTCATCGGTAAGCGCATCGATGGCATCTTGGAAACAATAATCCTCCGCATCCACTAAAATACGTACGTCGTTATCGTAAGCCCGTTGGCAAAGCGCCATAAAACGCTCGCGGAACTCGCGGAAATGCCGGACATCGTCTATCGTAAGCTCTTCCCGTTTCTCGGAAGCTTTGGCCAGTAACTCATCGGTCGTGATCGTGGATGGTTTGAATACGGCATAGGCCAGATTCGTATTTCCTTTCGCAAAATCTATCGAGCGCAAGGTTTCCTCGAAAGTCGCCTGTATGCCCTCCGGGGTCTGCTCGCTCTCCGCCGAATAATCGAGCGTCGATTTCACGTTGTATTTCATCAAGTGGTTGATGGCAGCGGAACAGTCTTGTAAAGTTTCTCCCCCAACGAACTGTTTATATAAGGTAGGCTTCACCGCCCAAGCCAGCGGGAAATGTATTTTCAAGGCTATACTCGTGGCTACTTTAGCGCATTTTACCAACCAAGGATATTTTATCGTATTAAAAAGCCAGTAAGCATTTTGTAGTTCTCCCCGCGACTTCGACGAGAAAGCGATCTCGGTATTGTTAAAGTCTAACATATTGTATGTAGATAAAGGTAACGTCATAGCGTAGAGACGGGGCACGCCCCGTCTCCCCCACAATCAGTTGGTATTTCTTAATTATGACAATTATTTCTCACCTAAGAACGGATACCCGTAGCTCGTCGGAGGAACCAAACATTCCTTGATACAACGAGGATTCGTCCAACGAATCAAGTTCAGCGGGCCACCGGCCTTGTCATTCGTTCCGGACGCACGGGAACCGCCGAACGGTTGCTGGGCGATCACGGCGCCGGTCGGTTTATCATTGATATAGAAATTACCGGCAGAATAGCGCAAGGTATTGAATGCCTTATCGATCGCATAGCGATCACGGGCGAAAATAGAACCCGTCAATCCGTACGGAGAAGTTCGATCACAAAGTTCCAAAGTCTCCTCATATTTAGCGTCGTCATATACGTAGATCGTAATCACCGGCCCGAAGATTTCCTCTACCATGCTCTTGAACATCGGGTCCGTGGTCTGGATAACCGTTGGCTCCACGAAATAACCAACCGATTTGTCCCCGTTACCACCAAAAAGAACCTCCGCGTCCGGAGACTGTTTCGCATAATCGATATAACTCATGATGTTATCGAACGAAGCCTCATCGATCACGGCATTGACAAAGTTCGTGAAATCCTGCACGTCACCCATCTTGATCTCTTTCAGCATATCGCCCACGTAATCTTTCACCTCTTTCCAGAGAGAAGCCGGGATATAGGCCCGAGAACCCGCCGAGCACTTCTGCCCTTGATACTCGAACGCACCGCGTACGATAGCGGTAGCCACATCCAACGCCGGAGCGGAAGGATGAGCGAAGATAAAGTTCTTGCCACCTGTCTCGCCTACGATTTTTGGATAAGATTTATAATGCCCCAAGTTCTCTCCGATCTGACGCCATAAGGTATTGAACGTAGAGGTAGAGCCTGTAAAATGGAATCCTGCCAAATCACGGCTACCCGTAATCACCTTACCGATCACGCTACCCTGTCCCGGGATGAAATTCACTACGCCATCGGGCAAACCGGCCTCTTGGAAAACCTTCATCAAGAAATAGTTCGAATGGATCGCCGTAGTAGACGGTTTCCATACCGCCACGTTACCCATCATAGCCGGAGCCATATTCAGGTTGGAAGCGATCGACGTAAAGTTAAACGGCGTGAGCGAGAACACGAAACCTTCCAAGGCTCGGTATTCCATACGATTCAATATACCCGTCTCGGAATAGGGTTGATCGGCATATACTTGACTAGCGTAGAAGGTACTGAAACGCAAGAAATCGATCAATTCGCAGGGAGCGTCGATCTCCGCTTGGAACGGATTCTTGCTCTGTCCCAACATAACCGAAGCGTTCAGGATATAACGATATTTCGTAGCCAACAACTCAGCTACACGAAGCATAATAGACGCACGTTCCACCCATGGAAGTTCTGACCATTCCTTATGCGCTTTCATGGCGGCGTCGATAGCCATTTGTACTTCTTTCTCGCCCGCCTTATGATAAGTAGCCAATACATGATGATGATCATGAGGCATAACGACCTTACCGGTATTACCCGTACGGATTTCTTTTCCGCCAATTACCAGAGGAATATCCCATTCCTCGGAACTTATCTGCGCTAACGCTTTCTTTAAGGATGCTTTTTCACTTGATCCGGGAGCATACGCTTTTACCGGCTCATTAATGGGTTTAGGAAATCTAAAAATAGCATTATCCATAATACTTCAGATTTTTTAAATGGTTATTCAATGAAACTTTCTGCTGTAAACGTAGCAAATTTATTTTAAAACAGTGGCGTATAAACGTTAATATATATCAACCAAAGATAAGCTCATTTCACGGTCTATACAATGATCTAAAAGGCCTCTCCCGAAAACAATCCGCGAAAGTTGTTTGTTACATTAACATATTAATCATCTTAAAGGAATAAAATTATGGCAATTAAAAGAGTTTGGATTGAGGAGGATTGCATCGCTTGCGGTACATGCGAGGGCATTTGCCCGGAAGTATTCACTGTTACAGATCGTTCACGTGTAAACGAAGGAGTTAATTTCGATGATTTCGAGGCGGGTATTAAAGAGGCTGCCGAAAGCTGTCCGGTCGAGGTTATCAAATACGAATAGACAAAAACACATTAACCCTTACTTTTCCTTCCTAGATAAAATCACAGAATCATTGCGCAATCTATAATAACACGTTACCTTTGCGGAGGTAAGGTTAATAACATTAACTTCTTACGGGAATAGAAAGAATCAAAATAAGAAATAAGAAGTAAAATGAGAAAATTAGTATTACTGAGTTTTGTTATTGTCGTCTCTTTGCAATTTTGCGGGGCGCAATCATTAGATAAAATGCAATGGTTCAACGAGCCGGAGCAATGGGAGATTAAAGATAAGTCTCTTTCCATGCAGGTCACTCCCCAAAGCGACTATTGGAGGATTTCCCATTACGGGTTTACGGTAGATGACGCTCCTTTTTATTATGCTACTTATGGGGGTGAATTTGAAGTGAAAGTCAAGATAACCGGCGATTACAAGCAGCGTTTTGACCAAGCCGGCTTGATGCTTCGTATCAATCATGAAAATTATATAAAAGCCGGCATAGAATTCGTGGATGGTAAATATAACCTAAGTGCGGTCGTTACGCATAAGACCTCCGACTGGAGTGTTATCACCTTAGACAAAGCAATCCCCTATGTATGGATAAAAGCTGTCCGGAGATTGGACGCCGTGGAGATCTTCTACTCATTCGATGATAAGGAATACACCCTTATGCGTAACGCTTGGCTACAAGACAATATCCCCGTACAAGTCGGGTTTATGGCCGCTTGTCCCGACGGGAAAGGATTTAATGTGACATTCGAGCATTTCAAGGTAAAACACCTCCCGGATCAGCGCCGGTTAGAATGGCTAAAGAAAAATGCTGAATAAGTATTAGATGCTTATTTTTCAGACGCAGATGACACGGATTTACTATTCTTATCCGTATTATCTGCGTCATTTGTATTAAAAACAAGCCATACCTGTTAATTAGAAAAGAAAACAAGGGCTTTCACCTTCTTTTTGCTTTTTATTCCTATCTTTGGAGCGACATAATACAATAACTTCAGCAAAATGAACGAACAGATACAACAAATCGCGGAGCGTCTGGCCGGATTACGGGACGCACTGGAGATTACGCCGGAAGAAATGGCAAAGGTCTGCAACCTCACGACTGAGCAATATTTGCTGCTGGAAAGCGGCACGGTTGATATTTCCGTTAGCGTATTGCACCAGATCTCACAGGCTTATGGCGTAGAATTAACCACGTTGATGTTTGGCGACGAGCCTAAAATGAGTACGTACTTTATTACTCGTAACGGAAAAGGTGTTGCCGTAGAGCGTACGAAAGCCTATAAGTACCAATCATTGGCCGCCGGTTTCGTCGGACGTAAAGCGGACCCCTTCTTGGTAACCGTACATCCCAAACCAGAGGATGAGCCGATGTATCTCAATTCCCATCCGGGGCAAGAATACAATATGGTATTAAAAGGACGTCTGTTACTACAGATCAACAATAAAGATCTTATCTTAGAAGAAGGTGATAGTATTTATTTTAACTCAGAGCTTCCTCACGGTATGAAAGCGCTGGATGGGGAAAAGGTCAGTTTCTTGGCCGTCATTTTATAAACGATCAACAGCATGTTAGAAAGATTTATAGATAAAACGACGTTTGAGTCGCAAGAGGATTTTATTAAAAACTTCAAGATCAAGGTTCCGGAGAACTTCAACTTCGGATATGATGTGGTAGACGCTTGGGCGGAGGAAGAACCTGATAAGAAAGCGTTATGTTGGACAAACGATCATGGAGAGCATATTGATTTTACGTTTGCCGACTTGAAACGGTATACGGACCAGACGGCTTCTTATTTCCAATCCTTGGGGATCGGACATGGCGATATGGTGATGCTGATACTCAAACGCCGTTATGAGTTCTGGTTCTCTATCATCGCATTGCATAAATTAGGGGCTGTCGTGATACCGGCTACACACTTACTGACCAAGAAAGATATCGTTTATCGTGCGAATGCCGCCGATATCAAGATGATCGTTTGCGCCGGAGAGGAAGTGATAACGAAACATATCATAGAGGCTTTGCCGGACTCACCGACCGTAAAAAGTGTCGTATCCGTAGGGCCGGAAATACCGGAAGGTTTCGAGGATTTCCAACAGGGTATCCAAAACGCCGCTCCTTTCGCCCGCCCGTCTCACCCAAATAGCAATGACGATATCTCTTTGATGTATTTCACCTCCGGTACGACTGGAAACCCGAAAATGGTGGCCCACGACTTTACGTATCCACTGGGGCATATCGTGACTGGCAGTTTCTGGCACAACTTGCATAAGGACAGCCTTCACCTGACGATCGCGGATACAGGCTGGGGCAAGGCGGTTTGGGGTAAGCTATATGGGCAATGGATCGCCGGAGCGACCGTATTTGTTTACGACCACGAGAAATTCACGCCTGCTGATATGTTGCAGATGATACAGGATTACCGGATCACCTCGCTTTGCGCTCCTCCTACGATCTTCCGTTTCTTAATTCGTGAGGATATGACTAAATACGATTTATCATCCCTTCAATATTGCACGATCGCCGGCGAGGCCTTGAACCCCGCCGTGTTCGACACGTTCTATAAGTTGACCGGCATTAAATTGATGGAAGGTTTCGGACAGACAGAGACTACGCTGACTGTCGCCACTTTCCCGTGGATGGAGCCGAAACCAGGCTCTATGGGTGTTCCCAACCCACAGTATAAGGTCGATTTATTGCGTCCGGACGGAAGCCGTGCGGAGGATGGCGAGCAAGGACAGATCGTGATCCACACAACAAATGGTAAGCCTATCGGGTTATTCAAGGAATACTACCGGGACGCGGAACGTACCCGGGAAGCTTGGCACGATGGCCTGTATTACACGGGAGACGTGGCTTGGCGTGACGAGGATGGTTACTTATGGTTCGTTGGCCGCGCGGACGACGTGATCAAGAGTTCCGGCTATCGTATCGGGCCGTTCGAGGTGGAAAGTGCCTTGATGACCCACCCGGCGGTAGTGGAATGTGCTATCACCGGTGTCCCCGACGAGATCCGCGGACAGGTAGTAAAGGCCACGATCGTATTGGCGAAGGATTATAAGGATAAAGCGGGTGATGCCTTGATCAAAGAATTGCAAAATCACGTGAAACGTGTCACCGCTCCTTACAAATATCCCCGTGTTGTCGAATTCGTGGACGAACTGCCGAAAACAATCAGCGGAAAGATCCGACGGGTAGAGATCCGGGATAAAGATAATAAATAATAAATCATAACTTTCTTGAAAAGGATCGCTGTAAAAATAGGAAGTAATGTCCTGACCCGCAAGGATGGGACGCTAGATATCACCCGCATGTCCGCGTTGGTTGACCAAGTAGCGGACTTGCATCGGCAAGGTATGGAGATCGTCTTGATCTCCTCCGGTGCCGTGGCTTCCGGACGAAGCGAGATAAAGGCCGGCAAAAAGCTGGATCCCGTATCAGCCCGGCAACTGTATTCGGCGGTAGGACAGGCCAAGTTGATCAACCGGTATTACGAGTTATTCCGGGAGCATGGCATGACTTGCGGGCAAGTGCTTACTACAAAAGAGAATTTCGGGAGTCGTACGCATTACCTGAACCAGAAGCATTGCATGGAGGTAATGCTTGAAAACAAGGTGATCCCCATCGTGAATGAGAATGATACGATATCCGTAACCGAGCTGATGTTCACGGATAATGATGAGTTATCCGGCTTGATCGCTACGATGATGGGAATGGATGCCTTGGTGATTCTCAGTAATATAGACGGGATTTACAATGGAAATCCGTCGGACCCGGATAGTTCCGTGATCCGGGAAATCGAATGTGGGAAAACAGATTTGTCGGAATATGTACAGACTAGCAAATCATCCTTTGGACGGGGAGGTATGTTGACGAAATGTCATATCGCCCAAAAAGTGGCAGACGAAGGTATTGCGGTTATCATCGCCAACGGCAAAAAGGATAATATCCTTCCGATGTTATTGGCGGTGGATAGCGACACGGTCTGCACCCGTTTCATTCCGGCCTCGAAACCCGTCAGCAGCGTAAAGAAATGGATCGCCCACTCCGAGGGTTTCGCCAAAGGGGAAATACATATCAATAAAGGAGCCGAGGAGGCATTGACCGCCCCGAAAGCGACTAGCGTATTATTGGTTGGAGTAACCCGCATCGAGGGTGATTTCGAAAAAGATGATATCGTAAAGATAATGAATGAGGAAGGCGTGCAAATCGGCGTAGGCAGTACCGCCTATGACAGCGAGGAAGCACGTAAGCAAATAGGGCAACGGGATTTAAAACCGCTTATACATTATGATTATCTATATTTGGATTAAAAAGTATGAATGTAAAAGATATGCTGCGACAGGCATCGGATGCGGCTAAACAATTGATAACGCTATCGGATCAAACGATTATCGGGATCTTAAAGGAGACAGCGCAGGTTCTACGGACTCATACGGAGGAGGTACTCGCCGCGAATCGCCAAGATCTGGAACGTATGGACCCCGCAAACCCGAAATACGACCGGCTGAAATTGACAGAGGAAAGGCTACAAGGTATCGCCGCCGATATGGAGAATGTATCGACATTACCTTCTCCATTAAATAAGGTCTTGAGCGAGACTACCCGCCCGAACGGAATGGTTATCCGAAAAGTAACCGTGCCTTTCGGGGTGATCGGTGTGATCTATGAGGCTCGTCCGAATGTTACCTTCGATGTTTTTTCCTTATGTTTCCGAAGCGGTAATGTTTGCGTGCTAAAGGGTGGATCGGATGCGGACTTCTCTAACCGAGCCTTGGTACGCATCATCCATTCTGTATTAGAGCGTCAGGGTATAAATCCGGCTGTATGCACTTTACTACCTCCGGATCGAGAGGCTACGGCGGAATTACTGGGAGCGGTCGGCTTGGTTGACTTAATCATTCCTCGTGGAAGCAGTTCCTTGATTCACTTCGTCCGGGAACACGCGAAAGTTCCGGTGATCGAGACTGGCGCTGGTATCTGTCATACCTATTTTGATCGCTCCGGAGATAAAGGCAAGGGACGTGAGATCGTAAATAACGCAAAGACACGGAGGGTCAGCGTATGTAATGCCTTGGATTGCTTAATCATCCACCGAGAACGTCTATCTGATCTTCCGTATATCTGTGGAAAGCTTCCGGACAGCAACGTAATCATTTATGCGGACGAACCGGCTTATGCCGCTCTATCCGAACATTATCCGGAGACGCTTTTACAACAGGCTAACGAAAACAGTTTCGGTACCGAGTTCCTCGATTACAAAATGAGTATCCGTACCGTATCCTCTTTAGACGAGGCTCTATCACATATCGCCCGGTACAGTTCAAAACATAGCGAAAGCATAATCAGCGAAGATCCGGAAACTATCCGGCGCTTCCAGCAATTGGTAGATGCCGCTTGCGTATACGCAAATGTATCTACCGCCTTTACTGATGGGGCCCAATTCGGATTCGGGGCGGAGATCGGAATCAGTACCCAAAAGCTACATGCCCGGGGACCGATGGCGCTTCCTGAATTAACGACTTATAAATACATCATAGAAGGAGACGGGCAGACGAGAATATAGGAACTCGCCTGTCTCTTTCTTCTAGAACAACACTTAAATCTAAACGAATAATGTCAACAGTAATAGATTCAAATATTTTCAATACTTTAGTTTCAAATACATTCTATTCCTGTCCTTTAGGAGGGGCTATCTATGATACGGAAGGAAATCTGATAGACTTGAATAAGGCGATGTTCGCTCATTTTTCCTTGGCAGATAAGCATGACTTTATTATAGAACATCTATTTAATAACATCGTACTAACCGATTCCTTGAAGTCATCTTTAAGAAAAGGTGACGCAATTATATGCGAAGAGCCCGTCACGTTTAAAGTAGAACCCATCTATACCGATGAACAGGGGCTTAGCGGGTATACGCTTTGGCTTACGCAGCAGGGAGAAAAAGAAACTGACAGGGAAAATAAACTATTGATGGGACAATTGAACGAGAGCCGGATATTGATGCGGCAAGCGTTGGAAGACGGTAAATTAGCCGCTTACTCATTCAGCTTCGACCGTTTCTCCACTTGCGACAAAAAGCATTGTAACCGCTGTTTTCAATTCTACGGCACGACCAATACTCTATTAGATAAAAACAGGTTTATATGCAGGGCTTTATCATCCGTACGTAAGCCAGAGGATAGTTTGGATTTCTTCTATCTGTTCAATAAAATCCGGGACGAGAAATTATCGTCTCACAACGTCACCTTCCACCTGAAGAATCAAGACGGGACTTATAAGATGTATGAAATATCGGGTAAAAGCATGGATATTGATGAAAGCGGCACCCCACATGTCATTATAGGTAGCATTATCGAAAAGGAAAACGACGAGCTAGCTATCGCGAATCATCAGAAATCCAAGGATCTTTCCCTATTGAAATCTACGTTTCTGGCAAATATGACGCACGAGATCCGGACTCCGTTAAATGCCATCGTCGGCTTCTCCGATATGTTAGGACTGGAAGATGATCCGGAAATGCGTGAACAGTATATTTCCATGATTAAAGAAAATAACACGGCTTTGCTCGAATTAATCAATGACACACTCGAGATGTCCAGAATCGAGTCCAATACGATCAATTGGTCATATGAGGATGTAAATCCGCTCGCTATCATGCACGATGTATACGAATACGCCTCTCCCCGCATATCCGAAAACGTACGGTTAATCTTGGATGATTCTCCAAACGTATCTCTTCACACGGATAAACATAAGCTTATGCTTATCTTGAAAAAACTACTTTCTAACGCCCTCCGATATACGGAGAAAGGAGAAATTCATTTCGGATACCAATCGTTGTATCCGGTCAGCGTGCAATTTTACGTGTCCGATACAGGCAACGGCATCCCGAAGGACAAACTAGGGCACATCTTCGAGCGATTCCTGCAATTGAACGAATTTGAACCGGGTACCGGATTGGGACTTTCAATCTGTAAAGGTCTGGTCACCGCCATGGGAGGTACCATTTGGGTGAACTCGGAGGAAGGGAAAGGTTCTACCTTCAGTTTCAAACTACCCATAACACCTCCGGATACGATCTCTTAAACAATTCCTTGGTCTTTCTAAAGGATAATTGACAAGTAGTCATTATCTTTGCCTTTAACAAAATATTATTGTAACAGATATGAGACATTTCACTTGCGTACAGGATTTAGGTGACTTGAAACAAGCGCTTAATGAAGCTTTCGAGATCAAGAAAGATCGTTTCCAGTTTAGTGAACTGGGAAAAAACAAGACGTTGTTGATGATATTTTTCAACTCAAGCCTACGTACCCGCTTAAGCACCCAAAAGGCTGCCATGAACTTAGGTATGAACACGATCGTTTTGGACGTTAACCAAGGTGCATGGAAGCTGGAAACAGAGCGAGGTGTTATCATGGATGGTGATAAACCGGAGCATTTGCTGGAAGCTGTTCCTGTAATGGGCTGTTACTGCGATGTGATCGGGGTCCGTTCTTTCGCACGCTTTGAGAATAAAGAAGATGATTATAACGAAAAGATATTGAGTCAGTTCATCGAGCATTCCGGCCGGCCGGTATTTAGCATGGAAGCGGCGACACGCCATCCGTTGCAAAGTTTCGCCGACTTGATCACGATAGAGGAATATAAGAAAACAGCTCGTCCGAAGGTAGTCATGACTTGGGCTCCTCATCCGAAATCATTGCCGCAAGCCGTACCAAACAGCTTTGCCGAATGGATGAACGCTACAGATTATGAGTTTGTTATCACTCATCCGGAAGGTTATGAGCTTGATCCTAGATTCGTAGGCAACGCTAAAGTGGAATACGATCAGAAGAAGGCTTTTGAAGGAGCGGATTTCATTTACGCAAAGAACTGGTCCGCTTATAAAGATCCGAATTACGGACAAGTAATCAGCACAGATCGTAGCTGGACCGTAGACGCAGAGAAAATGGCGCTTACGAATAACGCTTATTTCATGCATTGCTTGCCGGTTCGCCGCAATATGATCGTTACCGATGATGTGATAGAGAGCCCGCAAAGTATCGTAATCCCCGAGGCGGCAAACCGTGAGATCTCCGCACAAACCGTATTGAAGAAAATATTGATGGGATTATCTAATCTTTAGGATAGAGAGATAGGGTATTCTTTACGATGGGCATTCTTAGGTGTTTATAACAGGCATTCTTAACACCTAAGAATGCCCATTGTAAGCATCTAAGAATAGGCATCAAGGTTTTTCAATGTAAACGAGCCATCCCAACAATAAAAGAGTACTCCCCTACTCTTGTAGAAAAGTACTCTTTCTATGGCTGAAAACAAATCTATTAAGCCTCTCCTGTCGGACCTGCGAAGTCCTCAAAATTAGCTGTTTTGTTATTATTATTTCCTGCTTGAAGTTGCTCCCCAAATTTCTTGATATTGTCTTGCAAAGCGAATAACAAACGTTGAGCGTTATCCGGAGTTAAGATTACGCGGCTTTTTACTTGTGCCTTAGGAGCTCCCGGAACCACCCGGATGAAATCTAGGATAAATTCAGAGCTTGAATGAGATATAATAGCCAAATTGGCGTAAGTTCCTTGTGCCATCTCTTCAGATAACTCGATCTGAATCTCGTTATTGGCAGGTTTGTTGTTTTCCATACTTTCTTCTTTTAAATTTATGGTGATTAAAAATTGCGAAGACAAATATACATATTTATTCCGGGTTACAAAGGGGTTGAAGACTATAAATGCAAAAACGACTACCTTCTCAGGCAGTCGTTTTCTAGTTGTGTTTTTAATTCTCAATTCTTTAGACCAATGTAAAAATACCTTTTGTGTTTGATATAATTGGTTTTGGCGTTTTAGTTAAGGTTTGTTTTGTCTAAGTGCTAATCTCTTTCACTTGAACTTTACAAAAGTAAGGGCTTTAGCAAAGACCACCAAATACTATATGTGCAATAAATAATACTATATCATCAACACTTGACACAAATCAATGTAAACATGCTTTAAATCATGTTTTAAATTATAAACCTCGAACGGGAATATTTCTCCCTGTACTCTGTAGGGGTACTCCCCCTACGCCGTTTGAATACCCGGTTGAAATTCGATAGATTATTAAAACCGCACCTGTAACATATTTCAGAAATACTGTCACTTGTATCGGTCAAACGGCATACCGCCTCGGCTACCCGGATCTCATTCAAGTTATCGATAAATGTCTTTCCCGTCCACTTCTTCAAGAAACGCATCAATGAGGCATCGCTCATATTTGTTAACTTAGCCACTTCCGACAAGGTGATACGTTTTTGATAATTTTCGTGTAAATATAACATGATACTATCTAAACGATCGGTATCGTTATTATTATAGTTCTTTACCGTGTTCACGGCATTCAACCGACGGGCTGCTTTATCCAAAGATAGAATCTTAAGAATCTCGACCAAACGCAACAGGTTCTTGAAAGAATCCGGCTTGTTATCGTTCGACAACATTCTTAATTTATCTTGAATGCCAAGTATCATTTCCCGGCTGAAAACAAGACCACTGGAAGCGTTATCAAACATATCCTTCATGGTCTTGAAATGCCGTCTATTGATTAAGCTATCAAATAACGATTTATGAAATTGTATCGTTATCTCAAAGATCCCATTACACGGACACTTATGGTTCGAGTAAGCATGCTTCGTTCCTCCCGCGATCAACACCAAATCCAGATCATCGATTTCCTCGACCGAATCGCCAACTATCCGGATAGCGCCAGCGGCATTCTCCAGATAGTTCAACTCAAATTCCATGTGTACATGTAACGGAAAATTAAACCCCGATTTCGGGCGTTGCATGACCAAGAAGCAATCCTCTGATGAAAGCGGGGTAGTTTCCTTCAATACGTCTACTTTCCCCATACACACAAAGCTTTTTTATTCGAGTATCAACGTACTGATTACCGGGCAATGGTCGGATGGGAACAGATTATTCAACGTTTCAGTCAATACACCATGACGCAATACCTTGATATTCCCTTTCACGAAGATATAATCGATCCATTCACGCTTGTCGTAAGGGATCTTTCCAAAATCATGGAACGTCCATTCCGGGCCGTAAGTAAACCCTGCGATCGTGCGGGAATGAGTCAAATGACGAGGATCACTCGGATTAGTCAATACTTGTATCGGCTCATCAGAAGGCACGGCATTGAAATCGCCAGTCACGATTATAGGTAAATTCTCGGATAATTTCTTCGCTTGCTCCAGCACCAAAGAAGCTCCTTCATGACGAGCCACTTTCCCCATATGATCCAAGTGCGTATTCAAGAAGAAGAATTTCTTTCCCGTATTCTTATCTTTCAAGATCGCCCAAGTAGCTACACGCTCGCATGCGGCGTCCCAACCTTTCTTACCAACGGCATTTATATCTTCGGCTAACCAGAAATTACCGCTTTTCTCAACGGAGAAACGATCCTTACGATAGAAAATCGGAGCGTACTCCCCTTTCGTCTTGCCATCCTCACGACCAACACCCACATAAGCGTATTCCGGTAAACGATCAAGCAAATCATTCAGCTGATTATTCAAGACCTCTTGCGCACCGAACACATCCGCCTCATGGAATTTCACTAAATCAGCAGCGAAATCTCTTCTGAATTTCCATTGATTATCCTTATCACCCGAATTATCGTAACGGATGTTATAAGACATTACATTCATTTTCTCATCGTTGTTTTTAGCGAATAAGCAGCCAGTGGCAAATAAAGCCACCATTAAACAAAGTAAAATTCTCTTCATGATATTGATTATTATATGTTTCTTATATGTCTCAGTATTTATCTATGGTCTTTGTTACCTCGCAAAAATAAAGTTTATCCATTTATTAAGCAAATAAGGAAGAACAAAAAAGGCCGACAGATTGCTCTGCCGGCCTTTCTTTATAGTTTATTAAACGTTCCTATTCTTCATCATCTTTGTCCATGGCATTGAAATCAACCACGTTCTTGCGATTAGCGAAGATACGATCGAACTCATCCTTTGCGCCTACGATCAGCTTATCAAACTCACGCTGACCGGTACCGGCAGGAATCAAGTGACCACAGATAACGTTCTCTTTCAAACCTTCCAAACGGTCTACCTTTCCGTTGATAGCAGCCTCGTTCAATACTTTCGTCGTCTCTTGGAAAGATGCGGCGGACATAAAGCTGTTCGTCTGCAAAGCGGCACGTGTGATACCTTGAAGAATCTGGTTGGCTGTAGCCGGAATAGCGTCACGTACCTCGACCAACTTAAGGTCACGGCGTTTCAACATACTATTCTCATCTCTCAACTTACGTGCAGTCACGATCTGTCCGGCCTGCAATGTCTGAGAATCTCCCGGATCGGTAACAACTTTCTTGCCCCAGATACGATCGTTCTCGTCCATTACCTCCAACTTATCAACAATCTGCTGCTCCAAGAAGCGAGTATCTCCCGGATCAACCACCTCTACCTTACGCATCATCTGACGAACGATAACCTCGAAGTGCTTATCGTTGATCTTCACACCCTGCAGACGGTATACATCCTGAACCTCATTCACGATATATTCCTGCACAGCCGTCGGACCTTTGATCGCCAAGATATCCGAAGGAGTGGTAGCACCGTCTGATAGCGGCATACCCGCACGGATATAGTCGTTTTCCTGAACCAATAATTGTTTAGACAGAGGAACCATATATTTCTTAACCTCACCCAACTTAGACGTTACAGTGATCTCACGGTTACCACGTTTGATCTTACCGAATCCTACCTCTCCGTCGATCTCAGATACGACAGCAGGGTTAGACGGGTTACGAGCCTCGAACAACTCGGTTACACGAGGAAGACCACCGGTGATATCACCGGCCTTACCTACGGCACGAGGGATCTTAACCAAAACCTCACCAGCTTTCACTACATCACCATTGTCTTTCACGACGTGAGCGCCCAACGGCAAAGAGTAGTTCTTCAAGTAATTACCATTCTCATCCACGATATGAGCGGCCGGAGCCTTCGTCTTATCCTTAGACTCGATGATGATCTTCTCCTTCAAACCGGTAGTCTCATCACTCTCAACCTTGTAAGTTACGTTCTCTACCAAACTCTCGAACTCGATCTTACCGGAAACCTCTGATACGATTACGGCATTGAACGGGTCCCACTCGATGATCACGTCACCCTTCTTAATTGAGTCACCGTTGTTGAAGAACAACTTAGAACCATAAGGTATATTATGAGTCAACAACACGATCTTCGTGTTCGGATCAACAATGCGCATTTCAGCCAAACGGCTTACTACTACCAAATGTTTCTTTCCGCTCACCTCGTCTACCGCCTCAACAGCACGAAGCTCGTCGATCTCTAAAATACCATCATATTTAGATGTAATACTATTCTCTGTTGCGATGTTGGATGCGATACCACCGACGTGGAATGTACGCAACGTCAACTGTGTACCCGGCTCACCGATAGACTGCGCGGCGATTACACCGACAACCTCACCCTTCTGAACCATGCGGTTCGTAGCCAAGTTACGTCCATAGCACTTAGCGCAGACACCCTTCTTAGACTCACAAGTCAATACGGAACGAATCTCGACGCTCTCGATCGGAGAGTCTTGGATTGCCTTAGCGGCATCCTCACGGATTTCCTCACCGGAACGAACGATAACCTCGCCCGTAATCGGATGGATCACATCGTGAACAGATACACGACCTAAGATTCTCTCATACAAGGAAGCGATCACCTCCTCGTTATTCTTCAATTCCGTACAAACCAAGCCACGCAATGTACCACAGTCTTCCTCGTTTACGATCACGTCGTGAGAGACGTCAACCAAACGACGAGTCAAGTAACCGGCATCGGCAGTCTTCAAAGCGGTATCGGCCAAACCTTTACGAGCACCGTGAGTAGAGATAAAGTACTCCAACACGGACAAACCTTCCTTAAAGTTAGAAAGGATCGGGTTCTCGATAATCTGACCACCTTCTGCACCACTCTTCTGCGGTTTCGCCATCAAACCACGCATACCGGACAACTGACGAATCTGCTCCTTAGAACCACGGGCACCGGAATCCATCATCATGTAGATTGAGTTGAATCCATCGTTATCCGCCGTCAATTGCTTAATCAAGATATTAGACAAGTTACTATTAACGTGTGTCCAAGTATCGATAATCTGGTTATAACGCTCGTTGTTGGTAATGAAACCCATATTATAGTTAGCCATGATCTGCTCAACCTCCTCATATCCCTTCTGAACCAACGCGTCTTTTTCAGCAGGAATAAGCACATCAGCCAAGTTGAAAGACAGACCACCCTTAAATGCCATATAGTAACCCAAGTTCTTGATATCATCCAAGAACTGAGCGGTACGAGCTACGCCACAAGCCTTGATTACCCGACCGATGATGTCGCGAAGAGACTTCTTACCCAACACCTCGTTTACATAACCAATCTCTTTCGGCACGAACTCGTTGACCATCAAACGTCCAACAGAAGTCTCAACCATCGTCTTCACCAAGTTACCGTTCTCATCCAAATCCTCCACGTAAACATGGATCGGAGCATGGATATCCAACTTCTTCTCATTGTAAGCGATCGTAGCCTCTTCCGGACCATAGAAAGTCAAACCTTCGCCTTGTGTACCCTTGCGCAACTTGGTAATATAATACAAACCAAGCACCATATCCTGAGAAGGTACGGTAATAGGAGCACCATTCGCAGGGTTCAAGATATTGTGTGAAGCCAACATCAACATTTGAGCTTCCAAAACAGCCTCATTACCTAACGGCAAGTGAACAGCCATCTGGTCACCGTCGAAGTCGGCGTTGAATGCCGTACATGCCAACGGGTGCAACTGGATAGCCTTACCCTCGATCAATTTCGGCTGGAACGCTTGGATACCCAAACGGTGCAATGTCGGGGCACGGTTCAATAATACCGGGTGACCTTTCATTACGTACTCCAAAATATCCCAAACAACCGGTTCCTTACGGTCAACGATCTTCTTGGCAGATTTCACCGTCTTCACGATACCGCGTTCGATCAATTTACGGATAACGAAAGGCTTATAAAGCTCGGCAGCCATATTCTTCGGCAAACCGCACTCGTGCATCTTTAATTCCGGACCTACGACAATAACCGAACGAGCGGAGTAGTCTACACGCTTACCCAACAAGTTCTGACGGAAACGACCTTGTTTACCTTTCAAACTGTCGGACAAGGACTTCAACGGACGATTGGCGTCTGTCTTAACCGCGCTCGATTTACGAGAGTTGTCAAACAAAGAGTCCACGGCCTCCTGAAGCATACGTTTCTCATTACGTAAGATCACTTCCGGAGCCTTAATATCGATCAATCGTTTCAAACGGTTATTACGGATAATAACACGACGATATAAATCATTCAAGTCAGAAGTAGCGAAACGGCCACCGTCCAGCGGAACCAACGGACGCAGTTCAGGAGGGATCACCGGGATCACCTTCATGATCATCCATTCCGGTTTGTTACGACCTCTGGACGCACGAAAAGACTCAACCACCTGAAGGCGTTTCAAGGCCTCGTTCTTTCTCTGTTGAGATGTGTCCGTGTTCGCACGGTGACGCAACTCATAAGAAAGAGAATCCAAGTCCAAGCGAGCCAACAGATCATAAACAGCCTCAGCGCCGATCTTAGCGATGAACTTATTCGGATCCGTATCCTCTAGCAATTGATTTTCTCTTGGAAGGCTATCCAAAATATCCAGATATTCCTCCTCAGATAATAGGTCTAACTCACCGACCGTGTCTACGCAACCCGGCTGGATCACGACGTAGCGTTCGTAATAGATGATGGAATCCAGTTTCTTGGTAGGAAGACCTAGCAAGTAACCGATTTTATTAGGCAAAGAACGGAAATACCAAATATGGGCAACAGGAACCACCAAATGGATGTGTCCCATACGTTCACGACGAACTTTCTTTTCCGTAACTTCCACTCCACAACGATCGCAGACAATACCTTTGTAACGGATACGCTTGTACTTACCGCAATGGCACTCATAGTCCTTGATCGGACCAAAGATACGCTCACAGAACAAACCGTCACGCTCAGGCTTATACGTACGATAGTTAATTGTTTCCGGTTTCAAAACCTCACCGCTGGAGTTCTCTAGGATCTCCTCAGGGGATGCCAGACCGATGGTTATTTTTGAAAAGTTACTCTTTATCTTGTTTTCTTTTCTAAAGGCCATATTATTTATTTATAAAGAGTTATCAATAGATAAAGTAGACGGGCCGTAGCCCACCTACTTCTTTATTGTTATTGAATTAATCCAGAGTGAAACTCAAACCAAGTCCTCTCAACTCGTGCAATAATACATTCAGAGATTCAGGAATACCCGGCTGTGGCATCGGATCACCCTTCACGATCGCCTCATAAGCCTTCGAACGTCCTACAACGTCATCAGACTTAATCGTAAGAATTTCCTGAAGAACATGAGCGGCACCGAAGGCTTCCAGTGCCCAAACCTCCATCTCTCCGAAACGCTGACCACCGAACTGTGCCTTACCACCTAACGGCTGTTGCGTAATCAAAGAGTACGGACCGATTGAACGGGCATGCATCTTATCGTCAACCATGTGGCCCAACTTCAAGAAGTAAGTCACACCCACCGTAGCAGGTTGGTCGAAACGCTCACCAGTACCACCATCATACAAGTAAGACTTACCGTAGCGAGGAATACCAGCTTTGTCTGTCCATTCGTTCAAATCATCCAAAGTCGCGCCATCGAAGATCGGAGTAGCGAACTTAACGTCCAGCTCACGTCCGGCCCAACCCAACACGGCCTCAAAAATCTGTCCCAAGTTCATACGAGAAGGCACACCCAGCGGGTTCAAGCAGATATCCACCGGAGTACCGTCTTCCAAGAACGGCATATCCTCCTGACGAACGATCTTTGATACGATACCCTTGTTACCGTGGCGACCGGCCATCTTATCACCTACCTGAATCTTACGTTTCTTGGCGATATAAACCTTAGCCATCTGTACGATACCTGTCGGCAGCTCATCACCGATCGTCAAGTCGAACTTCTTACGTCTCAACTCAGCGTCAAGCTCCTTGTACTTCTTCAAATAATTCAAGATAACCTGTTTGATCAACTCATTCTTCTGAGCGTCTGCCGTCCACTTGCTTACTTGGATGGAGTTATAATCCAATTCTTCCAGAGATTTGCGGGTAAACTTAGCACCCTTAGCGATAATCTCCGTATTCATATAGTCTTTAACACCTTGAGAAACCTTGCCGTTTGTAAGCACTAACAACTTATCAACTAACAAAGTCTTCAAGCTAGCCATCTTTTCTTCGTATTCCTCGTCCAACTTCGGCAAGATCGCCTTATCAGTCAATCTGGATTTACGTTTCTTGACAGCCTTCGAGAACAAAGCGGTCTCGATAACCACACCGCGCAAAGACGGAGTAGCCTTCAAGGAAGCATCCTTCACATCACCCGCCTTATCACCGAAGATAGCACGCAACAACTTTTCCTCCGGAGATGGATCAGACTCACCTTTCGGAGTGATCTTACCAATCAAGATATCACCCGGCTCGATGCGAGCACCTACACGAACGATACCTCTCTCATCCAAATCCTTGGTAGCCTCTTCGCTGACGTTAGGGATATCGGAAGTCAATTCCTCCATACCACGCTTTGTCTCACGTACCTCAAGGATGTATTCGTCAACGTGGACAGACGTAAAGAAGTCCTCACGAACCATACGCTCGTTCAACACGATAGCATCCTCATAGTTATAACCCTTCCAAGGCATGTAAGCCACCTTCACGTTACGTCCCAAAGCAAGCTCGCCTTTCTGGGTTGAGTAACCCTCGGTAAGGATATCGCCGGCTTTCACACGTTGTCCGCGATGACAGGTCGGTTTCAAATCGACTGTCGTACTTTGGTTGGTCTTACGCCATTTCGGGATATTATATGTCTTAACCGCATCCTCGAAGCTAACGAATTCCTCGTCCTCCGTGCGGTCATATTTAATCTTGATACAAGTAGCATCAACGAACACAACCTCGCCCTCACGCTCAGCCATAATCTGAGTACGGGAGTCACGGGCAACCTGCGCCTCAATACCGGTACCAACAATCGGAGCGTCCGTACGCAACAAAGGAACTGCCTGACGCATCATGTTAGATCCCATCAACGCACGGTTAGCGTCATCGTGTTCCAAGAATGGGATCAAAGAAGCTGCGATAGAAGCGATCTGCTGCGGAGCCACGTCCATCAAGTCAAGCTCAGAAGGAGGAACAACCGGAAAGTCAGCCTCGAAACGAGCCTTCACCTTATCACGAATAAACTTACCGTTATCATCCAATGGAGCGTTACCTTGAGCGATTGTCAACTCTTCCTCTTCCTCCGCCGTGTAGTATTGCAAGCCTTCCTCAGAGAAGTCGACCTTTCCATCTGCCACCTTACGGTACGGAGTCGAGATGAAACCAAGATCGTTGATCTTAGCGTATACACATAAAGAAGAGATCAAACCGATGTTCGGACCTTCCGGGGTCTCAATCGGACAAAGACGACCATAGTGCGTATAGTGAACATCACGAACCTCGAATCCGGCACGCTCTCTAGACAAACCTCCCGGACCTAGGGCTGATAAACGACGCTTGTGCGTGATCTCCGCCAACGGGTTCGTCTGGTCCATGAACTGAGACAAGGCATTCGTTCCGAAGAAAGAGTTAACCACGGAAGAAATCGTCTTCGCATTGATCAAATCAATCGGAGTAAACACCTCATTATCGCGAACGTTCATACGTTCACGAACTGTACGTGACATACGAGCCAAACCAATACCGAACTGGTTATACAATTGCTCGCCAACCGTACGTACACGACGGTTGCTTAAGTGGTCGATATCATCCACGATAGCCTTCGAGTTGATCAACTCGATCAGGTACTTGATGATCTCGATAATATCTTCTTTAGTCAAAACCTTAACATCAGCGCTTGTAGTAAGGCCTAACTTCTTGTTGATCCTGTAACGTCCCACCTCACCCAGATCATAACGTTTCTCTGAGAAGAACAGGTTCGTGATAACCTCGCGTGCGCTAGCCTCATCAGCCGGTTCCGCATTTCTCAACTGTCTGTAGATATACAACACAGCTTCCTTCTCGGAGTTACTCGGGTCTTTCTGGAGCGTATTATATATGATAGCATAGTCAGACAGATTCTGGTCCTCACGATGCAACAAGATATTTTGCGTGCCTGAATCCAAGATAGCCTCGATATTGTCGCTATCCAGTACAGACTCACGGTCGATGATAACATCGTTACGTTCAATAGAAACCACCTCACCGGTATCCTCATCTACGAAATCCTCCACCCAAGTCTTCAAAACACGAG
>OGCU01000028.1_pt1 | contig 165879 bp, 148 predicted proteins | sample 1570251 | NCBI WGS metagenome assembly OGCU01 (sample SAMEA2582182, study PRJEB24529) | metagenome | biome: Human gut stool | place: China | collected 2011
TGAAGTAAGTATAGTTGTGATCAGAGCAGGTATAGGTGCAATTAAAGCAAGTGCCAATGCAATCCGGAAGAATACATTTGCGATCCGGAAAGCCTAGTTATACAATATTTTCACAAGCAAAATTGGGGACGGAAACGGGAAAAGCCTACCTTTTAAACCAAAGGCTCGCTGATTTTAAACCAAGGAAGCGTTGGTTTTAAAGGTAAAGGGTCTTGATTTTAAAAGTAGGGTGGCCGTGTAAGGAGGCTGTAGGGGCGCTTTTCAGGAAATAGAGAGGCGATCAGAGAAAAAGGGAGAATAAGGAGATATACCGATTTTAAAAGAGACGAAGTTGAAAATAAACGGTAATTGCACCATGGCACTGTCCATCATTTTGTGTAAATAGAAAACTACAGGATTCAGGTTTTATACTTGAATCCTGTTTTCAAATATAGTAATAAATTGGTTAAATAAGGACTATCCATCTGATTAAAGTGAGTCGTCACTATTCTTCCCCTCCTTCCCTTCCATTTATAAGACTAGAATAAGAATAGTATAGAATAAGAATAGTAACGACACTAACAATTTCTATTGAAAGCCCTTCTTACAAATAACATACATAAGAGGACTACAGTAAATTTATATAATCCGCAGTGCACTATTTACGACTCTTTCACCAACTGCCCCATAGCCCATACCGCCTTGACGTTCAGATCACGATCCAGAATCAGAATATCCGCATCTTTATCCTTCTGGAGAGATCCTTTACGGTCATAAACTCCCATAATACGGGCAGGAGTCTCAGAAGCCATACGTATGGCATCTGCCAGGGGAATATCAGCCTTCACCATCGTACGTACCAACTGATCCATGGTAGCAATACTACCTGCCAAGGCCGAACGGTCGGCAAGCTTGCACACACCGTCTTCTATAATAATACGGGGATCGTCGATCGCCTTACCTTCAGCAGCCGCATATGAAAGCGCGTCGGTCACCAGACAAGTATGCTCCACACCCTTCAGCTTATAAGCCAGTTTCAAAATAGTGGAAGGCAAATGAATGCCGTCAGCAATCAGCTCGATAGTCATGCCATCGGTCAGGTAGACGCTCTCAACCGTTCCCTCGTATTTATATTCGCGACGCTTATGAAAGCCCGGCATTGCATTGTAGAAGTGCGCAGCATGTGTAAATCCCGCCTCGTATGCTTCCTTTATGCCATCATATTCGGCTTCCGTATGCGAAACAGCTCCTACAATTCCCTTCGACTTCAGATAACGTGCAAAGTCAAGTGCTCCGGGCAGTTCGGGAGAGGCATCCCAACGCTTGATGCAATCGGTGCTTTCAAGCAAAGAGGTGTATTCTGCCACATCGACTTCTTTCACTTGGTTTGCAAACTGTTCTCCCGCCATCTTACGGTTCAGGTAAGGACCTTCCACATGTAAGCCGAGTATCGGGCTATCGGGTTCGGCCATCAATTTTTCGCATATATCTACAGCTTTGCGTATTTCGGAGAACGGAGAAGAAGAAAGTGTCGGGAAAAAGCTGGTGGCACCGTGCTTCATGTGTGCAGCTATCGCCGTACGGAAAGCCTCTTCGGTACATTCTGTAAAATCGTGTCCTCCCCCACCATGGGCATGCATACAAACAAAGCCGGGAACAATATACATTCCTCTGGCATCCACCAGATTGGCACCGATCAGCGCCAGGTCGCAATTAGTTACTTCCAGAATTTTTCCATCTCTCATCAACACAGAACCTTCGTTCAACCAACCTTGCGGAGTAAATATGCGTCCATTGATAATTTGAGTCAACATGATAAATTATAGTATTAGAGATTCATACTCGTGTTATTTTTGTTTATTGGAAACAAAATTAGACACTTCTGTTGAGATAGAAAAATAAAATAGCTTTTCTTTTCAGTTTTATTTCAGAAATAAGCCTTTTCTTTGCAGGTAGAAATAAAAAGCCCTATGAAAATATTAATTATCGAAGACGAACCCTCACTGAGGGAACTGATCCAGCGTTCGCTCGAAAAAGAACGCTATGTAGTGGAAGCTGCCGCAGACTTCCAGTCGGGATTACGCAAGATAGAGGACTACGATTACGACTGTGTCTTGCTGGACATTATGTTGCCTGACGGCAATGGGCTGAACCTGCTGGAGCAACTGAAAAAGATGCGTAAACGGGAAAACGTAATTATCATCTCGGCCAAAGACTCCCTGGACGATAAAGTACTGGGACTGGAACTGGGTGCCGACGACTATCTGCCCAAACCCTTTCACCTGGCCGAATTAAATGCCCGCATCAAAAGTGTGATCCGACGCCAGCGCCGCGACGGAGAAATGGACATACGCCTGGCCAACATACGTATTGTCCCCGATACATTCCAGGTATTCGTAGATGACAAGGAAATAGAATTAAACCGCAAAGAGTATGATATCCTTCTCTACTTTGCCAACCGTCCCGGACGACTGGTAAACAAAAACACGCTTGCCGAATCGGTGTGGGGAGATCATATCGACCAGGTAGACAATTTTGATTTCATCTATGCGCAAATCAAGAACCTGAGAAAGAAACTCAAAGATGCCGGTGCCTTGGCAGAACTGAAGGCTGTATATGGATTCGGCTACAAAATGACTGTTGAATAAAAAAAGACCCTACCTCCATGAAGTTGATATACCGCATTATCATCCGCATCGCACTCATGCTGACAGTTGTTCTCGGGGCATGGGCTGTATTTTTCTATATAGCCGTAATAGATGAAGTGAACGACGAAGTAGACGACTCTCTGGAGGATTACTCGGAAACCATCATTATCCGTGCCCTGGCCGGAGAAGAACTGCCCTCGAAAAACAATGGGTCGAACAATCAATACTATCTTAGAAAAGTAAGCAAAGAGTATGCCGACGAACGCGAAGATATCTGCTACAAAGACTCCATGGTCTATATTGTGGAGAAGGAAGAGACTGAACCGGCACGCATACTGACCACCTTATTCAAAGATGACGAAGGACAATATTACGAGCTTACCGTATCGACACCGACGATCGAGAAGGACGACCTGAAAGACGCCATGCTGGGATGGATTATTTTTCTGTACATCGTCCTGCTGCTCACCATCCTGATTGTCTGCATCTGGATATTTCACCGCAGCATGAAGCCACTTTACAACCTGCTGCGCTGGCTGGATGCCTACAGGATAGGCCGTCCCAATCGCCCTTTGAAGAATGAAACGCAAATTACGGAGTTCAGGAAGCTGAACGAGGCAGCCATCCGCAACGCGGAACGAAGCGAGCACATCTTTGAACAGCAAAAGCAATTCATCGGCAATGCTTCACACGAAATGCAAACACCGTTGGCCATCTGTCGGAATCGCCTGGAAATGCTGATGGAAGACGACTCCTTGTCTGAAGCACAGTTGGAAGAGCTGATAAAAACGCACCAGACCCTGGAGCATATCACCAAGCTCAATAAATCGCTGCTGTTACTGTCCAAAATAGATAACGGACAATTCTCCGATACCCGAACGGTAGAGTTCAACAGCATGCTCAAGCGATATATAGAAGATTATAAAGAAGTATACGGCTATCGGGAAATTGAGCTGACGCTGGATGAACAGGGAATATTCCGGGCGGAGATGAATGAATCGCTGGCAGTAGCCCTGATAACGAACCTGCTCAAAAATGCGTTTGTACACAACGTAGACGGTGGGCATATCCGGATTGAAATAACCGGTCATAGCATGACCTTCAGGAATAGCGGCTCAGGCCGCCCCCTGGATGCGACCCATATCTTTGAACGATTCTATCAGGGAAGCAAAAAGGAAGGTTCGACCGGACTGGGACTTGCCATAGCCGACTCCATCTGCAAATTACAGCATCTCACACTCAGGTATTATTTTGAGAAAGATGAACACTGTTTCGAATTGCGGAAGAACAATTTCACCACAGATTACGCAGATTAACACAGAACGAATTTAATCCACTGAGAACCGGCGACATTCATCTGCGCAAACACGTGTAATCTGTGGTGGATACGACTCCCCGGCACACCTGCCTGTACAAATCATTTTCATACCTGTTGCGAGAAGGACTTCCCGCTCAGCGTTAAATATTGTGTAAATATACAGTATAAGTCCAACCGGATGAACAAGAGTAATCAAACTTTTATTTAGAAAAAAGTATCAAAATGGAGAGAATTCCCAATTCTTTTCAGAATCGACCTTCATCTTTGCATTATAAATTAATTGCTAAAAATAAAAACCAATAAAAAAAGACGATTATGAAAAAGTTACTTCTTTTATTCGTATGCCTGTTCACTCTGCAAACCATCGCAAGAGCGGACGATGATAAACCGATTCAAGTAAGCCAGATGCCGCAGAAGGCACAGCAGTTCATCAAACAACACTTTGCCGGCAGCAACATTGCCATGGCCAAAGTTGAAAGCGATTTCTTACAGAAAAGCTACGATGTCATCTTCACCGACGGCAACAAAGTAGAGTTCGACAAGAAAGGAAACTGGACTGAAGTAAATTGCAAATTCAGTGTAGTGCCACAGGGCATCATCCCCTCTCCTATCCAAAAATATACAGCCACTAATTATCCGGACGCTAAAGTTCTGAAAATAGAACGCGATAAAACGGATTATGAAGTGAAACTATCCAATGGTTGGGAACTAAAATTTGACTCTAAATTTAATTTAATCGATATTGATAACTAAAAAAGTATAGTAGATATGAAATTGAAAATGTATTTTCTTCTTCTAGCACTGGGTGCCCTGGGATTACAAAGCTGTAATGACGATGACGATCATCTGTCTTCCGTGCCCACGGAACTGAAAAACGCATTTACCGAAAAGTATCCGTCTGTCAACAACGAAAAGTGGGAAACAAAAGGCAACTATTACATAGCGGAATTCCGTCAACAGAACTACGAAACCTCGGCCTGGTTTACTCCAAACGGAGTATGGCAAATGACAGAGACCGACCTCCCTTATCAGGCTCTGCCGGCAGCTGTGAAGAGTGCATTCGAAAGCAGTGAATACGCCAAGTGGAAAGTAGACGATGTGGACATGTTGGAACGTCCGGACATGGAGAAGGTATACGTCATCGAGGTAGAGTCCGGAAAGCAGGAATTCGACCTGTATTACTCGGAAGAGGGCATCCTGGTGAAAAGCGTTGCGGATACGGACAACGATTCAGAGAACTATCTGCCTGTCGAGATTCCGGCAGCCATTGAGACCTTTATCAAAAAGCAATATCCAAACGCACGCCTGGTCGAGATCGAAGTGGAGCACGGGATGACTGAGGTAGACATCATCGACGGTAATATCAGTAAAGAAATTGTATTCAACAGCTCTAACGAATGGATATCTACTTCTTGGGACGTACGCCGCAACGAACTACCGGAAACAGTGACCCATGCGATCGCTTCTTCAGAGAAATATGCGGGATATCAAATCGATGACGCAGACTTTGTTGAAACACCCGGAGGAGAATATTATCTGGTTGAACTGGAAAAAGGAGAATTGGAAGTGAAAGTAAAGGTGAACGCTGAAGGAGAGTTTATCTGATAAACAAAGAGGTGTGTCATCTGTGGTGAATGATGACACACCTCTTTGCTTTTTCTAATTCTTATACCAACCGGTATCCGCCCAACCGGATACCTTATACCATTCAGTCTGCTGGTAAGAAGTATTCAACGACGGAGCGGACATACGGGGAATATAGGTAGAAAGCCCTTTCGCATCCTGATTCATCGTGAACATCCCGGCGTAGGCAGAATAGTTGCGGGGAGTGGATTTCCAGTAAACCATTACCTTATCGAACGCCTCCCGCCAACTATCATAATCGCCGTTCCCTGCAGTTATCTGATAGATGAACCGGTCTAAATCATAATAATATTGCTTATCAGTGCGGCGATCATAACACATCACTCCGGAAAGATCAAAATTCTGTTTCCCGGTGATATACCTGGGCAGCACTTTGGACGTTGCAACAGCCAGATTCTCGAGTTCACTCATCTTGGCAACCCCAACAGAAACACCACCGGTCCAATCTTCATTGGACATACCGATTCCGTCATTATATCTGCTTTGATAGTAATCATAATAGCAGGAAGCGATCTTCAAAGCTGCATTTTCGGCAGAAAACATCGCGGGAACCACTGTCTGATAAGGAGCGCCCGGCCCCGGAATCTCGGTAGGCGAACTGATCAGGTAACTTCCGCAGTCGCGCAACGCATACGCCACCTCTACAGCTTCCATAAAACATGCATCGAAAAACAAGAAGTCGAGGTCGGGTGCCACCTGTAAGGCTGCATGCAAATCAGCTATATCCATATAGTTATTGCCGTCCTGACCAAACCAACGTGTCTTTGCCGGAGAAGGTATCCATCCCTCACCGTGCGACCAGAAGACCATGCCATACTTCTCCGCTTTATATTGATTGAAGGCAGTAGATATAACCTTTTTCATCACATTTGCATCGGCCGAATTTTGCTCCGGGTAATTTTCAATGGTCTCTTCCACCACTTTTCCTTTTTTGTCTTTTCCCAGACGAATCAGCCGGGGAGCCGAATAATCGTCTATATACACCAGCAGATTACCGGATGTGGCATCAACCTGCCGCATTCCCTCTTTCATCTCTTCAATATCGGCCGAGGCCAACGGTGCCAAAGAGTTCTGGGCTATCATATACACTAACACGGTACGCGAACCTACACTCGGTTCAGGTGTCGGCCCATCCTGCTGACAGGCAGCAAGCAGCATAAGCAGACATACGGAATACAAGGTTATTTTCAGTTTCATGAATTAATATTATCCAGAGATATTATAATAAAGAAAAAAAGAGATGCAAACAAACGGCATCTCTTTGCTATATTTTATATAACGTATAAGTTACTCTTCTGGTTTACTGAACCGGAAATTCTGAGGATCGATTTTCTCGACAGCCACCGTTTTATTCTTCTTGAATTTCCCCACAACCTTGGCGGCCTCTTTTCCTAATTTCTTTTTATTTTCCGAGAAATAGATCATACAAGTACGGTTAGGAAGTCCTTTATCGAATTCCAGATAATTCTTCAACTGATAACTGTACAGTTCTCTATGCGGCAGGAATCCGTTTTTATCCAGCGCCACGCTGTCAAGCATCTGAATTTCGGTGTAGTATATCACCGTATCGGTAAATGAAGCCGATACCCCAAAGGCATAAACGGGTTTATGTCCCCCTTTTTTCAACGAAAACGCCGAGCACAATGTAAACACCAATGCCACAGCAAACAGTATTTTTACGTATTTCATATTCTGTTATATTTTTAACTTCGCAAAGATAACAAAAAAAAACGCCCACCAAAAGATGAAGCGTTTTTTAAATACTTTTTCGGAAACTGATATACCTTGCTTATCCCAAGTAAGATTTGAGCAATTTACTACGATTACTTTGTCTTAATCTTCTGATTGCTTTTTCCTTAATCTGACGAACACGCTCACGTGTGAGACCAAATTTGTCGCCGATTTCCTCTAATGTCATTTCCTGCTGTCCGATACCGAAAAACATCTGAATGATTTCTTTTTCCCTATCGGTTAACGTAGAAAGAGCTCTATCAATTTCCCTCGCAAGAGACTCATTAACCAGAGAACGGTCTGCCATGGGCGAATCATCGTTCACCAACACATCGAGCAGGCTGTTGTCTTCTCCTTCAACGAAAGGAGCGTCCACCGAGATATGGCGGCCGGATACTTTCAGCGTATCGGAGATCTTGTCGACCGGAATATCCAGTTCACCTGCCAACTCTTCGGGCGACGGACGACGCTCGTTTTCCTGTTCAAACTTAGAGAAGGCTTTGCTGATCTTATTCAACGAACCGACCTGGTTCAACGGAAGGCGAACGATACGGGACTGCTCTGCCAATGCCTGCAAAATAGATTGGCGAATCCACCATACAGCATAACTGATAAACTTGAAGCCACGTGTTTCATCAAACTTCTCGGCAGCTTTGATCAGTCCTAAATTGCCTTCATTAATCAAGTCGGGCAAACTCAAGCCTTGGTTCTGGTACTGCTTAGCTACGGATACGACGAAACGAAGATTGGCGCGTGTCAGTTTCTCTAATGCCACACGGTCACCCTTACGAATGCGTTGAGCGAGTTCTACTTCCTCCTCTACAGTAATGAGGTCCTCGCGACCGATTTCCTGCAAATACTTGTCAAGAGAAGCGCTCTCTCTGTTAGTGATACTTTTGGTAATCTTTAGTTGTCTCATTCTTATAAAACAGATTTGGAGTGCAAAGTTACGACTATTTATTTGTTAACGTATAAATTTTCACAACTTTTTCACCATTATTATCTACTAATATAAACAAAAAGAGTACCGACTGGTTGATTGCCGGTACCCTCTTTTCGATTTCCTTAGCTATTATTAAGCTACCGAATACTTTTTCGGCAGGCGATTCGCTGGTATGGCCATACTCACCACAGAGCACACAGAGTAACACAGAGACGATTTTAAGTTGTTGATTCGTAGTAAAAAACTCTGTGATACTCTGCTCTGTGCTGCTCTGTGGTGAGTTCCGGCACAGCACTTTTCAGCTAAATCACTCCTGAGTCAAGTCTACAGCGTAATAGCCGCGTTTTCCTGAAGGGAATACTCCTGTGAGGAAGAGTACCTGGTTCGGTGACTTCACAGCAGCTTTCATCACTTCTTCAAGGTCGCTGACTTTGCGCATAGGCTGATCGTTGGCTTTCAGGATGATGAAGCCCTTCCGCACACCGGCATCCGCCATCTTGCCCGAAGTGACTCCGGTAACCTGCAAGCCGTATCCGAGATTGAGTTGTTTCTTCAAGTCGTCCGGCAACTCCTTGAAGGCAGCGCCCAGAATCTCCATACCCGCATCCTTCACAATCTTTGTTGTACCTTGTTCGTTTTTCAATGTTATATTGATATTCTTTTCTTTCTTGTCACGCATCACCTTCACGGTCACTTTATCGCCCGGACGATGCTGTGCAATGGCTTCCTGCAGGTCGGCAAAGTTCTGCACTTTCTTGCCATCGATACCGATGATGACATCATCTACCTTGATATCGGAACCGGCAGCAGAACCTCCATCTACGATTTCGCGTACCCAAACGCCATCCACTACGCCGAACTCTTTGCGCTTATCGGACAGTGTGGCTCCCGATTTGTCGATCGGCTGATCGGACATCATATCACCGTCACCCGCAAGCGAAGTACCCTTGATACCCAGCAACGCACGTTGTACGGTTCCGTATTGTTTCAGGTCGCTGACCACTTTGGTCATCACACTGGTCGGAATGGCAAAACCGTATCCGGCATAAGCGCCTGTGGGCGAAGAAAGCACGGCATTGATACCTACCAATTCACCTTTTGCATTCACCAAAGCTCCACCGCTGTTTCCCTGATTGATGGCGGCATCTGTCTGGATGAACGATTCTACTCCCCCGATGCCGTACACACCGAGCGTACGTGCCTTGGCACTGACGATACCGGCAGTTACAGTCGAGGTAAGATTGAACGGGTTACCTACCGCCAATACCCACTCTCCTACTTTCAAGGCATCAGAATCGCCCACGGGGATGGTCGGGAAATCGTCTCCCTCGATCTTGACCAGAGCCAAATCCGAATTCGGGTCGGTACCGATCATGCGACCTTTAAACTCGCGGTTGTCATTCAACTTAACGATAATTTCGTCCGCACCATCGATCACGTGATTATTGGTGACGATGTAACCGTCTTTGGAAATGATGACACCGGAACCGAAGCCGACACGCGGCTGGGTCTGTACACGGCGCTGCTGTCTGCCGCCATTACCGAAGATATCCCCGAATATCTCTGCAAACGGGTCGCGTACGGTCACAGTTTGTTCTTTAGCCTGTTGAGTCGATTTTATATGTACTACAGCATGAAGCGAATTTTCCGCCGCCTGCGTCAGATCTACAGGCTGGGCATTAATGGCGTCATAAGCAGCCAAGCGAGCACCGGGATTCTGACGGAACTGTTCATTAAACGACAGGCTGTCTCTGTTCTCCGGCTTCAACATCGTATAGGTTGTCACTCCGGCAACTCCTGCACTGAGAAGAACTACTGCTCCTATCCCGAGAATGTTTTTTGTTGTCTGTTTCATACTATTCTTTTTATTCATTTAATTGTTAATATTCTACTTTCATTTAACATTTACGACGTTAAAATAACGACAAAAATCATTCTGTTATTCTCCTTGTCACTCTTTTTTGTTCTCTTTTAACAGTGAGTCTGCGGAGCTTAACAGCGGTTAACGGCAGAGACTGACAAATTAGCATTCGTTGCATGACACACAAGGATTTAGAAGACAGAAAAAAGACTTAAACGTTTCCCTCGAAAGACTAAAGTCTTTTTGAGAAACGCTTAAGTCTTTCCGGAAAACGCTTAAGTCTTTTATGGAAAACGAACTTAATAATTCAGATAGTCTATATCCATGTGATAACTCCACTGCGGGAAGTACAGGTTGCCCCCTTCCCACTCCACCTCGCCACGCTGGAAATCAACGGTTTCACTACGCGGATATTTCTTCTCCGGCACCAGCGGCATGGAATAATCGCTGTTGACTATCATGCGCCAGGAGTCGATACCTCCCATAAAGAACATCTTTTCTTCGGGATTGTCGGCAAATGTGGGAATACCGAACGATTGGTCTACCGGCACCCAGCCTGCGCCTTCGAAATAGACTTCCGCCCAGTCGTGCAGGTTCCAGGCACGCGGATGCATCATAAAACCGCTCTGGAAACGGGCGGGAATGCCACTGCAACGGCAGAGGGTGATAAACAGCAGGCTCACCTGACCGCAATCGCCGTGACGATTGTCGAGCACATATTCCGGAATATTCTCAATAGTGGAATATTCGCGGGCCGAAGCCCAGGGGAAATGATCGTTTATCCAACGGAAAATGCGCTGTGCCTTCAACAAAGGATTGGTTTCACCGACTGTCAGATTGGCAGCCAGCTCCTTGATGCGGGGTGTGAAGCGGATATGGGTTTCCCGTTCGGCAGTATATTCCTTATAAAGAGCGCCGGCAGTGTCATAAGGCAGAATATTCCCGGGCTTCAACGGATGCCATTCGGCACACGAGGTGTACTCAAAGGTTTCCGAAAAGACCGTCGGCTCACCGGGGATGGCTTGCTTCTCCATATAGAGGGTGCTGTGCCGACATGAAGGCGGGGACAATGTGTAACGAGGTTCGCTGACATGGAGCAATTTTACATTTTGCTGGCGGGGCTGGTCTGTCCGGGGATAAGGCAACCAGCAACGAATCATTTTTCCGGCAGGTACGGCATTGCTGTCCACCGTCAGCGTGTAAGTGACCCGCATGCGTTTGGGCTGCACCACAGGAGTTTTTTCTTTCCTGACAGCAGCCATCACTTCGGGCAGATGTTCTTTATTGACCTGTTCGCTCGTGCTCAGTGAAGTACCCTCTTTCTCCATTTTGACGGCACAGCAGGCAGAGTCTATCCGGAACAGGTTGGGACCGGCATTGCGGAAATAACGTTTCTCTCCGTCGATCACCCGGCACTCAAGCGCCTTGCTCTCTTCCCATTGGCGCATCTGTTCGTCCGTCACGTCGGGAATGTATTTGCGGATATAGTCTTTCACCTGGGATTCGGTCAGGCAGAAATCCGCCAGCAATCGTTGATGCAGGTCGTCGTCCCAGTCGTAAGGCTTGGACTCCTGCCGGGAGGTGCAGGCGGAGACGCCGATGAATATCATCACAATATAAAGCAATTTTCTCATATCCAAATAAGTTTCAAAAGTTTACCTGTGTTCATATTTTAACCACCCCGATCCCCGGAAGGTCGTTGAGGGTGATCTTACCTTTTACAACTTCCATCCCTTTGAAGCGGTCGTTCGCTATCAGCAGGTTTCCGTCCAGATCGGCAAAGTCGACGGCCGGAGAGAATTGTGCGGCGGCAGAGACCGCACACGAAGTTTCCGTCATACAGCCTACCATCACTTTCATTCCCAATGCACGCGCCAACGTCACCATCTTCCAGGCTTCCCGCATACCGGTGCACTTCATCAGTTTGATATTTATTCCGGTAAAAGCCCCCTTCAGCCCGGGCACATCGCTCAACCGCTGCAAAGATTCATCGGCAAAAACCGGCAACGGACTATGCTGGGTCACCCACGCAATATCGTCCAACTGTGTTTTGGGCATGGGCTGTTCAATCATCACGATCCCTTTCTCCTTCAGCCACTGAATCATGTCCAATGCATATTTCTTATCCGTCCATCCCTGATTGGCATCGACCGCGATAGGCAGATCGCTCACCGAACGGATCGTTTCAATCATCTGTTTGTCATTCTCACGCCCCAGCTTCACTTTGAGGATATTGAACTGCCCGGCCACTTCAAGCGTCTTTTCACGTACCACTTCCGGTGTATCGATGCCTATCGTGAAGGTGGTCGAAGGTGCTTTCGCCTTATCCAACCCCCAGATCCTGTACCAGGGTGCTCCCAAAAGTTTACCCACCAGGTCGTGCAATGCAATGTCGATGGCAGCTTTGGCAGCCGTATCTCCCGGAGTGAGACCATCTACATAAGCCAGTATATCTTCCAGCCGGAACGGATCGTCGAACTGTTCCAGATCGACTTTCTTCAGAAACCCCATCACCGAGTCTACCGTCTGTCCCAGATAAGGAGGCATCGAAGCCTCACCGTAGCCGATGACTCCGTCATACTCTATCTCTACCTGCACATCGGGAGTGGTGGTGCGCGAATAAGTGGCCACGGTAAATACGTGCTTCAACTTCAGTTCGTAAGGGAAAAAACGCAATTTCATCTTTGCCCCCAGGCCGAGTTGATTGATCGCGAACGAAACAGGGGCTTTCTCTCCGGCAAAAGCTCCTTGCAATGACAGTCCCGAACCGATAGCGGCAAAGGCAGCCGTCTTGAGAAAATCTCTTCGGTTTTGCATACCTATTTTGAGTTTAGTTATAATACGGATTCGTAACGGTGGTATTTAAAGTTTCCTCCTTATCTATAGATGGCAACACACGGACCGCATACAGCAGGCGGTTCAGATTGTACTCATCAAAATCGGCATCTGCCGGATCGAAACTGCTGACATGCACATCGCCTTGCGAATGGATGAACTTCTTATCACCCAGATAAATGGCTACATGAACCACACGCTCCCTCTTTTCGGCAGTAGCCTTCCGCCCGAAGAAAATCAAATCTCCCGGCTGAACATTGCCGAAGTCCGGAGCAATATCGATATGCTCGCCCACATAAGCCTGTTGAGAGGCGTCACGGGGAATGATGATATCGTGCATGAATAAGACGGTACGTACAAAGCCGCTGCAATCGACTCCCTTCGAAGAAGTACCCGCCCAGAGATAAGGAATCCCCATCATGGTATAAGCGGTTCGGATGATGCTTGAAGCGTCTTGCTTCAAAGAGGCACGCCACTCCTTTTCGGGCATCGATATCGATTGTGAGATATAAGCCTGCCGACCGTCCGGATAAGAGACTTTATAGAATCCTCCTTGCTTACCTTCGTACTTCAGACGGTTTCCGGCTACCACGTCCGACACGGATTGAGACTTTGCATCCGGCTGCTGATAAGTGAACCCGTAATGCGACGTCACTACAATTTTATCTGCCTTGTTCCAGGCATCCAACCCGGCTTTGGTGACCGGATGGATTCCCACCCGATGTACCCATGCGATATAATTATCGGGCGTCTGGATGCGATACCAGTTACGATGTTGCAACACTTTAACGGGCATTCCCATCAATGCCTGAGTGGTCATTTCCGAAGAAAAATCATCCTCTACACGCATATTACATACGGAAAGATTGACAATGCCGTACATCTTTCCTTCCAGAGCCGCACTGTCCGGAACCAGTTGCAGGCTGTCCTTTACTTCATAAGCCTTCTCTTCCAGCCCCGATAACAAAGCCGCCTTAGCTTCCGGCGAAGTAGTTGCCCCCTTTACGGTAATCGTCTTTCCGGATACATCATAATCCACATCCCAAAGGATGACACGCTTATCGGGAATGAAGCGGTCGCGGACTTCACCGGACAATCGTTCTACATCTTGAGGGAGGGCATTTTTCTTGTTTTCAGGAATACCCGTACAGGCGGAAACTGCCAAAAGCAGCGATACAAAAGGAATCATATTCTTCATGAAAGAAAGATTTGGGGGTTACATTTTTAGCAAAGATAGAAACTCTTTCCATTTTAGATATATATTTTCAGAAACATTAAGAATAAGAACTGAAATCGAGTCATACGATGTTCACCACAGAGTAACACAGAGTTCCACAGAGTTTTGAGTTCACCACAGATTACACGGATTAACACAGATATTTTAATTTAACTCTCAGTAAAATAAATTATTAATCTGTGATAATCTGCGTAATCTGTGGTGAATTTATGTCATTCGTGAAACTCTGTGAGACTCTATGTTACTCTGTGGTGAACCGAACTAATCCTCCCTTCCGTTTGCTCAAACAAAATAATTCTTGTACTTTTGCTGACCAAAGCAGTTGGCCGGTCTGTCGCGTGTACTTCGGTGCAGGAGGAAAGTCCGGGCAACACAGAGCATCCTACTTCCTAACAGAAAGCTGTCCGTGAGGGTAGAGTAACGTAGAAGAAAAGAACCGCCCCTCCCTCCGGGGAGAGGTAAGGGTGAGAAGGTGGAGTAAGAGCCCACCAGCCGTATGGTGACATATCGGGCTGTACGTCTTAGGAGTTGTAAGGTCATGTAAACCGGCGCTATGAGAGCTGCTCGCTCCATGTCGGAGGGTAGACCGCTAAAGTGGTGTGGTGACACCCCACTCAGATAAATGACAGGCACCTTGATTTATTCAGGGTACAGAACTCGGCTTATAGGCTGACTGCTTTTCTTTTTTTTAATTTCAAATACCAGACCTATGAATCAGCGTCTCTCCGATATATGGAAATTCATTACCTATGATATCTGGCGGATCACGGAAAGCGAAGTCACCCGCACCAAGTTCTCGATATACAATATCATCAAAACGATCTATCTCTGCGTCAACCGCTTCAACAAAGACCGCATTGTCAATAAAGCCTCAGCGCTGACCTACAGCACCCTGCTCGCCATTGTGCCCATACTCGCCATCCTCTTTGCCATCGCGCGCGGATTCGGGGTCTCCACTTTGATGGAAAGCCAGTTTCGTGATGGCTTCGGAGGGTCCACCGAGGCGACGGATATTATCCTGCAATTCGTAGACTCGTATCTGTCACAAACCAAAAACGGTATTTTTATCGGAGTCGGCCTGGTCATGTTGCTGTGGACCGTACTCAACCTAGTCAGTAACATTGAAATCACCTTCAACCGCATCTGGCAGGTAAAGAAAGGGCGCAGCATGTACCGCAAAATCACCGATTACTTTTCAATGTTCCTATTGATGCCGATCCTGATCGTAGTATCGGGCGGTCTTTCCATCTTTGTAGGCACAATGCTGAAGAGTATGGCGGATTTTGTTTTACTTGCCCCTATCCTGAAATTCCTGATCCGTCTGATTCCGTTCGTGCTGACCTGGCTGATGTTTACGGGACTCTATATCTTCATGCCCAATACCAAGGTGAAATTCAAGCATGCACTGATCTCCGGCATCCTGGCCGGTTCGGCTTATCAGGCATTTCAGTTCCTGTACATCAGCAGTCAGTTGTGGGTGTCCAAATACAATGCCATTTACGGTAGTTTCGCCGCTCTCCCGATGTTCTTGTTATGGTTGCAGATATCATGGACCATCTGCCTGTTCGGTGCCGAGCTGACGTATGCCGGCCAGAACATCCGCAACTTCAGTTTCGACAGAGATACGCAGAACATCAGTCGCCGTTACCGCGATTTCATATCTATCTTAATCATGTCTCTTATAGCCAAACGTTTCGAAAACAACGAAACGCCTTACACCGCCGAAGAGATATCCGAAGAACATCGCATCCCGATTCGGCTGACCAATCAGATACTTTACCAACTGCAGGAGATACACCTGATTCACGAAGTAGTCACCGATCAAAAAAGCGAGGATATCGCATACCAGCCTTCCATCGACATCAATCAACTGAATGTAGCGCTATTGCTCGACCGGCTGGACACATACGGCTCAGAAGATTTTAAAGTCGATAAAGACGAGGAATTCAGCGAGCAATGGAAGGTTTTGCTTGACTCCAGGGAAGAATATTATAAAAAGGCAAGCAAAGTATTGCTGAAGGACTTGTAGTTCAGCACAGGAAACGGTATCCAAACTCTTTCCACCACAGAGCGACACGGAGTCTCACGGAGGGTTTTCACCACAGATTACGCAGATTGACACAGATTAATAATTTCTTCCACCGAGAACCGGATGATATAATCCGTGAAAATCGGTGTAATCTGTGGTGAAATAAATTCCGTTTCCGATAAGAGCGATATGGGTTTTCTTTATGTCTCCTACCCGCAGAGCCCATTCTGTATCACTCAGATCATTAATAGTTGTTATAAGAAATAATTTTCCCGCTTTCTTTCCGGATCTTCTTTCGTTTCTCTTTCACCGGATATCCGATCAGGATATCCAGCAATACACGTTTGGAAGAGGGAATACCGGTCAGGCTCTTTATCTCTTTTTCATCGAACCAGCCGAGTATACATGATCCCAGCCCTTCGCTTTCGGCAGCCAGCACCATGTGTGCAGCCACAATACCGATATCGATCAACGGAAAATGTTTTCCCTTCAGTTTTCCGCCCAGCCGCGAAGTAATGTTGGCAGACTCTTCTACAACGAGGATATGCACCGGAGCATCCTTGGCAAATTTATTCATTCCCAAGCCCGCAGCAGCCTTACCGACCTTCTCCGCCAATGACGGATCGGTCACTACCACGAACCTCCAAGGCTGGGCATTGCAGGCAGAAGGTGCCAGCCGTCCCGCTTCAAGGATGCGTTCCAGCTTATCTGCCTCCACAAGACGCGATTTATCGTAAGCCCTGTCACTTTGCCGGGCATTTACCAATTGCAGAAAGTCGTTCATACTTTTTTCACCTCTACTCCCCGGTCCACCTTATTTGTACTGGATCATCCGGCTGATATACTTGCCGATAATATCAAATTCCAGGTTGACAACACTGCCCTTCCCGAAAGTATGGAAATTGGTATGCTCGTAGGTATATGGGATAATCGCCACCTGAAAAGTATCGTCAGTCGGGTTGCATACCGTCAGGCTGACACCGTTGACCGTAACCGACCCCTTATCGACCGTAATATAGCCGCGCTTGGCCATCTCCTTGTCGAAAGCATATTTAAACGTAAAATACCAGCTTCCGTCTGCATCTTTGATATCGATACATTCGGCGGTCTGATCCACATGTCCCTGCACAATATGGCCGTCCAGACGTCCGTTCATCATCATGCTGCGTTCCACGTTCACCTTGTCCCCCACTTTCAGCAGACGAAGGTTCGACCGGTCCAGTGTCTCTTTCATGGCAGTCACAGTGTAGGTATCTTCAGTCATGCTGACCACGGTCAGGCAGACCCCATTGTGAGAGATACTCTGATCTATCTTCAATTCATTTACAAACGAACACTTCAGTGTGAAATGTATATTCTCCTGGTCTTTCACCAGTGCCACAACGGTAGCATACTCTTCTACGATTCCGGAAAACATAGTTCTATTTTTAATTTAGGATTCACAATTAAAACGGAGGTGTGACGCGACTCGCATTCGCCCACCCCCTCACAGGGGTCAAAGATACAAAGAAAATGGGATTGGATAAAGAATCAACATAAAAAAGCGGGGCTTTTCACAAAGCCCCGCTTTTCAGTTTTCAATAGGTATTAGTTTTTTTTTAAGGTAAAAAGATTGTTTTCAGGATAACGATGCAAATATAGGTGCTTTTCTCGTTATGAACCAAATATAAAAACATGTCATATAACATCTTTTTGATTTTTCTTTGGATTTATTATCATTTCAAAAAAAACTCCTGTAACCGAACCGTTACAGGAGACAAATATATGACATTTTTTTAAGTAGCACTAATTTTTGTTTAAAAATTTGCGATTTATTATTTAGCAGGATAATGCTCTTCTACCTTGCCACTATGCTTCAAGACTTTAGCATCGATGAAAAAGACTATCTCTTCTGCAATATTCGTTATATGGTCGCCGGAACGTTCCAATTTACGGAATACTCCCACCAGATTGAGGCACGAGAGAGTGCTTTCCGGATGCTCTTTGATATATTCTGCCAAAACAGCCGTAGCCTCCGCATTGATCTCGTCCAATAAATTATCTTTAGCGAATACGGAGGTTGCCAGCTCCAGGCTCTCTTCGTTCAATGCGCGTTTTGCCACTTCAAGCATCGAAAGCACCTGTTTCTGCATCTCTTCCAGACGGAGTCGTTTCAGTAACTCTTCATCCAGAACCGGCTCTTCACTCTTCACTACAAAACGTGCGATTCCTTCTGCAAAGTCGCCCAGACGCTCCAGGTTGGTGTTGATTTTCAACATGGCCAACACAAAGCGGAGGTCGATAGCTACCGGATTATATAAAGCGATCACGTCTTCCACGTCGCTGTCTATCTTCAATTCGAAAGCATTCACCCTGCGTTCACGGACAATCACCTGCTGGGCCAGTTCCTTATCCAGGGTCAACACTGCCTCCCCTGCCCTGTCCAACTGGTTGTAAACCAATGTCCACATCTCGTCTATTTCCTTTTTCAGCAGAACAAGTTCTGATTCTATAAACTTCACCATATTCTATTAAATTTATTATTAAGCAAATATACAATATTAAATGATACATCGAGCTGCATGCCGATCAATCGTATGTCATCCGAAACGTCCGGTTATATAGTTTTGTGTCGCTTCCTTCTCCGGGTTCGTAAAGATCTTCTTCGTGTCGCCAAACTCCACCATCTGCCCCATATAGAAAAACGCCGTCTTATCACTGACACGTGCAGCCTGCTGCATATTGTGCGTCACAATCACAATGGTATACCGTTCTTTCAACTCGTGTATCAACTCTTCCACCTTTGCCGTCGAAATAGGGTCGAGCGCCGAAGCAGGTTCGTCCATCAACAACACCGAAGGCGATACAGCCATTGCGCGTGCGATACAAAGACGCTGCTGCTGTCCGCCAGACAAGGCAAAAGCCGATTCTTTCAGTTTGTCCTTCACTTCATCCCAAAGCGCGGCACCCTTCAGGGTCTCCTCCACCCGCTGACGGATAAAGGCATTATCTTTCACTCCGTTCACTCTCAACCCGTAAGCCACGTTTTCAAAAATGCTTTTCGGAAAAGGATTGGGACGCTGGAACACCATGCCTACATTTTTACGCAGCTCGTCCACCTGCACTCCCTTGTCATAGATGTTTTCGCCGTCTATGCGGATCTCTCCCGTCAGGCGGGTTGCAGGAATCAAGTCGTTCATCCGATTAAAAAGGCGTAGAAAAGTAGATTTCCCACATCCGGAAGGACCTATAAACGCGACTACCGATTTTTCTTCAATCTCCATACTGATCCCCTTCAGTGCATGGAAGTCACCATACCAGAAGTTCACGTCACGCGCATCAATTTTTACTGTTGTATCCATATCTTTTGTTGTACTCCGTCACTAAGAAACAATTTCTAATTCATTTTTACTTTCTTCTCAAAATACTTTCGCAAGGCATTGGCCAGCAGGTTCACCAGGAGTATGATTACAATCAGTACCAAGGCCGTTCCATAAGCCAGAGGCAACTGCGCCTCCATATCCGTTCCGCTGGTCGATATCACATACAAGTGATAGGGCAATGCCATACATTGATCTAAGATGCTTGTGGGCAATTGCGGGAGGAAATACGCCGCACAAGTGAACAGGATCGGAGCCGTTTCTCCCGACACACGTCCCAAGGCCAGAATCAATCCGGTGATGATATTCGGCATTCCCATAGGCAGAATCACGTGCCAGATGGTCTGAAGCTTGGTAGCTCCCAGTGCACGGCTTCCCTCGCGCATGCTGTCCGGTATTGCCTTCAATGCCTCTTCCGTAGTACGGATCACCAAAGGTACGCAAAGCAGCCCCAACGTCAACGAACCCGCCAGAATACTATCGCCGAAATCCATATAGTTAACAAACAGCGCCATACCGAAGAGACCGAAAACAATCGACGGAATACCGCTCAGGTTGTTGGTCATCACCCGGATAAAGCGTACCAGTTTGCCCTTCGGCGCATACTCGTTCATGTAAATACCACTCATCACACCCACCGGAAAGGCAAACAGCGCACTGCCCACCATCAGGTAGAATGTACCCACGATAGCCGGCCAGATGCCTCCTCCCGTCATCCCGTCAGTAGGAGCGGTGGTCAGAAAATCCCAGCTGATCACGCCGATACCCTTATAGATGATGAATCCCAGAATCGCGAACAAAATCAGCACAATGCATAAACTCAGCAGCCGGAATATGCCGAAAGCGATCCCCTGCGAACGTCTTTTAGCTTTTGTATTATTCAGTATTTCCATATTACTTACTACGTTTTACGCCCTTAGATGAAATGTACTCCACACTAAAGTTGATGATTAATGTAATGAAGAACAGCACTACCCCCAGCAGGAACAGAGCCTGATAGTGTGGTCCCCCTGCCGGTGCTTCTCCGAGTTCGGCCGCAATGGTTGCCGGGATTGTGCGCAAAGGTTCGAGAATGGTAGTGGGAATCACGGCGGCATTTCCGGTCACCATCAAAACCGCCATCGTCTCGCCGATAGCGCGTCCGATACCCAACACCACCCCCGAGGTAATGCCCGAGATCGAATAAGGGATCACTACTTTATAAATGGTCTGCCACTGCGAAGCTCCGAGTGCCAGGCTGGCTTCACGCATGGCACGGGGACAGTTGCGCATGGCGTCTTCAGTCACCGTTATGATGGTGGGCAATGCCATGATGGCAAGCACAATACTTCCCGCAAGTCCGCTCTCCCCCACCGGCAAATCAAATACTTTCTGAATCAAAGGTACAATCACGATCAAGCCGAAAAAGCCATATACCACCGAAGGAATACCGCTCAGCAACTCTATCACCGGCTTCAGCCAACTACGTACTTTCGAATCGGCCACCTCTGACATATAGATCGATACCGAAAGTCCGAACGGCAAAGCAATCAATATGGCAAACAGGCTCACCCAAAGCGTACCGGTTATCAGCGGCAGAAAGCCGAACAAAGGTGCGGGAGTAGCCGTCGGAAACCATTCCGCTCCGGCAAAGACCTCCTTCACAGAAATGGTGTTATCCTTTATGAAATGTACCGCATCCGGCCGTACCACAAACTTCTGAGGAATAAAAGCAACGATACCGGGTGTTTTCTGAATCAGCTCCATAATCTTTTCCCCTGCATTCTCGTAGGCTTCTCCCAGTTCTTCTTCCGAGTAGTAGTGCGTGATGTCTTCCAGACGGAACACCCGGATCGGGAGATCTTCACCCCCCAACTCTTTCCAGTTGGTGATCTCTTCATCAAAGACATCTTTAATTTGCATCGGTGTCAGTTCGCTTACCTTATTATCTTTGTTCAGCGCCAGCACATATCCCTCTTCAATAACCTTGCTGCTGAACAGGCCGAATGCCTCGGTAAAAAGGAAAAGCACAATCAGCAGAATCGTAATACTCGTTACAAAACCGCTACAGGTCAATATTCCTTCTATAATTCTTTCAAAAACCTTCTTCATACCTTTTGATTTTCATGATGCAAAGAAACGGAGTAAGTATTAAGGAGGTGTGAATACGGTTTGAAGGAACTGTTTCAAATCTGTTACGTTTCTGTTACAAGACAAGATGCGGCACGTTTTGAAACAGGAATGTAACACGCTATTGCTTTATTTGCACATAAAATAGAATCCACCACAGGATTCACCACAGAGTACACAGAGTCTCGCAGAGAACACAGACTCTCGCAGAGAAATTCGTTTTCTCTAAAATACTGTAACAAAAGATTAAAGACCTGTGGAACTCTGTGTTACTCTGTGGTGAATCAAACTCAAAACTTAATCATATGAAAGTTAGAACTATCTTATTCGCCGCCCTCTCACTCGCAGCATTGCATGCCAACGCTCAGCGCATCAAAGGCAGTGACACCGTACTGCCCGTAGCCCAGCAAACCGCCGAACGCTTCATGAACCGTGAACCCGACGCCCGTGTCACAGTCACCGGAGGCGGTACAGGGGTAGGCATCTCCGCCCTGATGGACAACACCACTGACATCGCCATGGCTTCACGCCCCATCAAATTCAGCGAAAAGATGAAAGCCAAAGCCGCCAAACGGGATATAGACGAAGTGATCGTCGCTTACGATGCGCTGGCTGTCGTTGTACACCCGTCCAATCCGGTGAAAAAACTCACCCGCCGGCAACTGGAAGACATCTTCCGCGGAAAAATAACCAACTGGAAACAAGTGGGAGGCGACGACCGCAAGATCGTGGTTTACTCTCGCGAGACCTCTTCCGGCACCTACGAGTTCTTCAAAGAGAGCGTCCTCAAGAACAAGAATTATATGAGCAGCAGCCTCTCCATGCCCGCCACCGGAGCCATTATCCAATCCGTCAGCCAGACCAAAGGGGCAATCGGCTATGTAGGGCTCGCTTATGTGTCGCCGCGCATCAAGACTCTGTCCATCTCGTATGATGGCGAGCACTATGCCACCCCGACCGTAGAGAACGCCACCAACAAGACTTATCCCATCGTCCGCCCCCTCTACTACTATTATGATGCAAAGAACAAAACACAAATCGCTCCCCTGCTCGAGTTTATTCTCTCTCCCGAAGGACAGGATATTATAAAAAAGAGTGGATATATACCCGTGAAATAAGGATATACAAAAAAAATATCCTACTTTTGCAGCAACTTATTAGCTACGAGCTTTTATAATAATGACAGATATGACAGATATAAAAAACGAAGAAGCAGGCGAAAAGAAAAGCCTCAATTTCATTGAACAGGCAGTAGAAAATGATTTGAAAGCTGGAAAGAACGGGGGAAAAGTACAAACACGCTTCCCGCCGGAACCAAACGGTTACCTGCACATCGGGCACGCTAAAGCCATTTGTCTCGACTTCGGCATCGCTGCCGCACACGGCGGTGTGTGCAACCTTCGTTTCGACGACACTAACCCGACGAAAGAGGATATGGAATATGTAGAAGCCATCCAGGAAGATATCCGGTGGCTGGGATTCCAATGGGGCAACGTATATTATGCCTCAGATTATTTCCAACAATTATGGGACTTTGCCGTCACTCTGATTAAAGAAGGCAAGGCCTACGTAGACGAGCAGACTTCAGAACAGATAGCGCAACAGAAAGGCACTCCCACCCAACCCGGTGTCGAGAGTCCGTACCGCAACCGTCCGATCGAAGAGAGCCTTGCCCTGTTCGAAAAGATGAATAGCGACGAAGCCAAGGAAGGTTCCATGGTGCTTCGTGCCAAAATAGACATGGCAAGCCCCAACATGCACTTCCGCGACCCGATCATGTACCGCATCCTGCATGTGGCACACCACCGCACCGGAACCCAATGGAAAGCCTACCCGATGTATGACTTTGCACACGGTCAGAGCGACTATTTCGAAGGAGTCACCCACTCACTCTGTACACTCGAGTTCGTGCCTCACCGCCCTCTTTACGACCTGTTCATCGACTGGCTGAAAGAAGGCAAGGACCTGGACGACAACCGTCCCCGTCAGACGGAGTTCAACAAACTGAACCTGAACTACACGCTGATGAGTAAACGCAACCTGCTGATCCTGGTGAAGGAAGGACTGGTGAACGACTGGGACGATCCCCGTATGCCGACTCTCTGCGGATTCCGCCGTCGCGGCTATTCTCCCGAATCCATCCGTAAGTTCATCGATAAAATAGGTTACACCACTTACGATGCACTCAACGACTTCGCCCTGCTCGAAAGCGCCGTACGCGAAGACCTGAATGCCCGTGCCACCCGTGTATCTGCCGTACTGAACCCGGTGAAACTGATCATCACCAACTATCCCGAAGGACAAGTTGAGGAACTGGAAGCCATCAACAACCCCGAAGATCCGACAGCCGGAAGCCATACCATCGAGTTCAGCCGCGAACTGTGGATGGAACGCGATGACTTCATGGAAGATGCCCCGAAGAAATATTTCCGCATGACTCCGGGACAGGAAGTGCGTCTGAAGAATGCCTACATCGTGAAATGTACAGGCTGCAAGAAAGACGAGAACGGCACCGTGACCGAGGTATACTGCGAATACGATCCCAACACCAGAAGCGGCATGCCCGACGCCAACCGCAAAGTGAAAGGCACCCTCCATTGGCTCAGCTGCAACCATTGTCTGCCGGCAGAGGTGCGTCTGTACGACCGTCTCTGGAAAGTGGAAAACCCGCGCGACGAAATGGCAGCCATCCGTGAAGCCAAAGGTTGCGACGCCCTCGAAGCCATGAAGGAAATGATCAATCCGGATTCACTGACCGTACTGCCCCATTGCTATATAGAGAAGTACGTGGCCGACATGCCCGCGCTCTCTTATCTGCAATTCCAGCGTATCGGTTATTTCAATATCGACAAAGATTCCACCCCCGGACATCTGGTATTCAACCGCACCGTAGGACTGAAAGATACCTGGGGAAAGATCAATAAATAATTTTTGGGCAAGGGAGCGTGTGTCGGAACTCACCACAGGGGACACACCTCCCCCTCCGTCGAATCGAATGATTATTAACTGTATAATTGCTAATTAAATTGGGCAGAAAAAACTCCCCGTCCGAAAGAGAGCGGGAATTACAGAACCTTATCGCACAATACGAAGCGGTAAAAGCCAAAAACGAATCGCTATACCTGGACGGTGACCAATTGGCTGATATTGCCGATCTATATGCCTCCGAACGTAAGTTTAAGGAAGCCCAGGAGGTCATAACATACGGACTCGGACTCCATCCGGGACACACCGACCTCATGGTCGAACAGGCTTACCTGTTCCTGGATCTCAATCAACCCCAAAAGGCCAAAGAGGTGGCCGAACTCATCACCGACACTTACTCCTCCAACGTAAAACTACTCCTGGCCGAACTGCTGCTGAACGAAGGTAAACTGGATGCCGCCGACCAAATGCTCGACAGCATAGAAGAGGAAGAGAAAAACGACCTGGGCATCCTGGTCGATATTGTCTACCTGTACACCGACTTAGGTTATCCGGAGAAAGGCGTACAATGGCTCAAACGGGGTGCGGAGATGTACAAAGATGACGAAGACTTCCTGGCAGCCACCGCCGATTGCTACGGTGCGGCCGGAGCAGAATACATAGAGCAAGCCATCGTTGTCTTCAACAAGCTGATCGACAAGAATCCCTATAACCCGGCTTATTGGGTAGGCCTGGCCAAATGCCAGTTTGCCACCAAAGATTTCGATAAAGCCATCGAGTCCTGTGACTTTGCCATCGCAGCCGACGAAGAATTCGGCGAAGCCCACATCATCAAGGCACACAGCCTCTTTCATCTTGAGAACATCGAGGGAGCCATCGTTGAATACCGGAAAGCCCTGAAGTATAAAACGCTCTCCCCCGAATTTACATATATGTTCATCGGACTGGCCTACACCCAGCAGGAAAATTGGGCTGAAGCCAACGAAAGTTACAGCATGGCTCTCCGGGCGATCGAAGAAAACGGTAACGGTTCTTCCCCGCTATTGTCCGATATCTATTCAAACAAAGCACTCTGCGCTTCCCGCCAGGGCGACTCGGAAGAAGCCCACCGGCTTTGCCGACTGGCAAAAGAGCTCGCCCCCCAGGATGCAGAGCCCTACCTGCTCGAGGGACGCATCTATATGGAAGAGGACAATTTCGACCTGGCCCGTGCAGAGTGGGCATTGGCTCTCCGCTATGCCCCCGAAGCAGATACCTGGATGGAAATAGGCAACTACAGCCTCGAGTTCCGCATGCTCGAGAACGCACGCTTCTGCTTCGAGCAGGTGCTGGAAGAAGATCCCGAGTACCCCAAGATCTGCGAACAACTGGCCGCCGTATGCCTCGTCCTTCAGGATCATGAAGGATTCAAGAAATACAACGCGATGTCCGGCGATTCCATCAATCTCGACTCCCTCCGGGATACGATACTGGAAATGGGTGTCGACGGAGAACAGATGCTTCGCGAACTGGACGATTTTTTAAAAGACGAAAAATAATCAAGTTCACCACAGAGTTCCACAGAGATTATTTTCTCTTCATATCTTATCAACAAGAGATTAAAAAACTCTGTGGTACTCTGTGGTAAATCAAAAAAACAAAACTATATCAATTCAATCTAAATTAAACAAATGGAATCTGTAGCCTTCATTCAGTGGTGCTTAGACCACCTCAATTACTGGACCATTACTTTATTAATGACCATTGAAAGTTCTTTCATTCCTTTTCCATCCGAAGTAGTCGTTCCTCCGGCAGCCTACAAAGCGGCAGTCAACGAAGAGCTGAACATCTATCTGGTAGTGCTCTTCGCCACCCTGGGAGCCAACCTCGGTGCTATTATCAATTACTATCTGGCCCGCTGGCTGGGACGTCCCATCGTCTACAAGTTCGCCAACAGCCGTTTCGGACACATGTGCCTGATCGATGAAGCCAAAGTGCAGCATGCCGAAGAATATTTCGACAAGCACGGAGCACTCTCCACTTTTATCGGTCGCCTGATTCCCGCTGTCCGCCAGTTGATCTCCATCCCTGCAGGACTTGCCCGCATGAAGCTGCACACGTTCCTGATCTACACCACTCTGGGTGCCGGATTATGGAACACTATTCTCGCTGCCATCGGTTATTACCTTTCCACCGTACCCGGCATCGAAAGCGAAGAGCAACTGCTTGCCAAAGTAACAGAATACAGCCATGAACTGGGCTACTGCTTCATCGTCATCGGAGTCTTCATCGTAGGTTTCCTTGTCTACAAAGGAATGAAGAAAAAGAAATAGTGCCTCCACAGCAAGAATCAGCATTCATCACAGAGTAACACAGAGCAACACAGAGTGAACTTAATCTATCGATAACGAATGGTAGTGAACTCTAAGAACTTTGTATTACTCTGTATTACTCTCTACTCTCTATTACTCCGTGAGACTCTGTGGTACTCCGTGGTAAGACTCCGCCTTCATCCCTCCCTCAAAAAAAATCTTTCTTTTTTTTCGTCCTCCATGCAGTACCTTTATATTTTCTGCATTTACTTATTGTACGTACACCAAACCAGTTATTGACAATTCATCAAAAAAACAAATCCTAGGCCTTACAGTTGTTTGATGAAAAAGCAATTTATGTAACAAATTTAATGTTTAAAAAAATGAAAAAAGATTTCAACTTAACCAAGCTTTTTTATTCTTTTGCGATTGCTTTCTCAGTGGTAACCTTGTCTTCTTGCAACAACGATGACAATTCTCCGCTTCCTCCTCCATCCACCAACGATGTGGCAGGCACCTATAACGGAAAAGTACTGATAACTCCGGTGACTCCCGCCACTGCAAAAGAAAATGCCGGAGAAGCTCCCCAGGGACAAGACGTAAACGCTACGGTGAAAAATGACACGGTGTTCTTCGACAAATTGCCGGTAACCGAACTTATTACCTCCATTGTAGGCGATAAAGACAAAGCGGAAGCCATTGTCAAAGCCATCGGTGACGTAAAATACAAAGTAGGCTACAAGCCGGCTCTCAATACAGAGAAGGACAGCATCTACCTTGCTTTCGATCCGAAACCGTTGACCCTTCAACTGCCTGCAGCCGTAGAAGGACAGGAAGGACAGACTGTTACCGTAACCATTTCGTCTCCGGACAAAGGCAGCTTTGCTTACAAGAAAAATCAGTTGAAGTTGAAGCTCAGCGCCGATAAAGTGGAACTGGCAGGCGTAGCGGTACCTGTTCCTCAGACACTGTTCAACTTCGATATGACCAAAAAGAAGTGATTGCCTGTTCAACACACGTAACAAGCAGTAGTCATAGGGGGTAAAGCCTGTAAAGACAGGCTTTATACCCGCATGAAAAAGTCCGTGCTCTCACCCCCCGGAGTGAACACGGACTTTCTGTTCCTTGAAACCATTCAAAAAAAAGATTATTTCACAGCAGCCAATGCCTTTTCATAATCCGGCTCCTGAGTAATCTCCGGCACAAGCTCTGTATAAGCTACTTTCCCGTCTTTCCCAATCACCACTACCGCACGCGCCAGCAGTCCGGCCAGCGGTCCGTCAGCCATCCTCACGCCATAGCTCTCGTCGAAGTCCGAAAAGCGGAAATCCGACAACGGAATCACGTTTTCGATACCCTCTGTCGTGCAGAAGCGTCCCTGCGCAAACGGCAAGTCTTTCGAAATGGCCAATACCACGGTATCCTTCATTCCGGCTGCCATTTTATTGAATTTACGCACCGAAGTGGCGCACACACCGGTATCCAGACTCGGGAAAATATTCAGAACAATATTCTTACCTTTCAGATCTTTTAGTGCGAAAGAAGATAAATCACTTTTCACCAGCTCGAAATCGGGAGCCACCTTTCCAACCTGTATAAATTCGCCAATCAGCTTTACCGGTTGTCCTTTGAAATTTGTTGTTGCCATAATTGATAACTCTAAGTTTTATTTACTATATTCTAAACAATCGGTGCAAGAACTTTGTTCACGATGGACAATAATCTAAAAAATAAAATTGATATGAAAACTTTATTCGACGAGATGGAACACGCAGTCAAAAACTGGTGGTTATCTCTTATTCTGGGTATTCTGTACATCATCGTGGCTCTCTGTCTGCTATTCGCACCGGGAAGCAGTTACATTGCCCTCAGCGTCATCTTCAGCATTTCGATGCTGATAAGTGGTATCATCGAAATCATCTTCTCCATCAGCAACCGGCGAGGCATCTCGTCCTGGGGATGGTACCTCGCAGGCGGTATCATCGATCTGATCTTAGGCATCTACCTGGTAGCCTATCCGCTGCTCAGCATGGAAGTCATACCGTTCATAGTCGCCTTCTGGATGATGTTCCGCGGTTTCTCCGCCACAGGCTATTCTATGGACCTGAAGCGTTATGGCACCCGTGAGTGGGGATGGTACATGGGATTCGGCATCCTCGCCATCATTTGTTCGCTGATCATCCTGTGGCAGCCGGCCGTAGGTGCCCTCTACGTTATATATATGCTGGCATTCACTTTCCTGATCATCGGATTCTTCCGTGTCATGTTGTCCTTCGAACTGAAAAGCCTTCATAAACGATCAACGGTGATGAACGGTAAATGATAAACATTGAATGAACCCCTATTCACCACAGATTACACAGATTAACACAGATATTTTAATTAAACTCTCAGTAAAATAAATTATTAATCTGTGAGAATCCGTGTAATCTGTGGTGAATTATGACTCCCCTAACCGTTACTAATACATCGTTTTCATAAACCGGAACAGGGTTGTTCTGGATACCCCCATCTTCTCCGCCAATTCCGAGTAAGTAGTTCCTTTGTCAAGTTCTTTGGTAAGTACGCGCTTATTGGCACGCAGCAATTTTATTTTAGGCGTATCCCCTTTCTTTCGGCCTAAAGTCATTCCTTCCTGCTTTCTGCGTGCGAGAGCTTCTTTGGTACGCATCGAAATCAGGTTCCTTTCTATTTCCGCCATCAGTCCGAACGCGAATCCCAGCACCTTACTGTTGATGTCGTCCTGAAACACATAGCCCTCTTTGGTGCTATAGAGCACTACCTGCTTCTTAATACAAAAATTCAGGATAGTCATAATCTCGAGCAGTGTACGGCTCAATCTCGAAATCTCCGTTACAATCAGTGTATCCCCGGGATGCATTCTCTTCAATAACTCTGATAGCTTTCTGTCTTTTGTGCTCACGCTTCCGCTTACGGTCTCTGTGTACCACTTGTCAATCGACAACCCATTCTTCTCTGCAAATCGCATAATCTCTTCCTTCTGATTAGCCAAAAACTGTTTTTCCGTACTTACTCTCAAATAAGCTATTACCATAATTCATGTTTTTAAATGATTAATACACCACGAAAAAACGGCTATTCATTCAAATACGGGACACTTTTTTACGTTCCTTTTTTCTCATGCCACTTGGGTATTTCTGAAACTTTCATTCGTCTATACATTTATGCTATTGATTTTTTACTAATTTCCAGCATATTTTCCAATCTGTCACTCAAAATCTTTTTTATTATAAACCGTGTTCTTGAACACACTAAAAAGAACAAGAAAATGGAAATAGAAAAATTCATTAAATCTTTAGCAAGAAAAGCGAAGTTAGGCGGGCGTTACAGCACAGCCAATACCTACCTCTACACTTTGCACAGTTTTCAGAAGTTTGCGGGAAAAGCCTCACTGACTTTTGAAGAGATCACTCCCGAGAGCATCAAGGAGTACGAGCAATACTTAATCCTCAACGGGAAACGGTACAACACGATCTCGCTCTACATGCGCATGTTGCGTTCCATCTGCAATCAGGCATCGGAGCAGAACATAGCTTCGCTCAACACCCGCGAGCTGTTTGAGAATGTTTTTATCGGCAACGAGCCCACTGCCAAGCGGGCCATCTCACCCGTCCTCATTTCCCGCCTGCTCGAAGCAGATTTCAGCAAGAACAGCCGGCTCGATTTTGCCCGCGACCTCTTCTTGCTAAGCTTCTACCTGAGGGGAATCCCGTTTGTCGACCTGGTACATCTCCGCAAGACCGATGTGCAGGGAAACATGCTCGTTTATTTCCGCCAGAAAACGGGACAGCAACTTACGGTAATCATAGAAAACTGCGCCAAAGTGATCTTGCGTAAGTATGCCTCGCTTTGCAAAGAATCCGTCTATCTGCTGCCCGTCATCAGCGCAGCCGGAGAGGAGGGGCACAAGCAGTACCGAAGTGCATTGAGGGTATACAACAAACGCCTCAACCAGATATCCGGAATACTGAAATTGAAGACTCCGCTGACCTCTTATGTGGCACGCCACAGTTGGGCGACTACGGCCCTGCAGAAAGGGGTTCCGGTTTCGGTGATCAGTGCGGGAATGGGGCATGCTTCAGAGAAGGTGACATACATTTATCTGGCATCTTTTGATAACAAAACGCTCAGTAACGCAAATAAAAAAGTGATTGCCGCCGTGAGATTTAAGAAAGAGGAGGAGGAGTGATAATAGCTGTTCTCTTACTTATTAGGTAATAGAACAGATTCATTTGTTTTATCGCTGCAAAAATAGAGATAATAATTGAAACTCCACAAACAAAATGATAATTTCTTTTCTATAAAAGTGGATTATAACCAGTTGAAGTATCAGTTTGAAATAATTTATTCACTTAATAGAAATATTAGTCATAATTCCTGTTTGATGTAATTACTCAAACAGGAGTTTACAATTTGCAATAATTTGACATCAGAATTATATAATCCAGCCCCTGTTTTATGTTTAGTTAACCTCTAAAAGTTATATTTCATATCTTTTCGCTATTCCGCATTCTATTACCTAATAAGTAAGGGATCACTTTGTTCTATTACCTAATAAGTAAGGGAACAAATTGCAATGCACACAGCAAGATGGTAGTTATTCAAACATTAACGACAACTATCGCAAACATTTCTAAAAGTACAGTATGAAACAGGTATTGCGGTTCAATAAAGTCATTAAAAGGATTGTATTCACCGGAGATCTCATTCTCTTGAATGGCACCTTTCTGTCCTTGTACACCCTATTGGGGAGCAAATTTTTTGCAGATCCATTCATTCACTCACTTCCCCAAGTACTGGTATTGCTCAACTTATGCTACCTGGTTAGCAACATGTCTTCAGGTATCATATTGCACCGCCGTGTAGTACGTCCCGAGCAAATCGTATGGCGTGCCTTACGCAACAGTGCGGGACACGCCTTGTTTTTTTCCTGCGCGCTCACCTTTGGAAACTTCGGCATCCTTTCCGCCCGCTTTTTCTTACTGTTCTACATTGCGTTCACTCTGCTGTTGGTTTGTTACCGGTTATTGTTCCGCAAGATACTGAAGTCCTATCGTAAGCATGGAGGCAACTCCCGCAGCATCATTCTGGTGGGAAGCAATAGCAATATAATCGAACTCTACCATCAAATGACGGACGACGTCACTTCCGGATTCCGTGTCATCGGCTACTTTGACGACCAGCCCGGCAGCCGCTTCCCCGAAAAGGTGAACTATCTGGGAAAACCCGGTAAGATTGTGGACCGCCTGAAGCAGGGAGGAGTCGAGCAGGTTTATTGTTGCCTGCCTTCGGCCCGCAGCGAAGAGATTCTCCCCATCATCGACTATTGCGAAAATCACCTGATACGCTTTTTCAGTGTCCCCAACGTGCGCAGCTATCTGAAGCGGCGCATGTACTTCGAGCTCCTGGGCAACGTGCCCGTACTCTGCATCCGCCAGGAGCCGCTCAGTTTTGCCGAAAACCGATTCAGGAAGCGTGTGTTCGACATCGTTTTCTCGCTCTTGTTTCTTTGCACCCTCTTCCCCATTATCTATGTCATTGTCGGGCTGACCATCAAAATCACCTCGCCGGGTCCCATCTTCTTCAAGCAAAAGCGCAGTGGAGAAGACGGACGGGAATTCTGGTGCTACAAGTTCCGCTCCATGAAGGTGAACACGCAGAGCGACACCCTGCAGGCCACCTTGCACGATCCCCGCAAAACGCGCTTCGGCAACTTCCTGCGTAAAAGCAGCATCGACGAACTCCCGCAGTTCATCAACGTGCTGATGGGCGACATGTCGGTAGTAGGCCCCCGCCCCCACATGCTGAAACACACGGAACAATACTCACAACTGATCAACAAATACATGGTCCGCCATTTCGTAAAACCGGGTGTCACCGGCTGGGCGCAAGTCACCGGCTTCCGCGGAGAGACTCACGAACTATGGCAAATGGAAGGACGTGTGCAACGCGACATCTGGTACATCGAGCACTGGACCTTCATGCTCGATCTATATATTATATATAAAACCGTAAGAAATGCGCTGGAAGGAGAAAAAGAAGCTTATTAAAATAAAGAAAATGAATAAAAGAGATTACACCACAGAGGAACACAGAGTTTCACAGAGAATTTTTTTTCCCCCATCACACAAAAGATGAAAACCCTGTGAAACTCTGTGTACTCTGTGGTGAGCCACCCCATAGTAATATTCTAAAATTAAGATAAATGACAAAAAGACTACTTTTTTTCACGTTAACCTGTATTTTGCTGGCTTCCTGCCAGTCCTACAAGAAAGTACCCTACTTGCAAGACCCGGGAGAGGCGCAACGTGCCGTTGCAGAGGCCAAGCTCTATGATGCCCGCATCCTGCCGAAGGATCTGCTCACCATCGTTGTATCGTGCAGCGATCCGGAATTGGCAGAACCGTTCAACCTGACCGTATCCACCCCTGTCAGCAATACACAAAAAAGCCTGACCAGCCAACCGGCCCTTCAGCAATATCTGGTCGACAACCGGGGCAACATCGACTTTCCCGTGTTGGGCACCCTCCATATCGGCGGACTGACCAAGGGCGGAGCGGAAAGTCTGATCAGGGAAAAGCTGAAAAGATACATCAAAGAAAACACCATTGTGACGGTTCGCATGGCCAATTATAAAATTTCCGTCATCGGCGAAGTGAACAGGCCGGGCACGTTTACCATCAGCAACGAAAAGGTCAACCTCTTCGAAGCCCTTGCCATGGCAGGCGACATGACCGTGTACGGACTGCGCGACAATGTCCGCCTGATCCGCGAGGACGCCGACGGACACCAGCACATCATCACGCTGAACATGAACCGGGCAGACATCATCCAATCGCCCTACTACTATCTGCAACAGAACGACATCCTCTATGTCACCCCCAATAAGACCAAGGCAAAGACAGCCGACATCAGCGCCAGCACCACCATCTGGTTCTCCGTGGTAAGCACGCTCGTGTCGCTTGCCAGTTTAATTATCACCATCGCCAAATAAAGAAACCCCGACAATGAAAGAAGACTTATACGACGATCTATACGAAGAGAAAGAAGAAAAAATAGACTTCCATGCCCTCCTGTTCCGCTACGTCATCCGGTGGCCCTGGTTTGTAGCCTCGGTCATCATCTGCCTGGCAGGAGCATGGCTACACCTCCGGCAGACCACTCCGGTCTACAACATCTCGGCCTCGGTCATCATCAAGGACGATAAGAAAGGGGGCAACAGTGGCGGAAATCTCGCCGCGCTCGAGGGCCTGGGGCTGGTCAACTCGGTATCGAACATCGACAACGAGATTGAAATACTACGTTCCAAAACACTGGTCAAGCATGTGGTCAGCGAGCTGAACCTCTACACCACCTACTCCGTCAAAGGCAGTTTCAACGAAGTAGAGCTTTATAAAAGTTCGCCGGTACTGGTGGGCCTCACCCCGCAAGAAGCAGACAGGCTGCCGGGTCCGGCCGTATTCGAACTCACCCTGTCGCCCGGCAACCGGCTCGACGTGAAAGCCACCGTCGGGGAAACCTCCTACAACAAAAAATTCTCCAAACTGCCGGGCCTGCTCGTCACTCCGGCCGGAACGTTCACCTTCACCCTTGCCGGCGACTCCGCCGGAGTAAGTGAACCGCAGACACTCACCGCCGTTGTAAGCAACCCCATGCAGACGGCAAAGAGGTATGCGGCGGCGCTCAGCGTAGAGCCTACCTCCAAAACCACCTCCATCGTCATCGTCTCGCTCAAAAACACCAACAAGCGTCGGGGCGAGGACTTCATCAACCGGCTGATCGAAGTCTACAACCGGAACACCAACAACGACAAAAACGAAGTGGCGGAGAAAACGGAAGAGTTCATCGCCGGACGCATCCGCATCATCAACGACGAGTTGTTCAGTACCGAGAAGGAGCTGGAAACCTTCAAACGGGATGCCGGACTGACGGACCTTGCCAGCGACGCCCAACTGGCTGTGAGCGAAAATTCCGCCTACGAGAAACAACGGGTCGAAAACGGCACCCAGCTCAACCTCGTACGCTACCTCGCCGAATATATCTCCGCCCCGGACAAGATCAACGCCGTGCTGCCCGTCAACGTCGGCCTGACCGACCAGTCACTCTCCTCCCTGATCGGGCAATACAACGAAATGGTGCTTCAGCGCAACCGCCTGCTACGCAACTCCTCGGAAAGCAACCCGGTGATCGTGAACCTGGATAGCGGCATCCGTGCCATGCGCGAAAACATCCTGACCACCATCCACAGCGTTCAGAAAGGATTGCTGATCACCAAGGCCGACCTCGACCGTCAGGCCAGCAAGTTCAACCGCCGCATCAGCAATGCGCCCGCGCAGGAACGCCAGTTCGTCAGCATCTCCCGGCAGCAGGAGATCAAAGCCGGACTCTACCTGATGCTGTTGCAGAAACGGGAAGAAAACTCCATCGCACTGGCCGCGACTGCCAACAACGCCAAGATCGTAGACGAGGCCATGGCGGACAACGGTCCCGTTTCTCCCAAGACCAAAACGATCTATATGATAGCCCTCGTCATGGGGATGGGCATCCCCGTAGCCATCATCTATGTCATGGGGCTGCTCCAGTTCCGGATAGAAGGACGGGCCGATGTGGAAAAGCTGACCTCCGCCCCCATCATCGGAGACATCCCCCTGGCCGAAGAGGGTAACGGGAAAGCGGGAGGCATCGCTGTCCGCGAAAACGAAAACAGCCTGATGGCGGAAACCTTCCGGGGCATCCGCACCAACCTGCAGTTTATGCTGGGCGAAGAGAATAAAGTCATCCTGGTCACCTCTACCATCAGCGGCGAAGGAAAAACATTTGTAGCCACCAACCTCGCCATCAGCCTCTCGCTGCTGGGCAAAAGAGTAGTCATCGTAGGGCTCGACATCCGCAAGCCGGGACTCAACAAGGTCTTCAACCTCTCGCAGAAAGAAAAAGGAATCACCCAGTTCCTGGCCGGCCCGCAGACCACCGACCTGATGTCTATGGTGCAGCCCTCCGGGATATCCCGCACCCTGAGCATCCTCCCCGGCGGAACCGTACCGCCCAACCCGACCGAACTGCTGGCACGCCAGGCATTGGTGGAAGCCATCGATATCCTCAAAAAGCACTTCGACTATATCGTGCTCGACACCGCTCCCATCGGAATGGTGACCGACACACAGATCATCGCACGGGTGGCCGACCTATCGGTTTATGTCTGCCGCGCCGACTATACCCACAAAGCCGACTATACCCTGCTCGAAGATCTCCGCCTGGGCAACAAGCTCCCCAACCTGTGTACCGTAATCAACGGTTTGGACATGAAAAAGCGGAAATACGGCTATTACTATGGATACGGAAAATACGGCCGCTATTACGGATACGGAAAGAAGTACGGTTATGGCTACGGCTACGGACAAAAGCATAATTAGAAAAGTATCTCTATGATTTTATAAAATATAATGAATTAATTATTTGTTACACTTATTCCATGAAAAGCAAACCGCCAAAAGAGTTAATTAAATTAACCCTTTTGGCGATTCATAATCAATTCTAAAACATCAATGTAATTTTTTATCTTCAATCACATTAAAACACGGACACTGCTTTATCCATTCCTCGGGCTCGATCTCCCCATTGGCGTTCAGGTCCGGACTCAGATCCCGGTGGCCACACACACGGCTGCCGGGATACTGTTTCAATAACGTTTTCACCAACACCCGCATCGAATGTACCTGCCACTCCGTCCGGGTATCCTTGGGACGGCCCCTCGCATCCAGCCCGCCTTCATAACAAATACCGATACTCGTCGCATTGTGCCCCTTGGCATGCGCCCCGATCTTCTCCACCGGACGGGTAGACACAATCCGCCCGTCCTTCCGGATATAGAAGTGGTATCCCGGCCCGTTGAATCCCCGCCTGCGATGGCAGACATCCAGATCGAACTCCGTAAAACACCGGTCTTCTCTCGTTGCCGAGCAATGAATCACAATCAAATCGATTTTCCTCATACTTCCCCCTTCATTTTTCGACATTCCTCCCACTGAGAAACATCAGGAATGCAATCACCCATTCCAAGATTCTTTGTAACTTCTTCATCGTTGTTTTGCTATATTAAGTTGTTTTACGTTTACACCACAGAGGACACAGAGCAACACAGAGTCTTTATTTTCAAGCTGATATAGAATCTTAATCCCCGGGACTATAGTATAGAGAATTTTAATTTCCGGATTTACAGAAAGGTCGTTGAAATTCCTCCTCTGTGAGACTCTGTGTCACTCTGTGGTCGGGTCATGCTGTCGGGTCATCCACAATATCCCCATCCCCGCCGCCATCGCCTTTCTGCGCCGCCCGCGTACTCACCTTACTGAAATTGAGCGTCTTCATCGCATCCGCCAGCACAGGCCCCGGACGGAAGTTCACTCTCGCCTTGCTGATGTTCGCCGCTTTGAAATCCTCCGCCTTCTCCGCTCCCCTGCTTCGCAGGCCCACCTGGAAGGTGCCGATATTCCCCAGCCTGACAATCTCTCCCCTCGACAGGCCATCCACCATTTCATCCTCCAGCGCCTTCAGCACCGCCACGACATCCGCCGAATGTACCGTACAGGCCTTTTCCACCCGGGTCGAGATCTCGTCCAGCCCCACATCGCCGCTGGCCTGTGCCTGGGCATAATACTTGGCGGGATCATCCTTCTTCAGCATGTTCTTGCGCGCCACTACCGAATACGTAACTTCTTTACTCATAATCGTACTTTCTTTTTAGAGTTAAACATCTGTTTTTCAATCACATTTCAAAGATACGACACCCCCTATGCGCCAATGACAAAGAAAGAGGACCGATGACAAAGTTTGAGGAAAAAAGAATATAAAAACACACTGCATTCCGGATATTTTTCCGTACATTTACAGTATATAACAATCAGATAATCAAAGCCATGAACCAAAGAAAAGAAGAAGACACAACCGAAGCCGATTTCATCATCCGCTCGTACACCAAAGCCGAACTTGCACAGCTTTACTGCCCGGGACTCGACCCCGTGCTCGCCCTGCAGAAACTCTACCGCTGGATGCGTAAAAACACCGCCCTGACACAGGCACTGTCCGATGTCAATTACAACAAATACCGCCACAGCTTCCTTAAACGGGAAGTCCGGCTGATCGTGTATTACCTGGGAGAACCTTGAATTCACCACAGAGGGGAATTCACCACAGAGGACACAGAGTCTCACAGAGAATCTATATTTTCATTGGATATGCTTTTAGAAAAAAAACTCTGTGAGACTCTGTGTCCCTCTGTGGTGAAAAACACGAAAAAGACTTAGACGTTTCCCTCGAAACATCCAAGTCTTTTCCTCTAAACCCTTAAGTCTTTTCGGAAAAGGTCTAAGAGTTTTTTCATACATTCATTCGTTTGCTCCGGTGTTTTCCGAGGGCCAAAAGTCCAAGGGCCACTCTATGCGTCAGTCTCCCGCCAACCCCGCCGCGTTCTGATATACATATCTCCCTCTTTATCAATAATTTTAAGCTCTATCGTCTTCCTGAATAACCGTTTAAAAGTGGTTACCGGAATCCCCATCTCTACCGCCCGATCCATCGCATCCTTATAAGTAAAAGTTCCTGAAAAAGTCTGTAACACCGGACGCAACCTGAAATAAGGCTTCAGGGGCCCGGACTTACTCTCGCTCTTCCGCACACTGGTGGACAGCAGCAAGCTATGCTCCAACAACACATCCGTCATCAACATAGCGGTATGGAAATCCTCGTCCGAACATACATACTGCGGCATCGCCCAGGCGCACTCTCCCTTGCGAAGGGCAGTGAGCACCCCTGCTATCCGGCTCGCCATCAGCCCGTGACGAAGCACGATCGCTCCCGGCGAATCATCCCGCTCGTTCACCACCTCGGACAAGTGTGAGGAGAAACGAGACGTATGTTCCTCCCATTGTGCAGCCGTAAACGTAACCTCCGTGGGAGACTGAAGCAAGAACTGGTGCAACTCCAACAACCGGCCGCTCAGGCGGGCAAACATCGCCCGATGATCTTCACCTCCCTCCCGCGGGGCAGCCGAACGCCAACACCAATCGCTCTGGCTCGTATACACCAGGAAACGGCTGTACAAACCGTTCTCCAACGAAGGAATGAAACGCACCAGCTGGTTGGGAGTGCCGGCAAGGCACAACGCCAAATGCGGATTATGGGCCACCACCTGACGGCCGTTCACCTTGAAATCGGCCGAAACCACTTCGTGCTGAAAAGCCGCCCGAAACACATCATCGTGCTTTCCGTAATCATTCCGGATAGCTCCCGACACCATGTCCAGCTCCGTAGCATTGATGCAGCACCCCAGCTTGCCACTCTCCTCCAATGCACTGATCAGCATACTCTTCGACACATTGGGCGAAAGCGTCAACAGCTTACGGACAGGCTCTTTGGGACGTAGCGAAAAATCCGGCGAACGCTTTTCCGCCTGCGCCTTTTTCAACTCCAGCTCCCACTCAAAAAAGGCCTTATCATACACCAGGCGCATCTCCTCGTTCTGCTTCTCATAATAGCGGTGAATCTCTCCGGGCAACAAGCCGGCCAGAGACACCACCCCCTTTCCGCCTCCCGCATGGGCTATCACCATGTAATACAGATGCGGCGAGTAATACACCTGATCGTACAATACACGCACCTCGGGCAGACAGGCGCTGATATTGGTGATCATCGCCATCAGCAACATATCGCGTTCCCGATAATTGCCGGCCGCCTTCACCCCCTGCGCAAGCAGATCAGGCAAATGCTCAAACACCTCTTCGGGAAAGTAAGGAGCCACCCGACGAAATTCTTCACTTTTTCCGAACAACACATCCTCCATATCCTCTTCACTCTCCCCCTCCTCTGGCGCATAGAGTGGCCCTTGGACTTTTGGCCCCTGACTCGCCATGACAGCGTCCGCCCTCCTGGCAGAAACATACTGATAACCAGACGATAATGTTTTCTCTATTTCTCCGCTCCCGAAATCAGCCTGCGCGTATTTCTCAACCACTGCTTTTTGCAACAGCCGCATTTCTTCCGGCGAAAAACCTTTATACCGGGCAACACGTCCCAGCTTCAGCACAAACGCATGGCGCCCTCCCGCCACAAACGGATTCCGGGCATCAAAATCATTCAGGAAAACCTGCATAAAGCCATCCCCCGCTTCGGAAGCAACGCCCGCCGGACAAGCCTTGCCCACCGCCTGCGCGGAACACTCCCCTTCCGCCTGCAACAGCCCGTCCACCTGCTCCCGCCACGGAAACACCCCGGCACCGGGATTATAGTACGCCTCCGGATCATACGAAGCGTAGCACGCCCGTCCCAGATCGCGGCACGACATATCGCAAGGATGCCCCAGCACCCGTTCCAACTCACGGGCAACGACAGGATAAGCCACCGCATATTGCCCGGCATTCTCGGCATCGATGCGCACAATCAGCTTCAGCCCTTCACCCGAGATACTGACAAAAGCCCCCACCACATAAGGCAGCGCCCCGGCCTTCTCCTTCATCCCGGCCAGCATCTCGAGGCAATGATCAAAGTCGAACAGCGCCAGTCCGTTCAGCTCGGTCACCTGGTTCGCCGCATGTCCGCCCCGGCACTTGCCGGCCACTACCACCGCATTCAGAGCCCCTTTCAGCCTTTTGCCCTCCTCGGTCATGCCCGTCCGCATCCACCGCCGGTACGACTCGGCAAGCACCTTCCAGCGTGCTCCCCTGAGGTCATTATGAAACTCTTCCAGCGAAATCTCTTCCGCTTTCTTTTCCCACACATGGAGGAAAAAGGAAATTTTAAACTCTCTCTTTTTCATTGAGTATTAAATTTTAATGTTTTTAATCCCGATCCGCCGCCAAGCGCACAAAGCAAAACCCTTGCCACTGCGCATCCTCTGCAATGAACCATGATGCAAAAGAACAACAAACTTTTTACACTTCCGAATGTTAAAACCGCCGTAAAAGTCCCTTCGGAAAGCCTCCACACCCACCCGCACCCCACTTTCGCCATCCGTTTCCCGGTTCTTTTTAACACCCGGATTTATTTTCTCACCTCCTGTTTCCGCTCCTGATCCTTCACCGTATTGTTCAGGAAGCGGCACAACCGTTTCAACTCCCGCATCTCTTCTCTCGAAAGCGGTTTGGGAAGCTCACGCACCAGGGCAAACACCTGTCCGGACAACTCTTTAAGCAATTCGTTCGGACTCTTAAACTTGTCGTTTTTTTTCCATAATCATTAAAATTAAAAGATATGTTAATTATTAAAACTTACAAAAGTAACACCTAAAGATTAAAAATTCATTATTTTTTCTATTTTCATAAACAATTTGTTGCATTTAGTAAAATTATATCTATCTTTGCAGCAAAATCAAACGTAAGATTCGGTTTACCCCAGCAGGCAACTGTGACAGGTAACCGCGTAGCGTATCCGGGAGCGACCCTCCCTCCCCTTTCTCAAACCATACTCCCAATCAGACATGAAATCCTGGCTTGCCGCCTATGTCCGTCTCTATCACGAAAAGAAAACCCGTGACCGCCTGACGGCAATGGGCATCGAAAGTTTCCTCCCCGTGCAGGAAGAAATCCATCAATGGAGCGACCGCCGCAAAAAGATCGAGCGCGTAGTCATCCCGATGATGATCTTCGTACACGTCGACCCGGCAGAACGTGCCGAAGTGTTGACCCTTTCGTCCGTCAGCCGCTACATGGTGTTGCGCGGACAAAGCACCCTCGCCGTCATCCCCGACGAGCAGATGGAGCGCTTCCGCTTCATGCTCGACTACTCCGAAGAAGCCATCGAAGTGTGCTCCTCCCCCCTCGCCCCCGGCGAACAGGTGCGAGTCATCAAAGGCCCCCTCGCCGGACTGGAAGGCGAGCTGGTGACCATCGACGGCAAAAGCAAGGTGGCGGTAAGGCTGGATATGCTGGGCTGCGCCCATGTGGATATGCCGGTAGGGTTCGTGGAGAGAGTGGGAAAGATGGAGGCGGTGAGATGAAGGATATGAACAGATAAAAGAAACGATAAGATACAATAAGCCACACCATAAAACGATCTATGAGTTCTACCGCCAACCGTGTCGTAAAAAACACAGGATTCCTTTATGCCAAGATGGGCATCACGATGTTCATCTCACTATATACCACCCGACTGATTCTGAATTCACTGGGAGCAGCCGATTTCGGTATATTCAATATCGTAGGTGGAGCCATAGCCATGCTGGGATTCCTGAACGCAGCGATGGCCGGAGCCACGCAGAGGTTTATGTCCTATTCGGAAGGGGAAGGAAACAAGAAAAAACAGAAAAGTATATTCAACATCAGCATCCTACTGCATTTCTTTATAGCATTGGCTGCGGGAATTGCGCTGCTGATTGCCGGATATTTTTTCTTCAACGGCATTCTGAATATTCCAGCAGACCGGATTTTTGCCGCAAAGGTAGTATATGGCAGTTTGATAGTCAGCACCATGTTTACGGTGATGTCCGTTCCTTATGACGCAGTGCTCAATGCCCACGAAAACATGAAATACTATGCGATCGTGGGAATCATCGAATCATTACTGAAGTTATCAGTAGCACTTATCGTTGTTTATACTTTCTCAGACAAACTGATTGTTTATGGTGTTTTGATGGCATGCATACCACTGATCACGCTGACCATAATGCGAATATATTGCCACAAACATTATACGGAATGCACGATTGCACCCAAGAAATACTGGGACAAGACGATGATGAAAGAAATGACAAGCTTTGCAGGATGGAACTTTGTTATCTCAGCCACCACTATGGTCTCTAACTACGGTATGGGAATTATACTGAATTTTTTCTTTGGCACTATATTAAATGCTGCACAAGGAATAGCAAATCAAATAAACGGACAACTAATGGTTTTCTCCACTAACATGATGAAAGCTTTAGCTCCGGTTATCATTAAAAATGAAGGACGCGGAGATAGAGAAAAGATGCTTCGGAGCTCTATCATGGGAAGCAAAACGAGCTTTTTCATAAACATCTTATTTATGTTACCATTCTATGTCGCAGCACCCTATATACTAAAACTATGGCTAAAAGATATTCCTGAATATACAGTTATTTTCTCACGATTACTTATTCTCCAAACTCTTTTTGAATGCTTTTTGAACTCTTTAAGCCAAATGTTGGCAGCAGAAGGAAATATCGGAAAGGTCTCTTTGGTCAGGTCCTTTCACAATGCGCTATACCTACCCCTTATTGCTCTACTCTTTTATCTAAAATATCCACCCTATTCTATGTATACATTGATGATAGCCAAAACGATCATATCCATCAGTATCACCCTATACTTTACAAAACGGAACTGTGAGTTATCCTCCTCCACATTCCTCAAAGACGTTATACTAAGATGTCTCTTCTCAGGAAGTTTTGTTTATCTATCTTTACTTATAATCTACCGATATTATACAGAAAGCATCATAGGAATAATTTTACTGTTTGCCAGTTCAATTCCACTGTCCGCTCTGAGTTTCTATTATATAATGCTCACTCAAAGCGAAAAAGTTTATTTCAAAAATCAGATACAAATTCTATTTCATAAAATAAATCATCGATGAATAAATTGCTTTTTGTCATTCTCTACCGACTGCATATCAAGTTACAGCCATATTACCATAAGAAATATCAGAGCTCTCTCACTCCTTGCTATCCTAATACAGTTATATTCAGCCACACTTATATAGAAGGAGCAGCACTTATTAAATCAATTATATATAAAGATAATGAATGGAACCACATAAAACACATCAGTAAATTCATGTGGAACGACCTTTATCGCAATCGTTTCCTTCAATACACCAATAAGGAAGACTTTATTGATAATATATGCCCAGAAAATAAAATACAAAGGAAAGGGGAAACAATCGTATGTGAAAGCCATAATCAAATCAACGATTGGATCTTTCTAAGAATTCCAATACAAGGACAAACCACTTATAGCTTTGAATTCAAAGCAATCATACATTCCGTTAACACTGAATTCCAATTAGCCTTCAATTATCAATCAATCAGCAAACGCTACCGATTCAATTTAGTTAATAACAGAGAGTTAAATTTTGACATCATAAACGATGGCTTCTTCCTAAATAGCTTAATGTCTACACCACTCTCACTGGAAATTGGGGTACAGCACGAATTTAAGCTAATCAACACCCCTCAAAACATTCAGTATATCATTGATCAAAATATTGTAATGAGTTTACGCTTGGAAAAGCCATACTTAACCCATGGTGATATTGCACTGATTGCTTGGGATAGCCAGAACAGTAATATAAAAGTAGAGTACTCCGATTTAAAAATAAAAATATAACAAATGAAGATTGGTATAATAACGTTACATTATGCATTAAATGCCGGAGCGGTTTTACAAGCTTTCGCCTTACAAACCTATTTAAAATCTTTAGGACATGAAGTTGAGTTTATTGATTATGTTCCTAAACACCAATACTCACTACGCTCTTTTATCGCAAAATCCCCTTATGTAATGTATAACAAATGGAAAGATATATATTACGGGGAAAAATATACAAGAAAAAAAAACTTCAACAAAGTACTTAAACGAGGAAACACACGATATTTTTCTGAAGAACAATTAGCAACCAATCCTCCGCTATATGATTTATACATAACCGGTAGTGATCAAGTTTGGAATTTCATGCGCAAGCTATTTCCAGCCTATCTCCTATCCTTCGCTCCACAAGGATCAAGAAAAATAGCCTATGCAGCTAGTATGGGGCAAGGTAACATACCTATTGAACTACATAATGAATTGAGAAAACAATTATCAGACTTCGAAGCAATCAGTGTAAGAGAAAGCAACGGTGTGAACTTTATATCACAGCTGCTGGGTAAAAGCCACAATGTTATACAAGTAGCGGATCCGACTTTCCTATTACAAGCAGCATCATATAATTCTATTATGGAGAAAATAACTCCACCAAAAGCCTACATTTGTTCATATATACTTTGCAATATCGAAAAAGCGCATTCTCAAATTATAAAAACGCTCCAAGCCATCCATAACGATGCGGCATTAATCAATTTACGGAATCCTGACACTTGCATCAGACTTCCAAACGCCAAAAATAAAATCGTAACTCCATATGAATGGCTATCTTACATCAAACAAGCAGAATTTGTAATTTGCGGGTCGTTCCATGCTGTTGTCTTTTCTTTATTATTTCATAAACCATTTATAGTCCTACAGCCTTCTTATATAGAGAAGGCGGGAGGTAACCAAAGAATCTATTCATTATTAAATCCACTAAAATTAACAGATCGATGTTTCTCTGAATTTAATTATAATGCAATTAACTCATTATTATCAACGAATATAAATTGGCAAGATGTTGATAAAGAGCTAAAATTACAAAAAGAGAAATCGAAACATTTTCTTTTAGAAATACTAACCTAATTAAAAAATAAATGATTTCAGTCGTAATTCCACTATACAACAAAGCGCATACCATAGTAAATACGCTTTCCACTGTTATAAATCAAATATATACAGATTTTGAAATTGTAATCGTAGATGATGGTTCTACTGACAATGGGGTTAATACCATAGTTCAACACTTCAGCGATCCTAGGATACGCATTATCAACCAGCCCAATGCGGGGGTCAGTGCGGCACGAAACAGAGGTGTCCAAGAGTCAATATACCAATATATAGCCTTTTTGGATGCAGATGATGAATGGCATCCGGACTATCTATCGATAATGGCAAAAACCATTCTCCAATACCCTAATGCGGCATTATATTGTTCCGGAGGGATTGTACATAACGCAGATGGAAGTGAGAACTACCGCATTGCTAAAAAATACATTAACTATATTGGGGTAATAAATTTTTTCGAAAATCCTTTCCAATTTGCCCATACCAGCGGAACAGTAATTAACAAATTCTTTTTTAAGAAAACCTCCGGTTCTCCTGCTAATATGAAATGCTTAGAGGATTTTGCATTATTTGTTCAGCTAGCTTTACTTGGAGACTTTATTTATATTGGTTTACCTATTAGTAAATATATAGGAGGAGTTCCAGGACAAATAACTGCTGCATCAGGAGAAAAATTATTTAGTTTTTTACCCTCTATTAACTTGTATTACAACTTGATTTATCAAAAATGGAAGGAAAGCCATAATAATAATATTTTCAAACATTACATTAAATACGACATAAGACATAGATTCAAAGGTTATGTAAAACAAGAAAAATATAATGATTATTTTCTAAGAAACTTAGACACGAGTCTAATCAAGGATTTTACAGCATTTGAGCTATATCTATATCGGCATAGAAAAGTCAAAGCAGCTATTTTATGGATTAACTTAACTAAAGTTATATGGCGCTTACACAAATACCCAATTGTAGGCGAGAAAGTGAACATTCATCAGATCCCTATCAAATATCAAAAATGGTAAAATCGAATACAGATACGAATATGTCAAAGCCATCTACCTATATGTCCACAAAAAGAATCATCTGGATAGATATCGTAAAAGGATGCCTATTGGTATTTATTTGCTGCTCGCACTTTGGTGCCCTTCCCCAAAGCATAGCTCTTCTAACTAAACCCACAGCGACCTATTGGGTCCCATTATTCTTTTTCTTATCAGGTTATCTGTTCCACGGTAATAACAATTTCAGCGAGTATATTCAGAAAAAAAGTAGAACATTGCTTTTACCTTATATAGCTTTCTCTCTTATTTTTATCATCATTGACTGGAATACTTACATATCTTCCGTACCACAAATTAAAGCAAACTTATATAGTATATTTGTCGCAGGAACAGGATCGGAAAAAGCCCCACCACTATGGTTCGTTATTGTTCTGTACATTGCATCCATATTCTCTTTCCCCATCATAAATTTCGCCAAAACACTGAAGTCTAAAATCATCACTATCTTTCTCCTGTCAATAGGAGCTTATATTATGTCCGAACGAGATATCAAACTGCCTTTAATGTTGCATGTTTTACCTTCTGCCATCATTTACATATGCATTGGGCAATATGTAAAAGCTTTCACAGACATGTCCTCCCGCAAACCATCTACATATATAACCACAGCTACATTAGCCCTCACAGTCGGGCTTATTGGACTTTTCTTTATTAATCTAGGAGATTTCCATTTAAATAAAATCAATTCTTACCCTCTTTTTTATCTCTGCCCTATTTCTTTAGGAATCTTTCTTGTTTTAATGCTAAGTAAATACGAATCCAACATAGCAACATTCAACTATTTAAAACCACTTACTTGGGTTGCTCAAAATGGAGTCATCATATTAGCAACACATTGTTACCTTATCTTCATTTACAATACAATTTCTAACACTTTAAACATAAACAATATAGTAATAAATTTTATTTTAAAATTTAGCTTTGTATTTATCATCTTATTTACTTTAATAATACCATTTTGTAACCGCTACCTTTATTGGATATTAGGAAACAAGCCAAAAAGGTGGTTTGATAATTATAAACAATGAACTACTCCATTCTAATAAATACCTGCGATAAATTCGATGATTGCTGGGATCCATTTTTCAAATTATGGTCTTTACACTGGACTGACTGTTCCGGAAAAATCTACTTAAACACAGAGTACAAAGACTATTCCTATCCTGAGTTAGATATAACAGCTGTAAAAGGTTGCGAAAGACATCATATACCTAAAGAGAAACGCGCAACCTGGAGTCAATGTCTGAAGTGGGCATTGGAAACAATGGATACCGACATTATACTCTATATGCAAGAAGACTACTTCTTGAAAGATACAGTTAAAAATGAAATTATTGAGAATTATGTGCAGCTAATGACAGAACATTCTGATATTGCATGCATTCAATTAACCGATCAAGCTGTTTTAGATTGTGGGGGTTCTGAATATGAACGACTAAATGCCGTTATTCTCAAACAAAGATACCGAGTCAGTTGTCAAGCGGCATTATGGAGAAAACAGGAGTTACTGGAAATTATACGAGAGCAAGAAAGCGCATGGGAATTTGAAGAGTTCGGTTCACAACGCTCAGGAATAATGGGTCACAAATATCTTGTTGTAGACAAAACATGGATTCGTCTAGATGTATTCGAAATTATACCATACATCTTTACTGGAATTATTCAGGGGAGATGGTACAATAAGGTCGTTCCTCTGTTTGAAAAACATGGAATTGAAATAGACTACACCCTAAGGGGATTCTCGTACCATCGCCCTAAACCATTAAAAGAGCGAATTAACTACCGACTACATAAAATCCCTAAAATTATCAAAAACAAATTGGAGTTACAGAAACTAAGAAAAAAATATGAATAAATTGACCGCTATTGTTCTAAAAGGTTTTCGAAAAATATACTCGAAATTCACCAACAAAAATTCACATAATTTCATTTGCGAAACTAATCCTGAAAGAGCATCTGAAATGATTTATAATCTTCTCTGTAACAACAAACCGTGCATGATAGCTCGATTTGGAAGTACAGAATTAAATGCGATAACTAACTATCGAGGCATCAAAAACCATAAAAACCAAGTTTTAAATTTCATAATGAATAAAACTCCTCAATGGTGGTGGAACGAAAAAGGGCTGGAGGAAATATTTTCTTGTTCTGGTTTTTTCCCCCCTACTACAGAAAATGTAAGTCGTTTCGCTGAAATGATGATTACAGATATGCCTCAAGTAGATATTTTAGGTTCTTGGAGACCTGAAGAAAAATTCTTCTCAAAAGAGTTAGCCCATGCCTCAAAAATAGAATTAGAGATACTAAATCCATATTGGAGCAAGAAACCATGGACACGTGCATTAGCTAATAAAAAGATATTAGTGATACACCCTTTTGCAAAAACGATTCAGGCACAGTACGCACAAAGAGAAAAATTATTCAACAATCCTGAAATACTACCTTACTTCGAATTGATTACGATACAAGCTGTACAGAGCTTGGGAGGTAACGACCAGTTCAACAATTGGTTTGACGCTCTAGAATGGATGAAACAAGAAATGGACAAAGTAGATTATGATATTTGCCTAATCGGATGTGGTGCTTATGGTTTTCCATTGGCAGCATATGCAAAGCGGAAAGGGAAAAAAGCTATACATTTAGCAGGAGCATTACAGCTTTTATTTGGCATACGGGGAAAACGTTGGGAAGATCCAAACTATAATTCCACTTATAACTATTCCGCTTTAATGAATCAATATTGGGTCAAACCCCAAATTACAGAACGTTCTCAAAATGCAGAGCGAGTAGAAGGAGCCTGTTATTGGTAATTAAATACAAAACACATGCTTTTTATTAGAAAATATTACTTTGAAATTTTAATTTTACTTATTACCTTTTTTTCTGTGGATCAATGGAATCCAATACAAATCGGCAATACATTTGTTATATGGCTCTTTGATCTTCTGACAATATGCCATATCATAAAATATAAGCATAAATATTTTAAGCCTTCAAACAAGCGCGATTATTATATTGTATCGGCTTATCTAATATGGTTCTTATTTTGTGTAGTACGCGGCTTATTTGTCCCTGAAAATTATTGGGAATGGAAACAATTGATATTGGGCAGCTTATCCTTATCACTTCCTTTATTTATCTATATATTCACAAATCCTAATATTGTAAGAAAAACATTAAATTTCTGGCTAAAATATGCAATACCTGCATTTTTTATATTCTTTATCTGGGTACTAGGAAAAGATGCATATCATTTTTATTTTGGTCCCATATTTATACTGATTTGCTATTTTCCAATTCTACCTAAGAAATGGGTGTTTTTATGCATCTCTCTCGCACTTTTAATGGTATTCTCCGACTTCGGTGCTAGAAGTCAAGTTTTAAAGACGATAGCTGCATTACTTATCGGTACCTCTCTTCTTTTTTATAAATACATCAATAATAGAGTACTACAATTAAGCTATTGGAGTTGTTATATTATTCCTGTAGTACTACTCTTCTTAGGGTATTCTGGCACATTCAATATTTTTCAGGATATGGCACAAAATGAAGGAAAATATGTTGAAATAAAAATAGTAAACGGAGAGATAAGGGCTGAAGATCTATCTGTTGACACACGCACATTTATTTTTGAAGAAGTTGCTACTTCGGCACTCCGTCACAACTATTTGATATGGGGACGCACACCAGCACGCGGTAACGATAGTAGAGTCTTCGGATACGCTTCTGAAACAGGAAAAAACGAACGACACAGCAATGAAGTTTGCCATCCCAATGTTTTCACATGGCTTGGTATAATTGGTTTACTATTATACAGTTTTATCTATTTCCAAAGTTCATATTTAGCTTTTTTTAAATCCAGAAGTATCTATATGAAGCTATTAGGGCTTTTTATCGCTTTTCGATGGGCTTTTGGATGGATTGAAGATTTTAATAGATTTGATATAGCAAACATATCTCTCTGGATATTGATTGCTATGGGATTCTCCAAACAATTCAGACAAATGGATAATTTGAGGTTTAAACGATGGCTCTATAATACACTATCTTTAAAAAAATAAGATTTATGAAAAAAATTTTGTGGCTCTGCAACATGACCTTTTCTGAAGAGAAAATTAAAACAACAGCCAGTTGGCTACAACCATTAGCGGAACTTTTACAAAGTTCAGGTAAGGTTCAGCTATTTAGTATATCATTAGGTAATATAAAAGAAGTACAACAAACATCTTATCACAATATACAACAATGGATACTCCCCAATCTAAATAATACCCATTATAATCAAATTGCATCCCAAGACACCTGCAAACTTATTGCCAAAATTGAAGCAGAAATATCTCCAGATTTAGTACATATATGGGGAACAGAAAGTATTTGGGCTTCTGTATATGCAAAGAAATATATAAAAGCAACAACCATCATTGATATTCAAGGTCTTCTTTCATCATACTATTATTATTATTACGGAGGGCTCACTTTTAATGAGATCATCAAATGCATCTCCTTAAAAGAAATTTTAATGCCATGGAGAACTTTATTCGGTAAAAAGAGAGTTTTTTTCAAAAGAGGAAAAATAGAAACGTCTTGTTTAAAAAGTTTCAAATACATATCCCACCAATCAGAGTGGGTCAAAAATCAAATACAGCTTTTACCCTCGGAAGCAACTTTCTTTCCCACTAAAATAATGCTAAGAACAAGCTTTTACCATTCTTCTCCCTGGCAATATAAAACTCCGCAAGATAATCCAGTTATTTTTACTTCAGCATCAGGCGCCATTTCTTATAAAGGAATTCATGTGCTAATGAAAAGTATACAACTACTAAAAAAGAAATATTCTCATATCCAATTACGAATAGCAGGACAAATGAAAATAGGTAATCTTTTATTAGACGGATATTCAAAATTTATACTACAGTTAGTGAATCGATATAAACTACAACAAAACATATTATTTTTAGGCCCAATTGATGAAATACAGATCATTAAAGAGCTACAAAACAGTAATGTTTGTGTAGTGCCCTCTTTCATAGAAACTTATTGCTTATCATTTGCTGAAGCAATGATAGTTGGAGTACCGACTGTAACATCCTTCACAGGAGCAATGCCGGAACTTGCCCGACATGGAGAAGAGAGTTTATTCTATAATTCCATTGACTATCAAACATGTGCAACATATATAGATCAATTAATACAAAACAAAGAATTAGCAGAAAAGTTATCTGTACAAGCCAGACAAAGAAGATTCATAGAAAACGATCCCAACACAGTAGTATCAACTCAACTTAGCATATACAAAAATATAATAACACAGTCATCTATTATCAAATCATAATCCTCATAAAAATGCAACCATTAACTTGGCAAGAAACCAAAAAGAGGCTTAAATCAGATCTCTTACGCCAGCGAACTTCCACAAATACAAAAGATATATGTTATGCCTTATTATTTAATACCTCCTTTAAGATTTGCTTTTGGTGGAGAATCTCTCAATATTTTAATAATTGGAAAATATTAAATACTATAACAAAGATTATCTACAGACATTACCAATTTAAAACAGGAGTTCAAATATCACCCTACGCAGATATAGATGGGGGATTAGCCATTGCTCACTTCTCTTGTATTGTTATCTCAGATTGTAAAATTGGGAAACATTTCACAATAATGCAAGGAAGCACAATAGGAAGTTACAGAGGTAGCATAAAAGGAGGAAGTCCATCCATTGGAGATAATGTTGTTATTTGTGCCGGGGCTAAAGTAATAGGAAATATTAAGCTCGGAAATAATGTAATGGTAGGAGCCAATGCAGTGGTTGTAAAAGATATACCCGATAATGCTGTAGTAGCAGGTGTACCTGCTAGAATAATCAATATGAATGGAATAGAAAGAACAAGTTATCATTAAAAAATATGCCAACTATAGCAGTACTAATCACCTGTTTTAATCGTAAGGAAAAAACCTTATCATGTCTTAAAGACATTTATGCTCAAGAAAAAGAGCAAAATGTTACTTTAGATGTATTCATCATTGATGGGGGTTCTTCAGATGACACACCCAATAACATACACAAAGAATATCCACAAGTAAATATCCAAGTTGTACCAGGTTTATATTGGGCGGGAGGCATGCGTAAAGCATGGTATGAAGCTATTAAACGAAAAGATTATGATTACTTTTGGTTAGTAAATGATGATACACATATCTTCCCAAACTGCCTAACCGAATTATTAAAGGCGGATAGATATACGATTGAACAATATAAAAAGCAGGGTATATACATAGGTGCCACTCAAGATGAACATAATAAGAAAACAACTTATGGAGGACATAAACTCCAAAAGTGGGGAAAAACAAACGCAATTATGTTGCAACCACACAATGGCATATATCAAATATGTGAACTGGGTAATGCTAACATTATGTTTATACCCCGAATAGTCTATCATAAAATTGGCGGATTCTGTGATAAATATACACATGGTATTGCCGACTATGATTATACTTTGCGCGCTACACGGGCAGGAATACCTGTATTACTATTACCCAATTATGCCGGAATTTGCAATGATGATCATAAAAACAGTTGGAATTGGAAACTTCCATTAAAAAAAAGAATAGATTTTTTATATAGTCCCAAAGGTTTTGCATACAAAGAATATTTATACTATATACATGAATTCTTTCCTAAATATTATTATATAGAAATCTGCAAGCTATGGCTTCGTACATTATTTCCTGCCATTTGGAATAAAATAAAAACAAAACGATAAATACAACTATGATAATCTGCAAGTTAAGTGACCAATTAGGGAATCAGATGTTTGCTTACGCAGCTGTAAAAACTATAGCAAAAGACAAAGGCTACGATTTTCGAGTATTAAGTAAATATGACAATCAATTTTTAAAAAATGATATTGATAAGAAATTTGGTTCTAACATAACTACTGTTTTCGAAAATATACAAACAGAAATTATTCATGAAGTTCCTATAGGATTTCATGAATTTCATGAAGTAACAACACGTTTCTCTACTAGTTCTTTACAAAAAGAGGCTTTAGAAGTCCATGATAACACGCTTATGCGTGGACACTATATATCTCCCCTATACTTTATGCATCGAATAGATGAAGTAAGAACTTGGTTCAAATTTCCTCAATCCATCAATCAAGATACATCAAGAATAATAACTAAGATACTTGCCAAGTATCCCCCTAACACAAAACTTTGTTCCGTACACTTCAGAAACGCATTAGATTATCGTATAAAAGGATATATGCTTGCAAAACACTATTGGAATAATGCTGCTCAACAATTATTACAAGAGGAAAATGCCAACATTGTTTTTCTCGTTTTTTACGACAAGAAGACCCGACTAGTTAAATCATTTATAAAAAATCATCAAAGCGAAACATTACACTATTCTCTATTTAAAGATTTTAGTTTAATTTCAAAATGCGATTTTCATATTGTATGTAACAGTTCATTTAGTGTAATGGCTGCACTAATGGACGAAAGATCCAATAAGACTTTTTGTCCATCTATATGGCCAACTCCCAAAGGATATTTTCCGATGGACTCTTATCCCCAAGAATGGATTAGAATTTCGACTAAACGAAATCCAGTGTCTCACATAATGGGATATATTGCTCCCATTCTATCTCCCCTAAAACATCTTATAAAAAAGAAGTAATTTTCTATGAAAAAGAAATTATTAATTTTCCATTCAGCATTAGCACCTTATAGAATCAATTTTTTCAATAAATTAAGTGAAGAATTTAGTGCTACCATTGTTTTCTTAAGCGATAATTTACGCAATCAGAACTTCAATAGAGCGAACCTATTAGCACAAATTACTTTCACTCCACATTACTTAAAACATAAAATAGTTATAAATGATAGAGACATTAATTTCGGATATAGTTCATACATTTTTAAAGTACAGCCTGATATAATTATAGGAGGCGAATATGGTCTACCTACGGTCATACCTTTTTTGATTAAAAAGATATTCCGAAAAAAGTACAAAATTTATACTATTTGCGATGATAGTGTACAAATGTCTGTTAACTGTGGGAAAATTCGATCGATTTTTCGCCATTTTCTGGCACCTAGGTTAGACGGGATTATAGTAGTTAGCCCAAATACGGCGGACTGGTATAGATCACATTTCACATTAAAAAGTAATCCAATAATTTTCCCAATCCTACAAGAAGAAATCACATTTAGAAAGAAATTGCATTTAGCTCTCCCATTATCAAAACAATTTATAAAGAAATGGCAACTAAACAACAAAAAAGCATGGCTTTTTGTTGGGCGATTAGTTGAAATAAAAGGACTGGATCGTGTTTTAAAAGCATTTGCTTCAGCTAAAATTGATACTGATACAGTTTTGATTCTTGTAGGAGAAGGAGAGCTATTAGAAACATTAAAAAGCCAAGCTAAAAATTTAAAAATATCAGATAGAGTACTATTTGTAGGACGATATGAAGATATAGAACTATTGGCTTGGTACAATATAGGTAGCAACTTAATATTAGCAAGCCATCAGGAGGCTTTTGGAGCTGTTGTCAATGAGGCTCTTATTTCTGGATGTCAAGTACTTTGTTCTTCCCGAGCTGGTGCATGTTGTTTAATACAAGATGATGTAAACGGATATATATTTGATACATATAACCATGATGATTTTTCAGAAAAAATCTCTATAATGTCTCGCAAAATGCCTCCTATAAATGAATCCAATACAGAAATAAAACCATCTCTTATGATTGAAGATTTCAACATGAATATAGAAAATTTAATCCATCAGTTATATTAAATAAAATGATTGTATTTCAAGTTATTTCATCTTTTGATCTCGGAGGTGCCGAAAGAGTAGCAATCAATATTACAAAATCCCCAAATCCAAACTTTAAATACCACCTGTTTGAAGTTGTAAAAGGGCACTCCGATTTCTCTACCTCTCTTAAAAAAGAGTTTAAAGAAAATGGTATACCATATCATTGCTCTCCTTTCAAAAACAAAAAAATAGCAATCTGTTTCTTTTGGATATGGTTCATCTGGTACTATATAAAATACTCTCCAAACATCATACACGCACACACGGAAACACCGGATCTCTCACTTTGGATATTTAGGAAAATAGCATGGCTTTGCTTTTGGATTAGCCCCAGCTACATAAGAACAATACACAATACAAAGCTATGGAATGAATGGGAAAAAATTGGGAATATAGTAGAAAAATATTATATAAAGCACCAGAGTAATATTGCAATCTCTACTTCCACGAGAGACTGCTATACTCGCTGTTACGGGAGAGAACAACCACCAATCATTTATAATGGTATAGATGAAATACCTCAAAAAAAGTTTCAAGTAATCAAACCAACTCAGATTAATATTTTATTTGCCGGAAGATTTGAATACCAAAAGGGAGTAGACCAAATGATTGCAGTAGTCAGTGCACTCAAGGATGATTCAAGATTTTACTTTCATGTGGTAGGGAGTGGATCTATGGAACCTAAAGTAATAACAGCTTTTAAAGGATTAACCAATGTAACAGTATATCAAAAAGTATTCGGACTAGCTCAGTACATCGGTTCATTTGATTACTTATTTATGCCTTCTAACCACGAAGGTCTAGCTCTTATGCCTATAGAAGCCAGCCTAGCATATACCCCCACAATCATAAATAACTGCCCTGGACTAAAAGATACACTACCGGAAGATTGGCCATTAAGTGTAAATAATAACTCCATTCCAGACTTTATTGAACTTATCTCCAAGAAACTGAATAAACAAAATTACGGGGAACTGGCAAAAAATGCCCATAGATTTGCTATCGAACGTTTTTCTTTAAATATGATGCAAAAGAAATATGAAGAACTCTACAGAAACCGGCAAAAGAAATAAAATACTTTTCATCATGCACATGCCTCCCCCGGTCCATGGTGCATCAATGATGGGAAAATATATCCATGACAGCAAACTGATCAACCAAACATTTGACTGCCGATATATCAATCTGACATTGGCAAAAGATTTATCGGATATTGGGAAAGGAGGTTTCTCTAAATTATGGAGTTTTCTGAAACAGATGAATCATATAGCATCTACAATTCACATGGAAAAACCCCAACTATGCTACGTAACCCCCAATACCAAAGGAGGTGCTTTCTACAAAGATTTTATAGTGGTGATGTTACTCAAAGCTATGGGACAAAACGTAATTGCGCATTATCATAATAAAGGAGTAGCGACACGGCAAGACAGGGTATTGGATAACTTTTTATACAACCATTTTTTTAAGAATCAAAAAGTTATATTGCTGGCAAAAGCTTTATACAAAGATATAGAGAAATATGTAGCCCGAAAAGATGTGTATATATGTCCGAATGGAATCCCGGAAAGTTATTCTCTACCGAAACCACCCTCTAAGAAACAAGAGTCTTTCAAGATACTCTTCTTATCGAATATGATGATAGAAAAAGGAGTATGGGACTTACTGGAGGCGTGCAGAATACTTAAAGAAAAAGAAAAGGCATTTCATTGTGACTTCGTCGGGAAATGGAGTGATATCAGTTTTCAAACATTTCATGACAGAATACGGGAATATGGACTAGAAGATTACATAACAGCCCATGGTTCAAAATATGGAACTGAAAAAGAGAAGTATCTACGAGAAGCAGATTTATTTGTTTTCCCGACTTACTACAATAATGAATGTTTTCCTCTTGTCCTGCTTGAAGCAATGGAATATAGTTTACCATGTATCAGTACCAACGAAGGAGGAATCACTGACATCATAGAAGAAAGTAAAACTGGCTATATTGTTGAGAAACAAAATCCCAAAATTTTGGCTCAACAAATAGAATATTTATTAGATCATCCGGAATTGCGAAAACAAATGGGGCAAGCCGGAAAAAATAAGTTTCAAAAAGAGTTCACACTAGAAAAATTTGAAGAAAGAATGAAAACTATTTTAGAAGAAGTAATTTAGATTCAATAATAAGACATTATATCCGAATATCTTTTTTAATAAATACTTTCCTCTTTATCGGAAAAAGCATACCTTTGCAAAGAAATTCTTACCCCATAATTCCAAAGCCTGCTCTTCGTGACAGGTAGCAGCGTAGCGTACTTATAACTACCCATTCCATCTCAGAAACATGTTGAAGCTCAAAACAGTTTCACTCCTGAAGCACAGGAGCGACTTATCTATATTGCCCGAAGGTAAATTATTGATAAACACGATTAACGCCCATTCATATAATACGGCGCTGAAAGATGCTGAATTTGCAGAAGCCTTACTCAAAGGCGGAGCACTGATTCCTGACGGAGCAAGCATGGTATTGGCGTTTAGATGGCTCCGAAAAGAGAGCATAGAACGTACTGCCGGATGGGATCTCTTTGAATATGAAATGGAACGGCTGAACCGGAAAGGAGGTATTTGCTACTTTCTGGGAAGCAGCAAAAATACACTTAAATTGATCAAAGAAAAAGCTAAAACCGTATATCCGAATATTCGAATAGAGACTTACTCCCCACCCTACAAACCGGAATTTACAGAAGAAGAAAATCAAATGATGATAGATGCCATAAATGCGGTAAAGCCGGACTTATTGTGGATAGGCATGACGGCTCCCAAACAAGAGAAATGGGCGTATACGCATCTGGATGCACTGGAGGTGAACGGACATATAGGAACCATCGGAGCGGTATTCGACTTCTTTGCGGGTACGGTTGAACGTGCTCCGGTCCGGTGGCAAGAGCACGGACTGGAATGGCTGTATCGCCTGATCAAAGAGCCTAGGCGCATGTGGCGCCGGTATATCATCGGGAATGCCTTGTTCCTGTGGAACATCACCAAAGAAAAATTCTCTATATAACATCAATCAATGAGGCTAAAAAAAGCAGTATTAACGGTCTGTGTAATGATGATAACATCAGGAATCAAGGCACAGTATACCATGGGGACAACAGGAATGATGAACATTCCGACCGCCGAGATGCAACAGACAGGTACCTTCATGATCGGCGGTAACTATTTGCCTGAAGAACTGAATCCTTTTAAATACAACTCCGGAAACTATTTCGTGAACATCACCTTCTTTTCATTCCTGGAATTGAATTACCGTTGCATCTTGCTGAAAAGTGACTACATGGCTAAGAAGCCTAAATTCAATCAGCAAGACAGATCGTTATCTGTAAGGCTCCGCCCGCTGAAGGAGGGTAAATACTGGCCGGCAATTGTCATTGGCAGTAACGATCCGTTCAAAGATAAAGGATACAATTATTTCGCATCCGTATATGGAGTGGCCACAAAAAGTTTCATGATAGGCGAACACCGGCTGGCAGCAACCGTAGGATATTATTATCCATTAAGTAAAGACAAGTATACCTTGCAGGACGGCATATTCGGCGGCCTCAGCTATACTCCCTCTTTTTGCAAGCCACTGTCCATCATGGTCGAATATGACTCCGACGGATTCAATGTAGGAGCAGCCGCAAAGTTGTGGAAACATCTCTCACTGAACGTGTTTACCCGCGAATTTAAATGTATCTCCGGAGGAATACGATATGAATGTGTCTTAATCCATTAAGCTGTATGAAGAAACAATTGACAATAATAATCGGCCTGCTCCTCTCCTCCTCTATCACTGTCCATGCACAGGTCGCCCAAAAGCTCAGGGAGTTGGGTATGGAAAATATCCGGACCATTGAAACGGGAGGAACGACTGTTGCCGCCTTTGAGGACAATGTATACAGAGGAACCTACCGCGGAGTGGGAAAAGCAATCATCGCAGGAATGGAAGGAATGGGCAACGGCAACCTGGAACTGGTGGCACTGGACGGAAACGGTATTCCGCAACTCAGCATCAGCCTGCCGGATACGTTGATAGCGGGCTATAAATCCGGTGGGATTTCATTGAAAGAGGTGTACGAACGGATGGAGATGAGTTATGATACCGACCGCCCTATGGGACTATTGAAAGGAAGCACAGGGGTGATCAACCGCTCGGCATGGAAAGCGGACATCGTCCTGTATCCGGAAGTGTCACTGGAAAACTCCACTTTCGATAAACTGTATTCGTACAGAGTCAATCTGTCGCCAGCTGTAGAAATGGACTTGTGGAAAGGAGCGAAAGCAACGGCACAGGTGGTCTTCCCCATCGCAACCAATATGAAGGGCGAATACAAAAAGATACGTCCGGGGGTAATGACGATTTCACAGGAAATAAGGTTCCGGAATAATTTTCTGGCCCGCATCGTGGCAGGCAACTTCACCGATCATCGGATCGGAGCACAGGCTGAAGTGAAATATCGTACCGGCAACGGACGGGTGGAGCTGGGAGCGCAGATAGGCACAACCGGATACTCGGCCATCACGGACGATGGATGGTATATCGGTACCCGTCAACGAATCAATGCAGCCGTGAAAGGTTCGCTCTATGTACCGCAATTCAATACTCAACTCGACCTACAGGCCGGAAGATATTTGTATGGAGACTATGGGCTGAGAGGAGACTGCACACGCCACTTCGGAGAGTATGCCGTAGGAGTGTATGCCATGTATGTGGAAGGAGAAGTTAACGGAGGATTTCATTTTGCCATCCCCCTGCCCGGAAAGAAATGGAACCGGAATCATGCTGTCAGGATGAAGCCGGCTGAGTTTTTTGCCGCCGAATATAGCATGGTGTCGTGGGGCGAGTATGCCGATAGGAAAATGGGATATACCTATCAGACACGACCGGCAGAAAACCGGAGCAACGGATTCTTTCAGCCGGAATATATACGGCATTTCCTGATAAAAAGTATCGAAAAAGAGAGAAACAAAAAACAGTTTTAATATTTTCTTAATGACAAAAATGATTATGAAAAAGAGTGACTTATTTAAGATAGGTGTGTTGCTGATGGCAACGACCTTGGGAACAACCGGATGCTCTTTCGGAGAAGACGAGAAGAAACCGGAAATTGTAGTGGATCCTGCCGAAAAAACAATAGAATACTACATTGCAGGTAAAGTGACGGAAGGAACGACCGCGCTGTCCGGTGTAGAAGTGAAAGCCGGTGAAGTAACGGCTACGACGGATGCGGAAGGGGCTTATAAACTGACAGTGGACAGCAAGAAGGTGTACACCGTGACATTCAGCAAAGAAGGGTATATGAGCATAGACAATGCAACGGCAACCATCGCAGACAATGCGGCAAACCGCAGTATGGTGAGTCTGAGTGTGAAATTAAGCAAGAAAGCTCCGGAAAAAGAAGTGAAGGCCGATGCGGAAGAAGAAGTGGTGGTAACCGATAAAGGAGACAGCAATATCTCTCAGGCAGAAGCAGCTGTAATTATTCCTCCCAAAGCCATAGAAACAACTACAACCGTAAGCGTGACTCCGTATGAAGAACCGGCTGCCGTAACAACAACCGTGACACCGGGAAATAATGTGGAGACTCCGGTAGCGATCGCAAACATCGAAGTGGAAACAGCCAAAGAGGTCACTCTGGCCAAACCGGTAACACTGGCAATCATAAACAAAGCTTCGGAACATACAACGTTCGAAAATGTGGAAGTGTACAATCAGAAAACAACCACAAGGGCCGGAGAAAACTGGAACAAAGTGGCAGATGCCATTTATGACTCGGAAACGAACAGCTATAAATTCACATTGCCCGCAGGCGCATCACTGTCCGGAAAATATTCGATGCGCGTCAAGAGTAGCAAGACCACAGGAAAAGAACTGGTAGGCGAGACAAACAAGGAAGAGAAAAAAAGCAATGAAGGCAATATGACTGCCATTCCGGAATACAAAATCAACTTTGAGGCTACGGCCGGATGGGAATATACCGTCAGTCCGGAAAAGGCGCTGATGAATGCAGGCGTAGACGCTGCGGATGCCCAAGGCATGGCCACGACGATCAACAGTGCCATTGAAGCGCAGGAAGGAACGACGGGAACTTATAAAGTGGCTCACGAACTGATAGCGGGTATCAGCGGTAACCATATCCTTTATTACCTGAATCAGGCTAAATATTGCGAAAAGACATATACATTCAAAATCAGTGGCGGAAGAACAGTGACCATCACCCTGAAATTCTATACAGGAATGCAGATTACTTACACCAACGTGGAAGCAAGCCAGCACTCGGGAGGTAAGATTTAAAAGTTGTCCGATAAACACTAACTAAAAAATAAATAAATCATGAAGCTGAATAATATAAAAACAGGATTGCTGTTGGCCGGATTGCTGCTGCTATTCGGAAATGTAAAGGCACAGGATAATCCATTCAAACCGGAATGGTTTGTATCGGGAGGTATTAACGGGGTCACAGCTTTAAATGGTTCGGCAAACAACATATTGGGAGGGAAAGTCTCCGGCGGCGTGTGGTTAAATAAGATCATCGGTCTGCGCGTCGATGCAGAAGCCGGCAACGTATGGCTGAAAGGCGGATACAATGCCGTGACAGTTGGTGCCGGAGCGGATATCCTGGTGAACCTGATGAAGAATTATACCGACGAAGACAGAAAATTCCGGTTGAACGCCATTTTCGGATTAGGGTACAACTACTATTCGTTTGGTGATGATTATCCCAGACTGTCAAAGACGAATACCATGAGCGGTAACTTCTCTCTGCAAGCTGCTTTCAGGCTGAATTCGCATCTGAGCATCTTTGCTGAACCGGGAATCAAAATCAGTACCAAGTTCTATGACATCGAAAACAAAGATGATGTGTTTGCCGGCGGAATGATGACCGTAGGTGTGATATACAAATTCTAATAGCATAAAATTGACCACAGATTAGCACAGATCATTCCACGAGACTAATTCCGTGAAACGATCTGTGTAAACTCCGTGGTGAAATCAAAAAAACGGATTGACTACAATGAAATTAAGTAAATTCTTATCGAGCAGAACAGGAAAACGTTTCTATAACCTCTGTTATTGCTGGGGAGCCTGTCTGGTTATTTTGGGAGCCGTATTCAAAATCGCTCACATGCCTTATGATAATTTGTTTTTAATGATCGGATTATTTACGGAGGTATTCATCTTCTTCATCTCCGGATTTGACGAACCGGCAAGAGAGTACAAATGGGAAAGGGTGTTTCCGCTATTGAATGATAAAAACGCAAACATAAATCCCCATACAGGAGTATCGGATACACTGATGACAGAAAAGTACATACAGCAGCTGAAAAGACTGGAAAACAACGTGTGTAAACTCAATGAAACGTACGAAGCGCAAATAAAGGGAATGACGGAACACGCTAAGTCGTTGAACGAGATGAATTCGGAGGAACTGAAAAAGGAGACAGAAAAAATGGCAGCATACATAGAATTACTGAACAAGCAATATAGTCAAATGCTGAATGCCATGAATGTAAAAACCGGGAAATAAGACGAAGAGACATGGCTAAATATACATTGCCGCCAAGGCAAAAGATGATTAACCTGCTGTACGTGGTATTGATTGCTATGCTGGCCATCAATATATCGTCGGATGTCTTAGAGGGGTATGGACGAATGAACAACGACTACCTTCCACAAATAAAAAAGCTGGAAGAATATAACCGGACTTTACTGGAAAGAATTAACAGCCGAAATGATAAAGCGGCTTTATCTGCACAGAACATAGATGCGGCGGCAGGAAAACTAATGGATACACTGGAGGAACTGAAAGAAGATATCGCCAGGAAAGCGGACAAAGAGAAATATGAAGCCGGCAAGCTAAAGGCAAAAGATGACTTGAACGCTGTGCCGGAGGTATTTCTGTCGGTCACCGGGGGGAAAGGGAAAGCACTCAGGCTCTCACTGGATACATTCAAAGAAGACGCTTTATCGCTGATCAAGAATGATGCACACAGACAACTGGTAGGCACTTACCTCAATACGGAAAGTCCGGGTACCGGAATATCCTGGGAAAAGGAAACCTTCTCTTATCTGCCTGCCATCGGTGGAGTGACATTTATCAATAAAATGCAGGAAGAGGTGTTGATGTGCGTGAATGAAGTATATCGGTCACTGCTGTACGAAGAGGCAGAAGATGGAAAAGGCGGAGCTTTTGTATTCATCAATGAAGACCAGATGATAGTAAATAAAGATGGAACGGTGGACCTGCCTGTAGTACAGATCACACCCGCCTTAACAAGTATCTTGTATACCGACTATGAAAACCCGCTAAATATACTGACTGCGGGAATACCGTTCAACGAGGTGACATTCCGGATGACGAACGGAAAGATACTCAAAAGAGGAAACCATTGCATAGCCGTTCCCGACGAAAAAGCACAGACAGCGACAGTTACCGCCACACAGATAAAAAACGGGGTGGCAAGGCAACTGGCCGAATACCGGTATACCGTAAAGGCACTGCCCGATCCGACACCTTATATACTCTGCACGGATGAAAACGGGAGAACGGTACAATACCGGGGAAATGTGCCCATTAACAAACGGCTGGTATCCAACATGACACAGCTGGGAGCTTCAATCAGCGATGGTCCGAAAGCCAACTACGAGATCAGCAGCTTTGAAATGGTATTGATCAAAGGAAGCAGTAAAGCGGTAACTTCAATACCCAACACCGGGAACAAATTCTCGGCCAGGCAAATGGAACTGATCAGACAATTGGAGAAAGGAGATAAATTCTATATCACTTCGATTGTTGTGACCGGTCCGGGAAACAAAAAGAAACAGATTGCATCAATCAATGTCGTATTAATATAACACAACCATGACAAATATATTGGGATTGAAACAAAACAGATGGATCGTTGGGGCAGTACTGCTGCTGACAACCTGTAACTTACAGGCACAGGAACAGCCAAACGCCAGGGAAAAGTTTGAAAGAGGAAATTGGTTTGTATCCGGTGCCCTGAATGGAGAATGGCTGACCAAGACAATCGGTAACGTATATGCAGGCGGCAAAATCTCCGGAGGTGTATATCTGACGCCTCTTTCGGGATTCAGAGCCACTGCAGAGATCGGTAAGAACCGGATAGGGAATGACACAGAAGCCACGCAACTCAGCGCAAACCTGGATTATATGTTGACTCTGATAGGAAACAATGGATTCAAAAGATTTAATCTGGCGGCTATTCTGGGTGCCGGTTTCAACTATTATGACTTTGGGGACAATGATCCGAAATATACAAGGGTCAACACTATTTCGGGTAACTTCTCGATTCAGGCTTCGTACAATGTAAACAGAAAATTCAGCGTATTTATAGAACCGGGATTAAAGGTTTTACCCAAATACTACAGCAAAGAACTGAACAACAAAATTTATATGCAAAGCAACCTCACAATAGGACTTGCATATACTTTCAGAGATAAATATCGGAAGAGCGTGGACAACAGCATCCACCCCCTCTATCTACCGGAAGCGGATCTGCTGGAGATAAAGGAGAAAATAGGGATGCTCTGTGAAGAGGTAATGCAAATGAAGCAGGAATTAAAGGAACGCCGGAAAATAACAGACGGGCAAAACCTGATGATTGTTCCGCAAAAGGATGCACTCTCCATCGATATTATGTTCGACGAATTCAGTTCGTTCGTTAGCGAAGAGCAGGGACAGAAAATAGACGGAATTGGCGAATGGATGAAGAATAATAACGCAAGTATCCGGATCATTGCTTTCAGTGATAACCTGACCGACAAAAAAGCGGATCAAGAGCTGCGTAAACGTCGTTCGGAAGCCATCCGAAAGATATTGATAGAGAAATATCACATCTCTCCCGAACGCATTTCGGAATCGACACCGGAAGCGATGGGATATGAAAACAAAACGGGATGTAATGCAATGATTGTATACATTCCTGAAAACAAATAATAATCACAATTCACACACACTAATCACATGACGATTGCTGTTGATTTTGATGGTACCATCGTAGAACACCGCTATCCGAAGATCGGAGAAGAAATTCCATTCGCAACAGAAACCCTGAAAATATTGGCCCAGGAGCGACATAAACTTATCTTATGGACCGTACGCGAAGGAGAATTGCTTGAAGAAGCGATTGAATGGTGCCGCCAACGGGGAGTCTTTTTCTATTCTGTCAACAAGGACTATCCGGAAGAAGAAAAGAGTCATAACGGATTCTCCCGTAAACTGAAAGCAGACCTGTTTATTGATGACCGGAACCTGGGAGGTTTGCCTGACTGGGGAACCATCTACCAGATGATCCATGAACAAAAGCCATACGAACCTGTTCTATGTGACAGGCAGAAACCGACCGGCGATTTAAGCTGGATAGAGAAACTGCTCGGCAAACGTAACAAATAAAGAAAGAGGTTAACAATGAACAATCATGTAGTAATTATGGCCGGTGGCATAGGAAGTCGATTTTGGCCCATGAGTACACCGGAATGTCCCAAACAATTCATAGATATATTGGGATGTGGAAAAACACTGATTCAGCTAACTGTAGAGAGATTCGGTAATGTTTGTCCACAGGAGAACATGTGGGTGGTCACTTCGGAAAAGTATATAGATACTATTCGGGAGCAACTGCCGGGTATCCCGGAAAGTAATATACTGGCAGAACCCTGTCCCAGAAATACAGCTCCCTGCATTGCGTATGCCTGCTGGAAAATAAAAAAGAAATATCCGGAAGCCAACATTGTCGTGACTCCTTCCGATCAAGTGGTAATCGATACCACTGAATTTCGCAGGGTGATTGAGAAAGCGCTTTTGTTCACTGATAAAAGCAGTGCTATCATCACATTGGGAATAAAACCCGCCCGTCCGGAAACCGGATATGGATATATCGCCGCAGGTGAACCGATAACGAGAGACAAAGAAATATTCCACGTAGAAGCATTCAAGGAAAAGCCTGATAAAGAAACTGCTGAAAAATATCTGGCAGCAGGCAACTACTTCTGGAATGCAGGAATATTCGTTTGGAATGTGAGAACGATCACAGCCGTAATGCGGGTATATGCACCGGGGATAGCTCAGATTTTCGACCGGATATATCCCGACTTTTATACAGAACGCGAGGAAGAAAGTGTGAAGAAGCTATTCCCCACTGCCGAAAGTATCTCGATAGATTATGCAGTGATGGAAAAAGCGGAAGAGATTTATGTATTACCTGCCCAAATGGGGTGGTCGGACTTAGGTACCTGGGGAGCATTACACACCTTGTTGCCAAAAGATAAAGAAGGAAATGCAACAGTAGGACCGGATATCCGGATGTATGAAAGTCGAAACTGCATGGTGCATGCCTCACAGGAAAAACGAGTAGTCATACAAGGGCTGAACGATTACATCATAGCCGAAAAAGACAATATATTATTAATATGCCAGTTATCAGAAGAGCAACGAATTAAAGATTTCTCAAAAGAATAAATGTTGATCCCTTTCAATATTTATAAATCCCGGTTATAATACCGGGTGTAGGGGCGTCCCGATGCGAATCGTGACTGCTTTTATTTGTTTTGTTTGTGTGTGTTCCTCCGGCCAGGCGTGGTCGGAGGAACATTTTTTTATGCCCGTATTCTACAACTTGTGATTCAAGATCCAATCCGAAAATTTCTTTAAAGACTATCTCGTCCAAGTCACCAATCTCAACCTTAAAATGAAAGATTCATACCAAATGTTTCAACGATAAAGTATAAAAAAGCTTCCGGTCCTTCTTTTAAAAAAAGGAACCGGAAGCTTTTATACAAATTAATTATGCAGATTCCTATTTAAGATTCAACCTGATCTGTTATGGTCCAGGAAATAAAGGCCAACAGAATATAGCCAAACAAAATAGCAACCGGTCAGCCCGGATTAAGACAGAAAAGAGATCAGCACCCCTGCCGCTACGGCAGACCCGATCACTCCCGAGATATTGCTGGCCATGCAATATTGCAATACATGATTTTTAGGATCATATTTCAAAGCAATGTCATTGGCTACACGGCTGGCCATAGGAACCGCACTAAGTCCCGTAGCACCAATCAGCGGATTAATCTTTTTCTTCGTAAACAGATTCACCAGTTTCACAAAGAAGATACCTCCTGCTATCGACAAAGCAAAAGCCAGGAATCCTCCTACCACAATACCGATAGTCGTCCAGTTCAGGAAAGCTTCACTTGTCATCGTGGCTCCTACCGACAAACCCAGGAAAATGGTTGCCGCATTCATGATACTATTCGAAGCTGCGTCAAACAGACGGAAAGTATTGGCACCGATTTCTTTCACCAGGTTACCGAACATCAGCATACCGATCAAGGGCACTGCACTCGGTACAAACAGAGCCACGACCGTAGTCACCACAATCGGGAAAATAATTTTCAATACACGGAGGTTTTTAATTTCCGTTTTCGATGGATATTTCTTCTCCTGCTCTTTCATATTGATACTCAGTTCCTTCTTGGTACACAAAAGACGAACGACCAGTGGAATGATAACCGGAACCAATGCCATATAAGAATAGGCGGCAATCGCGATCGGGCCCAACAGATGCGGAGCCAACTTGATGGTGGTAAAGATGGCCGTAGGTCCGTCCGCACCACCGATAATTCCCAAAGAAGCTGCTTCACTGGGTGTAAATCCCATCAGGATAGCTACCAACAACACAGTAAAGATACCCAATTGAGCGGCAGCTCCGAATATAGACAGACGCAGATTGCGAAGCATCGGTCCGAAGTCCGTCAAGGCCCCCACTCCCATAAAAATGATCGGGGGAAGGAACCCTGTCTTTATAAGCATATAATACACAAAGTTCATCAGTCCCAATTCATGAGCAATATCATGGAGAGGCATCTCCCAGATATTCTTCATTACTCCGTTCACCAGGATCATGCCATTCTCGTCAGCCTGTATCACTCCCATTCCTCCGCCGGGGAAGTTAGCCAACAGCACTCCAAAGGCAATCGGCACCAATAAAAGAGGCTCGTATTGTTTCTTTATACCCAGATACAAGAGAACGAAGGCAATGACATACATCACCAGAAACTGCGGTTCGGCAACAATATTGCTGAAGGCAGTCATATCATATAATTTTTCAAATATTCCGTTCATCATCCTATCTTCATTAATACATCATCTTCAGAAACCGTATCACCGGGATTTGCAGAAATAGCTGTTACCGTTCCACCAAATTCGGCGCGGATGGCATTATAGGTTTTCATTGCTTCCACGTAGCAAAGCACATCACCTTCTTTCACCGCATCGCCTACCTTGAGCGGAGTCTCTTGCGCATTCTTTACCAGGAAGAATTTTCCTTCGAGCGGAGAAAGTACCTCTTTCCCTTCACCTGCAGCAGCAGACGGTTGTGAAGCCGGTGCAACAGGCAGTTCCGTGTCTCCGTAAGCAACTGTCACCCGGTAAGCTTGCCCGTCTACCTGTACCGTAAGTGTTTTAGGTTTCGCTTCTTCCGTAGGCACCTGCTCTTTCTCAGCCCTGCGTTTTGCTACATCAGCCAAGAAATCCTCTTTCGCTTTTCCGCTCTTATAAGCTTCATATTGAGCCGGATGCATCGCATATTCAAAGAGTTCTTCATCGTCCTCGCCTGTCTCCCACTTCTTTTCTTTCATTAGTTTGCGATATTTCTCAAGATCGTCCGGATAGTTATCCTGCGGATTTCCCTCAAAGAATTTCCGTCCTTCTCTCTCGGCTTTCTCTATAATTTCAGGAGCAAGCTTGCCCGGCAGACGTCCGGCTTTGCCCAGAATCATATCCCAAATATCATCAGCGATCATTCCCCAACGCTCTTTTCCTTTCTCCATCGCGATAACGTTCATCATCGAAAGATTTTTCACATACTGGCTGAAAGGAGTAACCAAAGGAGGATATCCGACGCGGGGCCATACATAAGCCACTTCATTGAACAACTTGATCAGAAGCTGATCTTGTGTCATAAAAGGAAGATTGTGTTTTGCCTTATACTTATTAATAGATTCCAGGTTCGTTTCCAAATCTGCCATCAGGCTTCCCATCATTCCACCCGGAAGTCCCGGAGCTATCAACAATGAATTCATCAACCGGTTTTTCGGACTGATATACAGTCCCAGAAAGTCGTCCATGAATTCCTGAATCAGGGCACGCACCTTCATATAGGCCTCCATATTAATCTCAGGTACCTGGAATCCCGCATCTTTCAACATGGCCTGTACACTCAATAAATCGGCATGTCCTGTGCCCCACGACAACGGTTCCATTCCGACATCTACATAATCACACCCGGCTTCACATACTTCCAAAATGCTGGCCATGTTAAAGCCCGGTCCTGCATGGCTGTGATATTGAATAGGAATATCGGGATGCGCAGCTTTGATATTTGCCACAATCTTGCCCAAAGAAACGGGGCGTCCGATACCTGCCATGTCTTTAATGCAAATCTCGTCCGCCCCCAGTTTTATCAGTTCCAGTGCCATATTGGTGTAATATTCCACCGTATGGATTGGCGAATGGGTGATACAAAGCGAACATTGCGAAATCATTCCTGCATCTTTGGCATAAGTGATAGAAGGAGCGATATTGCGTACATCATTCAGCCCACAGAATGTACGGGTGATATCCGTCCCCTGTGCTTTCTTTACTTTATAAAACAACTTACGCACATCGGCCGGAACAGGACTCATACGAAGCCCGTTGAGAGCACGATCCAACATGTGTGTCTGTATCCCGGCTTCATGGAAAGGCTTTGTCCATGCACGCACCGATTTATTCGGGTTTTCACCAAACAATAAATTTACCTGTTCAAAACCACCGCCGTTTGTTTCTACCCGGGCAAAACATCCCATTTCAACAATAGCAGGTGCTACCTTCACCAACTGGTCTACCCGAGGCACATATTTACCGGCAGACTGCCACATGTCTCTAAAAACCAGACTAAATTTTACTTCTCTTTTCATTTCCGTTTTCGGTATTATTCTATAAGATTAATTTTCAGATTTTCTCGATTTTAGCCACTTTCCCTTTTCCCTGAGTCACCACATTAACGGCCGCCGTAATGGCTGCAACAATATTTCCGGGAATAGGAACCGGTGATTGGGCACCTTGCTTTGCAGGAAGCTGTTCTTCAGGAGCATATTTATTAACCAACGAGATAAGTAACTTTCCTAAATAGATCACAATGAGGAGGATAGCAAAGACAGTTGCCATCCCGACTACCATCAGTAGAAGCGCTGTTTCCAAATTTTCCATATAATTAAATTATTAGTAAACAATGTCGATTTGCAAAAAATCGTTCGAATTTAGCAATAATTTATTAATAAGTGAAAGATAAAAAACTTAAAAAACACAAAAGCGATCAGGCGGCTTAAAATGTAATTATACATTTTGAGCCGCCTGATCGCTTTTGTGTTAGTTCTGATTTTTTACTTTTGCACTATGGGTATCGGCGCAGCCTCAGAGGAAACAAACCCTTTCAGACTCTTCAAATAATCGATAAAAGCCACAGTTGTTTCAAGATTCTGACTATTAAAATCTCCTATTTCATAACCTGAAAATAATTTGCTGTCATAACCGTCGCCACCCGAGGTGATGAAAGCATCCAATACAACGATACATTTATCGTCATCACGGATTATCTTATTGGTACGGCAGTCGGTTATCGTTTCAACATTTCCTTTCGAATTCAAATGTAGTTTTAAATAAGAAGTTTGCAGAAAACCGTTTTTATTCCTGCGTCCATCGTCCAATAATTGCTTCAACCGTTCACCCGTAAATTCATAAGCCACCACGTTACCACCGAATGGAAGCACATTGCCAGCACGCAACCTTGTGACCTCACCCGCCGGAATACTGGCACGTAAACCACCAAAATGATTTACCCCAATGACAGGCAACACTTTCAATTCGGCAGGCACTTTTTCATTCTCTAAGAAACTCCGGACGTAGGCAGCTGTCACATAAGCTCCCACCGGAGTGTACTCCCATTTATTAATGGTACGATCGTGGATCAGGGCATCTTTTGCCAAAATCAGCTTTTCCGACAGTCCGTATACCGCCAATACTTTATCGACCAACGAATCGATATGTGCATTAGACGGCCCCTCTGTCCGAATTGTATCACCTCCTATATAAGAGATGCGATTGCCGCCCTCTTCTTTCACTACTCTAAAATCCAACTTACCGATATGAGTACCGTTTACCCCTGCCTGGATAATGGGTACATCGTTCACCTTACTAAGAACAACTTCGTGAGAATGCCCGGAAATGATTGCGTCCACTCCTTTCAGGAAAGGCAGCAATTTAGCATTCTCCTCTTCTATAATATCTCTATTCTTCATGTTAGTGCCGATATGCATCAAGAGGACTACCATATCCACTTTGCCTTCTTTCTTCAACCGACAGGCAGTCTCGACACGGGCTGCATATACAGGATGCACAAAAGCCAGTCCCTTTATATTTTCCGGACTCGTTTTATGTGCCGTATCAGTCGTTGTCAACCCTACGAAAGCCACCCGCACCGTTCCTCCATTCTTCAAATTCAGAGTCACAATCCGGTAAGGTTTAGCCCACTCCAACGTATCTCCCCGATCCGTTATAATATTGGCTGCCACAAAATTCATATATACCTTCGCCGTATCCGTCAGATAGGGTAATCCCCAATCAAACTCGTGATTGCCTACAGCGGACATTTTTACATCCATTTCCTGAAACATTTCCGGTAACGGATTGCCTCTGGTTATTCTTGAGAAATAACTTCCGCTGAAATTATCTCCGACAGAAAGCACGATGGTATTTTTATTTTTCTCTTTCTGTGTCAACACTGTTTGTACCAGTTGGCCGGCTCCGGGAACACCCTTATCGCAGGCAAAGGCTCCATGAAAATCGTTAAATGATACAAGTGACAAGGTATCTGTCACATTTCCCTTGACAACAGGTATTACAGTATTCGATTTATGCTCTTTCCTTTTTTCCACTTTGACAGGTGTCTGTGCTCCTACCCCCGTAAAAAAGCAAAGCATCAACCCCAATGAAGCAATCTTCCGGATATGCAATTTTTCCATAAGTATATTCTTTTATTTATTTTCCACAAAGGTAAAAAAAATATATCCAAAAGCAACGCACCACAAATAAAAGTTATACGAGCAAACAACCGGAACGGTAAACTGAATACAAAAAATCTGCTGAAACATTTAGAACATTCCAGCCGATTCTCTTTGTAATGAATATTATAGTTTCACTACATCTTCCTGATCGTATCCACCACTCTCCTGATATCCTCATCTGTCAATGTAGGTCCCGAAGGCAGACACAGACCGATATTAAATAAACGTTCACTCGTACCATTCCCATAGAACGGAGCATCCGTAACTGCAATTCCCCTCCCCCGAGGGGAAAGAGGATTCTGTTCCTCTACCAATACCAGGATACGCCTTTAATACAATGGCCCACAATTATCCGGGTCTGGCAGATATCCTGAAAAGATTAGGCATTAACGAGGTGAACGAAGTAAATGCCATTCTCAGACTGCCAGATTATGAAAGAAAGGGAACAGTACAGCCCCTCTTTTCATAGTTGACAAAAAAGCAAGTATATCGGTTTTAGTCTACAGAGATCTTCAGTAAGCCTAAGAAGTAAAGATCAGACTTAACAAGCTGAAATACAAACTATTCAAAATTCAAAACATCTGTCAGTAAAAGCTTTGTTTTAACACAGAGTTAAAGTTTATTCTTTGGATGCAAATAACAAGTCTTTTAAATGCAAAAGGCTTGTTATTTGCACACAAGAATAAAAATGGCTGAGAAAGGGAGTTAACAATGTTAATTATAAGGATAACAAACTGTATTTATAAAAATACTTTCTTGTATCAGAGAGACCACTCTATTTTAACGAAATCTTCCAATCTATATAGTAAAGCATATAAAGGTTTATTCCATGGCTCAACACAAGTAGAGAATCTAGCTTGAAATCATTAAAAGTTAAAACGGATACCGGAATTCCAAACCCATTCCCAACGCTTATAAACAACATTGTACTGATACTCTATCCCTGTTTTTAACTGTAATTTCTTATTGAGACTATAAGAAAAACCTGTGCCCACATAATATGGAGTAGCTGTAGTTGGCAATATTACTGTTCGGTTCTTATCAATAGTATAGCCACCATAAACACGATACGCCAAATGGTCTGTAAACTTAAACTGTATATCAGTTTTCCTCTTTATCAATACTCGGGGATCCCCTATATCCAACTGGGATTTTACAAATAACTGTTTATTGCCCAACATGTGGACATTCATGAAGAGCGAATCTTGCCTGATATTCAACTCATTAACTTTAAAAGTGGATATATGGTATTTACCTGTAAAGACGTTAGGTCTGTACAATAGGAAATCTTTGATTAGTAAAATGGCAGAACGAGATTGAGATTTAAATAAGCGTCGTGGAGAAGAAAAAGCTCTGTCGAGTTCTCTTAATGCCTCCCGGTTAATTCGGATTTCAGCTTGTCCTGCTAATATTTTCTTTAACTTCAAAGAGTCATTTTGTGTCCACACATTTTGTTCTTGTCCTTGCATGACCAAAGGCAAACATAAAGAAAATATGATAAATAAAATGAATCTCATCAACACTTTGCCATTAATTAAGAATAATCAATCATGTATTGCATTTCCTTACTTTCATACAATAAATAAACAAGTAACCATATATTATAATTAAGAACATGAAACTTCGATTTGTCCCTACGCACCCCATAATATTTAACATCATTAAGTATTACTTTACAAGTGTATGTTATTTCATAAAAACACTGGTAAACTGGTCTATTTTATAAGAGGCTGGCATATTGAAATCAGTAGGTATTTGATATTATTATCCAAGTAAAAAAATACATAAAAATATCACCAAACCACATCTATAATTAAAAATGTAGAGAGATAACATTTTATTCTTATTCACATGGAAAATATATTTTTAGTTGTTTTTGCCTACAATCACCACATTCCTTTTAAAATCCTTATTCACAATTATCTTTCTCCATTTTCTCAACCTTTCAGATTTTCTCTTTATCTTTGTAGTAGAATAGATTAGCATATAGGCAGATCTATATAGAAAATCATATATTAACTACTTAAAAATCAAAAGAGAATATGTCAATGCATACTTGGTTTGAGTGTAAGATCCGTTACGAGAAGTTGATGGAAAACGGAATGAACAAGAAAGTTACTGAACCTTATCTCGTGGATGCACTCAGCTTTACAGAAGCAGAAGCACGCATTATTGAGGAGATGACCCCGTTCATTACAGGAGAATTTACCGTATCGGATATCAAACGAGCCAACTATAGTGAACTTTTCCCCAGCGAAGAAGAAGCTGCTGACCGCTGGTTTAAGTGTAAACTGATTTTTATCACACTAGACGAAAAAAGTGGTGCTGAGAAAAAAACGTCGACACAAGTTCTGGTACAGGCAGCTGACCTGCGCGATGCTGTAAAAAAGCTGGACGAAGGCATGAAAGGTACAATGGCTGATTATCAGATAGGTTCTGTTGCTGAAACAGCAATCATGGATGTATATCCATATAGTTCTGAGCCTAATGATAAACCGGAAGTATAATATTATATAAGGAAATGAACTAAGTTCACCACAGATTGACACAGATTAACACAGATGTTTTAATCTAATTTTCAATGAAATAAAAAATTATCAATCTGTGAAAATCCGTGTAATCTGTGGTGAAATGAACTCAAAACAGTATAAAAATGAATGTTACTGATAACTTAAAGCAGGTCCTGGCCGAATTGCCATCCGGCGTTCGACTGGTTGCAGTCTCGAAATTCCATCCGAACGAAGCCATTGAAGAAGCCTATCGCGCGGGACAGAGAATTTTCGGAGAAAGCAAAGTGCAGGAGATGACAGGCAAGTATGAAAGCCTGCCCAAAGACATTGAGTGGCATTTTATCGGGCACTTGCAGACAAACAAGATCAAGTATATGGCGCCTTATGTGTCCATGATACACGGAATCGACTCTTACAAACTGCTGGCAGAAGTGAACAAACAAGCCATAAAGGCAGAAAGAGTTATTCGCTGTTTACTGCAAATACACATCGCTCAAGAAGAAACCAAGTTTGGTTTCAGTTTTGACGAATGCAAAGAGATGTTGAATGCCGCCGAATGGAAAGCATTGGCAAACATACAGATATGCGGACTGATGGGAATGGCTACCAACACAGATTCGAAAGAACAAATCGAACGGGAATTCCGTTCTTTAAATTGTTTTTTCCATGAGGTGAAAAAACAATATTTTGCCAACGAACCGACTTTTTGCGAACTTTCAATGGGAATGTCCCATGACTATCATCTGGCCATTAAAGAGGGCAGTACATTGGTAAGAGTAGGAAGTAAAATCTTCGGGGAAAGAGTTTATTAATAATTGAATCAATGAAGTAACAGATTCATTGAAAAAACCATTAACAATAATTACCATGGCCGACTTAAAAACAACTTTTGCGGGATTGACTTTGAAAAATCCTGTAATTATCAGTAGTTCGGGACTTACTAACAGTGCCGCTAAAAACGCAAAGCTGGAAGCTGCCGGTGCAGGAGCCATTGTCCTGAAATCACTATTTGAAGAACAAATTATGATGGAAGCTGACCGTCTGAGGAATCCATCATACTATCCGGAAGGAAGTGATTATCTGGCTGAATATATCCGTAATCATAAATTGGCAGAATATCTGGAACTGATTAAAGAAAGCAAGAAGATATGCACCATTCCTGTTATTGCAAGTATAAACTGCTATACCGACGCTGAATGGGTAGACTTTGCAAAGCAAATAGAAGAAGCCGGTGCAGACGCACTGGAAATAAATATTCTTGCTCTACAATCGGACATCCAATATAAATACGGCTCATTTGAACAACGTCACATCGATATTCTGAGCCACATCAAGAAAACAATTCGCATCCCGGTTATTATGAAATTGGGCAGTAACTTTACCAATCCGGTAGCCTTGATCGATCAACTTTATGCCAACGGTGCAGCAGCTGTTGTCCTTTTCAACCGTTTCTACCAACCGGATATTGACGTAGAGAAGATGGAGCATACTTCAGGAGACGTGTTCAGCAACGCATCCGACCTTTCGACAACCCTGCGTTGGATAGGTATCTCTTCTTCACTGGTATCTAAAATTGATTATGCCGCTTCAGGAGGAATTCATAAACCGGACGGAATTGTAAAAGCTATTTTAGCAGGAGCATCGGCCATCGAAATATGTAGTGCCATCTACCAGAACACCAATCTGTTTGTAGGAGAAATGAACCGCTTCCTTAGCGCATGGATGGAGCGGAAAGGATTTAAGCACATTTCTCAATTCAAAGGTAAGCTGAACGCTAAAGATGTGGAAGGCATCAACATGTTTGAACGTACCCAGTTCTTAAAATACTTCTCTGAGAAGTAAGATGATAATAGCGAGTGGTGAACAAGCTTCACAGTTTGTTCACCACTCTTTTTTAATCCACAGTTCTCTTTTAATTCAAATTTTATTGAGATGGTTCAAAGGTTATAATTGTCCTACGAAAATTTCTGGTAAGCCGCTGCTAATTTTTTATCATATTGATTCTGCTCATAAGCAGGACCATTATAACGTTTGGCAAACTCTGCCCAGTCTTTGGCTTGCAAAGCGGAAAGCATTCCGGATTGTTTGATAAAGCGGGCGGACAGCACCAATTGTCGACATTCACTCATACACATAGCTTTTACAAAGCTGTCGACACTCTTCTCTCCACAGGCTGCATAGTTGAAACCCATAATCTGGAACATCCCCCAACTGGCAGAAGCATCCGCTGCTTCATGATTGATCTTACGGGCTTGTTCCAAACGATCGTATTCACCCATACCGCCTTTATAATGTCCCTTCTCCCATTTGGGATAGAGAATGTTTTCATTCCCCTTCACATGCGATTCAGGATTGATATTCCGCTTTTTCAATTGATTCCAGAAAATATGACCTTCGAAAAGGATGGCGGGCTTACCGGGAGCAAAAAATCCTCCTCTCCCTCCTGTTTCTACTTGCTGTACCGCTTTTAAAGCAGCCACTTCCACATCGAGCAACCGGGCCACAAGAATAAAATCTTCTTCAGTCAAACGTTCGGTAATGGGATGCCCTGTAAAGAACAGAACTTCCCAAGTGCGATATCCCACGATTCCATCAGCATCCAACTTGTTTTTCTGTTGAAAATCAATAACTGCCTCTTTCATTTCTTGTGTAAAAGTCCGGCTTTCCTTTACTGAATAACCATTGCGTTTCAACTCCCGACACAGCAAGAGAGCTTCTTCACCTTCATAACCTAATTTAATAGTCTTCATATTCCAATTATTTTTTATTTATCATCTCATTTGTGAAGCCTTTTCCAGTTCATAAAGCGCCTTGTAGGCACGATAAATAAACTGGAAAAATTCATAACCGGTAAAATAACCGTCTGTACCAATACCACTATTACCAGACGACGTGCCACAGAAAAATTTACCGTCCAACAAAATATCCGTCTGAACAAGTTTCGGAAAATAAACTTCCTTCCACAGCTTCATATCTTCTCCGGAGAATGAAGCACATCCCTTTTCTGCCGGAAATCTGTTCACATACTTTTCAAGCATTGACACACACTCCATCAAAAGTTTTTTCTGTTCATTGGCATTTGCGCCCATTTTATTCAATATAGGATTCATACTCTTTCATTTTTTAATATTTAATTCAAATCTAATTTCAGTGATTTTTGGCTTAAGGCCAACATAATCAATTTTCAGGACCGCAACAGTATTTTCCTTGTTACGGCAAGTCACTTTATTCGTGAAATACAAATTACCGCTTTCATCCGGAAAAACGGCTGTACAATGCAGATATTCTCCGGTCTGGCGATAGGTCAACAGACGCTGATCGCACATACGCAAGAAAAATAAAAAGGCATTTACAAAACTACCGACATGAACGATCCGTATCTCGGGATGATAATAACTGAAAGGTTTACCAACCGGCTTGTTATTTCTTAGTAAAAAATAACGTGCCTGTTCCCCACATTGATCTGCCGATCTTATGACGGAAGATTCTTCTGCCGTTGCTTCGGTTGTATTATCCGCTATCGGCTGAGGGGCAGTTTCTACAACGAGAATTGTTTTCGGAATTTCCTTTCGGAACGGATGGCGGATCTTCTCCCCCATCCGCTTGAAAAAAGTTAATTTCATGCCTCGTCCGTTTAACCGTTGAACTTACTTTTTCTCTCCAAATTCTCCTGCGCATTCTGAACTTTCCGCAATGCGTCAAAAGCTGCTTTCGACTTCATGCGGTCTATGTTCAAACGCAAGTGACAGGATGGACACTGCAAGGCATTGGATGTCAATAATTCAAAGATCGATGTCTCAATAAATGCTCCGCATTGCGGGCACTTCATCCCGGCTTTCTGTTCACGGGCATGTTCGGCTACATTATTCATTTATTTCCTCCTTCCGTTATTTCTTCAGCTTCAGTTTCTTCTACTTGCATATTGCTCGCCGTCAGATGTAACAGATTAGACAACCCCGCAGGCATATCTGCCTGACGCATCTTCACTTTCACTTTCATATTTGCCGACAAGCTCTGCTGCACATTCGAAGTGCTGCTGCCTTCTCCTTGTTTGGGAGCCAGTGAAGCCCGGAGTTTAAATCCCCCTCCACTTTGCGGCTCATTCACGCTTTTACCTTCTTCCAGTGAAAATTTCTCTTCAGCTGTTTCCGACAGCGCATCCAGAATTTTAATATCGAAATCGAAATCTGCTTCCTGTACTTGCAACAGTGGCAGAGGTACCAATGTCAGTATCGGTATACTTACACTTTGCGTTCTTCCCCCACCGGCATCCTGACTCTGATAGTTGAACGTAAGCATACGTATCTTACCGGTCCGTCCTGTCACAGGATCATAGGATTCAAATGCGATTTTCATCAGATAATCCAGATATCTTTGTGAAGATAATGAATCCGCTTCAATAGTTGCAATCAAAGGACCGGCAATCAATTGCTGAAGTTCCATTACCTGGCTACTAGTGCTCCTAACTTTCTTATTATCCATATTATATCATTTGATTTTATCGCATCACAAAATCTTCCAGTAACGAATCATCATCCGTTTGACTGACTGAATAATTGCGAGGACTGAACTTGATCTTAAAACTGTGTATCGCTTCTTCAGGCATATTCATCAGTTCATCAGCCGTGATGGCCACATCCAGCTGTGGAAATGAATGAAGACTTTTAAAGTTGGCATCTACCGACAGCTTTTTTACAATAGCTTCCATCGCTTTTATAATATTCTTTTCAGCGGTATCACGAAGTTTTTCTCCATCTTCTCCGGCAAAAAGATCATCAAGATCTGTATCGTAAAGAAATTTTTTACGTACGACATCTGTCAGTCTGCTAATCACAACATCGTTATTCACAGAACCATTACTACTGTCTACGGCATCATAGAGATTATTTCGGAAAGAGTTTCTCATATTACGGCTCAGAAAAGTGCAGAATTCCTGATGAAGTTTGTTTTCTTTTTTAAGCCGTTCAAAGAAGTGTTTCTCTCCTTCATTTCTCTCTATATCCGAAGTCATCACTGTGGTGACAGCACTGCTAATGGCTACCCTGGCAACTTGTTCGCACAGTTCTTTAAGGAACTGACGGAACTTATCATACTTGATATTAAACTGTTGCTGACTTTCCGATGCACTTTTCACACCATATTTCAAATCCAGTTCCATATCGCTTACCATAACATTAGGCAATTGAAAATCTTTCGCCTTTCCGTCTTTTCCGTAAGAGTCGCCAAGCGACAACGAATAAAGATTTGCTTCGTGTTGTGCCGAAACGATATCACGCAATATAGAGCCGATTACTGAACTTAACTGAGCCATAATATGATTTTTTAAGTTTTAATTAACGTTATTCCGTTACCTCTTCCTGGGGAGTTGCCGTATCTTTTTTCACTTCGACAATCACTTCCTTCTTGCTTCCCTCTGCTTTGATAGTATATGTACCTTCCGGCAAGTCGATAATCTTACTGTCACCACTTACCTTAAAGTCGGCCGCATTAGCTCCGGTTCCTGTAATAGTCAGTTTGTCAGGAGCCAACAGACCGCTGCCATCCTTATAGGTGGCAATCAACCGTACTGTTTCTTTACCATTTTCAATAAGCAGCAAGTTGCTGTTCACTTCCAGTGTACCGGCAGGATCGGAAACATCCAGTGAGTTACCCAGCAATTCCAGAATTTTAGAAAGACCTGCGGGCATACTGTCTTGTCCGGCTTTTACAGCCACGTCCATGGTATACTCTACACTGTACTTAGAATCGGAAGTTGCTTTAGAATCCTTCTTCGATGAATAGCTTGCGTTCATATCCGCATTCATTTTGAAGCATCCGAATCTCATACTGGCCGAAGCCTTCAAAGCCGCATCCTTAGATACAGATTCATTCGTCTCTGCCGTTGTTGAAGAGGAAGCACTGATATTAGCCTTAAAATTAATATCCACTTCACGGATTGCAATATAAGGGATAGGAACAATGGTCAACAACGGAATATTCAACTGGACCAAACGTCCGCCTTGAATGAAAGAGAAAGAAACATTGACTGCTGTCTTCTCACCGGTTTCGGGATTAACATTTATACCTACATTCTGAATAAATTCCCAAGTTGTTTTTGCTGCCAAAGCCTGTGCTTCCACACATGCTTTCAACGGACCACCAATAATAGAACCGAACGGAATCGCCTGCAACGCACTGGTTGCAACCTGCGACGGTGTTTTGTCAACTGCCATAATAATTGTTTTTTAAAATTGTTACTTAATTGTTTTTCTCTTTTGTAAGCTTACGATGCAAAGGTAGTGCACATCCCTTGCGTAGTAAATTTTTAATTTTAAACGAAACTGGTTTTCTTTTTAGTTACCTCCATTATTTTCCCAATGCGCGCTTTGAGTAAATTTTATGGAAACAAGCTAAAAAATTCTTTTTGTGAGATTCACTGACCGGCAACATCTTCTTTCCTATATGTACATAGTTACCTGCAAATCCGGTCACCTTGAACACATTGATAGCGTAAGAACGATGAATTCTCTGAAACTTGCCGCGAGGAAGGTCATTATTGAAGATCCGATCCAAAGGATAGCTGACTGTTATCTCTGCACCGTTCTCCATACAGAGTACACAATAACTGCCGGATGCTTCCAGCCATAAGATTTCATCCAGAAGTACTCTTCTGTATTCATCACCAAAATAAACAAAAATAGCATTATCGACCAATGAGCTTTCTGACTCACCACAATAACAATACGGTTTGATTGAATTCTCTTTCATAAATTATTTATTGTTAGTTAACTGAAGTGTTTGCATGTAATTATTGTGTATAATCACCTCCGGGAGAGAAGTATAAAACACATTTCAAACTGTCATAATAAAACAGGATGCAACCTTCTGCACGGATATACCCTTTAGTAGGTGAATTAAGATGAAGCGGATAACGGACAGGACAAATTTTTCCGTCATAAATACGGTGGTGAACTATAGCGAAGCTCCCTATGCTGTCTGTCCCTAATGTAATATCCGGACGGCCTGCAGAAGATTTCCATCTTCCATACATTCCGTCCGGCATCTGTACCCGGACAGGTCGACAACCCAAAAGCACAAATATGATAAAGACAAAATACAAAAAAAAGCTGTAATGATTCCTATTTTTACCCATATATAAAAATTTTAAATTTCATTTAGTGCAAAAATAGGATTTTATTAATCTATGGAAATTTTACATTCTAACTAGATCTCTTTTTTTTCCGAATACCGGATTATTTTTTCTAAAACTATTCCTATATAAAAGATAAATCAAGTTTAAAGTAACTTTTCATCCAAATAAAAACAAATATAAATTCATTTTTAATACTGAAATAAAAAAATACCATATTATATTAATATATGTCAATTCATTTCTCTCTCAGGTTTATGCAGAATAGAGTTTATACGGTTCTCTTCATAAATAATTAATTGATGCGTAGCCTCTGCAAGATCTGACTTCAGGTGATACAAATAGGTACGCCCGGTTAATCTTTCTTCCATTATCCGTTCTAGTTCTTTCCGTATATCATCAGATGGATCGATTTCCATAACACGCGGTATGATGGCTCCCGAAGCTGTAGACTCCCCTTCCTGACCTTGCAAATAATCATATTGGGACAAAGTATAGTCCATCAGCTGATCATAGTTTAGTTTTTTCCTGGAAGATATCGTTTCTGCCAAAGGAATATAGTAAAGAATATCCTTGATAAAAGAGCTATATTCAGTCTGTACGCGGCGTACCAGACTCATATACTTTTTTTCTTCGGATGATAAATGCGTAGAAGTGAAAGAAAAGGATGCGGCAACCATCTGATATTCGAGCCCTTTATTGATTTCTGTCAACACCTCTTTGGCATATGCATAGTTTTTCATGGATATAGACGAAACAACCGTATTCAACACATACAAATCAATAGATTTGAGGTTCTCTGCCAGTTCTTGTTTGAAACCGGTAAACCAATCTTGTTGCTGAGTATAAATTATGGTATCTAACTGCAGGAGTTTCAAATCGTGATGAAGTACACCTGTCTGCTGAAGTGTCTTGTTCAGAATCATAATCGAGATGACCCCTCCGATGATTCCTCCAATATAACTGCCGCCGAAACCAATCCAGGTGGGCACATCGTCTGCACCCGCCATCAGAGTCAACGGATTCAGTTCGATTAATGCCCAATTGATTGGAAAAGGCAGTACAAGAATCAAGCCAAGCAAAATAAGAAGCTCTTTCTTACCTAAAGTGAAGTTTTCAGTCTGCATAAATCTACTTCAAAAACACAGTTATTAATTGTTCCAATGATTCCCCTTCTAAAAAGTGCCAATGATCTGCCGGCAATCGCAAAACAGGAGCGTTCGGATAATATTTATTCCATAATCTTTCGCAATTGTCATATTCTGTCCGGAATATACGATAGTTTTCCTCCGTCCACGACTCTTCAGGAGACAATCCCGCCTGTTGATGGAACAATCCGGACAGCAAAACAATAACCTCTCCCTGATAAATCAGATTAGGAGTGGTTCGAAAATAAATATTTATGATTTCGTTCCGTTTACGTACCATTTCATCGGTATCTCCGGGAAATACCAACAAAGGATAATTTTGACAGAGAGCCGGATTTTGCCAAGCCTGTCCATCCAGAGCAAAAACTTTTGGCATTATCCCCATGGAGCGATGTAACATTTCGGCCAGGCCGACAGCCAGTTCAGCTCCCATACAGAAGCCGGTAAGCGCATAGACGGTACGCTCCCGGATCATTGGCTGAACCGTCCGGACATAATATTCCAACAGTTCCGGAATATCCGTGGCCACTTTATTAAAATGATCGTAGATAGCATCTACAACTAGAAAGTCATATTTGGGATAAAGGCGGTCGGCCAAATTAAAGTACAAATGATTAAAATAGGCAGATCCACAAACCAGAATGATTACGGGTTTCTTCAGGTTTTGCTGCCTGTACCAATAGATAGGTTCATGCCGCGGAACGAGCAATAATCGGCGCAGATTACGGGCAGTATAAACTGCAGATACGTTGATGGGACATCCTTTTTTATTGGCCTCGGTAACAAGCCTCAACATATCCAGCGAAGTTAATCCCAGATCATCAATCAAATCGGCCTCAACACTGACTTGAGGCAAACCTAACATTTCCTTCAAAATTCCACATAAGATAACCTCGCCCGGATGAACAGGAGGAACATACTTCAACTCCAATGAAGTAAAAGCCGGGAGCGCCCGGACATCAATCTTATCATTTATAGTACGCTGAAAATGATCTACCACCTGCCATAAATTGGGTATCATGTAGTAAGGAAGTTCTGCACGCAAACGCTCTTTGACCTCTTCCGGATGAAAGTTACCGGAGACTGAGGGTTGCAAATAAGCTCCCAATAATTGACGCCCATTCCGCTCAACAACTACTACGTGGGCTCTCTCCACGTCCGGATCTCTATTCAATCGTTCTGCTATTTCAGTCAATTCGATACGAAAACCACGTATCTTGACCTGAGTATCTTTTCGCCCGATAAACCGTATTGAACCGTCCGGTTGCTGCTGTACCAGGTCACCTGTCCTGTACAACCGTTCTCCATCGTACGAGATGAATGATTTTTCATTCAGCTGAACACTCCCAATATATCCCAGCGAAACCTGAGGTCCTCCCAAGCAAAGTTCTCCTGTAGCCCCAAGAGTTGTCTGTTGGAGGTTTTCAGACAAAACATAACAGACAGTTCCCTTGAGCGGATAGCCAATATCGTCATACGACGTATCTTTGCCTACAATCCGTATGGTACTGAGTACGGTATTCTCTGTCGGTCCATATACATTCATCAACCGGTAAGGCTGCTGCTTCAGCCTGTTAAATAACTTTTCACCAATAGCCTCCGCACCAAAGAGCAGAGTCTTAAAGGATGGAAAGTCAAGGTCGGCAAACATGCCCAGCAACGAAGGAGGAAAAAAAGCAATATTCACCTTCTCGCGCCTGATCAGTTCGTCTAGTAAAGAAATATCTCTGCGTTCGTCCTCACCGGCCAGGATCAATGTTCCTCCGACCGGAATACACATCATCAGTTCTAATATGGAAGCATCAAAACTGATACTCGCAAACGCTAGATACCTGTTTGCCGGATCAGACAAATGATACAATTTCTTATCTACCAGATTCCTCGTAAATGTATCCAGATTCCGATAACTAATACGTACACCTTTGGGATTACCTGTTGTTCCGGAAGTATATATAATATAGGCGCAATCATTGGGAAGAACTTCAGTATAGTCACCAACAACCGGTTCGGATAGTTGCTCCCCATTCAGGTAAAGTTGGCGGACGGACGGAATTCCACCTACTTCATTCGATGAATCGGTCAACAACAAAACCATATCCGCATTTTCAGCCATATACCGTTTACGATTATCCGGCAGCGAGGGATCTATCGGTAAATAAGTTGCCCCTAACCGGAAAATAGCCAGAATGGCAGGTACTAAAGTTTTGTTTCGTTCCATACAAACTCCGATACAGATATTCCGAAGTCCGGACGGATCAGTTACCGATAAACGTTGACGGATAGATTGTGCTATATTGGCAGAGTAACGTTCCAGCATTTGATAAGAGACGGTACCGTCTTTTGCAACGACCGCCGGTTTGTCACCCCAGGTAGAGAGTGATCGAGAAAGATTTTCTTGAATGTTTGTTTTCATTATTAGTTTGATTTAGAAATTATACAATATACTGGCGGAAATCCACCTTCCTTTCTGGCGGATAGGAACAGTCGCTCCTCCGCATTCATATCGGTTATTGAAAAGATTCTCAATGCCCAGACTGCCTTCTATCCTTTTATACTTATATCTGGTAGTGAAAGAAAAGACAGCATAACCGGGCAAACGGACTGTGTAATTCGTCGCATCTCCATTGAGTCCATCTTCCAATACACTTACCTGAGTGTAGCAGTGGCTACTGCAATTCAATTTTAAATGGGCAGACCAGCTCTGTACTTTCTTTTTAAGTAAAAAGTAGTTTGCTACAAGATTCATAGAAAAGCCGGGTACGTTATTCACAGATCCATCGGTAACAAAAAAATTGGTATAATTCAATACTTTCTGAAAACACAGGTTTCCATCCAGGCTCAGTCGGTCTGCCTTATAACGGGCAACAACCTCGACACCTCCCATATCCAGAGAACCGGCATTTTCATAAACACGTGTTTCCGGCTGTGTGAACAGGAAATGGGACGCCCGATTATAAAATAAATTACACTCTACATCTATATGTGAAGGTGAATGATGATAAGCACAAGTCACCTGATATGAACTTAGATATTCAGCTTGCAGATTTTCGCCACCCGAATAGGTATCCATTTCATTGTTTCTGTAATAATAGGGCGCATCGACAAATGCTCTGGAATAACTGGCTTTGATATTTAATCCGTTCCTGAGATAAATTAGTGACAGACGGGGAGAAAAAGCCTGTAATGTCCGCTTATTACTTCGCCGTTTATAGTCATACCTGATGCCGGCATTGACAATCCAATTTTGATGCAGGTTGTGTTTAATCTGAAGAAAGGCATCCGTGTTCATCTCGTGTCCCGTGTAAAGTCGTTTTTCGATCCACGTCCTGACGATCTCTTTAAAATTCATACCTTCCAAATACTCGGAATCATAAAGCGTATACCGATTCCATTCCACACCGCCAAGCATATTGCCTTTCCCCAGCTTCCCCCAATCATAGGCATAGTTTACACGCCCATTAAAGCCTACGTTAAAATCCATCCAGCGGATGTATTGAAATGCTCCGCGAGTCGGATAAATAATAGGTTGATAATCATAGTTAGGAAAAATAGGATAGTCTTGTAAAGTATCTCCCGAGGTTTCATAATGTACGTTTTTATTCCAATCGGTATAAAATGTGGTACTGAAAGTGATCCGCTGCCACGTGCGGCTATAAACAGCCTGTTCTCTTGCCGACCACCTGGAATATCCCGGGCCGGAACCGTCAAAAGTACGAAACCGCTCATAAGAATATGGAGAAGAAAAGAGCCACATGCTATAAGGTTGCCTTTTCTTCGCGTAATTCATACTGAAACTAAAAAGCAAATTTCCACGTTGCAATTTAATTCCTCCATCCATGGCAGGAAATCCCGAATAATTGTCCAGACGGATGAATCCGTCCCTGGGGTAAAGAGCATATTGTTTTTCGGCCGGGACAAAAACCGATTCTCCCGTTGCACGGTACAAGGAGAACCATGCCATAAAGTCCATGTTCATGTCGTGCTTTCCCAATAGCAGGTCAGCAGCCAACTGGCCCCGATTACCGGCGCTGACAGATATGGAACCATTACGAACATCCACCCCGTCTTTAGTAACTATATTAATCACGGCTGTCAAAGCCACACTGCCATAAAGCGAAGAAGCCGGTCCGCGCAGCACCTCTATTTGTTTGACTTTTGCCAGACTAATACCATAATCCGGCGAAACAGCATTAGTAATATAACTGTTCAGACGTTGTCCATCCTGCATAATCAATATGTTCTCCTGTTCGGGAGAATATACCCCGCGCATAGCCAGATTCATCTCTTCATTGGAAGACAAACCGGATATACCGGGCACATAAGCTATCAGTACATCCCGCAGGCACCGGGCATGGATAGCCCGTATCATCTCCTCCGTAATTAAAGTAACAGGCACCGGAGCTTCTTCCGGGGTCTCTACCTGTTGTGAGGCTGTGACCAGAGTTACTTTAGTCTCCCTGTGTTTCCTTACCATATCCGCAAAGCGTTCCGGATCTTGAAGCGAGATATAATAATAAGGTTCGTCTTTCAATAACAGCGAAACATACTTTTCCGCTTCCGGGAAGCGGTCTAAAGCTAAACAGCATAATGCAGCCAAACGGCACGCCTCGGTATGCATCGTACCTTGAAAAGACGACAGATTCTCCTCCAAGATACGACAAGCTTCATCGATATCTCCGCTCTTATAAAATGTTTCCGCCTTTACAAACGAATTACGGATGTTATCCGCCGGCTGAGCTGACAGTTGCACAACCCCAAAGCAGCAAAGAATATATAGCAGACAGCGTTTCATGCGATAGGAATGATAAACCGGAAACAAGTATATTCATGCAGGACCGAATCAAACAATACTTTTCCATGGTGTTTGTTTTCTATAATATCACGAACGATTGCCATACCAAGGCCTGTCCCCTGCCCCACCGGTTTTGTTGTGAAAAAAGAGTCAAATAGTTTTCGTTTGACCTCCGGACCCATGCCCTCTCCGTTATCACGAATAGAAAGTACAATTCTTTTATCCAACTTTTCTAAGGTCACCATTATCTCGGGGGAATATCCTTCGGGAGCATTCTGCCATTTTTTCCATACTGCATAGCAGGCATTATTCATCACATTCAAGACTGCCCGACTGAAATCCTGCGGGATCAGCCGGATCGAGGGGATATCTTTAGCATAATCTTCACGGATAGCAATATTGAAATTCTTATAATTGGCCCGCATGGCATGATAAGCCAGCCACACATATTCTTTAGTCAATTTTTGTATTTGTGTAGGCATGAATTCGTCTTCTTTCCCCCTGGAGTAAAGCAAAATACCACGGATAATGCTGATAGCCCGATCACCATGCTCTTTGATTTTGTCCACATTCTCTCTCAGCCCGGAAAGTATATCTTTGATATCTTCCAGTTCCGCTTCCGGAATACGAGCTTTTGCTTCATCCACCCTATCGGCCAGGTCGGCCAACAATTGACCGGACAGTTTACTGAAATTGATGACAAAATTCAAAGGATTCTGTATCTCGTGTGCAATGCCTGCACTCAACAAACCCAATGATCCCAGCTTTTCCTGCTCTTTGAGCCGTGCTTCCAACTCTTCAATTCGTTTCTCTTGTGAAATGTTTTTTTCCATAATCAATCTGTTCTATGTTTATTTATACTGACTTTTCCTCCCACAATGGCAGAGTGATAGTGAATTCTGTCAATTCATCTTTTTCAGAACGTACTGCTATCTGCCCATGGTGATTTAATATGATTTCCTTACTCAGATACAAACCGATACCTGCTGCCTCTCCGGTTGTTTTGGTAGTAAAGAACGGATCGAAGATTTTATCCAGAATACTCTGCTCGATCCCCACTCCATTGTCATATAGGCGAATGACTGCCTGTCCGTCCTTACTTTCCAATGCCAGGCCAATCTCTGCCGGATAGGCTTTCTTACCGTATTTTTTGGCTATGGCATACATACCATTGTTAAGAAGACTCATAATGGTTTTTCCCAGTTGTTCGGCATTCCCGTCAATAAACAACGGATTATCGGGCAAGGAAGTACGAACCGCAATGTGCATAGCCGTAATCTCCTTCTGATAATAACTGCTCAATAGCTCCATGTCTTTCCGGCATAAACCGATTAATTCTGTTTTTTCCAGTTGCCTGTTACGGTCTCTCAGGATTTCTTCCATGGCCTTCAGTACACGAGTGGTGTTACTTCCATGTTCCTCAATCTTTTCCAGATTATCTCTCATCATGTTGATGACATCTACCGAATCCAAGTAGGTATCTTCATCCAAAAGTTCTTTTACACTCTCCAGATTCTGATATAGGTCCTTCAGTAATCCTGAGGTCAAGTGGGAAAAATTATTAATGTAATTCAACGGATTCAGAATACGGTCAATCAACCCTTGAGTCAGTTTACCTACAGTAGCCATTTTTTCTTGTCGAACCAATTCATCTTGTGCCTGGCCCAGCTCCTTCAATGCTTTTTCCAATTTTAAGGACTTTTCCTCAATTTCATTTTTTTGTTGTACCAACTGTTTGGTACGTTGGCCGACAAGGGCCTCTAACCTCTCCTTCTCTTTCAGCAAACTGCGCATTCTCCATTTAAACAATAAGAACAACAGCATTCCAAAAGCAACGGTATATAGGATCAGACAATACCATTGCAAATAAAAAGGAGGCAATAACGAAAAGCGGAATTGTTTCATTTCACTCTCTGTGCCGTAAATATCACGGGCCCGGACACAAAACGTATACGTACCCGACGAAAGGTTGGCATACTCTTTCACAGTCCCGGAATCCCACGAACTCCATTCCGGATCATAACCGACCAGGCGATATCTATACTCATTGGAACCGGTGAAACAGGGCGCATCGGTAGCAAATGAAAAACGAATGGAACGTACATCATTCCCCAAACGAGGTACTGTACTATTTATCTGCCAGTCCGCTCCCCCGGACTCTTCCGGCAAATCTCCTCCCCAATAGACAGAATCACGGTTCAGACAAACTTCACGAAGATAGATGCGGGGAGCAACCGGAGTAAATGTCCGGGCCTTTTCAAGGTCCATCCGAATTAAACCAAAATCACCGCCGAACCATGCCGCCCTGTCTTCTTCAATATAAATCACCCTCACGACATAATTCCGAATGGCATACAGGCATTGGTTGAATTTCTCCGTATCAATTTGCGAATGATGTACCTGTACCTCTTTTCCTTTCAGATTTGTCTGCCAATGACAGCCATCGTTGTCCGTATACTCGGTCATTACTTCTTCACTCTCTCTGTCTTGAAGTACAAAAGAGCTTTCGCCCTCTTCCCGCAAATAGATTTCTCCGTACAACGTTTTAGCCCATACAGAACGATCTTTCTTCACTTCCAGACGAACGACTTTTTCGACATCGGAAATTTTCTTTATCCGTTCCTCATCTGCCGAATATTGATAAATCCCATCCATAGTGCCCATCAGAAGGTTCGTATGCCCAATGAATGCCAATGAATAAGCTGCCATATCTGTGAGTTTTTCCGAATGATTATAATCCCGGATCACATACACACCATCGCCGGACGCTGCATATAATTCTCCTTGTGGAGAAAGACACAGTTGCCAACATGCTTGCGAAATTCCCTGAACAGGAACAAAAGTGTTTTGCTTCAATACGTATAATCCCTGTAAGGTCCCGGTATATATCATTCCTTTGTAAGAGACAGCCGATATTACCTCTCCCTTCAGACCTTCACCAGAGGTATAACGGCTGAACAAAGAGGGAATAAAAACATGAAACACACCGTTATCCGTAGCTCCCCAGAGATTGCCACGCCCATCGGCCGCAATACCCGAAACAGCGTTACTGCATAAGCCATTTCTCTCAGTTACGGAAAACCGTTCTTTTTTCCCACTGTCATCCATTATTAATCCATGGGCAGAGTTTATCGAGATTGTTTCTCCTCCGGGTAGAGAAAACGCCCGATTCATTGAGACTGAGGATTGATTTCTCCACTTTTCCTGCAATTGGGCCGGAAGTACCTGAACCGGTGTCAAAATGGAATCTGACTGAACCGTATAATATCTTCCTGATGTAGCTTTCAGATAAATGCGTTTATCTATTTCTGCCATATCTTCCAATTCGCCCAAAGAGTCTGTGTCCAGATCGGAAAGAAGGGTTCTCAACGTAATACATCCGCGTCCATCACGCTCTATCCGTCCGAACACGTTATATCCTCCCACCCATATCCTACCTTCCGAATCACGAAACAAACGGGTGACACGGGAAAAGCCCGGTGTATAAATAGTTTCCCAACGGTTATAGTCATAATGAAGGATACCTTCGAAATTAGCAAAATAGACATTTCCACAACTGTCGCAAACGACATCGAAATTACGATTATGCGCCTGATAAACCGAAGCCGGATAGTTTACAAAAAACGGGACACCCTCTTGTGAATTTGCATATACCGAGCAAAGACACATTATCAAAAAGACTATCTTTTTCATGGCTGATACGTTTTTAGGTAATAGGATTCAAATGGAATTTGCTTACCGATATAATACTCCCATTCTTCTCGAGTAAAATCACGCTGTAACCCCTGACGGACAACAGCAGCCATGTGATCGGGTGAAATAGGCACCCGATACAACCGCCCCTGTTCGTCTCCCATAAAGACAGATGTACCGTCCGGATGAAAGCAAAAAGTATGAATCCAACCGGGGCTTGTCACAATAACAGCCGACTCGGTCTTTCCTTTACGAAGATCCCACAGACGCAGCGTACAATCGTAACTACTCGAAAACAGTTTGTTCCCTTTCCGGGAAATAGCAGTAACCGCAGCCTGATGCCCTATCAACTTCTGCCGGATATTTCCATTCTTATCACAAATCAGGATAACTCCTTCACGACAGCCAATGGCATATCTTTCATTGGCAAGAGGACAGAATGCAGTAACCACACTATTCTCGGGCAAGCTGTCTATAAATCTGAGAAATGTACCATCCGACGAAAGTAAAGCTACTGTCCCATTCTTAAAAAAAACATAGAGATAGCCTTCCATTTGACCGACACAAGTTATCGAATGTTCCGGTTGAAAACAAGGTTGTATCTCATGGTTGATACAGTCAAAAGAATAAATACCGGTTGTGGAAACCGCCAATACCAAGTTAGAGGCAATCGAAATCAATTGCCGATATTCTCCTTTAGGCAAAAAGCGGGTAACGATACCGGCGGAATCCGTGGAGATAAGCTGCCCGCAGTATGACAAGGCATACTTCTGTGAATCGGACCGCAACAGCACATCCCGAAAATCATAACAGGGATCATTCAACAGTAATTCGGAGGTATAGGTCTGCCCATTTTCCGATTTCCAACGTATCATCTCACCGTACTTGCCGACAGTGACCAATCCCGGCAGAGGATTCCGACCGGCTTTTGCTTTTTCCTCGCCTCCGGATAACAGTTTGATCCCGGTAACAGCTCCTTTATGCCCGAACCAAAGCTGATCTTGCCTGCAAGACAAAGACAATGCATTGAAAACAGCCGGATGATATACATCGCCATCATATCGCTTGGTAAACCACCAGGCGGTATATGCCAACAGAGAAGCTAATTCCATGTTGCCCGACCGATATTGAGTAACAGAGAGTGTCCCCAATGAACGTCCCAAAGCCAGAAAAGCCAATGTATCGGCAACCCTCTTCGACTGTTCGGCCTGTAGTTGCCGTTCCATCGCCAGATTCTTTTGTTCATCTGCCATCCGATACGCTTTCTCAGCCTCCAATTGTGCAGCAAGCGCTCTTTCCCGTGCCAACTCTGCCTGCTGTTGCATTCGGTTGGCCTTTTGAGTTTGCGCAACGGCTTCCTGTCTTCTCTTTTCGGAAATATCCTTTTGTTGATAAGCAATCTCCTCCATTTGTTGACTGACCCGTTGTATAAGAACCGATTTCTTTTCTTTATCCCGGAATTCCTCCAGAGACAGAGCAAGGCGCTCCCTGTCCGATGCCGAATGACGATATGCCCGGTATAGGACCAGACATACTGTCAAAAGTATACAAGGAACGGCAATGATCCAACGGATGATATTTTCGTTTAACTTGATCATGATACAGGTTCATCAGTGGGTTGCAGATATTTCTTTTTAATGGTCAACCGATTCTCCTTATTCACGTACGTATACGCTACGTCATCCATCATTTCACGTACCAGGAAAATGCCCAATCCTCCTATTTCACGCTGTTCTAACGGTAATGAAATATCAGGATCGGCTTTATCCAAAGGATTGAATGGAATACCACCATCTATAAACTCCAAAGTAATCTCTCCGTCTTCATCCCATAAGCACAGAGTCAGATAACCTTCTGCCTGCTGCGGATAAGCGTAATTGAGAATATTGACAATGATCTCCTCACTGACCAAACGGATGGCATAAGACAGGGAAGGATGTGAAGCAACTTCACGACTATGCATCAGCATACTAAGAATTTCATCTAACCTCCCATCGACAGGGCGAAACTGAAGTAACGTCATTGCTCAGGTAATTTTTAGGGTTGTGATAATTCATCGAGAGTCTGATAAAAACGAAAGAATTTATCGAATCCGGTCATGTGCATCACGTCTTTAACCTCTTGTGACACACCGACAAGGCAAACATCCTTACTTTTAGCTTTCGCCAGCTTAAAAGCATAAAGCATGACTCTCAATCCGGCACTGGATACATAAGAACAGCCGCTGAGATCTAATGCAACAGAATGTCCTTGCCCGATAAGAGCTACAATTTTTGCTTGTTCGTCACCGCTTGTATTTGAATCCAAGACGGAACCTACAGAATGAATTTCATACTTTTCCATCGTTCTTTTATTTTAATATTATTTGATTCGTTGAAGAGAAAGCAGGGTTATGTCATCGGACTGAGGATAGTCTCCGGAGAAAGTCTTAACAGACTGCAATACACTCGTAACAACCTCTTTTGCGGAACTACTTTCGTGCATAGACGCCAATATATCCTGTAAGTTACTTTCCGAGAATTGTTCCCGCTTGTCGTTAAAAGCCTCTGTGACACCATCCGTATACAGAAGTAAAGTGTCACCGATGCCGAACGTCAATGTATTACTCTCAAATTCAATATCATCGAATACGCCTACCACAAAATTAGAAGCGACAGGCAAGAATTCAACAGTCCGTCCGCCACGAAGGAGATAAGGGGGATTATGCCCGGCATTGGTATAGTCCATCATGCCGGTTTTATAATGATAAATCCCATAAAAGACCGTAACAAACATAGAGTCCAGGCTCTCTTTACACAGTAACTTATTGGCATAAGTAAGGCATTCTGCTGACGAAACACCCCGAAGAGCAGTTGCACGGAGCAGGGTCCGACTAACCGCCATGAACAAGGATGCCGGCACCCCTTTCCCGGATACGTCAGCAATCACCAGCCCGATACGTTCATCGTCAATCTGGAAGAAATCATAAAAATCGCCACCTACATCTTTTGCCGGAGTCATGGAAGCATAAATATCAACCACTTCCGTCAGTTCCGGAAAAGGAGGAAAGGAACGGGGAAGAATCGTTTGCTGGATTTCTCCCGCAATGGCCAGGTCATTTTTGATAGATTCCAGTTGGTTGTGCTCCTGCTGTGACTCACGGATATAGCGAACCTGTTCGATCGCCTTTTCAATAGTCCGCGACAGATCATCCAAATCGATCGGTTTGGTTGCAAAATCAAACGCTCCCTTGTTCATAGCAGAACGTATGTTATCCATGTCTCCATAAGCAGAGACCATTATACACTTCATTGCCGGATTTTTCAGTTCATTGACCTTAGCCAATAGGGTCAACCCATCCATCTCCGGCATATTAATATCACTCAGGATGATATCGAAATCGGGAGTTTCCAGAAGTTTCTGTAAAGCTTCCAACCCGTTATGGGCAAAAGCGAACTCGTATTCACCTTTTCGTATTTGTCGCCTGAAGTACTGGGTAAGTAATACTTCTAAATCAAGTTCATCATCTACACTCAATATTTTTACTGCCATATCTATTGTTATTTATGAATTTCAACCGTTTGTTCTGACGTTTATGATGGCAAAAATAGAGAGTGACCGCCCCGGTTACAATTTTATATTTTAAACAGGAAGAATGTTTTTCCGAATGGACGATATTGTCTTATAAGCATACAGGTATATTGCTTTCGTGGCTTAGAAGACAGCACCTGAAAGATTGATTTACACTCCTGAAAGAAACTATTCCGTATTCAGAATTTATATTTTTAAGATGGAACTTTTCTTCTCACTTTTGTCACCGTAAGCTTACAAAGAATAAATAGAAACGGCGGATTCCGAAAAGCCGAAGAAAGAGTAGGAACTTTTTACGAATCACTATTATGCTTATTATTTTAAAACAAGATGATAGTTGTCAAGTTGCACAAACGACATGTACAACAAACTCTTTAGAAATCCGATACAAAGATTATAGTGTACTGAAAAAAACTCTGGATTTGAACACAAAATCTATTAATAGCGATAGCTGTATAGAGTTAATTATTTACGGAACACACGGAAATGAAAAGGAAATTTGCAAACTAACCAAACCAGACATAAAAGATCTGACCTATTTCTTCAAAGGAAAAGTTTGTAGATTAGTTCTTGATGCTTGCCATAGCGCCTGCCATATTCCACATTTCAAAGAGATGTTAACAGATGATGGAATCATATTATGTCATGTAGGTATCTGCCAAGTAAACAGCATCGAAACTAAAACAGGTAAAGACACCTATGAACGGTGGATAAATGGCAATAAGGAAGGATTAAAAGTATGGTCGGATGGAATCGTTCCAGCTATCTATACTCAAAAGAATAACACTTTAACTTACTACGAATGTAGCAAATTCGAAGTAGATATTAATCACCCTTTTACCGAAACTGAATTTAAGACTTATTGTCTGAATTTAAAATCAAAAGGAATTAAAATGGTAATTAAAAATCATTCTGATTTCGACAAAATCTAACTATCTTATATAAATCATATAACAATTAATATATCATGTGGGAATTAGAAAAAGCAGGCGGTAAGTTTGATAACTTTAACAGTAAGCAACAAAAAGCAATTCATGAATTAATAGATGGTTTAACAGAGATTCCAACTAAACCTAACAAAGACCAATATCGTGTCGACAATCAAAGTCAATACACTAAAATCGTAGGACGTACATATTATAATGGAGAATATGCGCTATATGCAATACAAAAGGGAAAAACAATGTATGCATCAATTGCATGTCCAGCTATTGGTCCGGACATATCCATTGATAATATTAAAGAAGGATTTAAATTAAGTTTAAAAGAAGGGAAAAGAGCCGTATGGACAAAAGTAAAGTAAATTTCTCAAAACCGATGCTGATTCAATCAGTAGCTTTCAAAGATGTATTCCTTCGCATGGATGGGAAGGGAATTAGCACAGCCTGTGGTGCCGGTGCAGGTAAAGTAAACTGTCAGAGAAGCATGGCTCCCAACGGAGCCTTTAAAGTACAAAAACAGACCGATGGTACATTTACTATCGAATCTTCAAAGTATCCCGGAGTATTTCTCCGTATGGACGGAAATGGCATTCACGCATTCGCAGGATCGGGTAGCGGTCGTGTAAACTGTCAGTTCGGAGCAAGTGCCTGGGAACGTTTCAAGTTACACGAACAAAGTGATGGTTCATATACAATCGAATCAGCAGCTTTTCCGAATGTATTTCTCCGCATGGACGGAAATAATCCATCCCGTAAAGAAGAAGATTTCGGAACGGTTAACTGCCAATATGGAGCAGGAGCCTACGAAAAGTTTTATCTGCAAAATATGCCTGAAATAAAAAATGTAAAGGACATGTTTAATAAGATTACGAAGTAACGAAAAGCATGAATACATAAAAAAATCCGAAGCTATAGTTGAATCTATAGTTTCGGATTATATAAATAAGATCAGGATATTCCTATACGATCAGTCTTTCTTATCCAACGCCTCAAAACAAGAATTCTTGCTGACAAACTCAGGGACAATATCTTTCATGGCAGCTACGATCTTCATCTGATCATAAGTATAGCTTACATCAATTAATTTCTGGATTCTCTCTTTCACTTCGTCATAATCATACTCACGCACAGTGGCAATCATAATCTTTTCGTGATAAGTAGGTTTGGTCAGCTCCTTCACATTGAGCAACTCTTCGTACAGTTTCTCACCATGACGCAAACCGGTAAACTCAATTTTCACATCCGTACGTCCCGAAAGACTGATCATCCGTTTTGCCAAATCGACAATCTTAACCGGTTTACCCATATCGAAGATGTAGATTTCCCCACCATTACCCATACTTCCTGCTTCCAATACCAGACGACAAGCCTCCGGAATGGTCATGAAATAACGGATTATTTCGGGATGGGTCACTGTGACAGGTCCTCCACGCTGAATCTGATCGCGGAAACGGGGAATAACCGAACCGTTAGATCCTAATACATTACCGAAACGAGTGGTGATGAACTGTACCGAACGTGTGCCTTCCTTCTGTAATTTCTTGGCTAAGGACTGTACATAGATCTCACAAATACGCTTTGAACAACCCATAACATTTGTCGGATTAACGGCTTTATCCGTAGAAATCATTACGAATTTCTCTGAACCGAATTTAACAGCCAGATCGGCAAGCGTACGTGTACCCGATACATTAATCTGAATAGACTCCGAAACATTGTCTTCCATCATCGGCACATGCTTATAGGCAGCTGCATGGAATATATACTGAGGTTTGTATTCACGGAAAATGGCCTCCATACGAGTTGCGTTCGAAATATCAGCTACAATCGTTTCAGCATCAATGTCACGCCAACGATCCTGCAATTCCAGACGAATGTCATGCAACGGAGTTTCAGCCTGATCAATCAGGATCAACTTATATGGATTGAAAGAAGCAACCTGTCGCATGATTTCGCTACCAATAGAACCGGCGGCTCCTGTAATCATTACACGTTTACCTTCCAGGTGAGAAGCTATCTTATGGATGTCCACCTCAATCGGTTCGCGTTGCAAAAGGTCCTCAATCTGTATTTCCTTCAACTGAGTTTTATTCAGTGCCTGCCCACCCCATTCACTCAAAGGGGGAGCAGTAAGCAACTTCACGTTATTGGAAAGCAGAGTATCAATCATATCTGATTTCTTCAGCTTTTCCATCTTAGCCGGAGAAACAATGATGGTATGCACATCACGGTCATTCATGTTTTCAATCAATGCTTCATCATTCGGGAAAACTTTCGCCCCCATCATCACCTTACCAATCAGTTCGGGTTCATCGGCAATGAAACCACGAAGACGATAATGATTACGCAAATTGACACGCAGGGATTTGGCGATGTTTACTCCGGCTTCTTTAGCACCATAAATAAAGACGTTGGTCGTGTGGCTACCGTCAAAATTGAGTACCTCGAAGAACATTTTGACCACAATACGCGAACAGGCCATCATAGCAAAATTGATCACATATGCCATAAACAGTACACTGATGGCACCAATCCGAATGCCCAGGTAAGCATCCAGCAGAAGACTCAGAATCATCAATACCCCATAGGAGACCGTAAGCGACACAAATATGCGCATAATGTCTACAAACGAAGAAAAGCGAAGCACATTTGAATAGGTACGGAATACCCGGAAGAAGATTAAGTTAGCCACTACCGTCCAAAGAATGGTCTTATCTATTGTCGACGAATCCAAGAAAATGCTGCGAAAATCGTAACGAAGCGAGTAAGCGAGCAAGCAGGATGCGACGATAATAAATATATCAATCAATAGAATAGTCCAAATGGGCAGTACCTTCGCAGAAAGATACCGATGAAAAAAATTCTGTTTCATTTGTTTTACAGTTTTTGTTTTAGGCGGTGCAAAGATACACTATTTTCACTAACACGTGCGTTTTTATTTGACAAAATAAAGTTTTTAACACAATAAAAGTAGAATAACAGTGCAAAAAGGGGGTGGAATCCTTCTCTTCCACCCCCTTCAAGATATAGATATCACATCAGGTTACTTGCCAATTCGCTCAATTCACTACGTTCGCCTTTCACCAAGTTGACATGCGCAAAGAGGTTCTGATCTTTCATGCGATCGATCATGTACACCAAGCCATTGGACTGACTATCCAGATAAGGTTGGTCGATCTGCTGAATATCTCCGGTAAATACCATCTTGGTACCTTCTCCGGCACGGGTGATAATGGTTTTAATCTCGTGTGGAGTCAAATTTTGTGCTTCATCGATGATGCAATAGGTCTCGCTCAGGCTTCGTCCGCGAATAAATGCCAATGCCTCGATAACCAGTTGCTCACTCTTCTGCATATCTTCCAGCCGCTTCACTTCGGTAGAGTTAGAAGCAAATTGGCGTTTGATCACATTCAGGTTGTCGAACAGAGGTTGCATGTAAGGAGCTACCTTTTCTGTTGCATCTCCCGGAAGGAATCCTAAATCTTTATTGGAAAGAGCCACGATAGGACGGGCCAACAGGATCTGCTTGTATTCCGTGAGTTTACCCAAGGCTGCCGCCAGTGCAAGCAAGGTTTTACCTGTTCCGGCTTTACCTGTCAAGGCCACCAGCTTGATATCCGGATCGTTCAGAATTTCGAAAGCAAAACTCTGTTCCGCATTGCGAGGTTCGATACCGTAATTCTTGGTTTTATTCACCCGGCAGACCGTATGTGTAAAAGGATTGTAGCGGGCAAGCACACTGCTGCGATCGCTCTTCAGAATAAAACATTCGTTGGGACGGATGATGTCTTTAAAGTCAAATTCACTGATATCCAACCCCTCTCTGGACGAATAAATACGGTCGATCAGATCCGGTTCTATATTTTCGAACACCTCGTTCGACTTTTCAAAAATATCGACATTCACCACCTTATCGGTTATGTAGTCCTCACAAAGTATACCGATGGAACGGGCTTTCATCCTAAGGTTGACATCCTTGGTCACCAGAATATTTTTCATCTTCGGATATTTCCGGGCCAAATATTCGGCTACCGCCAATATCTGATGATCCGGTTTACGGGCCGGAAACGATTCATGTACCTTGGGAGCCTCCGAATCGCCAGTGACAATAAACAACTTACCCAACCCCTCACCTAAAGGAGCACCATGGGTAAACAGACTGTCGTCGGTTATCAAATCGAGTTCGCGTACAAACTCACGTGCATTGTAATTGATTTGTTCATTTCCCTTCTTGAACTTATCCAATTCTTCCAAAACAACAATCGGAAGATAAATATCATTCTCCTGAAAATTCTTCAGGCAATTGTAGTCGTGAAGAATAACATTCGTGTCGAGCACAAAATTTTTCTTTGTTCCCATGATTCTTAGATTTAAATGTTGATATTTGCAATCAAAAAGCCAATTGACCACCACTGTGATGAATTGTTGCAACTAAGATAACAAATAAAAAGGCAAACAAAGGAAGTTGCCCGTTAAATATTATAAAACATGAATTATCAGGAGACTTTAGACTACCTATACAACAGCGTTCCCATGTTTCAGCAGGTAGGAAGCAGCGCGTACAAAGAGGGACTGGAAAACACCTATGCATTAGATGAATATTTGGGACATCCCCACACAGCATTTCAAAGCATTCACATTGCAGGGACCAACGGAAAAGGTTCCTGCTCACATACATTGGCTGCCATTCTGCAATCGGCCGGATATAGGGTCGGGCTCTACACTTCGCCCCATTTAGTAGATTTTCGAGAGCGTATCCGCATCAATGGCGAGCCCATCCCGCAAGAATACATCATCCGCTTTGTGGAAGACCATCGTCTGTTTTTTGAACCTCTGCATCCTTCATTCTTTGAATTGACCACCTCAATGGCATTCCGATACTTTGCCGATCAACATATAGACGTGGCTGTCATTGAAGTCGGATTGGGAGGGCGACTGGACTGTACCAACATCATCCGTCCGGACTTAAGCATCATCACCAACATCAGTTTCGATCACATGCAGTTTTTAGGTAATACGCTGGCCAAAATAGCAACGGAGAAAGCGGGTATCATCAAAAGGGGCATACCGGTCGTTGTCGGTGAGACGACAGAAGAGACCAAGCCTGTATTTTATCGGAAAGCACAAGAGATGGAGGCACCTGTCACCTTTGCAGAAGAAGAACAACGACTAAAAGGAGCAACTAAATTCAAAACTCGCGCGGATCGAAAACCGGGACAGTATACAGATCATCAGCCGAATACCACAGCAGAAAAAGATACAGAGTATATTACCGGCTGGATCTACGAAAATGATGCATATCCCGGGTTGGAAGGAGTATTGGGAGGCTCGTACCAATTAAAAAATACAAATACACTACTGTCGGCTCTCCCTGTTCTGAAAAGCCTGGGTTATAAGATAGAAGATCATGACGTGAGAAACGGATTCCTGCAAGTAGATAAAATGACCGGTTTGCAAGGACGCTGGCAAAAATTGAGTGACTCTCCCACTGTCATTTGCGATACGGGACACAATGTAGCAGGGATTTCTTATATCGTGGAGCAACTGAAACAAATGAAATACAATCGCCTGCACATGGTCATCGGCATGGTGAACGACAAAGACGTAAGTGGAGTATTGTCCATACTTCCTGAAAACGCAGTGTACTATTTCACAAAAGCGAGCGTCAAAAGAGCATTACCGGAGGCTCAGTTACAACAGATCGGAGCTTCTGCCGGACTGCAAGGAAAGGCTTATCCCGATGTTCAGTCTGCCGTAAAGGCCGCACAAGAAAAAAGCCTCCCGGAAGACCTGATCTTCGTAGGAGGCAGTAGCTTTATTGTAGCCGACTTATTATCGTGCCGCGATGCACTCGATCTCGACTAAGGCATCTTTAGGCAAGGCTTTCACGGCAACAGCCGAACGAGCGGGAAATGCACCGTCAAAATAAGTTGCGTATACTCCGTTCATTCCGGCAAACAGAGACATATCCTGGAGGAAAACTGTTGTTTTTACAATGTCTGCCATTGTCAGACCGGCAGCCTCAAGGATATGTTTTATATTCTCGAGTGACTGGCGGGCTTGCGCCTCCACACCATCAGGCATCACACCCGTAGCCGCATCAATAGGAAGCTGACCAGAGACAAATACCATTCCATTAGCTTCAATAGCTTGACTGTAAGGCCCGATAGCTCCCGGTGCCTTCTCACTGCAAATTACTTTTTTCATCTTATTTGATTCATTAATAATTAATATTTATAGCAAAGTTAGTATCCTGAAGATGCTAAAAGCATCCATCAAAAATACTCTTAGGTGAACAAAGATAAGAAAAATATGGAAGAGCTATGCAGTATTTGGCAAACAAACGCATTTATATATATGAATACACAAAAGAACCAGATATAACTTTAACTCAATAAGACCTAAACTTTACAGAACGGAGGAAGTCACAATGACGCTCTCCATAAAAAGAAAGAGGCTATCGCAATGGCGACAGCCTCTTCTTTTTTAGATTTCGGGGATAGTTTATTTACAATGTTTTTTAATCAGTTCGTCTACATTGGGGTCTCCAAGTTCTTTTGCCTTGGCAAAGCTTGCGCAAGCCGCTTTCTCTTGCTTTAACTGAATCTGGCAGATTCCCAGCAAACGATACCCTTCAGCATATTTCGGATCGATAGCTAATGCGTCTTTCAATACTTTCTCAGCCTCTTCGTAACGGCCTACACGGAGATTTACCACAGCCTGTTCTGCACGATAAGTGAGATCTTCCGGATTAAGTTCGATCGCCTTTGCTATATCATCCAACGCACGCTGGAACTGCTTAGCCTTGAAGGCAGCCTGCTCACGGTAATAATAGAACAGGTCATTGACACTACCTTTCACTGCATTGAAATAGGCATCATAATCTGCCAGTGCCAAACGATACTTCTCTACATTCATATACATCTGGGCACGTTCCAACAGGTAAGGAGCCAAATCGGAAGTTATAGGTGTCTGGCAACGGGCTATACAACTGTCCAACAAAGCAATTACTTCTTCAGGAGCAGCTTTACTCAACTCCTTCGCTTTGGCAGCGCTGAAGAAAGAGGCAGGAGATGCCAGTTCGGTCTGATTCACTTTGTCATAGCTGGCAAATGCACCTGCATAATCCTGCTTGGCAAAAAGAATATCTCCTTCCAACTGCTGGTAGACGGGTAAACTCTGAATGGCAATCGCACTCCGTACATTCTCCAGAGCCTTATCATACGTCCAGTCTTTATAAACAGTTTCGGGTTTACTCAATTGATAATTGTATATCAGCTTGGCTATGTTATAATAGGTATCGTCTTTCTTCTGTGCAACCTTCAGCGCATGTTCCAGGTCGGCAGCCGCTTTATCCATGTGGTTTTCATCCTTGTCTGCAAAAACATAGTTTCCGGCACGGCGAAGATAACCGTCGGCAGTGTTCGGGAAAGTCTTTATAAAATCGTCAAGGGCGATGGCATAAGCCTCAGGTGTGGATTGTGTTGAAGCAATAAAGAGATAGACCAGAGCCTGATCTTCATCTTCGGGCAACCCCTTCTTTATACCGATAGCATTCAGGGCAGGGTCGCTCAGCGCAAGTGCACTGATATTTTGAGACATGGCGAAAGCCGCACCGGCCGCATAGCTGATAGAGGCAGTATCTTGTCCCGAGGATTTCTGTGCCACTCCAAACACTTTACCGTCCGCCGTAGTGACCGGACAACTGACCATTTTATCTTTCAATACCATGTCCAGCGTATAGTAATGATATTTATCACCACCGATATTATCTACCTTTTTCACTTTACCACGGGTCACGTTGCCGCCTTTCTGAGTGGAATAAGGCAATAAATAAACTTCAGCACCCACAGCCGGAGCAAGAGCAGCCACTTGTAAAGCCGGTACTTTCTTCACTGTAATGCCCACACGAAACTTAATGATATCATACATATCATTGGCTCCCAGAATACACTCAACAGGCATCTTTTCACCTTCTGAGTTAATAATAACAGCACGCTGGGCACCTTTAAACAGTGAATAGTCAGACAGAGCCACTCCGTCTTCGGTTACAAAGAATCCGTTACCGGTATTCTGAATTTTGTCGTCTTTATCATACGTAACGATGGAAAAAACCGATCGTTTCGCTTTCTCAACCCACTTAGGGGCTTGTGCTACACTCCATTGTGACAGGAGGCAAAGCACAAATGTGAATAGTATGCTCTTTTTCATGTATTTGAATGTTGTTTCTTTTAATTTGTACGTTGTTTCACGCCTTCATAAATCAGGATACCTGCGGCTACAGATACATTGAGTGATTCAATGCTGCCCAGCATCGGAATCTTGACCCATTCGTCGCATAGTGCAAGATTATCATAGGAAACACCGGTATCCTCAGCCCCCATAATGATACACATCGGGCCGGTATAATCTGCCTTCGTATAATCATAATCTCCTTTTTCGGTAGCAGCCACAATACGGAAGCCGCTATCTTTGAGATATTGCAAGGTTGTTTTCAGATTCTGTTCACGGCAAACCGGCAAAGTGTGCAATGCACCGGCCGAAGTCTTCATCGCATCCGCATTGACCGTAACGCTTCCTTTTGCAGGAATAATGACGGCATCTACTCCGGCACATTCGCAAGTACGGGCTATGGCACCAAAATTACGCACATCCGTAATTCCATCAAGCATGACAAAGAAAGGATTCTTACCTTCTTCGAAAAGGAAAGGCACCAAATCTTCCGTCTTCTGATACGTTACCGAAGAGATGAACGCAACCACCCCCTGATGATTCTTACGGGTGATACGGTTGATACGTTCCACCGGGACACGCTGAACAGGAATCAGCGTACCTTTCAGAGCAGTAAACAGCTCTTTTGACAAGTCACTCTGAATGTCTTTTTTCACCAAAATCTTGTCTATCTCTTTACCAGCCTGAATGGCTTCAATCACGGCACGAACGCCGAAAATCATTTCGCTTTTATCAATCATGTAATTGTCTGCATTTTAGGACATACAACTCGTTATCACTTATTGTACACCACCATATACTTATTTTATTATTTTTCTTTCTTTCAAAGATGGTTCCAGCAACGCCCTCGCATTACTCAGCGCCGCCTCCGTCAGGGTGGCACCACTCAACATGTGAGCCAGTTCCTCTACCCGTTCTTCATCGGTCAAACGACGGATATGACTGTTAGTCTCCGTATCATTATCCCGCTTATACACTTTATAATGGGCACGTCCACGGGCTGCAATCTGCGGCAAATGCGTAATACTGATTACCTGCCGGTTTTGTTCGCCCATCTCTTGCATAATATCCGCCATACGATCTGCTATCTCACCGGATACACCGGTGTCGATCTCGTCGAATACAATTGTGGGAAGTTTCACAGCTCCTGCAATCATAGCCTTAATAGATAACATAACACGAGCTATCTCACCACCCGACGCAACAGAAGACACGCTTTGCAGCGTTCCGTTTTTGTTGGCTGAGAACAAGAAATTAACAGTATCCGCGCCCTGTGGACCCGGTTCTTTTTTCAACCCCATCTCCACTTGAAAGCGGACATTGGGTATTCCCAAAGGAATCAAACGGGCAGCCATCTGTTGCTCCACTTCACGGGCAATCTCTGTACGAGCCTTTGTCAAGACAGCGGCTTGCTTCTTTACCTTATTATATTGTGCATCGCGCCGTTCCGTCAGTTTAACGATCCGGTCGTCATACGAAGTAATGGCAGCAAGTCTTGTTGCATATTGCTCCGAAAGAGCAATCAACTCTTCGACGGTCTGCACACGATGTTTTTGTTCTAAAGAGTAGATCAAGTTCAACCGGTCATTTACTTCCTCCAGTCGTAATGGATTAAATTCAATGCCTTCGCCCTGATCTGATATCTCCTGAGCTATATCTTTCAACTCGATGTAAGTGCTCTCCATCCGTTCGACCAACTCACCAGCAGGTTGATATACTTTCTGCAGACCACTCAAAGTGCCAAGACTTTCTTTCAATACAGGCAGCAGCCCTCCTTCATCTGAAGCAAGAGTTTGCCCCACCCGGTACAGTCCGGCCTTGATGTCTTCGGCGTGTGCCAATGTCTCGGCCTCTTGTTCCAACTCTTCCTGTTCTCCGGCCGTAAGATGCGCCTCCTCCAGTTGTTCCAACTGAAAACGAATATAATCCTCATCCGTCTTACTTTGTTCAGCCAGAACAATCAGTTCATCGAGTTCCTTACAGAGTTTTTTCCAATCCTGATATAAATGATGGTATACATCCAAAGCCTCTTCGTTATGGGAAAGAATATCGAGCACATTAAGCTGGAAGCCCTCCTTATTGAGCAATAGGTTCTGATGTTGAGAGTGTACATCGATCAATTGCTCACCCAGTTCTTTCATTTGTGTGAGCGAAGCAGGTGTATCATTGATAAATGCCCTACTTTTACCGGATGACTGTACTTCACGACGAAGTATGCATTCGGGCTCATACTCTAACTCGTTCTCTTCAAAAAAGGCTTCCATGTGATAGGCCGATATATCGAATCGTGCCTCGATAACACATTTAGAAGCGCCTTGCCGGATAGCTTTCACATCGGCACGTTGTCCGAGTAAAAGTCCGATTGCGCCCAGAATAATGGATTTTCCGGCACCGGTCTCTCCGGTGATTACAGAAAATCCGGTTTCGAAACGAATATCGAGTTTCTCAATCAGAGCATAATTCTGGATGTATAATGAACGTAACATAAATCACATTTCTTTTATCATTCTATCAATAATATCTCTGGCTACTTCCGTCTTCGATTTTAACGGATAATCGGTTCTGCCCCTGCAACTAAGAATGCTTATCTTATTGGTATCGTAACGGAATCCCGCACCAGCATCATTCAACGAATTCAGCACAATGAAATCAAAGTTCTTCCGGATCAGCTTTCCCTCGGCATTGCGCTGCTCATCATTCGTTTCAAGAGCAAAACCAATTAACTTCTGTCCCGGAGTTTTTATCTTGCCCAATGCAGCAGCAATATCGTGAGTGGGTTTAAGATGCAGCAACAACTCGTCTCCTTCCCGTTTTATCTTCTTGTCAGCAACAGCGTCCGGAGTAAAATCCGCTACCGCTGCACACAGTATTCCGGCATCGACCAAGGGGTATTGCGCCATGGCTGCTTCATACATGTCCTGAGCGGACTCCACATCAATGCGGGTAATATGTGAATGATATGTTTTCTGTTGTACCGGCCCTGCAATCAGTACCACATCGGCTCCGCGACGGGCACACTCCTCAGCCAAGGCAAACCCCATTTTACCGGAAGAATAATTGCCGATGAAGCGCACCGGATCAATCTTTTCATAAGTCGGTCCGGCCGTGATCAGCACTTTTTTCCCCGCCAGTTCGCCCGTTGATGAAAAGAATTCATCAAGTACCCGGATTATATTCTCCGGTTCTTCCATACGGCCTTTTCCTACCAGATGACTGGCCAATTCACCCGAAGCCGGCTCAATGATATGATTGCCATACGAACGAAGCGTATCCAGGTTCTTTTGAGTACTGGGATGGGCAAACATATCCAGGTCCATAGCCGGAGCAACAAAAACCGGCGCTTTAGCAGAAAGATAAGTCGTAATCAACATATTATCGGCTATGCCGTTCGCCATTTTTCCGATGGTAGAAGCCGTGGCAGGGGCTATCAACATAGCATCCGCCCACAATCCCAGGTCTACATGGCTATTCCACGTACCGTCACGTTGAGCAAAGAATTCACTGATGACAGGTTTGCCGGTCAACGCAGAGAGAGTTATCGGAGTGATAAATTCTTTTCCGGCGGGAGTAATTACGACTTGTACCTCAGCTCCCTGTTTGATCAGGCCACGTATGATGTAACAAGCTTTATAGGCAGCTATGCTACCGGTAATACCGAGTATAATTTTCTTTCCGTTCAGCATAATTATTTTCCGGTTAACTCACGTAGACGAATCTTGGTCAACATGGCTTTTGTATTCAACGTGAAATCACTGTTCAGAATCCAACTGTAATATCCCGGATCTTTTTTCAGTACTTCACTCACCGACTGTCCTTTGTATTTACCAAAGTTGAAAACCTCTACCCCATTGTCGTCATATACCATACGTCCTGCAAAATCCACATTCTTGTTATAGCTTGAATAATCGGCCAGGAAAGACATATCATTCTGCAACTCTTCCGGATAACGATCGAGTTGAGCCATCAGTACCTCGTACGTGGCACGGGTATCAGCTTCCGCTGTGTGCGCATCTTCCAGATTACGGCCACAATAGAACTTATAAGCAGCCGTAAGGGTACGCTGTTCCATCTTATGGAAAATCACCTGTACATCGACAAATTTGCGCTTACTCATATCGATATCCACACCCGCACGCAGAAATTCTTCTGCCAACACGGGAATATCAAAACGGTTGGAATTGAAACCAGCCAGATCACAACCCTCGATATCATTGGCAATACTCTTTGCCACTTCCTTAAAAGTAGGACAATCGGCTACATCAGCATCATAAATACCGTGAACAGCAGATGATTCGGCAGGGATAGGCATTTCGGGATTGATACGGAGAGTTTTCGACTCTTCATTCCCATTGGGATACACTTTAAGATAACAGATTTCTACGATTCGGTCTGAGTTGATATTTGTCCCGGTCGTTTCCAGATCAAAAAAGACGATAGGATTCTTTAGGTTGAGTTTCATTGTTTATACGGTTTTGTTTTAATTCACTACACAGGACACTGAGGGCACAGAGTTTCAATTCAAAAAAGAATGATGTCCCTGTGATCTTTGTGTCCTCTGTAATGAATCCGATTTTATTTCTGTTCCGCGATTAATCGTTCAGCATCATCGGCATCAGCAACATCAGCAAGTCTTCATTTTCTTCCTGTTCTACCGGGATAATGACACCGGCCCTTGACGGATCAGCCAATTCGATAACCACTTCGTCCGCCGAGATATTATTCAGGATATCGATCAGGAAAGTAGATTTGAAACCGATACTCATGGCTGCACCGGCATATTGGCATACCTGTGTTTCCTCTGCAGAGGTAGAGAAGTCAATATCCTGAGCCGAAACCACGATCTGGTTTTCCTGCATGCGGAGTTTTATAAGGCTGCTTGCCTGCGAAGAAAAAATAGATACACGACGCAAGGCGCCCATCAGTTGCATACGGTCCACCGTAACTTTATGCGGATTATTTTGCGGAATTACTGAATTATAATTAGGATAGCGTCCCTCTATCAGACGGCATACCATACGATAACTTTCAAGCGTGAAGACAGCGTTGCGTTCGTCAAACTCGATCACTACCATACCCGATTCCTTAGGCAAAAGGTTCTTCAACAGAGTCGCCGGTTTTTTGGGTAAAATAAATGCGGCACGTTCGTTTCCGCGCGCAGCCAATGTTTTACAACGCACCAACTTGTGTCCGTCCGAAGCCACCATCGTAATGTCTTCCGTCGTAATGTCAAAATAGATACCGTTCATCACCGGACGAAGTTCATCATCAGCCGTAGCAAATACCGAACGGTTAATGCCTCCCAGCAGAATCTGTGCTTCCATCTCTACACGAACTGCATTATCGCCAAGTGTAGCCGATTGCGGGAATTCATCGGCATTCTGTCCCATCAGGCTATATTTACCATTCTGGTACTGTACCGTAATTTCATAAGTATCCGGTTTGATATCGAATGTCAACGGTTGTTCCGGTATCTCCTTCAATGCATCGAGCAATGTTTTTGCAGCTACAGCAAATTTTCCGTTAGAATCACTCTCGTTCACCTCAACCGAGGTTACCATTGTAGTTTCACTATCAGAGACAGTCACAGACAGTGTTCCGTCCTCCAACTGAAAGAGAAAACAATCTAAAATAGGCAGTGCATTTTTTGAGTTTATCACACGGCTAACAGCCTGTAAATGGCTGAAAAGTGCAGTACTTGAAACGATAAATTTCATATAATCTGTGATTTTAAATTTTATATTTTTGCAAAGCACAAAGTTACAAAAAAGATCGAGGCAGCACAATAAAAGAGAAGAAAAAACAGGGGAATATTCGTCGGATATCCCTAAAAAATTGTAACTTCGCCGCACAATTTAAAATTATCGCAATGGAATTTACAGGAAAAATTATCGCTATACTCCAGCCCAGAGGTGGAGTTTCTAAAACCAGCGGCAACGAATGGAAGGCCCAGGAGTATGTAATCGAAAATCATGACCAATACCCTAAGAAAATGTGTTTCGACATTTTCGGAGCAGACAAAATAGAACAATTCAACATCCAGATGGGTGAAGAGTTGACCGTGTCATTCGATATCGATGCACGTCAATGGCAGGATCGCTGGTTCAACAGTATCCGCGCATGGAAAGTAGAACGCGTAGGCGCAGGCGCACCCATGGCTCCGGGAGCTCCGGTTCCTCCTCCGGCACCCTCTTCGGCACCCGAATTTATTGCCGGTGACGCAAAAGACGATCTGCCTTTCTAAGCAAACAAGCTTTGGCAAAAGGCATAAAACCCCGAAAGTTCTTCAAGATCTTTCGGGGTTTTATACCTTTTATGGGGTCAGGAAACGTCATCAGACTCACCTTTGTAAATCAATACCACATTGGGATATACAATTCCGTCCGTACAAGTAAATTGTGCAGAAAGAATAAAGTGGCGGAAAAACTCCTGATTACGAAAGAAAAATGCAGGTATCAGCCTCACATAATTCTCCGGTTGTGAGAAAGTCTCTCCCAAATCAGCAACCATCATAAAGTTGTACGACGGAGAAAGATTGACCACCGCCTCTTCATATCCGGGAGTATCATCCAGAATTTCTTTTTTATCCAGATGACGGAGATATGCGGTAAGGCTTTCCACATCCGGGGCCAGAACCAGTCTTCCCTCGTAGAAGCAAGCGTAAATGTATAAAGCCGACTCTGTTATCCCGGTCAATTGCGTAAACAACGTATTACGAGGCAGTACATAGAGCGTATAAGCCCTTAAAGGAGTTTTACAGAAAGTAGTACGTGGTTTCGGAGGACCGTCTACCTCCTTCGGAGCAGTACGAAGCATTCCCTGCAACACACGCTCAGCCTGCTGCCCATCCCTCAATGGAATACTCATCACCGCACAAGGATTTGAAAGAGTATCTGTCGAATGAAACAGACAAGTCACAATCTCACCCCCGGCATTCTCTTTAAGATATGCGAGCAACTCCCCATCCCGATCTCTGATATAGTCGGAATAAGTCGATGTCGTATACTCCTGCCTGGCAGTGAAATCAAGCATAGCCTGCATATCGGTTACCGACCGTTTATTGAAGAAAAAAGTAGAAGCCGGCAGGATATCTCCCGGGAAATCCTCCACCGGTTGTTGTTGGCGCAACACATTCATAAATGTCAGACAAGTATCCGTATCATGGCTGACACCGGAGAAATAAATGGCATCTCCATTCATTTTCATATCAAATTCGGTCCATCCGCCCAACTGTGTACACGAACGAATCCCGTCGGTAGCCTTTCCCATACTCAACGGTTGCATACGGGCATAAATAGTAGCTGCCACACGGGCACGTTTATCCTCGTGTACTTTGGCAAACGAGGCATCGGTCAGCAAAGATTTCTTGGACAAACGGGCATCGATCACTTGCTCAATCAGTTTTTTCTGATAACTCACAACCAGAAAGTCGGAAGTGAAATAACAAGCTAGGAAACTGTCATCCGGCATCGGATAAATACGAATCTCTTCCCCTTTATAGTCAAACAGCTTTGACGGGAAACTACTCGAACAGTATTTACGTATAAACTTTTCCACCAACTCGTAATCGCCGTTTCCCAAGCTGCAATACAACACCTGGTTGCGATCATTGTCGGGTTCATGGAAACTCAACAACACTTTATTCATCTGCTTGCTCAACCCGTGCGGCGTATCTTCCAACAACGTATACAGATGGAGCTTCAGATAAGAAAATAATTTGGAAACATAAAGAAAATGTCGGTCTTTACTGCAACTCAACTCATTGATCCCCTGTATCATTCCGGCAAGATCATCCGTCTCGAGGACTACAGTGGCCGAACCCGGAACAAGCGTGTAGAGATTAAAATCCTTGCGTCCTTCCGCCGCCGACAACCTGAAGAAAGAAAACATGGCAAAGCCTGTACACAGCAGTACAACAGACGAGATTACGGCTATTTTCACTATCGTACGGAGTTTCATGGCATTCGTTGTTTATCGGCTCAGTGCAAAAATAATAATTTCTCCAAATAAAACAAAATATACTTAAAGAAAGAATTATAAAGCATCAATCACTAACATTCTAATTCAAGCCCGTCGAATGCAAAATGCACATGCGGAGGAAGTTGCTTCTCTACATCTGCCTGAAGTCCGATATGGTGACTCATGTGAATCAGCCAGGTTTCCTTCGCTCCGATGCGTTTCACAGCCTCCAATGCTTCAGACAGGCTCTGATGGGTGTTGTGTGGCGCTATGCGCAATGCATTCATCACCAGCACCTCTATCCCTTGCAACTGCTCAAACGATTCATCGGGCATGGTCAGCATATCTGTTATATATCCAAGCTTTCCGATCCGATATCCCAAAATGGGCAGTTTGCCATGCATTACCCTTAAGGGTAACACTTCGGTATGATTAACAAGAAAAGGGCGATTGGGTTCAATCTCACGCAAAGGAATATTCGGAACTCCCGGATAGGAATGTTCCACAAAGCAATAGGGCATCCGGCTGCGCAAACGTTCGGCTGTATAAGTTTCGGCATAGATGGGCACTTCCCCGAAACGGCAGAAAGGGCGAAGATCATCCAATCCTCCCACATGATCATAATGTTCATGCGAAATCAACACAGCATCGATCTTTCCAAACGGAACGCGCAACATCTGTTCCCTAAAATCCGGACCGCAATCCAGCAGTATAGTAGCGTCATCAGTATACACCAATGCTGAGGTGCGAAGACGGCAATCTCTCGGATCTTTTGAAGTACAAACCGCACAAGTACATCCTATTTCGGGCACTCCGGTAGAAGTCCCGCTACCAAGTATTCTTATTTTCATTTCTTTCAATTATCAATCTGTCATTCCTGAGAACCGGCATGCCCTGCAGCCCCATCGTAATCAGATAAAATTCACTTCCGGATGAATGTCTATGCCAAACTTCGCACGGACCGAAGCACGCACGGCATCGGACAATGCGATGACATCCGCTCCTTTTGCGCCTCCGCGATTCACCAGCACCAACGCTTGCTTATCGTGTACCGCCGCAGGGCCTAATGCTTTACCCTTCCAGCCACACTGATCAATCATCCATCCGGCCGGAATCTTCACCCGGTCAGTATCGATCTCGTAAAAAGGCATTTGAGGATATTCTGCCTGTAAGGCTTCGAACTGCTCACGACCCACAATCGGATTCATAAAGAAACTTCCCGCATTCCCCATTACTCGGGGATCAGGCAACTTCTCTTCACGGATAGCGATAATCACCCGGCGCACCACATCCAATGTCACTCCGGGATACTTCTCCAGCTCCCGGCGGATAGTACCGTAATCTAATGTATAATGTTCCCTCTTGCTCAGCCTGAAACTGACATAGGTAACAAAAACGCTCTTATTCTCAGGGCGCTTGAAGATGCTGTCCCGGTAAGAATATCCACACTCCGTTACATCATAAACATGCTCTTTCCCTTCAATGTTCAGGGTTTCCACCCGGACAATCAGATCTTTAACTTCAACCCCGTAGGCCCCGATGTTCTGCACCGCACTGGCTCCCACCTCTCCGGGGATCAGTGAAAGATTCTCCACGCCGTACCAATGCCGTTGCACGCAATAGTCCACGAAGTCGTCCCAGACCACACCTGCCCCCACACGCACAACAATATCGTCATCCGTTTCGGCCACAACCTCTACGCCCCCGATGCGTGAATGCAGGATAGTACCTTCGTAGTCTTTAGTAAACAATAAGTTGCTCCCCCCTCCGATATGCAGATAAGGAGAGGTAACCCGTCCGGACCCGATCAACCCGCGTAATTCATCCACCGAAGCATACTCCAGGAAACAAGCCGCAGACACATCGATACCAAAAGTGTTATGTGATAAAAGAGAGTATTTCTGTTCCATAATCCTAATAAAAGCAATCTCTAAATACTTGTATCCTCAAACTTGTACAACTCCCAGCCACTGTCTTTGCGCTGGAAATAGAGGATATTGGAGAACCCGTTGCCAATGCCTTTCAGTGCCAATATTTTATGTGAGGCATTGTCATCATTTTGCTGCCCATAGTTGATATTCGAAAGTTTATCGGCAGGCAATGCCGGCTTAAAGGCAAACCATTGGTTCAAGTCAAGTGTAGTTTCGAGTATCGAGAAGTCATCATCCGGATCGGTTGTCACAAAGACAAGCGGTTGGCGGATTCGCCGGCTCTGGAAAATACTATCCGTCGCAAAATGACCGAAGAATTCAACAAAGTCCTCGTTCTCGTTTTCCTCAATCGGACGCAGATTGATTGCTTCGAGCATCCACGCCCCTTTAATTCTTTCAAAATAATATTTCTTCACCATTCGTTTTTTCACGAAAATCCATTCCACCTGAACGGATGTGAGTGAAGTGTCTCCTACCAGATCCATATCCTCTTCCCGGTCGAAGAGTAAGGTATAATAACTTTGTTTGGCAAACAAGTCATCATGCTTCCAGTACTTCCTGTCGATTTTCGAAGCCTGTTCTCCGTTGTAGTAGGGCAACGGAAACACCACGCGCTGCCTTTGCAGAGCGTCATCAGAAGCAAAGTTGTAGATAAAGTCGTCAAACGATTCGTCAGCCTCAATCGGTTTAGGTTCGTCCGAAGTCTTTTCTCTGTCAATAGAATCGGTTTTGTTCACCATTGCCGAATCTACCAGATGTGTAATAGATGCAAAGGGGTCAGCGTCAGTCTTATTACTGTTGCCGCACGAAGCGAACAACATCAGGACGGTGACTCCCGCCATTATTGTTTTCATTTTAATAATTAGCAATGTGTCGATATCCCCACATGCCAACCGGTTTTCGAAACTCTTTCATACTCCGGTCGGCACATGGGATTTATATCATCACATTATTTTAATTTAGCTCTTAGTTTTTCAAGCATATCCACTGTCATACTTTCCAAATCGTAAGCCGGTTTCCAGCCCCACTCCTCACGGGCGCAAGAATCATCCATACTGTCGGGCCAGCTGTTGGCGATACGTTGTTTCAGCGGGTCTACCTTATATTCCATCTCAAAGTCAGGAACATGTTTCTTGATAGCAGCATAAATGGTCTCCGGCGCAAAGCTCATAGAAGCGATGTTGAAAGCATTACGGTGCACCAGTTTCGTCGGATCGGCCTCCATCAGCGAGATAGCTGCATTCAGCGCGTCCGGCATATACATCATATCCATCAGTGTTCCTTCCGGAATCGGACAGATAAACTTCTCTCCTTTAACGGCAGAGTAATAGATATCTACCGCATAGTCAGTCGTACCACCTCCCGGAGGAGTTACATTCGAAATGATTCCCGGGAAACGCACGGCACGGGTATCTACGCCATACTTATTAAAATAGTAGTCGCTCAGCAACTCAGTAGTCACCTTGCTGATACCATACATGGTACGCGGACGCTGAATAGTGTCCTGCGGTGTCTGCACATGCGGAGTGCTTTCACCAAACGAACCGATCGAACTCGGAGTGAATACGGCACATTTGTTTTCGCGAGCCACTTCAAGTACATTCCACAAACCGTCGATACCGATTTTCCAAGCCAGCTTCGGCTTCGACTCGGCTACAACAGACAGCAGGGCGGCGAGGTTGTAGATTGTGTCGATATTATACTCTCTCACTACAGAGGCAATCATATCCTGATCTGTTACATCGACTACAGCCGACGGACCTGATTCTTTCAATTCCCCTTTGGGCTCTGCCCCGTGAATATAACCTGCTACTACATGTGTGTTTCCGTAGCGTTTACGTAGTTCCATCGTGAGCTCCGAACCAATCTGTCCGGTCGCTCCAATTACCAAAATATTTTTCATTATCTTTACTAATAAGGTGTATTAAGCTAAATGGTGCGCAAAGTAAGCACTTTTTTTTCATTTTTATACCAAATATATGTTGTTTATTCCAAGAAAAATTGTGTCCTTTGCAAAAGAAACTAAAACCCCAAACACTATGTACGGTAAAATGAAAGAACACCTCAGCAATACGATTGCTGAAATCAAAGAAGCAGGCCTCTACAAAGAGGAACGCTTAATCGAAAGTGCACAACAAGCTGCTATCACCGTTAAAGGCAAAGAAGTGCTGAATTTCTGTGCCAACAACTACCTTGGATTGTCTAACCATCCCCGCCTGATCGAAGGTGCAAAGAAGATGATGGACCGTCGTGGATACGGTATGTCTTCTGTACGTTTCATCTGCGGAACTCAAGATATACATAAGGAGCTGGAAGCCGCAATTTCAGACTATTTCAAGACCGAAGACACAATTTTGTACGCAGCCTGCTTTGACGCTAACGGCGGTGTATTCGAACCGTTGTTCACCGACGAAGATGCCATCATCTCCGACTCGCTGAACCACGCTTCCATCATCGACGGAGTACGTCTTTGCAAGGCAAAGCGCTACCGTTATGCCAATGCAGACATGGCCGACCTGGAACGTTGCCTGCAGGAAGCACAGGCTCAACGTTTCCGCATCATCGTCACCGACGGTGTATTCTCAATGGACGGAAACGTTGCTCCGATGGACAAAATCTGTGACCTGGCCGAAAAATACGATGCCCTGGTGATGGTAGACGAATCTCACTCAGCCGGTGTGGTTGGTGCAACCGGTCATGGAGTAAGCGAACAGTACAACACTTACGGACGTGTAGACATCTACACCGGTACTCTGGGCAAAGCCTTTGGCGGTGCTTTGGGCGGATTCACAACCGGCCGCAAAGAGATCATCGACCTGCTTCGCCAGCGCAGCCGTCCGTACCTGTTCTCCAACTCACTCGCTCCGGGCATTATCGGTGCCAGCCTCGAAGTATTCAAGATGCTGAAAGAAAGCAACGAAATCCATGACAAACTGGTAGACAACGTAAACTACTTCCGCGACAAGATGACTGCAGCCGGATTCGATATCAAGCCGACTCAGAGTGCTATCTGTGCCGTGATGCTTTACGATGCCAAACTGTCACAGATCTATGCAGCCCGCATGCAGGAAGAAGGTATCTACGTAACAGGCTTCTACTATCCGGTAGTTCCGAAAGACCAGGCACGTATCCGTGTACAGATTTCAGCCGGTCACGAAAAAGAACACCTCGATAAATGTATCGCTGCATTCATCAAAGTAGGTAAAGAATTAGGTGTACTGAAGTAAACCAATCTCCCACTTCCATTGTTATTGTATATAAAAAAATACGATAACAATGGAAGAACTTACACTCACGACACCCGCGCTGCTATTTTCAGCCGTTTCACTTATTCTTTTGGCATACACCAACCGCTTTCTCTCGTATGCCCAATTGGTCCGAATTCTTCGTGACCGCTATATGGAAGATCCTTCCGACATCAATGTTGCCCAAATTGAGAATCTGCGCAAACGCCTCAACCTGACCCGTATGATGCAGGTATTCGGCATTGCCAGTCTATTCTTCTGCGTAGTCACCATGTTTCTTATCTACATCGGATTGCTCCTGCTCTCAATCTATATCTTCGGGTTGGCATTGCTACTGCTGATCGCTTCTTTGGGGGTTTCCCTCCGCGAGATACAGATATCCACCCGTGCCCTGGACATCTACCTGAGTACGATGGAAGGCAAGCTGAAGCATTAACAGCCCATGTTCAGGATTCATACCACCCATACACAGAAAGTTCCGTCCTCTCCCCATCGGGATCGGGCGGAACTTTTACAAACAAAACAAACAAGGGGAAGTGTCTGTCACAGATGCCTCCACACTGTAGAATTTATGATTACTCTAAAACGATGTTGAATGTATAGTTATTGTTTCGGCGGAGGGAATAATCATGGATGTCACTTCTGCCCAAGTCAATGGCTTTTGTATATTCGGCCCCTCCTTTCTTTGCTTTGATTTGGAGCCGGGTGCGTTCACCGGAGTCGGTTCCCTCAGTCACATTCTCAGCCATATAATAGTAGCGGTAAAGGGGGGCTGTCCCCAATACTTTGTCGGCACCGATGACAACCTCTTCCGTATAATTCCCGCCTCCTTCCGGTGACAGATATACATCCGAAGGGAACAAATAGCCTTTGGTCTGCGCATTCTGCAACTGGATCCTCACGTTGCTGAATATCCCTGCCGTCTTGGCCGAAACAGCTATATTGAGCCTGCATACCAGACGTCCCAATACTACATTCACAGCTGTGGTGCCGGCAGCAATCTCGCCTTCGTAATAACCGAAGAGACACACATTCCGGTCCGTATTCCGTTCTTTCAGCCATCCCATATCCACCACCAGACTCTTGAAACCACTCAAGTTATCAGGCCACGCGGCAATCTCTCCATCCGCCAGATTGCCCACCACACAAACCGTACCGCGCCCGGTCCTCAACGCAATTCCTTCAAGCGTGGTGTTGAGCACCGGTGTGGGCAGCACTTTATGTTCGCTGCCTGTCAGGATACCTTCACGGTCAAACTGCAGAATCCACAAATTACTAATCAGGTTTTCATAATCAGGTGCCATCGGCTGCTCCGCACGGGTTGTCGCATCATCATCGGTGAAAGAAGCGGCAGTAAGTCCCATCGACACTTTCACTATTCCCTCCTCCTGATCCATCTGTTCATGGGATGTGCAGGCACTCAGCGCAAACAGGCAAATACTAAAAACGATATATCCGAATCTTTTCATGGGATCATTATTATTCATTACTCTAATCTGTTTATTTCACCACAGGTTACACGGATTTTCACAGGACTTTTAATCTTAAAGACCACCGGGATTAATCATTAATCGGTGGTGATCGGTATAATCGGTGGTGAATTCTTATTTATCCATTACTACATTCTCCGTCCACGAACGGTTTTGCCAGGTCAGCACAGTGACGCCATTACTGATCTTCACCGTAGCCGTATAGTTGTACGAATGCCCTGCTGTCAGATACAAACCGGTGAGCAACATCTGATACTGAGTGGGGTTACCGTTCACCTTCAGGTTCAGCAACACACTGATAGAGTGAGAGCGTGCGTCTGTGGGCAATACGCCGGTATGCGCCACCAGGCTGTTATCAGCATTTCGGGTGGCCTGTGTGATACGTACCGATGCACTCTGATCCCCCACTTTCACAGGCAGCACATCTCCATTTACCCAGTCGAAGCTGGTCGTATTGTCCAGTGGCTGCTGAATACCGCTGATTTCGATTCCTTCGGCAAGCATCTCCAAGGTGTGCACCCCTTCACCCGCCCTGACAGTAAACTGCATCCGCGCTGTCTGGTTGATGATGGGGGGCAGATACAGTGTCTGGACATTGTTCAATGTACCCCCTTCATCAATTTTCGTAATGGTCACTGCCGTCATGGCTGTTTGCGTATACCGGTCGTCGGTCGCAAGCAGGTATTCTCCGTTACCGATATTGACAAACCCCTTTGAGTTTAAGGCCTTGGCAGGTGACAGGATTCTGAAGTAATAAGTACCCGCCTTCATATAAAGAGGAGTGCTGCTTGAAGATATTACCGCTCCGTTGTCGTCTACCTCACAGGGATAGAGCAGACTGCTGCCTGACGTACCGGCGTTACGTACCAGATAAGCTTTGGAATACTCTTCCAATAGATTCTTGGCATCATCATATACCACCAGGCGTATCGTACTCCCGTCTTCCAGCAGAAAAATCGGTCTATCTTTCAACGTTTCGCCATCCGGTGTCGCCCCACGGGTCTGGGCCGAAGGAGAAATTGAAGGATAATATCCACCGGCAACGGGATCAATCCGTACCCGATCCTCCATATCTTCTTCGGGAGAGCCAGCGGCACATGCCGTACAAAGCAGAGCCATGATTACATACGAGCAACTTTTATAAACGATCATTCTTTTCATACATCATACTATTTTATTGTGAAGTGACATCCCGCACACAACGAATGGAAACACCCGCAGCCCTTCCCATCTGATATAGCGCAAAATAGCGATGGTTGGCATTACCCGTATATTTAAAAGAAGCGCCATACATATAAACACCGATAGGGGTCGATGTCGCATATACTACCTCAGCACCGGCATTAAACAGTGCAGCTTCGGGAGGGTAAATATAACCGGAAACAGGGAGATTGATAAAGTCACTGGGATGCTCCCAATCATAATCCGTATGACAGGTATTTATATTCAGATCATCATCCTTACCACACGGAAACCTCGCTATTGTGACATAAGCACGATATCGCGTTCCATTAACATCCGTTACAGATTGATTGTCCCCAACCATATTCAAAGCCCACATCAGGCGGTAAGCTTGTGGAGTTCCCTGGTACTTAATGGCATAAATAATCCCATACGTACCCGTATTCGCATTTACCCGCTTACAGACATAAACTGTTTTAGCTCCTGTTTCCGGATCATTCTGAGAGGTTTCTTTCCAAGCCGTCCCACTATGGCCGTTTATAAATGTCAAGTCGCCATATTTTTCTCCTATAGGCATAATTCCGTCAAAATCCGCCTTAGTAGGTACACGCCAGCCCGTCGGACAAGGGTCATTCTTTGTGTCGTTCCAATAAGTAGAGCTGGTGGCAGCCGTATTATCCCAATCTCCATCGACCCGAACATAATTAAATTTTTTACCAGCATCTCCCGGATGAAGTGCCAAGGTCGCCACCGCAGGCCGACTGACGGGAGCATCATTTTCATGTCCCACTACCTGTGGAAGAGGACTTGCTCCTCCAACCTTGTCAATCAGGCTTTTCGGTCTTTTCCGCTTCACTCCGTCACTTCCTGTATACTCTATTGTTTTAGGCAGATAATAAGGAATACTTCTTCCCATCTGATACACATATCCTCTGGCACCTTCCCACCCCTCAGCAGTTGTCATATCCGCGCTGGTCGCTCCCAAATTACGATCCATCCACATCAATCCGTTAAAAGTCAGGGGCTGCCCCATATACTGCGAATCGTCATTATGTTCGATCCAATCATACCGGCGGGGGATGATGGTAATAATCTGTACGTCGCTATTAGTAATCGTAATGGTAAGCGTATACTCGTAATTGGGCAGGAAGCGGAAAGGTTCCGTCACAGTCTTACCGTTTTCATCCTTCCGGACCTCTCCATCATCTCCGACAACCGGGACACGAATTTCATACGTATCCGTGCGGTCCGCACTGTTCGTCCCTTTCGTAGCTACTTTTATTTTAAGTCCCTCCGTGGTCCCGGAGAGAGTCGGGAATATCAGACATTCGGCAGCCGCACCGCCCGCCTGCCCATTCGTAGTTACCGGCAACACACTTTCCGTCACCGTTTGAGAGAACCCGCTACTGAGCAGCGTACGGTCACTTTTCCCTCCCGTATGGCTATATTCTCCGGTCGAGAGCAAGAGGCTGCCTTCACTGTAATCACTGACTGAGATCCCCTTCAGTTCGATACCCGCCAACACATCGACACCCGTCGAACCATTCTCCGTTTTTTGCTTCACCACCTCAAACTTCAGCTTAGCCAACGTATGCTTGAATGGTAAGGTAATCACTCCCGAATTGATGCCCGATTGCTTCGTCAGTACGGCACGACGCAAGTCGGGCAGCACTCCCCCGGCATCGGCATGGATGCCGCAGGCCGGTACGCCATTTACTTCGGAGCCGCATACGGGCAAGGTCGTATTGCCGTATGTCAGCGCATAAAAGTCAAGGGTTCTGCCTTCAAAACGGTCCTCGTCGGCACCGGCACTCAGGTAGTCTATCTGATGGGTGCCGTCTGCAGCCACAGCCTCCGTGCCTTCCTGTCCATTCATTGTAGGAAGTTTCTTGTCCCATGCACCTCCCACAAGTCCGTACAGCCGGTATTTAGTGCCACCCGTAAAATGACTCACCGACACATCTCCCGCACGGGTGATGACCTGTTCTTCACTCGAGGAGAGTGTGAAACTGTCACCACCCTGCACGGGCATATGTTCCTCTTCGGGAGTGCAGCCGGTAATCAGCGCAGCAGTCACGGCTACGGTTGAAAGAAAGAATCGTTTTATCGTTTTCATATATTCAGCTCTTTTTATTAAATTCACCATTCATCTATGGGCCCGGAGTCGGTTCCGGTACCACCACAGGGACAGTCATTTTTCCTCCGTCCTCCCACTCCTTCTCTTCGCCTTCCAGCGTGAAAGAGTCGATATCAAATTTGAGGGTCGTTTCATACGATTCTCCGCCTTTCAGCTGAGTTGCCGGACTTCCAAACTGATCCATAAAGTTCAGGTTGCCATCCAAGATAGGAAAACTTGCGTTTCGCGCTCCGGTCGTAAAGTTTATATCCTTAGCCACATCCGCCGTCAACGTAAGCCCCGGTGTACCACCTGTTCCAGTGAGATCGGTCAGCAAATCAGCCGGGCTGCAAGGTGTCAGATAAAACACGGCGACCTGCGTATCCTCCGTACTCAATATCTGTCCGGAATGATTGATAACCAAATCGGCGGCAGCCGGAGCCGCCAGATATTGTTTTGTCCCTGTATCCCATTTCAACCCTCCGCACACCAATCTTGCAGGCACGGTCAACTTAAGGTTCTTGACATACAGCTTACCGACCGTGTTGTCCGTACGCCTCGCCTTGAGCACGATACGTACGGCAGCGTGTGCAAACTCCAATGCCCGTCCGAAAGGCTGCTTCCTGCTACCCGTAACCCCATTCGGAGTCACCAGTACATCGGTCAGCCCTGCTCTCGAAGGCAACGAATAGGTAGTATGACTGTCCGCCGTAGTCATCGCAGAAGGACAAAGCCCCATCACCACCACCCGGGAGTTATCAACCGGATAATCCGTTTCCGTATTATAGGGTGCATCGGCGTAATCACCGATCCCCCCTGCCGGAGTGGAGGTTTTATAAGGAGAGCCCAATGTCCCCGTACTGAAATCCGTCTCTTTCCAGAACAGCAGTAACGGAGTGCCTTCGCTGCCTGCCACCCCATCCGTACGGGTGAGGGCTACCTCCATGGGTATCTCCTGTTCGTACTCTCCTTCTCCGGATACACACGAGGCAGACAGCAGACACAGGCAAAGCAGCAGGCATGCCCGGCAGAATCTACTCTTTTTTTCTTCTTTATTCATAGTTGTATACTTTCTTTTTCAGCTTTCAGCACAGAGTAACACAGAGTTCCACAGAGATGATTTTCTCTTCATATCTCATAAACAAGAGATTAAAACTCCGTGAGACTCTGTGTTACTCTGTGGTGAATCGTATTTATTTTCCTTTCTACGTCGGCCTTACTATAATCTGATTACCGGAACTCGTCACCCAGTCCGTTACTTTCATCGTGGCACGCATCGGTTGCGGCAATGCGGCCGAAGGCAGGCTGAACCGGGTAATACGCAACAGATAATAACGGTTGCGCAAGATGCCGGAATCCGCACTGAAAGCGATTGTGCCGTCAGTAGCACTTGTGCCGTCTATATAAGTGTAATAATAGCCGATCCCGCCTTCGTAAGCGGTAAAATCAGTACGTTTCAGGGTACCCGCACCGATGGCGGCCTTCATGCCCGCATAGCTGTAATAGTCACTCCCGTTGGTAAAGTAAGTGCCTGCCGCATGTGCTTCCGCATCGACAGGTGTCGTCGTTGCGGGCAAGTAAGTAACGGCATCGGCGGGAGATGTCAGGGTTTGCGTGGTTCCGGCCCCGGTAATAATCTGTTTGGGGACAAACTTCGCCGCTACCAGCAGATGGGTAGTCACCAGGCGGGGAATTTCCGCCTGAGTCGAATTAAGTGTTCCTGTCAGATCCAGTCCGCCCGCAAGAGAAGCGGTGGAAGTCGCAGTCGTGTTCTCCGGACAATACAGCCCACCGGTATAAGCACCGCTTTCCGGAGGAGTGGCTTTCGTCGCATTGAATTTGACCTCTTCATACGCTTCCGGAGCGATCCCTTCCGCCCATACACTGTCCAAAGTACGGTAAACGAATTGCTGTTCAGCCACATCGGGTGCCGATACATAATTGCCGCCATCATCTTTAACCACATACGGATCTACTTCATGATTAGGATCTTTCCCATCCGGGGGCGCATTCAGATACACCTTCCGGTTGACTGTGTTGAGGGCATACCGCACATCCGACAAACGTATCCAGCCCGGATCGGCTGACGGACGAGCCGCATTACCGGACATCCGTACGTACGCTCCTCCGTCGTCTGTATAGGTATCGCACACCAACAGTACTTTGGCCACCACCCGTTCCAGTGTGATAGGCGATGCCGTGAGATCCACGTTCACATCGGTGCCCGCACTGACCGTTACGGAAGTCCCGGCTTTTCCGGTCATGGCGATCCCCTCCGTCCCGCGGGCAAACTGCCGGATCACCTCGTCATACCCCGCCCCGGTGGCGGTATACAATCCCTTGCCTTCTGCCTGCCCGCAGATGGCATGCACCTGACCGGGCAACAGATTGGCCCCCACATAGACCTTCTTCTCTCCGGGAGTGGTCGGTATGCGCGCCTGATACACGTCCGCCGCGCTACTGGTCGTGCCATACACCACTTCGTACTGCACATCATTCCAATCCTCCTTTCCACTCCCGTCGACCGACACCAGGAAAACGGCAACAGAAGAGATCTTCTCCTCCACCGTCGCATCCGCCTGTACCGCCGCCCGGGTAGTCTCCCCCACTACCCGTACCGAGAGCCGGACACACGCCGTCACCCGGTCCGCCCCTGCCGGAGGGGCAGGCATGCCGGCATCATCGGAGCATCCGCATGCCCACAGGCAGAGCAGAAACCGAAAGAATATGATCCATATGCTGCCTTTACAGTTGTGCATCGTTCAGTCTGATAATCCATCCGTTAATGTTCAGCGCCTCCAGCTTTCCCATCGGGGTAAGGTAGAAAATCACGTTGAACCGATCTTCGTAATCAAGGTAATCCTGGTCGCTGAGCTCCACACCGTTGCTCTCTTCAAACAGGGGGCGCGTCATCAGCAGATAACGCGTCAGGTCGACATCCACTACTTTCTGCCCCGAGACACGGTCCGTCACCACCAGGCGGGCCTCCTGATCCGCCAGTAAGCGCAGTGTGTTCAAGCGGGCACGCGCCAGGCTGACTTCTCCCGTACGGGTGGCGGCCGGTTCCGTTTCGGAAGCGGACTCGGTATGATAGGCGGCATAAGTCACCCGGTCGCCCGTCATCACTTCGTTGTCGGCATTCATCCGGCCGTTATCCGCCAACAGAGTAAAGTCGTAATCATCGGCGTCCAGCCCCTGCCCCGACGTATCGTGCAAGGTAATGACGAACCGGTTGCTGTCCTTCAACATCGGTACGCTGACCGATGTCAGTTCCGAAGGCTGTATCCGGCTCAACCGGAGATGACCGTACCACAAGTGCCCCAATTCGTCATCCTGACGTCCGTCTCCGTCACGTTCCAACCGGAGGGTCAGCTCGTCACGGGTCGAACTGCCCGGTGTGAGTTGCGGCATCCGGTAATGCCGGTTGTCCCCTCCCGCCCAGAACACCAGTTCGTAAACGTCTCCGTCTTTATATTCCAGCGGCAGGGTAATGATATAATCGTTTTCAGTCAGCGATTGCCTGTTCTCTGTGTGCAGGCAGACAAACTGTCCCTGTGCGTCGAACACGTAAAGGGACAGCGTGTCGATCTCGTCGGTGATGACGCCTGTCCCGCTGTCGGGCTGTATCTGTGCATGCAATGCAGGCTGAAGACGAATACGGAAACCACTGGGACAGTCGCTACGGTCGTCCCCGGTCCACGAGCAGGCAGATAAGCCCGCCAACAACGAAAGCCACAAGAACGGCAGAAACCAACTGCCGGAATGGGAAAAACAGAAAGTCTGAAACTTATCGGACATGGTTGGGAAAATTTTATGATTGAACGGGTGTTTCACCACAGAGTAACACAGAGTTCCACAGAGATCTTTTTCTCTTAAGATATCCTGATAAGCGAGAACTTAAAACTCTGTGAGACTCAGTGTTACTCCGTGGTGAAAACCCATCTCAAAGCAATTACTTTTTTAGAGAAAACAGTGGGTTAACGGCCCAATACGGCACTATTCGTACGCACTACCCAAGGTTTGATACTTAACTTCACATTCAGCAATACGGTAGTCGGATCATCGGTTTCGGTATCGGTAATGATATTTTCGGTTACACCGTCTTTGCCGACACCTTGAATACCGGTAACGGTTACTTGATAGACATTGTTGCGGACAATGCCGAACTCCATCACATCTTCTGCTGTATCTGCCGAGGGGAGATGTTTGATCCAATACGGATAATAACAAATGAACTTGCCATCGGTATTTCCTTTCTTGAAACACTGGACGTCGTTCTTTTTCAGGTCGGCAGGGGCACCGCTGGCCGAACTGGAAGTAGTTCCGTCTGCCAGCAATACACCGGCTTCTTTCAGCGCTTCAATATCTTTGTAGAAGATGCCGGAATGGTAGAAGATTTCACCAATCGAACCAATTGTATTAGTTTCTTCCACACCATCGCCCGAAGACGTTTTTTGCATCATTTTACTCGGAGCTATTTCCGCTTTAAATACGATGCCGGTTGTATATCCGTTCTTCTGTTTATCCTTCAGCATCGTGTTTTCATAGCAGTAAGCGGCGACTTTAGTTTCCACCGCCCCGGAAGAGTAGTCCGGCATATCCGTATAAGTTCCGGAAAAAGTGCCGAAAGACGACAAGCCAAATGCGCTTGATCCTTGCAGATACCAGTCGCCATAGCTATTGGCTAAAGCAGGTGTGGAAGTATAAGTTTTATTATACGTCTTCGGATCTGTCACATACGGCAATGTAGCGCTTGAGTTACCATAATTTGCCTCAGTCAAAGGATTCGTTACAGTGCTTTCTTTATCCACATGACGGAAATAATATCCCTCTTTCCGTGCGTTGACTACATAATAGTTTTTTAGGGTGATATCCGTAATATTTCCGATAGCAGTCACTGTGGTAGAAAACGAAGTATATTTATTAGCAGTAGCAGTAGAAGACACATTGGTTCCTCCCGCAGTCACCGTAATCTTTCCCATCACACGCTCCACTGTTGCCGCAATGGTCTGCTCCGGGTCTTTGGTTATCTCCTGGGCAATATAAGGAAGAGTATTCGAGTTATCATTGTTGGGAGAACGGCTCACCATTACCAGTCCTTCAGTCGGTACAGCAGCTATCACGCTCGTAGCAGCAGCCGTTGTCTTTGCGAGAAAAGCAGCTTCGGTCAGAGTTCCCTTGTCACTGTCACCCACCCCATTGACCGTACCGTTCACCACTATATAAATACGATAGTCTCCCGGGGTCAGGGCTGTTTTCTTACTGGTCCATACAATGGTCTTCTGGTCGGTAGTAGTAGTGGTGGTTTGCGTAAACTGGCTGATGGAAATAATCTCTGTCAATGTAGCAGTACCAAAGCTACTCGATGCTCCTCCCGGAAACAGATACAGATTGGCCTTCGTCACTTTGTATTCATCCGTTAAACCGATATCCATATTCGTATCGTCAGTATCCGCCGTCAGATCGGAGGCCCTTGTCTCCGCCACACCATTCGGTACGGCAATGGTCACTGTGGTATAAGCTCTCGCTTCTTCCGGATTCTCTCCGCCCGAAGCGTCCGTATCGTCGGAACAGGCGGCCCAGGTTGTCAGCAATAAAGCAGCCAACCCCATCATACTCATGTACTTTAGTTTTTTCATTTCTTTTTTACGTTATGTGATACATTTATTGCGTTATACCGATGGTAGCGGCCCGTCGTTCCGCATTCATCTTTTTAAGGTTTTCTTCCGCTTCCCGGTTTCCGGCTTTCACCGCTCTATGCAGCCATAGCCCGGCTTCCTTGTCGTCTCCGCACAACAGATGGCAGACTCCCCGTACATTCCACGAGCGTTCGTCCGCCTCCACCGTCTTCAGCAACCGGAATGCCTCTTCATACTTCCGCCCCCGAATGGCTTCTATCGCACGGTTCACCGTATCCGCCACGCTGTCAGGGCGGTTGGCATACTGCACACGGATGTAGCAGGCATCGCGCAACTGCGGATAGAGCACATCCAGCACCGAACGATACGGACGCCCGCCCGCCAAGGCTTTCAGCCTGTCATTCCGCTCTTCCTCCGGATGACTGCGGAGAATAGCGAGCACTTCCTCCTTATATGTCATGTCACTCCCATTCACCAGTTCGGCCAGCCTGTCCCAGTCTACTCCTCCGGCATTCAGTTCAAACAACGATACAGGCAGGTTCATGCGCACCGAGAGAGCATGCCGCAGAGCTTCGGCACGTTTCGCCGATAATTTCCGGTTCAGTTCCGTCGTGCCCTCGGGCGAAGCATATCCGCTGATCGAGATACCTTGCAGGAATGCGCAACTGTCCGCACGCAGCAACCCGATGGCTTCCGTTATCCGGCGCAGGTTTCCGGCATTGGCGGAATACAGCGTATCCACCACTGCCGATGCCGCACGGAAGCGAATACCGATGCCGCTTTCATGCAGGGGGCGGCTGCCTGCCTCGCACAGGAACGGATAGTCATCCGCATGTTCCGCCACCGTCCGGCTCACCCTCGGAGTGAGCTCACTAACCGACGGACGATAGGGCAAAGCCACCGGAAAAGCGCCGGAGGAGACGATGCTTCCCACTGTCTGTACCCGGCAGCAACCTTCCCGGTCGATATCGAGCCGCAGGTTCAAGCCATTCTCCATCCACGGGGCATAGCGCAACGTATCGGTATACAAGAAGGTGTCTCCATTGCGGGCGGTCCACCGATGATTGACGTCACGGTCCGGAAGGCCGGCCAATAGGCGCCGCTGATTTTCCTCGCGCGCCATGATGCGTCCCGTCACCACAAACGGGCCGAGCAACACACTATCCGAGGCGTTGCCCAGACAAGGGGTAATCACCCAGCGGTGACGGGCACGCACTGCACGGGGGGCTATCTTTACGGCAAACGAGACATATACCTGTCCACCCGCACGCTGCATTCGGACGGCGGTAAGGGCTACTCTTCCGGACGGATCTGCCGCACGGACAGACAGCGCACCGAAGCACAGCGCAAAGAGCGTCAGGAAGCAGACTGCCGGCGGCATCTTCCGAAAGCACATTCTTAAACGGATCGATCGTATCTTCTCTTTCATAAGACTTTTTATTTTAACATATAAATCAGACTGATGCCCGCACGGGTCGGCGCCAGAAAATTTTTCTTGTTTGCTCCCCGATATTCACCACAGACCGGACAATTAAAACGTTTGTATTGAGCATGCACCCACCCTGCACCTATGGTAGCCTCCAGATTCCAGCGTTTGCCGAGCACCCACGAGTAACCGTATGAAAACCCCGCCATCAGCGCCCACCCCTCGTAGCGGTAAGAAGCCGAACGGGAAACAAAAGGAAGATGCACCCGGCTCAGGTTGTATTCTCCCCCACCGGCATGCACACCCAGAAAGTGTCCGTAGAATGACTGACAAAGCCAATAGCGTGCCTCACCCTGCGTCATCCAGAATTTCCACTTCCGGTTGTCCGCAAAGTTCCACGGACAGGCGCTTCCCGCAACATCGAGTGTCCAGCGGGAGGCAAACGCCCACTCGGCAGCAAGCGAAGGTGCCGTCGCTACATCGTGCAGCAAATTGGTTTTAACCGCTGCTCGTTGCGCCAGTACATTGCCCGAAACAAGCAAAAGCAATATGAATAGTTGTTTTTTCATTCTGTTAGTTTATCTGAAACATATCCGCCAATCCGCCTATAAATCTGTCAGAGGTATCTCCGACAGATAGGCACGGGTCATCTGGTTGACAATGCCCAGCTTATGGGCGGCATAATGATAACGTGCATACATTTTCTCACAATCCGGTTGATTACAGTTGAGATGCTGGTCCACGGCTTCCATCAAATCGAGCAGGGAGATACGGAAAAGAGGGCGGGTCAGTTCATAGGTTTTCGGAATGCCACTGCCGGATTGGTCTGTCCTGACACGTATCAACCCCGCGGATTCCAGTTGACCCAGGAGTTCGTCAAGAGGCTTACAACCACATTCCAAATCCTGGAGATTTCCTGTTTCGTGAGAGGAAATATGACGTAAGACAGATATGGCTGTCAAAGTTAACGGCGTAAGCATAAGCTATTTTGTTTTGTTGTGTGATCAACCGTTACTTTGTAGGTAACGGCATTTAACAGATAGCGAATACAGAAAGCGTTCTGAGCCCAATAATATGAATTAAATAATAAAATACATCCGATGATGACAATAAAATGTTCGTCCGCGTTAAATTACATCAACGTGGACAACCCTTCTTATTGCTTTTTTAAGAGAAAATAGGGAAAACTAATGCTAAGCATGCATCTTTTTTAAAATTAATTATCTTTTTATTGAGAAACTTGCCTTTTTATTTGTTTGTGTGAAAAATAATATCCAATTTTGCAGCAATTATTCATTGCCGTTACCTACAAAGTAACAGACTATTTATATCCCTGTATATAAGTGTAATACATTCAAATCATTTTATCTTTAAACCGCATTCAGCACATAGTTGAGTATCTTCCTGTTTGTCCGATCTACTTCCCTATCCCCGAAAGGTTTCAGGTAAGTTTCCGTAACTTTTACCGAAGAGTGTCCCAGTCCACGGCTGATCACTCCCACGGGCGTCTCCTGATGAAAGGCAATCGTGGCCCACGTGTGGCGCGCCACATAAGTAAAATTTAGAAATGCAATAAAAAACAGAATGACGAGAATTAAACGTAAATCGTTTATAATTAAGCATTTTGCGAAAATTGCATAATAAACAGACCTGCAAAAGAAAACAAAATATTGCAGCGTTTCAGTTACCAGACTGTTAGCCGCCTGTTTCGGAAACAACGGCAGGTAACCAAGTTTTTACCGATAGGAACAAAGCGGATTTGTATTCACTGTTTATCAATGTTTTGCATGCCAAAGGACGCTTTTCAAAGGAGTATTTTTACAACCTAAAAAGAGCGTTATGAAAGTGGAAAAATTCAAGGTGCTGCTCTACCTGAAAAAGAGCGAGCCGGACAAGACCGGCAAGGCCCCGATCATGGGACGGATCACCCTCAACCGCACGATGGCGCAGTTCAGCTGCAAGCTCTCCTGTACCCCCGGACTATGGAACGCACGTGAGAGCCGGCTGAACGGCAAGAGCCGTGAAGCGGTGGAGACCAATGAAAAAATAGAGAGACTGCTGCTTGCCGTACACTCGGCCTTCAATTCCCTCATGGAAAGGAAAAAGGATTTCGATGCCGCCGCGGTCAGGGACATGTTCCAGGGTAACGCGGGCATGCAGATGACCCTGCTCAAACTTCTCGACCGGCACAATGAAGAGATGAAGGCCCGTGTAGGCGTGGACCGTGCGCCGACAACAATGTCGACCTACGTGTACACCCGGCGCACCCTTGCCGAATTCATCAAAACGGAATTCAAGGTCTCGGACCTTGCTTTCGGACAGCTCAACGAGCAGTTCATCCGTGACTACCAGGACTTCTGCCTGGAAAAGAAGAGACTGGCGATGGAGACGGTGCGCCATTACCTGTCTATCTTGAAAAAGATCTGCCGCATCGCCTACAAGGAAGGGCACTCGGAGAAATATCATTTCTGCCACTTCAAGCTGCCCAAGCAGAAGGAGACAACACCGAAAGCACTCAGCCGTGAGAATTTCGAGAAGCTGCGTGATCTGGAGATACCAGAAAAACGCAGGTCACATGTCATCACCCGGGATCTCTTCCTCTTCGCCTGTTACACCGGTACCGCCTATGCCGATGCGGTAAGCATCACCCGGGAGAACCTCTTTTGGGATGACGAGGGCAGCCTCTGGCTGAAATACCGGCGGAAGAAGACCGACTACCTCGGACGCGTCAAGCTGCTGCCGGAGGCCCTCGCACTGATCGAAAAGTACCGTGACGATACCCGCGCCACCCTCTTCCCGCCGCAGGACTACCACACGCTCAGGGCCAACATGAAATCCCTGCGCCTGATGGCGGGGCTCAGCCAGGACCTCGTCTACCACATGGGAAGACATTCTTTCGCCTCCCTGGTCACGCTCGAGGAGGGGGTTCCGATCGAGACCATCAGCAAAATGCTGGGACACTCCAACATAAAGACCACCCAAGTCTACGCGCGCGTGACCCCTAAGAGACTGTTCGAGGACATGGACAGGTTCATCGAGACGACCCGTGATTTGAAACTCATTCTTTAATCCTAAAAAATATCATTATCATGCGCAGTACATTCAAACTCTTATTCTACATCAACCGTAACAAGGTGAAATCGGACGGTACGACCGCCGTCCTCTGCCGCATCAGCATTGACGGCAAGAAGTCAGCCGTTACCACCGGCATCTATTGCAGGCCCGGTGACTGGGACAGCAAGAAGTATGAAACCAAAACAGTCAGGGAGAACAACCGCCTTGCCGCCTTCCGCAGCCGGCTGGAGAAGGCGTACGGGAACCTGCTGAGGAACCAGGGGGTGGTCACGGCCGAGCTGCTCAAGACCACCGTGTCAGGTGCCAATTCCGTGCCGGAATATCTCCTGCAGGCCGGAGAGGTGGAACGCGAACGTCTCAGGGTCCGCTCCAAGGAGATCAACTCCACCTCGACCTACCGCCAGTCGAAGACCACACAGCTCAATCTCAGGCAGTTCGTCGAATCCCGCGGGATGAAGGACATCGCCTTTTCGGACATCACCGGGGAGTTCGCCGAATCGTTCAAGGTCTTTCTCAAGAAGGAGCTGGGACACAGGAACGGGCATGTGAACCACTGCCTGTGCTGGCTCAACCGGCTCATCTACATCGCCGTGGACCGGGAAGTATTGCGGACCAACCCGATAGAAGATGTGGCATACGAGAAGAAAGATGCACCTAAACTAAGGCATATCAGCCGCAATGAACTGAAGCGGATGATGGAGACCCCGATGCCCGACCCGATGATGGAGCTGGCGCGCAGGACATTCATCTTCTCCTGTATGACCGGGCTTGCCTACGCGGACACGAGGGCTCTCCATCCCCGGCACATCGGGAAGACCTCGGAAGGGAGAAGGTATATCCGCATCCGCCGGGCCAAGACGGACGTGGAGGCGTTCATCCCGCTGCACCCCGTGGCCGAACAGATACTGGAGCTTTACAACACCACGGATGAGGGCAAGCCGGTATTCCCGCTGCCTGTCCGCGACGTCCTCTGGTACGAGGTGCACGGGATGGGCGTGGCACTGGGGATGAGGGAGAACCTGTCCTACCATATGGCCCGGCATTCGTTCGGGACCCTGACGCTGACCGCGGGTATTCCGATAGAGAGCATCGCCAGGATGATGGGCCATACAAACATCGACAGCACGCAGGTCTACGCCCAGGTCACCGACCGGAAGATATCCTCGGACATGGACCGGCTGATGGAAAGAAGAAAGTCCGCGGATGCGGCCGGCAAGGAAGCCGCCGACTAAATAAGGATTGCCGCCGGAATCGTAAATGCAATTCCGGCGGCAATCCTTAAACTTGAATACGATATTATACCAATGCAGGGTGATAATTCTCCTCCAGCAGCTTCTCGATGTCCGACTGCCTGTACAGGATCTTCCCACCGAGCTGGATATAGGGAATCCGTCCTTGGTCCCTGTAATCCTGCAGGCACCTGCGGCTGATCTTCAATGTCTCGGAAAGCTCCCTGTCGGTCAGGAACTGTTCCCCGTTGAAGGGAGGACGGTTGTCACAGGCAAGACGTTCCACTTTTTTCTCTATATTGTCCAGCAGGGCGAAGAACCTGCGGATGCGCCCGTCTTCCTTATCGATAATTCCTTCCATTTCTTCCGTTCTTTAAAGGTATCCGTTCTTTCTTCTTTCCCTCACCGCCTTCTCCTTGCGTCTGATGCCAACGTAGGTCATCAGCTTCTCCACATCCTCGGGTTTGTAATAGAACTTCCGCTGGAGGCGGGTGAACGCCAGCCGTCCAGTATCGCGGAGGGTCTGCAGGGTACGCGGCGAGATGTCAAGGCGCAGGCAGACATCCTGGCCGTCCAGTCACTCGCCGGGTTCCTTACAGCGGTTTCTCTCATACAATCTGTCCACATGTGTGGACAGGCTCTCGACACGTGCTAGCATCCTCTCAAGGACACCGGCCTCGATGTAGCATATTTCCATATTTTCAACTCATTTAAATGTCGGAGCGAATATAAGGGAAAAAAACATGAGAGGCAAGCACGACCGGCACACTGGCAGGAATAGTCATGGATAGTCGGCTATTGTCATGCGAAAGAGGTAAAGAAAAAATCCCCACCGTACAAAATAAGTATCAAAAAAATGAGTATAAAACCTCTGGAGTGCTCCATATAGGCTAAGAACTTTATCATTGCGATTTCAACAAGTGGTTCCAAACGAGGAATTGCTCCTGAACCTTATGTGTCCTTCGTAGTCTTTTCAATAAAAAGAGACTGGAACATTTAATTATTTGGAATTTAAATCTTATTTTTGTAACTATGATTATAAAATCACTGGTCAATAAACACTTTTTAAGGATATAAACAAACTTCTTGTTGACATTCAGAGAAAATTTGCCGTTTTCAAAAAGATGTGGAACAGCTGGTTTCCAAAGGCAACAATGTGGCAGGTATGAAAGCACGTAAAGCTACGTTGGAATTAAGGAGTTTGCTTAAGGAATTCCGTAAGATGTCGGTTGAAGTGGCCAAGTGATCTTTTATCGTCAAGTAGAATATATGTTGAGTTTATTTTATATGAAATAAATAGCCTTCAAAAAATTGTAGTATCATCATGGAACAGAAATCAAACGTTCAATACAGGGCAGAGAAAGAATATAAGAATAGCCGTGAAAAATTCTTTCTTTTATTAAGAGAGATAATTTCCAATTCCATACATGCCGTTTTAATTCGGCAAAATAAAGAAACGAATTTTATCCCTCAGCTAGACCTGAATATTACTTTTGATGAAAATCAATGTAAAATCGAATTAAGGGATAATGGTGAAGGCTTTACAGAAAAAAATCGTCTCTATTTTGAAGAACTTGATAAAAAAAACCTGGAAAAGGAGCAGTTTAATTTCCATCCTTTGGGCCAAGGGAGATTGGCTATTGTATACTTTACCGACTCATCTGAATATGAAACGGTGTATAAGGATAAAGATGGTACATATCAAAAGCGAACCATTCCATATCCAAATACATCTGATGGACTTTTTAATTTTGATGAGTTTGTAGAAGAGATGCCAGAAATAAAAGATACCTATACCAAGCTGACAGCATACTTAAACAAACAAAACACATTAGGACGAGCAAAAACTTTTTTTTATAAATACCCAAACTCAAAAGCATTTAAACAATGGTTTATAGAAACTTTTTTTCCATTCATTGTAACCAATGAACAGCTTGTAGTAAATATTATTTTCAATGGAGAGGATGTTACTGTAAAAAAAGGAAATATTGAATCTGAAACAGAAAGAAAACCTTTTGAAATCAATCTCGCAGAGGGTAATAAATCTTTTATGCTATGGTTGATAAAAAAAGGAACACAAATGCATGGAGAGAATCCGGTAACCTGTTTTGCAAGGAACTTGAAAGCAGATTTATCCAATGGAAAATTAAGTTATTCAATTGATAATAATGACGGTTATTTATTGTATTTAACATCGGAATATTTCGATGAACATGTCGACACAAAAGGCGAAAAAATAGAAATCCCAGTTGATGATATATTAAAAATAAATAAGAAAATAAATGAGATCTTGGATATTGAATTTAGCTCTATTATAGAGAACAACCAAAAGGAGACAAAGCGTAATTTAAAGAATTTCAAAAAGAAGTACCCCTCGCTTGAGACATTTATTGAAGATAGTAATATTATCGATGATAAAAAGATAGTAAATGAGAAAGATATTGTACAATCTGCTATTGACGAGAAGAGTAGGATAGAGAAAAAGTTCTGGAATCAAATAGATAGAGAGTTCGAAAATGAAGAAGATAAACTTTTTAGTGATTCTGAAGAATGTTATAAGCTTTTAAACTCAAGTTTGCATATATATGTCAAACATCGAGAAAGTGTATTGAAACGTTTGCATATGTTAATTCAAAAATTTGATGAAGACGGAAATGATAAATCAGAATTAGAAAGCTCTGTACATGAACTCTTTATTAAAAGAGGAACAACTTTAAGTGATTCTTCAAATATCAATCATTTACATAATCTTTGGATTCTTGATGACAAGTTCACAACATTCTCAAACGATTTCAAAGTTAAAAGCACCAAGTCAGGGCAACCTTTGTCAGATGTTTACATTTGGGCTGATGACCCAGAAAAAACAAAACAAATTCTGATCCTTGAGTTAAAATCAACAACAAACGCACATAATGCAGGAAATACCAAAGAAGGAATGATAGCACAGGTTAAAAGATACGCTCACGATTTTTATAAGCATCCACATAAAACATTGAATTGGACTGTGAATACGGAGCAAGTACAATATACAGGTATCATTCTTGCTAGAAAATCCGATATAGACAAGGAGTTGACATCCAATAGTTTTAGTGGCGGATATAAACCTATCCCATTCCTGGCAAATTCATATTACTTTGAGGACAATTTTTCTAAGGATGATAATCCGAGAAATAAAATGGATATTAGGATAGAATTATATTCCTTTGAAGACATTTATGAACTTGCATCGAATAGAAACAATGTATTCTTTAAGTTATTAAAGAAAGAATTTGATATTGAATAAGTTAAGGAGAAGAAAGAAGGGAATAAAACTTTTTTTAGGATAGGGATAAACGGAATTCATAGGTTTGAATCATTCATTACCTATCAAAAGAAAGCAAGATACGGTGAGATGTTAAGGAGCAGGCAGACATCCTGACCGCCCAGTCATTCTCCGAGTTCCTTACAACGTTTTCTCTCATACAATCTGTCACATGTGTGGACAGATTCTCGAAGCATGTCAGCATCCTCTCAAGGACACCGGCTTCAATGTAGTATATTTCCATACGCTCAATTTTTAATGTTCGTTGATACGAATGTAAAGAAAAAAAGATACCTGCTAAACAGAACCAGTCCACTGGCAGGAATAGTCATGGATAGTTAGTTTTTGTCATATGGGAAAGAAAAAGAAAGCCGAAGCAGGGCTGGATTCACTCCCCCCCTTGGGTATGTGAAAGGAACGTTGCGATGAAAAAAACTCCTCTTCACACATGGACGAAACAACGCCGAGAATTCGGTAATAAAAGATGTGGCTTCTCTGCCCGGGTAAATGCCATGATTACAGAGTTCTTCATGTTCCTATACCATCAGGCTGGTTACCTTCAGATTAAAAACTTATCCAACCTGTGACAGACCCGGATGGGAAAGGCGATGATACCGCCGGATACGCACATAGCCATATGTTTAGATATAGAGATACGACGATAACGATACGCCCTTCTATCGGAATAAGGATATAGCGATATACACGGATAACCATATATAATTATCGGAATAGAGGTATGGCAGGTTGTGGGTGTATGACAGCGTCCATATACCTGATTTCGTTTTTATTATCGGTATTTCAAATGTTCCAAAAAACTCTTTAACAGATTACCATCTGGGATGATCTCCTAAATTCACATGTACCGGACTTTCTATTTACCTGATTACCAAACAGCCGGAATACCAACAAACAGGATACCTTGAAATCCTTTTTCCCTAATGACAATCGGAGAAAACTACCATAACAAACATTCTTGTACCTGATGGCATAATATACCTGAACAGCCCTTTGACGGCTGATTGACCGGAACTTCAGATCCGAGCTTGTCTCCAAAAACAGCCGGCTATTTGTTGAAATCTGTCATTCTGTAACCGTCCCTTCCATCCGTTTTTTCTCTGTGGGCGTCGTCTTTTTTTCTCGTGGTATTATGGTCATGTTACCGGATGGGAAGAGCCATCTCCATCACAACCATGAATTATAGTGTAGCCATATTTGTATGTATAATACGCTAGCCGGATAATGCTATCACAGAATTGCAATATAGCTGGATATTAAAATAAGGATAGCCGGAAGCGAAGGGAGCACGCACCTTTCCAGATACAGATATCTTAAAATCTCCATTTACAGAAGTGTATAAATATCAATTCACTAATGGAGAACTATAAAGAAAAACATAAGTCACACATGGCTACCTGTCATTCTCCATTTGCAGATGTGTATAAGTAGCAATCTATTAATGGAGACGATGAAGAAAAACAATAAGGTGTATACGGCTACCTGTCATTCTTCATTTGCAGATGTGTAGAAGTGGCAATCCATTAATGGAGACGATGAAAAAACAATCAGGCATATACGGCTACATGTTATTCTCCATTTGCAGATGTGTATAAGTAGCAATCCATTAATGGAGACGATGAAGAAAAACAATCAGGCATATACGGCTACATGCCATTCTCCATTTGCAGATGTGTATAAGTATCAATCCGTTAATGGAGACGATGAAGAAAAACAATAAGGCATATACGGCTACATGTCCATTTCTCCATTTGCAGAAGTGTAGAAGTAGCAATCTATTAATGGAGACGATGAAGAAAAAACAATAAGGCGTATACGGCTACATGCCATTCTCCATTTGCAGAAGTGTATAAGTAGTAATTCGTTAATGGAGAATAAGGTATGTAAAGGGCAGATTTTCCGTATATTCGCCTCCTTATCCCCGAATTATGGGCGTAAGTCACATGGTTATGGAGATATATCTATCTTTTAATGGGGAGAACAGCCGGCAAATATCTGATGGAAAAGCCACACAAAATACAGGAAAATAGCCACACAACACTCTGATACACAATAATTATTGGATAAACGTGGTCCGCTCCTGCGGACAGCAAGTTGTGTTTTCGTTTAACGAAAACAGGACGGTTTAACGGAGAATACACCGATAAACCGTTACTTATTTCAAGCTCCAGCGTCGCTTTTTACATATCTAACTATAATTCATTTGAAATCACAAAACAGATTGAACCGAATGTGGTTAGTTTGTCTGTTTATTTCATGTCCGAATCATTAGTATGCTATGTTGCAAAGTTCGTATTCATTATGAAAAAATCCGCTTACGAGAACAAGATATTCAGGTAATTTGCCATCCTTTCCCCAAAGAAGTTCGATGTTAAAAAGTTCAGAAAGCGTTTTGGCTATGTCAAATCCGAAGGCTTCGAGTGACGGACGCACTTTTTCCGGGTGTCGGCATGGTGTGCCGCAGTTACGCGTACACTCGTTATCTGAGCAGTGAAGACATTTACCTATATAGGCAAATGAACGCCCTCCATATTTCCGTTCCATATCCAATAATTCGCTCTCGATTCGTATCCGTTCCGGTAAAATGAGTTTTTGTGTATATTCAATCGGAATATCTTTGTCTTCAGGGATTATCTTCGTTGCCATAAGATGTGCATACTTGTATTGTCGGAGAAACGATTCCGTATCAAAATCAAATGGAGGACACCCCCAACTTTTACCGTAATTGGTACATTGTTTGCAAAGTTCAAGAAAATGTGGTTCGTCACGGAATTCGGCGATGTATCCTTCAACAGTGATGTCTGAAGTAAAATTTTCTACAGTGTATATACTCATTGTTTCAAAATCATTGTACCGCATAAGGAGTCGAAACGGATGTTTTCATTTTGGAAAAGTCTGTCAATGTATCCGCTTTTCTGCATTTCAGACGCGGTCAAGCAACTTAAATTCGGGGTATCTAACAATGCTATCGAATCGCACATGGACAACGCGATGTCAAGTTCATGTGTCGAGAACATGATACATTTTTTCTCGTCGTGGACAAGCCTACGAAGCAACGCCACAAGTTCGTAGCGATTAGGCATGTCAAGAAAGGAAGTCGGTTCATCAAGGAGAATGATAGGAGTATCCTGTGCCAATGCACGAGCAATCATCACACGCTGGCATTCGCCATCCGACATTTTATCCATCGTGCGGTTTGCATAAGCCTCCATTCCCACCGAAATGAGCGATTGCATGACTATCTCCTTATCTGTTTCTTGCATCCTACCTATCCAGTTGGTATAAGGAGCACGGCCTATGGCTACGACATCCTTGCACCGCAGGTTGGCGATGCGCGTGCGCTCGGTCGTGACGACAGCCAGCGTTTTTGCCATATCTTCGGTTTTCATGCAGGCGATGTCGTGCCCGTCGAGAATGATTTTTCCGGAATAACACCGGTTCAGACCGGCTATGGCGCGGAGCAACGTCGATTTTCCTGTCCCGTTTCTTCCGATAAGGGCTGTCAGTTGACCTTTTTTTATCGTGGCATTTACCTCGTGGAGCAACGAGTTTTCTTTGTAACCTATGGAAAAATGCTGTAATTCTATCATGCGGTGATGGATTTGTTGCGTAAAACCACCCATACGACGATTGGGATTCCCAATAGAGCTGTAATGGCGTTGATCGGCAAGGTGAATATTTTAGAAATGATGTCGCAAAGAAGCAATATCGATGCTCCCGAAAGAATTGTTCCGGGCAGAAGGACATGATGATCGCTATTTTGGAAAAGCATTCTTGTGACATGAGGCATAGCGAGACCTATGAAACCTATCGGACCGCAAAAAGCGGTTATCGTTCCGGCGAGCAGCGTTGTCGAGAGAAACAACAGGCTGCGTGAACGCCGAATATTCAGTCCCATTGTTACGGCATATTCCTCTCCGAACAGCAGGAGGTTAAGCGGTTTGATGGTCAGTACAGCCAACAGCAGTCCGGCAAACACCGATGGAACAAGAATCAGAAGTTGTCCGGAGGTGACGTCACCCAAAGCCCCCATCGTCCAAATGACAAAGGCTTTCAGCGATTCCTCTTTGCTGAGGTACTGCAATATCTGCACGACAGCACCTACGCCCGATGAGAACATCATGCCCAGAATCAGGATTACCATGATGTCTTTTATTCGCTGTCCGACGGCAGTTATCACGAGCAACACGACAGCCGCACCCACCCACGCTGCTCCGGCAATGCCTATTGATGAACCGATCCCGGCAAGTACCACAAGTGCCACACCGAGACTTGCACCGGAACTGATGCCAAGGACATAGGGACCGGCAAGAGGATTACGGAAGAGGGTCTGCATCTGAAGACCGCTGACCGATAAGGCAGCCCCGGCCAACAGTGCCACTATAGCTTTTATGAGGCGTATGTTGAGTACGATTTTTTCCGTGGCACGGGAACAATTTCCCCCGGTCAGTGCTGCCCATACATCGCGGATCGGAATGTTGACAACTCCCACGGCCAAGTCCAGTAAAAAAAGACCGACCGTGAGCGTAATCAATATGGAGAATAATATAGTCGAACGGGAACGCATCTATTTCAGTTGCTTGTAATACACACACTCTTCCTGCACCAGTTCAGGATGGAATATCTTCACGAGGTCGCGGAGCACGATGTCAGGATTCACGACGGCAGACTCGTAATAGTCGTTACCCCCGGCTGTGTTGGTACGGGCGTTGTTGTTATACACCTCTCCATTTTTGAAACATCGGGTATCGGTGAATTTCGGACATGATGCCTTCAAGTCGTCAAGGGAGTTCGCCATTCCCACGTTCAACCACATGTCCGCATCCGACGCGAGCAGATATGCTTCTTCTAAGTCAATGGGGATAGAAGCGTTTCCCGTGTTCTTCTGGTAGATATAGCGGCCTCCCGCATCAGTAATCAAGCGGGCTACATAACTTTGGGTTGAAGGCATGAACCACGAGTCGCCATAGGGAACATTAAGCATAACCGAAGGAGTGCCGAGGGTACTGTCGGCCACTTTCTTTTTCAAGGCGTTGTATCTGACCGGGATTGCGGCAAAGGCTTTTTCACCCTTCTCACGTTTTCCTGTGACTTCTGAAAGCACTACCATCCATTCGGCCTTGCCGAGAGGCGACTCTTCAAGATAATCGCCGACATACATGAACGGTATGTCGAGTTCTTCGAGTTTGCTTTCCATTGCGCTTGCGCCGTTCACCCCATAGAGCAGAACGAGGTCGGGATCGAGCGAGAGCAGCAACTCGTAGTTGATGTTCCCTTCATAGCCGACATCGCCAATACTGTCGCGGCGGGCTTGGATGTCTGGGTTGGAAATGTAGTCGATTCCCGAAACGCCGGTTATACACCGGACTTCACCGATTGCGTCAAGCATGGCGATATGAGTGGAAGACATCGCCACGATACGTTTGGCGTCTCCTTTGAGTACCTGTCCTGCAAACCCTTCGGGAACCTCTTCACCGTTGCGGACGATAAACAGCCATGTGGTTACACTGTCCGCTCCCTGCCAGGGATTCCTGACGGTTATCAGTACGCTTTCCTTCCCGCCCGCCCCTTTGATGTCGAAGCCGGAGGCATATTCGGGAGCATAAAGCAGCAGGTTGAAATCATTGATTTTTGAGCTTTTGTTGTGGCAGCCTGTAAATGCCAGAGAAAGCAACAAAATCAGGCTTAAATTCTTTAATGCGTTCATATTGATGCAGATTATCGTTTACTATTTTTGTTTTTTCCGAACTTGGGTGTTATGCCGATGAATATCTCGAAATTGATGCCCGGCATGGGACGGGACAATACGGAAAGGTATTCTTCATCGAACAGGTTGTTGATGCTGCCCTTTAGCGACAGATCGGCCCATCGGAAAGAGAGCTGTTTTTCCAGTGTCACGTTATTCATGAAGTAAGGGGGCAGATAGCCCGTCAGGGTATAGTCATTACTCGACATGGTATAACGCTGGCTGTAATAACACCATTTGTAAAGCAGGCTCCATGTCCGCCATGACAGACGTCCGGTCACCGTTGCGGAAAACTCCGGCACGTATGGCAACTGTTTGCCGACGGATTGGTCTGCCGGACTCATCGGTTCGCTCTCGTTGATCGAGGGAGTCCACGAGAAAGTTCCGTTCATATCCAGTTTCCAGTCCTTTCCGAGCATTATATCAAGGTGGGCGTTGGTCTCTGCCCCGTAAGCATGTACCTTTTTGAGGTTTCTGGGGGAGAAGAATCCCTTGGTTGTGGGTAGCCAGATGATCCAGTCGTCGATGTGCGAATCGCACCAGTTGATACCACCGCTCAAAGCATATACATTTTCTTTCCCCACCGAGAACGACAACCCCACGTCGTATGTGAAGCCGTGCTCGCTTTTCAGGTCGGGATTACCGCCCGGCAGAAAATAGAGGTCGTTCAGCGTGGGAAAACGGTAGTTCCGGGAGATGGATGCTTTCGCCACGATATTGCCTTTTTTCGACAGTACCCCGTCGATGAAGAAAGCCGGGATAACCGGGGCCCATTCCGTACCGAACATATCCTCGCGAAGGACAAGCGAGGCGGCAAAATGATCGACAGGCCGCCATTTCGCAGAAACGGAACCGGAAAACTCGACACGTCCCTTGTCATACCCGACAACAGCCTTGTTACCTTCCTGCGAGATGATATTTTTGTCCGCGCTTTCCACCAAATGCTGGTGTACGGAAACACCGGCCGTGAACAGCCATTTCTCTGAAGGAGCATAATCCCCGTCCGCACTTCCGTAGAACGTGTTAATCTTACTGCGTGAGCGGGTCATCGAAGCCATTTCGCCGTTTCCCTTGTCCCGCTTGTAATCATAGGCCATCCATGTGTGTATATAGCCGCCTTTTACACCGACCTTCCATTTCTCCCGCACGCGATCCCACGAGAGGACGCCGCGAAACGTCTGCTCCCTTTGGCGGTTCTCGAAGTCCATGTCGTTCCCGTAATCCGTGCTGAGCATCGCCAGTTCCCGGTTGGAATTGATATACCAGGCGTTTAGCCCGAACTTGTCGCCTTCGCCCGTGTTATAATAAATTTCCTGCAAGACGTGCAGATCCTTATAAGCCCCGCTGCGGTTGCGTTCCGTCGGGTAATAGGAACCGATGATGTTCTTGTCCTCGTCATAGATGTTTTCCTTCTTGTCTCGGTTTCGGTATTTGTAGTCGTTGGGGGAAGAGGAATACACCACACGGGTGGAGGACTGCCAGTGTTTGTCACCGTAGGTCAGGCGGAGAAACTCGTCGAACGTGCTGAACGACCCCACTCCCTGCACGTACTGCAACCCGAACCCTTCATGGTTGGCCGGAGAAGTGGAGAGCCTGACCAGACCACCCAAGCCGCCGCCCGTTTCGTTTACCGATGACGTTCCGTGCAGCAGCGAGGCATCATCGATAAAGTAAGAAGGGATGGTGGAAAAATCCGTCATGCCCAGCATCGGGTTGTTAATGCGCATACCATTCCACGTCACTTGGGTATGCGAGGGAGAGGTACCCCGGAAAGCCACGGTGGATAACGTGGCGCGTCCGTAGTTCTTGACAAAAACGGATGAGTTGAATGTCAGCACATCGGCCATAGACAAGGCGATGTTCTCTTTCATGGCGATGGAATCGAAACGGGTTCGTTGCACGCCTATATCCTTCATAGGTCGTTTGCCCACCACCGTAACCTCCGGAATACGTAGTACCCTTTTGGTAATGCTGACGGAATTTTTCTGCTGGGCGGCAAGCAGAAAGGGCAGGCTTACCCCCACGAACAATAGAATAAGATGTCTTTTCATTTTTGTCCTCCTTCCTCGTTATTTCCAGCAGAAAGCTCCCGGAATGATTCCCACGTAAAATTCATCGATCAGCTTGCCTTGCGGCGAATAGCGATACACGATACCTTGTTGCTGGTAATCAATAGCGTCGGCCACATATACCTCCCCGTTGTTGGGATTGACCGTAAGGCCGTAGTATTTGGTGTCCCGAAACTCCAGAAAAGGCCGGACGGGAACACGGTCGGCTTCCACCGGCATTCGCCAAATATCGTTGTTGATCCAGTAAAGTGTATCCCGTGTACCGTTGAGCTGGACTTCCGAAGGCCAGTCGCCCAGCTTAAACTTGAACTGTTTCTCTACGGTGAAAGTCTCGGCGTCTATACGATAGAGAGACGGTGCCTCGTAACCGTATGGGCTGCCCTCGTAACCGCCATCCGTGATGGTCCACATCTTGTTGTATTTGTCCATGACCAGCGAAGTAGGTTGTATGCCGATGGTCAGTTCGTCCACGACCTTGTCCGTCTCCGTGTCGATTTTCAGGATGCGGTTCTGGTACGACCAGCAGTTCACATAGACGTACTTGCCGTATTGTACCATTTGTTCGGTGGAACCCGATTCCATGTCCATGTCTGGACATTCGATATAGCCGGTAATCTCGTATGTCTTGGGGTTGATGATGAAGATACGGTAGTCCCATATCTGCGTCACATAGGCTTTCTCATCCGACAGAAAATGGATATACCGGGGTGAGGTGAAACCTGTGATACGGCCCACTTCCTTGAAAGTATTGATGTCGATGGCGAAAATCACATGCGAGTTGTTCACCACGATCCAGCCTATACCGTCCCGGATAACCATAGACTGGGCCACATCGCCCAACTTGAACCCGTTGGCACGGTAAAACACTTCATTCTCCACTTCGCACGTGGCGGGATCGTAGTAGGAAAGCGTGGCATTGCTGTACTGGAAATTCCCCTCGTTGGTAATGAAAAGACCAGAGGCCGATACAGAGAAATCTTCCATCTCTCCGTAATCCCATTTCATGCAACTGCCGAAAACTGGCAGGCAGAAAAGAAAAAGGCAAATCCGTTGTATTGTTCTGCTCATTGTCATTCGGATAAAAAAGAGTACCCGAATCATTACGGGTACTCTGGTTAAGGTATAAGGTTTAATCCTGCTGCGTATATTGTTTGTCCTTCATATTTTGGAAGGTTGGGTTATACCCACATTTCGTCACGCTCCAACTTTCCCCCGTAATCATTCCGTTTTCTATAAACTTGCCGAAGAAAGTGTAGTCGGTAAATTTCGTCAAACCGTCAAAAACAACCCCATGCAAGGTCTCCAACTTCTCCATGGAAAGTGTTTCCTGAGAAAGAGAAGTCGCACTTTTTATCTGTAGCGTACCATCTATAGTCTGTAATTTATCACAAGTAATGCCTGTTGCTTTATTAACGAACAACCCTTCACCTCCTACGTGAAGCAATTCCGGAATATCCAGCGATTTACTTTGTAAAGATATTGCTAACGAACCCTCTCCCTCTTTATAATATACAGGAGAAGCTGAACAACAAACTTTGGATAGTAAGGGCAAGTTACAACTGGTAAAATTTCCAGATAAATAGAACTGTCCTCCCACTTCTTTCAAGACTGGCATTGTGATTGAAGCAAACATGGGTATTTGGATATATCCATATCCATCTATGATTTCCAAGTCGGGAAATTTGGCATTGCTTCGCATTTGGCCTGTCACATTTAGATTTCCATATACATGTTGAATTGTCGATATGGTATAATCGGTATTGTTGGTGGTTGGCTTACAAGTGAAGTCTTTGATATTCTTGAACGTGATTTCAGGGAACTTATTATTCGTGAGACTGGTGATGACAAAATTTACATTTGACAAATCTTCGGCTGTTTCAATTTTGGAGAGCTGCACCTTGTTTATAATTTCAATCTGGGGCGCTGTTTCTCCGAAGGTTTCAAATCGGGCGTTCGGCAACAGCAGTGTTCCGCTCACATCTTCAAGATAATCCAGCGTGATGCTTCCAAGTGTGGTGATCTTGCTCCAGTCGGGAAGTTGTTTGAGTGCCGTGAAATTCTTTATCTTTATCTGTCCCTTTATCGTTGTCAGTTTGTCCATTCCACCGAAAGCCTGAAGCACGTCATTTCGTTGGGGAACAAAACTACCGGTAGGAGGAGCTTCCATATTGGCTTCCATAATAATACTTCCGTTTACTGTTTCGATTTCCGGAAGGTTGATGGTTTCCAACATCACGGGGACGGTATGGAAATCAAGGCCACCGGTCTCTTTCAGCTTAAGGAAGCTCATGGAAGTCAGCTTGGCAAGATTGTTTACGGACAAGACCCCTCCGACACTTGTCAGTTCCGGTATTTCCAAAGACGCAATCGAACCGGCTGCTGTGTTCTCTTCATTGAGTCCTTGAAGATTCAGATCCTGACCTACAGTAGTCAGAACCGGAAACTCAAAACTCTGTAACGACGACGCATTGAACATCACGCTTCCTTCAATAGTTGCCAGTTTCTCGAATAGGACATACGTCACTTGGTCGTTATATACCGATATGTCTCCGGAGAGCGTTTCCAATGCTTTCATGGAAATCATGTGAAGTTCCGTAGCTTTCGAGGCGACATCGGTCGAACCTACCTGTAAACCTCCGGCAGAAACGATATTATCCAACCCTGTCAAGTCTGCACCGTTGTAACTGTTACGAATGACAATGTTGCCAGTAACCTCTTTCAAAGATGCCAATGCAGATATGTCAGTGATTTTTTCTGCCTCTTCCGCATCAGAGCCGATAATCAGGTTCCCTTTGACAACGGTTGTTTTGGTTGCGGCAAAAGAAGCTACCTCCTCGGTGGTCTTCAACTCCACATCTCCGTCAGATTCTATCTCGCTTTTCACGACCTTATAGGTATATTCGCGGGCATCTCCGTTATAGGATGTCACCCGGAAGGTTCGTTCGTTATCCCAGTCCGTTACCGTTTCAGGATCAGGTATGATTGTTGCAGAAGTTGTGTACTTGAATTCCACTTCGGCGTTGTTCAGCGATACCGTATAGGGAACGGTTATTGTTACTGTATTGTCCGTAATGTCGGCCGTGTACGATTTCCCGTCCACGGTCATCACGACCGATGTGATGAAATTTTCATCTGCATCTTCAGGTATAATTTCATCGTTTTTGTCACACGCTCCCAAAAAGAACAAGGATAGGAGCATGGGAAGAAAATAAATTTTCATACTTGTAATTTTTATTATTTGGTTAGATCCTCAAAAGAAAATACCTCCGTAGAAACTTCGCCCAGCCAGCCGCTTTTGGCCAGAACACCGCATTGTATTTTGATAAAGTCAATATATTGCAGATTGGCTTCCGTTCCATCGGCATGGATGGCATTGGAAATTTTGAAACCGTTCCTTTGTCCGCTTCCATCCACCGTACTGCCGCCTTCTATCTGGTCGTTTCCGAAATTATCCACGTACCCCCAGTCATAACTCTGATTATCCCAATAACCGGTTTGAGAATCTTGGGTGTTGCGGGCGGCCAGACAAGTGCCTGTCAGGGTATAACTGTTTTCCGAAATCCAAGCCGGATAATAATAGTCTTGTGTATGATAAGCGGACAGATAGTCTACCCAGCCGTTTCTACCGTCGGAACTGATCCATTGGACATCCATTTTTTTGCCTTCCGGACGGTAATAGGTCACTTCAAAATTCTGTATTGTTTCTTCCTTGCCTGCTTCAGATCCTTTCAGTTCGTACCACTCGTCATCCGGCAATCCGTTTCCGTTTATATCTTGCATGACCCATACGATACCCGGTTCGGAACTGCCGTCAAAGGCGTTCCCCTGAACACAGAAATCATATTGGTTACCCGAATTGGGAATACTGTGGTCGAAGCCGACGATGATATAACCCCCGAAAGAACCTAAAGAGACGTGCAGTTTGTCTTTCAAACGCTGTGTTGCCCATGCGACAGCCGCTTCAGGGGATGTTTCGTTGCCGGTCATACCGCCTATCGTGCTCGTCTCGTTGATAAATTGGCCGGGAGCTGGGGTATATTCATAGACTTTATTCCAGAGCTTGGAACTTCCCGAAGCCCGGAAGCCGTCTTGTTCCTTTTTGTCCACACAAACGACTTTTACGGTGGCAGTGACAGCCGTTTTCCCTTTGTCGATATTCCTGCTTATTTTTTCCGTCGGTGTGTCTTCCGACACAGTACAGGAGACGGTGTATTCTCCGGGTGCGGACGGCGTGAACTTGAACATGCGTTCCACTTCTCCTTCCATGACCTGACCGTCCACACTCCACTCAAAACGGGGATTGTCGAAATACTCCAACAACGGACGCAGGAAAACAGGACGGTCGGCAAAAGTGTACCTGTCCGTGGATGTTTGCAGGTAAGACGGGGTCGGGAATTTGACAACGTAGGGCATCGTTTCCACGACCTCTACGCTTACGTCTTTCGTTGTTGTCCCATCTATATTGGAAGCGTTGATTGTCACCGTATAAACACCGAGTTCTTTTTCATTGAAAGTATAAGTATTCTCGGTGGAAACGATTTTTCCTTCCCGTACCCATTCGATTTTGAACCCTTCGACATCCGAATGCTGAATATCGGGAGTAAATGTGTAATCGGTATTCCGGACGACTTTTAGCCCCTGCGAAGGTAGTGCCAGTGAGATGACCGGAGGGGTGAGTTCTTTCACTTCTACTTTCAGTTCCTCTTCGGCATAGCCTTCCGCATTGTCTACTCTTAGTTTGACATAAAAATCCCCGCATTCATTCCATGTACGTTGAAGAGACGGACCCGAAGAAACCAGCGTACCGTCTATCGTCCAAGCAAAAAGAGCATCTTCAACATTCTGGTATGTCGGGGCGATAGTCAATTCGTGATCGACCTTGACCGTGTAAATACCGGTCTCGCTGTCAAGTTCTATTATAGGTTGTCCTCCTACTTCTTCGGTAATGACTTCATCCTTGTTGCAGGAGGTGAACAGCATACAGGCAGAAATAATAAAATAGTGAAAACGATGCATGATGTGTGGATTTTAGAAAAATAACAGGGATACCCCCGACAGAAGGGATATCCTTGTATTCTTTTTATTGTATGGTGATATCATCAATACAGATATAAGCCGGAGTATTCAAACCGTATGCTCCCGAATCCGAACCCTCGAAGTTGAATTTCACACTTTGCACCCCTTCGGCATTGATTTCCCAATAATCCCATGTCGTGATAGGATCAACCTGTTGTTGGCCGTTACGATAATCGGCTAAAAGACGTTTGTAAGTGCGGATCAGACCGCCATTCGCATCATAACATTCCAGATTCACTTGGAAATACCCTTTCATCTCTTTCAGAGGAGTCGCTACCCCCGTAGAACCGAACTGATTACCATAAGTAATGACACCATAAGTGTATGAGGTGTTGCAGATCCACAGGCCGACCAATTTCCGGGGAACATTGAAATAAAATTCTGGTTTAGCCATCCATGCCTGATTGTAAGCATCCACATATCCGTAAACGACACCGAAATTGGAACCGCTGTGCCCGGCTTCCTTATTCTGTCCTTCCGCTTCCACCGCAGTGTTATAGACAGAACATTGGTTTAGATAAGAATACCACCAGTCTCCGGTATTTCCCGACTGATTGGAGCGGATGTTCCAGTTGGAAAGTGCGATGCCGCCGCTGGAATACTCTGTGCTTCCACCTACAGTATTAAACATTGAAAGGAAGAGATATTCTTCCGGAGTATTGTCGTAAATGGTGGTTACTTGAGGATACCCTTGGTACGAATAAAGATTTTCTCCGGCCGAGGTAGGTCCTGCTAACATGCCGGGATCGAAATCATCGAAAGTGATAGTTAAAGTACCGTCCGAATTTGTCACAGCACGGGTTTGCGAAGTTCCGGAATCAACCGGGTCCATCAAAAAGTCATCGTCCGAGCTACAGCCAGAGAACAAGGCGGTTGCGGTAAATAGACAGGCACCTGCCAGAAAGCGTAATTTTCTTTTCATAGGTCACTCATTTTAATGTAAAACATATTATTAACAAACACAAAAAATTCCCGTTCGTGCGGACTTACACGAACGGGAATATGTCTGTCTTCAAATATTGAATGGCCGATGAGCTATTCCTTATTTGATTACGACCCGTATATCCCGCAGGTGTAAATCTCATTCCGGTCATGGCAGGTCTTCTGACTCGTCCCGGTCATCGTGCCTTCCCGGTATTACACCAGTGGCAAAAGTTCGATGTCCGTTTTTGTGGACTCACAGCAGCGGGTACTGTCCCGGATTTTCACCGGGTTCCCTTTTCATTCGGAAGGCGTAAACCTCCCGAAACCATTTCCCGACTGCAAAATTATCTATATTACATATCAATTCCAAATAATTCATAATATTTATAATAAAACACACAAAGCATGACAACCGTACTGTTTTAATTAGAGCATTCAAGTTTACGACAAACGAAGACGGTAATTATCATACACAATATCCATAAACCAACAAAACAGCTTGCCATTTTCCATAACAATGCGTTCTGGAATAGATAACTGTTAGCTGCAATTATGCAAGCAAAAAAAGCAGACAGAATAATGACTATTAATATCATGCACCAGAAATTAATCCTATAAATTTATGGAAAACAAGTAAGGGAATGGAAGTTCCGTTGCCGCATGGATGCAGGTGAAGGACCTTCTCTTTTAACGTTGGATACGCCAATGCACGCCAACGGAAGACTCTGATATTATCTGTTTGGAAAGGATATAGGATGTGCGTTACTTTGTCGCATATTCAGAATCTTAAAAAGAATTTTAGTATGGAACTGACAATTATTGAAACAAGCGCGTATTAGGAGTTGAGAAAGCTGGTCAGCACGCTGGTCGTACAGATGGGCGACTTCCAGAAAAAGATTGCCCCGCCTGCGCCGGACAAGTGAATGGATGCGCAGGACGTATGTGATGGACTTATGCCCAAACACTTTCTGAAGAGTTTCCAGCAGCATCCCCTTGAGTATGGCCAGAACGGCAAATGCGTGGCGTCCGATGTGCGGGGTGACCTCGCCCCGGAGTTGCATTTCCTGCCTATGATTCCAAGACTGAGCCGCATGGCATTGTATTCACCTACCGGAAAGACACATTCGGGGAGTCTTTCTTTTCATCCGTACCCCTATATTTTTCAATCAGTTCGATAGCAATGGGCAATAATTTTACGACATACGCCACTCCCGTTTTTATACGGTTGCCCATCAGCCATGTACCGCCGTCGGAGTCGGTATGGATATTATCGTATGTTATGGCTTTCAAGTCCACATAGGAAAGACCGGTGAAGCACATGAACAGGAACATGTCGCGCATGGCACGCTGGCGTTTGTATCTCGGTTCTATATGGATTATCCTTTGCAGTTCCTCTTCGGAAAGGAAAGAACGCCTCTTGTATTCGGGCATACACTCGAATGATGCGAACGGATGAACCCGTATCCAGCCTTTTTCCTGCGCGATATACATCAGCCACTTCAAGGTATTGACACGCCCGAAGACAGTGGAGTTTGCCAAAGCGCATGTACCGAGCATCCAGTTGTAGTAATCCTCGATGAATGATTTCTCAAGTTCTTCGATGATAATATCCTCTGCATTCTTCTTGCTTTTCATGAAAAGCAGGAGACTCTTGTAATCGGCAACCAGACCGCAGTAGGTGCTTTCGGCTTTCTCTATGCCGATTTTCTTTTTATACGGTTCCAGCTGTTCCCTGAAAAGGTTCATAAGGGTGTGGCATTCCTCTGAGAAGCCGACATAGCGGTTATAGACTTTCTTGGCTGTAACAAAACTGTCGTGGTCGCAGATGTACTGGTAGTGCCTGGTGATTTGCGCCTTGATATTGTCAAGCTCCTGATTGAGTGTACGGGCCTCCTCGGACTTGCCTTTGGCCCGGTTGGTTTTGACGTCCCACAAAGCGAGGGACACTTCTTTCTTACAACTGAAACCGGCTTGGGTTCCATTGATGGTGATACGGCCCATAATCGGTGTCTTTCCGTTTTTTACAGACTGTTTATTCTCAAAACACTTAGCTATACATGGTCTGCGATAAGCTAAGAGAGATTCCCCTTACACAAAAGCATGGCATCTCCTTGTCGTATCTCGCCTTTATACTTTTATGTATAGTAGTCTACCGGATCGAATGAACAAGACCTATCCCATACATAAACCAATTTAGACTGCTATGTTATTTTTGAGGAAGAAGATGGAATGAGACCAGATACCCTCTTTAAGGCTGACTGTAAGTCGATTAAATGTAGAAAAAGATTGCTTTTGTCACAAGTAAAGTGTATATTTGCATTGAAAGAATCGTTCTTTGACAGAGGCAAAAGAAAACAGAATATTGTAATTCGCTCGTTTCTAAATCGTTACCTGATATTAATTAAACAGAAATAACTGTTTAATTTTCAATTAGATAGAGATTGTATGATGTTTCGCGGTGTATGAACTGAGCCTGCCGCCCAATCTCAAATCCACCGACACCCGTTCCAGCCTGCGGTTCAGGTTACGCAACGCATATTGGTACTCCTGATAAGGAGTCAATGCCTTCTTTGTATGCCGCTTTCGGGTGCGGGGCTGCCCCAAAATAGGCAACAGATAACTCGGATGGCAGTTCTCAACCATCCTCCTATTGATAATTTCCATCGCCTCACGGGGCACGCTAATGCTGACCTCCTGCCCCGTTTTATGCCGACAGTAGGTCAACACCCCCTTGTCAAGATTGCTCCTGCGCAAGTGTGCCAGATCGACAAACGGGATGCCCCGCAGCATAAACATCAGTACAAACCAGTCCACAGCCTTCGCCGAGGCCGATTCATCCGGACACCCGGACATGCGGATCATACGCCCCACCGTGCGGGCATCCACGGCACGCTTCACGTCGGATCGCGTACCGGTATATACCTTATCGAAAAGCCCGGTGACATATCCCGGACGCCCCTTCATCCCCCGGTTGTAGCCCGCACGCAGGGCACGCATATAAGTCGATACCGTGTTCCAGCTCAACCGCTTGCCCAGCAGCCAATGTTCATACTTGCCCAGAAACACCGGAGTCACCTCTTCAAATCCGATCTCCTCTTTTCCTGCACTCTCCCTGAGCGTACGCAGCATATTATGGTAGATACGCCGGGCCGGTTCACGTCCCTCTTCACGGAGCCTTTCAATCTCCGAAATCATAAATACTGTTAATGTTTCATTCATCTTATTCCTTGTTTTTAGTTTACAAATCATCTTTAAATATAAATTGTGTAAATAGTCGGATAACCGAATCTATATCTTTACAAAAAACATCTAAAGAGACTTTGCAGAACAATCCCCGGGACGATATGCTATACTCTTTTTGTATATCTTTGCCGATCCTAACGTCATTTTAACAAACATTGGCATCCAGCCATCCCATGCAAACCTCAAAGTAAGATGAAAAAGAGCATTCAAGACCTGAAAGAGTCACTAAGAAAGAAGGAAGAGAAACAACAAAGACTGCACGAACAAGAAGAAACGGTAAAAAAAGACATCCGTGTGCTGCGGTACCTGATAGCCAAGGAGGAAGAGGCTGCCTCACCACAAGCCCCCCGGAAACGAAAAATCCCCCAAAAGCAGATAAACGACTTTTTTACCCGGATCTCCATGTTTTACGAAGATCTGCAAAGGCGCCTGAACCTGCGCATCACTTATCGCTGCTTCTGCCGCTGGCTCTGCACCCGCTACGAGTTCGAATCACGCTATCACGACCGCCACAAACTGTCGCCTTGCACGATACTGGGGTATTTTAAGAGAGAAAGAGGAGGATAAAAGCCATATACATAGAGACTAAACTAAAAACACTCTCTATGATTTATCCAGGATGAAAGATGCACACAGATTACTCTGCCATCCGACTTGCCGAAATCACCAGCGAGCACGAAGACTCTCCCAGAGCTATTGTGCTTCGTCACGGATCCATCGTCTCGCACATAGCATCCATCCTGACTGCTTTGTGTCAGTGTGTATGTTTCCTTGAAGAGGAATCATAAGAACGCATCATTCTCCTATCACCCACTCTCCAATATTCCGTTCCTCCTTCTCGAAGGCTACACCCACCTTCACTACTTTCCGTCCGTCCGCCTGATAGGGCAGCAGATATCCCTTTTCATCAATCTGCCTCAAGGCAGCCTCGGCACTGTCGTTCAGCTTGAACTCAAACACGTAGATGTAGTCCGGTGTCTTCACCACCGCATCGGCACGCCCCCGGGCACTCCGGACCTCCGTCTCCGTAAACTGCCCCATAAGCTGGAAGACGAGGTAGAACACCGTCTGATAATGCCGCTCCGTGCGGTCGTTCAGGTCGTAGGGGATACCGACAAAGAAGCAGCGCAGGCGCGTGAGGAAAGCGTCCACATCACCGCTCTCCAACTCGCGGATGAACTTGCCGATATAGAACGAGGTGTCTGTCTGGGCTATAGGAGTGTAGAAGGGACTGACGAAGTTGAGGAAACCATATTTCACCTCCTCGTTGGGAAACCCCAGCGTGTACATCCGGAAGCGCTCGTCGTAGTCCTTAATCGTCAGATATCCACTTTGATAAATCATGGGTATCGGATTGTTTATATCCGCGCGGTCGTCGCTCAGCGAAGCCTCATTCACCTCAATACCCTCCATCTCCCTCAAGTCGAAATCGGTCTTCTGCAGCATCTCCACCAGGAAGGTGGGCGTGCCGCTGGCAAACCAGTAATTGCCATACGAACGCTTCTGCAAGGCACTCAACACGCTGAAGGGATTGTACATGGAGGTGAATTCCTCGTCTTTGGTGAACCGATATCCGTCATATTGGCGAGTCAGCCGGTCCATCACCTGCCGGCAGGTCGCATTACTTTTCACTGCCAGGGCTTCCAATTCTGGAGAGAAGGTAGCTTCTATCTCCGCACGGGTCATGCCGCAAAGGGTGTTATAGTCGAGGTCGAAACTGATATCGTTCAGTTGGTTCAGATTACTGAAAATACCCATTTGCGCGAACTTGGTCACTCCGGTGATGAAGACGAACTGCAACCAGGGGTCGGCATCTTTGAGCACAGTATAGAAAGCGGTCAGCGTCTCCCTGAAGTCGTGTTGCAACTCCTGACTGTCGAACGAACGCAGCAAGGGTTTGTCATATTCGTCAATAAGCACCACCACGCGGCGCCCCGTCTGTTCGCAGGCGCGCCGGATGACGGTCATGAAACGTCCGGAGTGCGTAATGCCTTCCCCTCCCGTCCGGTATAACTCTTCCCACTGCCGCAACTGCCGCTCAAGTATATCGATCAGCCCCTCACGACTGTCATACTTCTCCGCATTGAGGCTGAGATGCAGCACGGGATATTGTAGCCACTCTTTTTCCAATTTCTCGATAGCCAATCCGCGGAAGAGTTCCTTCTTACCTTGAAAGTACGCCTCGAAAGAAGAAAGCAACAGGCTTTTGCCAAAGCGACGGGGACGGCTCAGGAAACAGGGATTGCCTGCTTGAGCCAGCCGATAAATCAATGCGGTCTTATCTACATAAAGGAAATTTTCGGAGCGCAGTTTCTCAAAACTCTGTATCCCTATCGGGAGTTTTCTAAGCGGGGCATTGATCGGTGTATCCATGGGGCATTGAAGTTAGTCTTTTGCAAATGTACACAATTATTTTTTAGATTCTCACACTTGGTTACAAAATGTAAGCGATGCAACAATTGGCACTCTTCTTTATTTTTCTTATACTCGTGAATACAAAGATAACATTTTCTTCTGTATTTTACGTGTTGTACTACCAAAGATACCACCCGGATCTAAATACCTATTATCAGTAAAAGGCCAAGTAGCACTTCGGTGACGATGACAGGCCGGGGCCCAAACGGCAACATACATGGACTTCGAAATTCGTGGTAAATTCCGGAGAATGCCCGGTGCGGCGGATCGGGTTCAAAAACTGTTCGCCGACCGCAAATTCGACTGATATATTTTATATATCTTTTGTTTATTATTTATTTATGTGCAGGTCTGCATGTTGGCGGCCTCGAATTTCACTCGCACAAAAAGCTGAGCAACAGCGTATTACGAATACTAAAGCATGTTGGTATCCATGTTGGTGATTCAGAGGCTCCGAATGACGGAAACAGAGGGTCCGGAAGAGTCCGGACGAGGCTCGGTTTCACCCCGGCAGAGCGTGCATTGCCTTGCAGTGGACACTGTGACTTTTTGCGCCGTAATGCGGCACTCTGCATCACTTTCTTGCATCGCTGCCTTTCCATGCTTAACTTTGTCATACCGTTCGGGAAAGAACGGTACACTTAATAACCTGTAATATGAAATACTATGAATACATCGACTGAACCTATTCCGGGAAAAAACATAGATCTTGAATCCCCAACCCATAAATACGTGCTTCAGTCACCACAGGGACCTGACAAAGAGAGGATGTTTCATAACTCACCACAGATTACACTGATTTACACAAAATAATTTTTAATCTATTGATAACCAATACTATCTATCTGCGTAATCTATGGTAAATACGAGTTTTAACACATCCCCCATGAATAGGGGGGAAGACGGAATAAGACAAAGAAGACGGAATTTACAAGTTCTCTATCTCTCCGGCGGACAATCCTGTCACCTGGCAGATGGTTTCGACCGGCAGGTTCAATGCCTTCATCCTTCGGGCATTCGCCTGCTTCTCTTCCATACGACCTTCGGCAAGCCCCTCCTGGCGACCTTCGGCAAGACCCTCCTGGCGGCCTTCCATAGCTGCCGTACTCAATACATCATTCTGAATCATAATCGCATTGATATGTTCATCATAAGCCAATTGTTCTGCCTTATTCATGTTATAATAGACAAGTTTACGACGCGCTTCCTCCAGTCCCGGAGCCTTGGTGTCGGGATGGATCACACCTGTCTTGAGATATTCAATCCACTCCTCAAGGGGCGTGACAGCCACTTTGTTGAACTCGTTCACACGAATAAGGAAATACTCAGGAAAGATCTCGGCAGGCAATTTACGGACGATGGCGTTCTTCTCTTTGGTGCTCACCTCCAGAAGGTCGCCCGTGTGGACACCCACGAAAGAGTTCTGACCGTGGTAAAGGTAATCAGTACCACGACCGATATCAAAGTAGAGGATACTGATGGAATACACCTTCTTAACCTCAGAGTAGAGCTGACCCAACTCGATATGTTCCGTGATCGCCTTGGCAACACCGAAAAGAATACGTTCCAGATAATAAATCTCACGGGTATTCTGAACCTCCACAATAATGATCTCGTCTTTGCTGTTACGCGCCTTTATGTCGACACGGTTGAATTTATCCGTTTCATTCAACTGATTGCCTTCACTCTCCAGAATCTCGACGATACGGATGGGCTCACCCAGCAAAACGGTGAGAAAACCCTCCAACACGCCGAAATTGGCCTTGTTACGCAACAGGCGTTTCACCGCCCAATCAAAACGAATATACCTGTCTTTCTGTTCCATCATATACGAATAATATCTATCCTACAAATATAAGTTTTAAAAAAGAACTATCCAAGCATACGGCGGAAGAAATAAGATGAACCGCCTTTAAACCATAAACGATGAACAGGCCACGCTGCATCGCATAGCTTGTTCATCGTTTACTGTCCATCGTTCAGGCTTGCGTCGGCCGGAACTTATCTCTGACCGAGCTGAGAATCGATAAAGAAGATACCGGCATCACCGGCTCTCTTAATCTTATCGACAATCCCTTGAGCGGTGGCTTCTTCTTCTACTTGTTCGCGAACGAATCCCCAAAGGAAATCCTGAGTCGCTTTATCTTTTTCGGCTGCGGCAATGTCAACCAAGGCATCTACCAGTTTAGAAACATGGCGTTCGTGCTCAAAGACGTGCTCAAACACTTCAAGAGGAGTACCCCAACCGGTGGGAACAACGTCAATCTTATCTACTTTGGCTATACCGCCGCGTTTGATAATATAATCGGCCATGGCATAAGCATGCCCCATCTCTTCCTGAGATTGCTTCTTCATCCAGTGTGCAAAACCGCTGAAACCTTCTCTTTCAAAATAGAAAGACATAGACAAATACAGATTAGAAGACCACATCTCGGCTGAAATCTGCTCGTTAATTGCATTCTGTAATTTTTCTGAAATCATGATCGTATTCATTTTAGGTTATTAAAATCACTACAAAAATAACAATTTTAAAAGAAAGGTTGTTCGGAGAAAGTGAAAAAAGAAGAGAAATCTTCCTTAAATCATCCGGACTACCGGACAGCCGGCCTATGACAGCATTACACCAACTCCTCTGAGATGTACCCTTTCGGCAGTTCACGGCAGTTATAGCCTGAAGCCATAATCTCGCCATAAGCACCGGCAGAACGCAGGGCTATCAGATCGCCACGCTTCACCTTATTCAGATCGACAGCCTTGCCGAATACGTCGGACGACTCACAGATGGGGCCCACCACGTCATAAGTTTCGACCACAGGATCTTCGGAAGTAAGGTTCTCCATCTTGTGATGTGCCTGATAGAGGGCGGGACGAATCAAATCGGTCATGCCCGCATCGAGGATGGCAAATTGCTTGTTGGTACCTTGCTTGACATAAAGTACTTTTGAAATCAGCGAACCGCATTGTCCCGTGATGGCACGTCCCAGCTCAAAATGCAAAGTCTGATGCGGACGAAGCTTCAGGTGCTCGTCGTATGTACGGAAATAGTCGGCAAAATCCGGAATAGGCTGACGGTTGGGGTGATCATAATCGATGCCCAGCCCACCGCCTACGTTGATATGCTCCACAAGGATATGACGGGCTTCGAGCTTATCCTGCAATTCGTTGACACGGTTGCATAGCGCTATGAAATCGCCCATATCGAGAATCTGAGAACCGATGTGGAAATGAAGACCGATGAACTTCACATGCTTCAGCTCCAAAGCCACGTCGATCACCTTATCCATATCGTGCATGCTGATACCGAATTTGTTTTCGGCCAATCCGGTAGTGATATTGGCATGGGTATGCGCACCTACATTGGGATTGATGCGGAAAGCTACATTGGCAACTTTACCTTTGGCGGCAGCCAACTCGTTGATGACTTCCAACTCAGGCACCGACTCGACATTGAAACAGAAAATATCGTAATCGAGTCCCAGGTCGATTTCCCAATCAGCCTTACCGACTCCGGCAAAAACGATCTTCCCGGCAGGGAAACCGGCCTTGATGGCAGCGCGGATTTCGCCTCCGCTGACACAATCGGCACCCAGTCCACTTTCGCGGATGATGGTCAGTACCTTAGGATTGGCATTGGCCTTGACGGCATAGTGTACACTGAAATTGTCGTAACGTGCCACCTCACTGTTGACGCACGCCAGCGTGTCGCGAAGCACTTTCGTATCATAATAATAGAAAGGAGTCGGCAACTCGCGAAATTTATGAATGGGGAATACAGTTTTCATTTTGAAAAGTTACTAATCAGTTTTGAGTTTGATCTACCACAGAGTCACACAGAGTCTCACAGGGAAAGTTTTTTCTCTTCATCATCCTATTATATTATCAAAAGATTAAAACTCTGTGAGACTCTGTGTCACTCTGTGGTGAACCTAATTCGGTTTCTATTTGCCGTTGAACAACATGTCGCTGAGCGACTGTAAAGCCACCTTCTTGTCGCACTCACGAATCAGGAAGGAGATATTATAGTTGCTACCGCCAAACGAAATCATACGCACGGGGATGTCACGCATGGCATCGAGCGCTTTGGCTTCGAAACCTACATTCTCCCATTCCAAGTCACCCACGACACAGATGATACACATATCCTTGTCGACGGTAACGGTTCCGTACTTCTTCAGGTCATCCAGGATCTCGTTGAGATGCTTGGTGTTATCGACAGATACGGAAACTCCTACCTCAGATGTACAGATCATATCGATGGAAGTCTGGTAGCTCTCGAAGATTTCGAATACCTTGCGGAGGAAACCGTGTGCCAGCAACATGCGGCTCGATTTAATCTTAATGGCAGTAATATTACCCTTGGCAGCAACAGCCTTGATCTTGCCCTTTTCGGTATCATTGGAAATCAATGTACCCGGGGCATGCGGATCCATCGTGTTCAGCAGGCGAACCGGTATGTTGGCATACTTAGCCGGCTGGATACAAGTCGGATGTAGAATCTTGGCACCGAAATAAGCCAACTCGGCAGCCTCTTCAAAGTGCAGCTGACGCACCGGGGCCGTTTTGTCGACAATGCGCGGGTCGTTATTGTGCATACCGTCGATATCCGTCCAGATCTGAATTTCGGAAGCGTGAATGGCAGCACCGACCAATGAAGCGGTATAGTCGCTTCCGCCACGCTGCAAGTTATCAATCTCGCCATAAGCATTGCGGCAGATGAATCCCTGAGTGATATAAATTTCAGCATCCGGATAGAGATCCAATTGTGCCTGAAGTTTATCCTTAATATAAACAGGATCGGGTTCCGCATTCTTATCAGTACGCATATATTCCAAAGCCGGAAGCAACACGGACTTCACACCGCACTCCTGCAAGTAGTAATTGACCATAGCGGTGGAGATCAGCTCGCCCTGTGCCAGCACCACTTTCTCTTCGAACAATGTAAAGAGGTCTTTGGTGTATGAACGGATGTAGTCGAAATGAGATTTTATGACCTCCAGGCCTTTCTGTTTATACTCCTCAGTAGCGTAAAGTTCGTCAACATGCTGTTTATATTTAGCCTCCAGCTTATTGATAATCTCGTTGGCACCTTCCGGATTCTTCTTGTACAGATAGTCGGAAATCTCCACCAATGTGTTTGTTGTGCCCGACATAGCCGAGAGGACAACAATCTTTCTTTCACCATCGGTAATCAATTTGGCCACTTCCTTCATCCGCTGTGCAGAACCTACGGAAGTTCCTCCAAACTTTAAAACTTTCATTTTCGTTACTGTGTTAAAATTAGTATGTATATTAATTATTTTCTTTCTTCACAAATTCGTCCGTCACATTGACAATGCGATGTTCGGCGCACCGGTATACCTGTCCGGGATATTCGGCTACCAACTGGAGGTTGTGAGTAGTCATCACTACCAGCGATCCGGTCTGACAGATGTTATGCAACAACTCTACAATGGCTTTTCCGGTCTCTACATCGAGGTTTCCGGTAGGTTCGTCCGCCAGGATAATCTCCGGAGAGTTGAGCATGGCACGCGCTATCACGATGCGCTGCTGCTCACCGCCCGAAAGCTCGTTTGGCAGTTTATAGCCCTTATTCTCCATCCCGACAAGGTTGAGTACTTCGGCTATGCGTTCCTTGATTTCCTGTTTATTCTTCCATCCGGTGGCACGAAGCACAAACTCCAGATTATCGTTCACCGTACGATCGGTGAGCAGTTGGAAATCCTGAAAAACAATGCCCAGCTTGCGCCGCAACTGCGGAATGTGCTTGCGCTTGATGGATGTCATCCGATAACCGAGCACTTCGGCCTCACCGGCAGTCACATCGAGCTCGCCATAGAGGGTTTTGAGCAGGCTGGTCTTGCCGGAGCCCACTTTACCCACCAAATAAACGAACTCCCCCTTGTGCAGTTGCAAATTAACTTCGCTCAGCACACAGAGTTCCTGCTGATGTATCTCTACATCGGTATAGTGAATCAGTGTTTCGTCCATGAGTCGCTATGTCTTATCTGCAATTCGCGTGCCAGATCTTCGATGCGGTATCCTTTAGAGGTCAGCAATACAATCAGGTGGTAAATCAGGTCGGAACCTTCGTATATCAAACGGTCATCTGTACCGTTGGTAGCCTCGATCACTGTTTCCACCGCCTCTTCGCCTACTTTCTGCGCTATCTTGTTGATGCCGGACTGAAACAAGCTGGTGGTATACGACTTCTCGGGCATCTCTTCGTGACGTCTGTCGATGAAGTCCTGCAACAGTTTGAGGAACATGACCGGCTCTTCGTTCTTCTCGCCCCAGCAAGTATCGGTGCCGGTATGGCATACCGGGCCGACAGGATTTACCTGAATCAGCAGCGTGTCTTTGTCGCAATCTTCTTTAATAGAAACAACATTCAGGAAATTACCACTCTCTTCGCCTTTGGTCCACAAACGGTTCTTGGTACGGCTGAAAAAGGTTACTTTCCCGGTTTCAACAGTCTTCTCGTAAGCCTCTTTATTCATGAAGCCAAGCATCAGCACCTTGCGGGTGTCGTTGTCTTGTATGATGGCCGGAACGAGTCCGTTCATTTTATCAAAATCTAAATCCATGGTTCTTATTTATTATATTTTTGAGTTTGATTCACCACAAAGTAACATGGAGTCTCACAGCGTTTTAATCTCTTGTTTTTAGGATATTAAGAGAAAACCATCTCTGCGGAACCCTGTGCTACTCTGTGGTGAGTCTGATTCGTTTCTATTCTTTCTTTAATCTTCAGGCTAAGATTTGCTTACGCTTTCTACCTGACGGTAATTCCCTGGCCGCAAAGATACGATTTTAATTCGGGAATTTTAATTTCTCCGAAGTGAAAAACACTGGCTGCCAGTGCGGCATCCGCTTTGCCGAGCGTAAAAGTATCACGGAAGTGCTCCATTTGTCCGGCCCCACCCGATGCAATAACGGGAATGGAGAGTTGAGAAGCCAACTCGGCCAGGGCTTCATTGGCATATCCGGTCTTCACACCATCGTGATTCATACTGGTGAACAACACTTCGCCGGCCCCGCGCTCCTGAGCTTCTTTGGTCCATGCCGTCAATTCCTTGTCGGTTTCGATACGTCCGCCATTGAGATAGCACTTCCACCCGTTCTCAGTCTGCTTGGCATCTACCGCAAGCACACATACCTGCGATCCGAAATGCTTGGCAATATCATCGATCAACTGCGGATGACGGATAGCGGAAGAGTTGATGGAAATCTTGTCGGCACCGGCATTGAGCAGGCGGTCCACATCACTCAACTCGTTGATCCCCCCCCCGACAGTAAACGGAATACTGATATTGGCAGCTATCCGCCGAACAAGCTCGGCAAAAGTTTTGCGACCTTCGTGGCTGGCCGTAATGTCGAGAAAAACCAACTCGTCTGCCCCCTGCTCGCTATAAGCACGTCCCAACTCCACCGGATCACCGGCTTGGCGCAAGTTTACGAAATTCGTCCCCTTTACGGTCTGACCGTCTTTGATATCAAGACAAGGTATGATTCTTTTTGCTAACACAACTATATATTTACGATTTTACGTTTGACAAATGATTCACTACAAAGCACACACCGGACTTTCGACAGGCATAAACACAACTCTGCCCCGCTATGCTGCCGTTAAAGAAATGCCTGAAGCTCTTTCAAAGTAATACGTCCTTCATAAAGGGCTTTACCGAAAATAACGGCAGGTACCCCGGCTTCGTGCAACGCTTCAATATCGGCTATACTGCTCACACCGCCACTGGCTATCAGATAAAGAGTGGGATGCTCTGCCAGAATCTCTTTGTATAAATCCAAAGATGGCCCCGCCAGCATGCCGTCACAACTGATATCGGTACAGATCACTTTCTCAATTCCTTTCTGGGTATAATCTTTCAAGAAAGGGAAAAGTTCACAAGTACTTTCGTCTTTCCATCCGTTGACAGCTATTCTACGATCTTTAACATCGGCTCCCAAAATGATTTTCCCACTGCCATAACGGTCGATCCAACGGCAAAACAGGTCAGGGTTCCTGACGGCAATACTACCGCCGGTCACCATCTGCGCACCATTCTCAAAAGCAATTATCAGATCTTCATCACTCTTCAACCCACCGCCGAAATCGATAATCAACGATGTGCGACTGGCTATCAAGTCGAGTGTCCGGTAGTTGACCACATGATGCGAAACGGCTCCATCCAGATCCACCACGTGCAAACGCCGGATACCGTTGGCCTCAAACTCTTTGGCAACTTCTACCGGATTTTCATTATATACCTTTTTACTGCCATAATCTCCCTGGGAGAGGCGTACGCACTTCCCGTCGATAATATCAATGGCCGGAATCAATTCTATCATCTGTCTGTTTTCAATTTACGGTTTAAAATCCCGGAGGGACTAAAGCTCCAGGAAATTCTTTATAATTCTTTCGCCCGCCTCACCGCTTTTTTCGGGATGAAACTGGGTGGCATAGAAATTATCTTTATGCAAAGCGGCACTGAAAGGCCGGATGTAATCGGTTTCGGCAGCGGTAAATTCACTGACCGGCACATAATAACTATGTACGAAATAGACAAATTCATCACGGGTGAATCCTTTGAACAGGTCACTCTTCAGGCAGCTGATGGTATTCCATCCCATGTGGGGAACTTTTTCCTCGTGCTTCCGAGGAGCAAAACGTTTCACATCGGTATCGAAAATACCCAGACAATCGACATTCCCCTCTTCGGAGAAGCGGCACATCAGTTGCATGCCCAGGCAAATGCCCAGCACCGGCTGACGGAGTTCCTTAATGAAACGATCCATGCCACTCTCCTTGAGATGAAGCATGGTAGTCTCGGCCTCTCCCACCCCTGGAAAGATCACTTTATCGGCAGCTTTCAGCACCTCTTTATCAGATGTAATCACTGCTTCCACCCCTAAGCGCTTCAAGGCATAGTCCACAGAACGGATGTTGCCTGCATTATATTTGATAACTGCTACTTTCATTTTAATGTTCTACATTTAGTTCGCAAAAATAACGAATTATTGCAAAACTACGAAAAATCAGAGCAGGAAGTTTGAATTAAAACATAGATTTATAACAGATAGAAAGATTTTAGGCATATAAAATGAATAAGTATTATCCGAATGGAAAAACAGGAAGACAACCGAGACCTGATAAGACTATTATTTTTTCACACTTTTTTTTCAAACTAAATACGTTCAGAATGAGGAACTAAGCCAAAACAGCTTCATTTTTTTCAAAAAACTTTTCGTTCAGCTATTGCAGGTTTCGGAAAAATGCCTACCTTTGCAACCGCAATCGAGAGAGATAGCAATTAAGAAGTGAAATTCTGGTGCGTTAGTTCAGTTGGTTAGAATACATGCCTGTCACGCATGGGGTCACGGG